>Ga0137465_1000091_pt1 | contig 76706 bp, 52 predicted proteins | sample EasRivERMGT828_2_FD_104906 | JGI IMG/M metagenome (GOLD analysis project Ga0137465, IMG submission 104906) | Soil microbial communities from meander-bound floodplain in the East River, Colorado, USA - East River MetaG ERMGT828_2 | ecosystem: Environmental > Terrestrial > Soil > Floodplain ... | reverse complement strand
GAAACTGGGGACAGGAATGTCCCCCAACCTGCCGGCTGAAAGCCGGCGCTACGTAGCGCTGGCTTTCAGCCGGCAGGTTGGGCGACTTTCTAGTCGCCCGTTCACCCACTTTTAATCACGCCCTTCCCTTGGGCTCATGGGAAAACCATTGACCAGACGCGGCCGAATTCTAGAGTCAGTGCCATAGCTGGATGGAATGAGTCATACTCCGATCAATCACGGCTCCGGTGCCCTCACGCGGAGGAATCAGGGTTCGGCTCCTGGAAAGCAGGTGCTGCTTTGCCGGAACCATTCAGTTGAAAAAGAGGAGCGCGACCGTCCCGGTCGCTCCCGTCGGCGTCCCGTCGGCGGGTTTGCAGCATCGGAGACCTCACCGAATTGTGGGGGGGTCGACGTGTGAGAGTTCTTGGCGGGACGCCGAAAACTGCAGGCAAGACGCCCGCGCTCCCAAAAGCAACTGACTCGTTCGGGCTTGGCGCACTGGTGCCTCCTTCGCTCACTTTCGTCTGGTTGTTGCTGGTCGCTGTCCAGGACGTGCATGGCGCGGAGGACCAGCCGTTCCTCTCTCTGCAACACGGTGTTAATTCGGAAAGTGCCTTGCTGCGCCCTGGCAAGCTCGACTTCCTGTTCAAGCATCGGCCCAATGAAAACCAGTATAATTTTTTCGGATGGACTCCTCTCTTCAAAGGCGGGGCTGGAATTCTCGACCCGGATAATCCCGGACCCTCCGCCAAGTACGTGGGTGGATTTGTGCGACCGCTCGCAGCGTGGCGCGACAAGGGCGATCTGATACTCGGGGCTCAAGGCGTGGAAGCCGGTCCCCGCGAGGACTACGAAGTGCAGGGTGAATATCGATTCCCATTTGGATTGGGAATCGGCGCGGGCATCGTGGAGGCATCGAATCCCGCCAACGATCTTGCTTTCTGGAAGACCACTTACCGCAACCAGTGGGGCGCTCTGAACTACATCCTGGAAGTGCAAGGCCAGGAAATTGGCGGCGAAACCTCGCCTGGCGGTTATGTCGCCCTCTTCACGGAGCAGCTCATGGGAGTGGCTGGCACGGACGGCGAGCAATGGCGAGCCACAGCCGCGTTCATCGCGCCTGACAGAAAACAATTGTTCCGGCCCACCGTTGAGGTCCTCTATGTGGACAATTCCATCGGCCAGTTCAACGGGCCGAAATCGATCTTCGCGAACGCGACGCTGAGATACGAGGGCGGATTTCTGAGCCATCCGGCGCGACTGGGGCGAGCCATGGGACCGCAAGGATCGGAATTCGGCAATCCATTGGGATTTCTCTTTCCGACCTGGAATCGGCGCCTGGAAGTGTGGGAGATGGGCAACCTGGGCGACCTGCGGGCCGAGCGCATTCGTTTCCCCAATCACACCACCCAGGAACGGTATGAGGCCCTGTTCTTCCCGTTTCAATTCGACCAGAACAAGAACATCCTCGACCACCTGTTCGCCGGCGCGGCTTATCTGAAGTCACAGGACAGAGACACCCCGGCTTTGCTCGGCGGCTATTTCAGCGTGATCGGTTTTCTCAAAGTGTCCGTGGGCGTGGAGGTGGAACTACATCCTTCCCAGACCTCGATCGTCATCGGATTGATCGACGCGTTTTAGATCAAGCGAAGGTCAAATGCCCGGCAAAGAAGACATTCTATTAGAGGAACAATTCACCCAGAAGCGGATGAGCGCGGGAACATTTCTGAGGCTCGTGAGCTATCTGCATCCCTATCGGCGCGCATTCTATTTCAACCTTGCTTTCACGTTCCTGGCCACTCTATCCCAATTGCTGGGGCCGAAGTTCATCCAGATTGGGATCGACCGTTACCTCACTGCCTTCACCACGGCGCAAGCGGCAATGCACGGCATTCTCGTGGTGAGCCTGGCTTACCTGGCTAATCTGCTGCTGGGCTGGTTTCTTTCGGCGACTCAGGTCAAAGGCGCCATCGCGATTGGACAGGGAGCGATTAACGATCTGCGCCAGGCGGTGTTTGAGCACATTCAAAACGGCTTCTACTCCGTGTTCTTCTCAAGCTTCGTCAACTCCTTGCGGACCAATCGTCCGATCCGATGCTTGGCCATGTACACCGACGCGATACTCGCTTCCACCGTGCGCGCCGTCTGCTGTACCGAAAGTCTTTGCAGCACGTGCAGGTCGAACATCTGATATTGCCGAGGGCTGACCTGGCGTTTGACCTGTTCGAGCGCGATAGTCATCAAGTGCTTTTCCCACTCCTCCTGCCAGACCGACTCCAACGCCATCCCCGCCGGGTCCGGGATGCGGTCCATCGTGTCGGTCATGGCGGTGTCATCCTGCCGGGGTCCACGTTTCAGCGTGCCTTGGACTTCCTGGTCCGGCGGACACGCGTGAACTCCAACTTTCCCACGTTTTCGCAACTGATCGGTGATGCGCCAGCGAGTCAACCGCATCAGCCAGGCGCTGAACGACCCGCGCGCCGGATCGGTTTTGAACTCGGGAATCTTCCTCGCCACCGCGATGACCGTCTCCTGCACGACCTCCTGCGCTTCGGCATCCGTGAGACCGGCCTTGACCGCGACGTTGTAAATCAACTGCCAATAAGTGTCGAAGAAGTCCTGCCAACTGGTCTGGTCACGCCAATCCTTGAGCCGCGTGAGCAAACTATGCCGCGTGGGAATCGGGTCAAACGGTTTGTCCAGCATACGCGACGGCAGTGTGTCTGAAGCAGCCTGCACAAGCTATACACGAGATGGGAGGCAGGACTCTAACAACAAATCGAATGCGGTCGAGAGAACGCACACGGGGCCAAGACAAGCGCTCACGGTCGGAGCGATAGATGCAAGCCTGCAGGCTCGAACCTCAGGTCAAAACAATGTCGGCAGATTGCGGGCGCCGTGGAGGACACGCGCGACTTCGATGCCCATCTCAGTCGGGAAGTAGAAGATGAAGTAGTTGCCGATCCGATACGTGCGTAAGCCAAGGGCAAAGTCCGGGCGTGACCGGCCTGATTGTGGCGATGAAGCCAATCGATCGCACTGGGAGCGAAGTTTGTCGATGAAACGGTCGGCGGCCCCCGGGCTATCACGGGCGATGTAGAGCCAAATCTTGCTGAGATCCGATTCCGCCAGTTCGGTGATGTAGGCGCGTTTCACCGGCCGGTGGAACGTTTGGCGCGCCGTTCGGCGGACAACAGTTTGCGCCCGCGAGCCTTGATGCGGGCCGCTGCCGCTTCGTCGAACGGAGCGACCTTGCCGGCCCTGACTTGGCGGATACCAGCCATAAGCTGCTGGAGCAAACGGAGCCCCTCGGTCACGGCTTCAGCGGGAGACGAATAGGCGCCGGATTTGAGGATTTGGCTCAAGGTCCGACTCGTCGGGGGTGGCAATTCAATCGTCATACGAGCAGTCTTGCCCAAAAGCAAACCAATGCAAGCCTCGATCCGGAGCACTCAGGCCGATGGCGCCGACCACGGACTACTGACCACTGATCTCTGACAAACTATTTCACTTTCCTTGTTAAACCCGTCCGCCGGGCCGCGTGAATAGCTTGTTGAACGATGAACAGGCTATGAAAATGAACCACACTCTCTCCACCGTTGGCTTCGGCCTCGCCCTGATACAGGTCGCGCTAACCACATGTTTTGGACAACCCCAAGGCGAGGTAACGCACGGCACACCGGGCGTGGCGACGCAGCGAGCGGTGCTGAACTTCCCCGAGTTGGCGCGTCAAGCCGCTTCACCCGTTGCCGCGCCGCCAGAGGCCAGCTTTGCTGCGCCGGTAAGATTCACGTCTGCCAGCTTGGGCGAAACTCCACCTTCGCCCGCACCCGCGTCCAGCTTCCAAGCGCTTGACGACGACGGCTCAGCGGAGGTGCCGGATACGCACGGCGCGGTGGGGCCGAATCATCTGATGGTGACACACAATTTCCGCGTGCGAATCCAAGACCGATCCGGGGCAATCGTCAGCACGGTCTCGCTCACCAATTTCTGGTCACCCGTTGGCCCATTCCCGCCGAGGCCTTTCAACAACCGCATCTATCCCGGCATCGCCGACCCCAAGATCTTCTACCAACCCTTCGACCAGCGTTGGATCCATGTCGCCATCGTTGCTGGATCTCAGTTGACGAATTCAGCGCTGCTCATTGGCGTTTCCCAGACAGATGATCCCACTGGCAATTGGAATCTCTACCGCATCGACACCAGTGCCGGCGGTCAACTTTTCTTCGATTATCCGAATGTCGGCTACAACAAGGACTGGATTGTGGCGCAGGGGCACATCGTTCGCCTCAGTGACGGTGCGTTGCTCCGCTCGGACGTTTACGCCTTCAACAAGACTAATCTGTATGCGGGCGGCACGGGCTTGTTCACCCGGTTTGAGCGCCCAGATCAAGGTGGCGAGTTTAGCCGCCTCACGCAGCCCGCTCTCACTTTCGACAATGAAATCGGGACGATCTATCTACTGGGCCAAGTGGACAACAACTTGGGCCGAAATCTTAACCAACTGCGCCTCTCCACCATCACTGGCCCCGTTGGCGCGGAAGTGTTCACTGCGGGGCCAGTCATCACTACGACCAATCGCTGGGACAATCTTTCGGCGGCTGGGTTTGCCGATTTCGCGCCGCAACTAGGCTCGACACGCAAGATCGACATTATCGACGCGGTGATAATGGGACTGGTCTATCGTAACGGCTCAATTTGGGCCGTGCAGAATGTGTTCCTCCCGGCTGGCGGCGAGCCGACCCGCACGGCAATCCAGTGGTGGCAGATCACTCCGACCGGAGAAATCCTGCAACTCGGACGCCTCGACGATCCGTCCGGGCAACTCTTCTACGGCTACCCGACGTTGGCAGTGAACAGATTCAACGACCTGCTCATCGGCTACTCGCGTTTTGGATCGAACCAATATGCCAGCGCCAACTATTCCTTTCGCGCGGGCAACGATCCGCCGAACACCCTCCGCAGCGACACGGTTCTAAAAGCTGGTGAGGCGCCGTACTACCAATCAGTTGTGGGTCACAATCGTTGGGGCGACTTCAGTGCCACGGTCGTCGATCCAATCAATGACACCGACCTCTGGACAATCCAGGAGTATGCAGCCACGTCGGTCGCTGACCAATCGCGTTGGGGCACTTGGTGGGGCCGCATCTCACCAATCCACGTTAGCGCCATGGAAATCGTTAATGGCCATGCGCGGATTCGTTTTACGACCGCGCCCGACCAGACCTACCGGGTCGAGCGCACGCAGAATCTCGCCAGCCCGATTGCTTGGGAACCGGTGAGTGGCGCAACAAACGTGTCCGGCACCGGGACATTAGTGGAAGTGCTCGACGCTAGAGCTCTCAGCCAACCCCAGCGTTTCTACCGTATCAGGCTCAACTGAGTGGACTTCGGAAGGAATATGAAATGAATACAAGACTTCTCGCAACAGCGGCTTGTGCGCTGGTAACCCTCGTTTGGGCCGATGAACCGCCGTTGCCTATGGGCTTAGATCATTGGGAATGGCGGCATCCGGTGCCCACTGGTATTCCACTTCGCGGAGTTGTGTACGGAACTAATCGATTTGTGGCAGTCGGAGAATATGGCACCATCATCACTTCAGCGGATGGAGAACATTGGGAGGCGGTGAGCGTTGGAAACGATGTGACTCTATCCGCTGTCGCTTATGGAAACGGGCGGTTTGTGGCGGTTGGCTGGAGAAGCGCGGGCTGGTTTTTTCCTACAGACTCAACGGCTGTAATTCTCTCGTCCTCGAACGGTGTGGGCTGGATGGAACAGGAAGTGCCACTGCCCACTCATCCCTGCTTATGTTCCCCGTCACCTGCCCTCTATGATATCACTTTTGGAAACGGAAAGTTCGTCGCCGTGGGGATCACGTACTTCGAGTCAGAGTTACTTCCCAGTAGGATTCTCACTTCATCCGATGGTCTTGAATGGAGGCTGACGGACGCAGGCACTGAGTACAGCTGGGCTGGTGTGGCATTTGGCAATGGGAGGTTTGTTGCGGTGGGTGGGCACAGCGTTCGGACATCGGAAGATGGCGAGTCATGGGTTTCACAAACTAATGGCGTTGGCGCCAGCATCCAATTCACGTGCATCGCACACGGTAATGGGCTATTTGTCGCGTTCGCCTCGTATCCATACGATCCATCCGCCCCGAGTCGCGTCTTGACCTCGCCGAATGGCGTCAACTGGACGCAGTGGACGAATGTGTTTTCGTCCTACGTTTACGCGCACGCTATCACATTCGGAAACGGAGTCTTTGTGGCGTTCACCTATGGCGATATTTGGGTCTCGACCAACGGAACCAACTGGGTCGAAGTCGGACCAACTGGGCTACCCATCGTAGGGGCCAATTACGGAGATGGACGATTTGTGGCCGTGGGCGACTCCGGTATCGTGGCGACTTCGTTCGACGGGCAAACCTGGACTCAGTCTGCCGATGGCTCTTCTGATTCATTCTCAAGCGTCGCCTATGGAAACGGAAAGTTCGTGGCGGTGAATGGCAGGATTTGGAGTTCACCCGACGGTTACGAATGGACAGCGCAGAAAGTCACGACGAATGCGAACGGCGTTGGATTTGGAAATGGGATCTTTATTGCGGTCGGACCCAACGGCACCATTCTGACTGCAAAGGACGGCACACAGTGGGCCACCCGGACCAGCGGCACAACAAACCATTTAACCGCCGTGACTGGGGGTGACGGGACTTTTGTCGCCGTAGGCGTCTCGACAATTTTGACTTCGACCAACGGAGTTATCTGGTCCGACCGAAGCGCCAGTGTGGGGCAATCCACGCTCACCAGCATTGCGTGGGGTGACGGCCTGTTTGTGGCTGTAGGAGCGGATTATACTCAGTTTCCATACACCGTGACACTGACATCACCCGACGGCTTCAACTGGACTTCCCGCAGCAACGCGACATCCAGGGGTTTGGAAGCAATCACATTCGGAGCCGGGATATTTGTTGCCGTAACCGGATGGTGTCCTGAGTTTTGTGACGCTGGGATGGTAACTTCGACCGATGGGATCACTTGGGTTCCACAAGGACCGCGTGGCTCAGGCATTACCTACGGCAACGGAACCTTCGTCGCGGTCGGGGGAATTTTTAACTTTCGGTTTGGGCATCGGAGTTGGGTTTTTAGTTCGCAGGACGGCACGAACTGGGTCCAAGGAAAAATTTCGGCGGCACAGGCGCTCAACGCCGTGGGCTACGGCAACGGCAGCTTCGTCGCTGTAGGCGGCAACGGAGCAATTCTGCAATCAGACGTTCTGCCGCGATTGCGTTTGAACCAGGAAGCCTCGCATGAATTGAAACTCTTCGGGCCGATCGGTCGTTACCGCATCGAATCGGTTACAGACCTACACCAGACCAACGATTGGCAACCGCTGGCGACCATTCCGCTTACAGCCAGCCCCACGCGCTGGACCAACACGCAAGCCACTCAGGCCACTCAACAGTTCTATCGAGCGGTCAAAGTGCCGTGAGCGATAGTAAGTCACTTTCTTATTTCAAGCCTCTCGAAGAGCGCCTGAAATCGTGGGTCATCGCGCACCTCGTCCCACTTTGGCTCTGTTTGCAGGAGCGCGGGGTAACGCGGAATCTCCTCATGAGCTTTCTGCAGGCGCTCCACAACTTTGGTCACGTTGAAGAAACACACAGAGCCACGCCTGATAAATCGGCGAGACGTAGCGCGTTTGGGGAATCGCCAATGGCATGGACCATATTTGGTTCGTGGTGATGCGGCGGCTTGGATTGACCGAGGCATTTACGAAGGACACGCATTTTTCGGGCGGCAGGATTTGCGACGTTGTTCTGAAGAGAATTCCGCGTGCCATCCAACCCGCGCTGCCTCTCAGGGTTCAAGGTTCAACTTCTTTAAAAGCGCCGCGAAACGGGGATGGAGACGGATGCCATCCCAGGCGGGATCGACCTTCAGCACAACCATTCCTAGCGAACGCTCCTCATAGCTTCTCTCCAGCCAGTCCATTGCCTGCTCCTTCTCGCCCAAAGCCGCATGGACCATGGCGCGAAGGTCACCCGAAACGAACCGATATTCTGCGAGTTCTTCGAGTTTCTTGAGCAGTTGGCGAGCGTCATCCGTCCGGCCCATCAGCGCCAGCAGGTGCGCCCGTACAGCCAGCACGTCCGGGCCATCATCGAGCACGCGCACCCGCTCCGCTGCGGCGATCGCTTCGACGCGCATGCCCTTATGCGTGTACGCCCGCAACAGCAACCAGTGACCCGGAAAGAAATTCGTGTTGGCCGTGACTAATTTGTGGCCTCGTGCTATCGCCTCGTCGTAGCGGCGCTCGAAGAGGCACTGCAAACCCAGATTGTAGTTCCGTATCGGGTGGTGCGGCGTCGCTCGCAGTACGATCTCTAATTCGCGGCGTGAGTCGTCCAGCCGGCCCAGGGTCCAGAGCAAGAGCGCATATCCATTGTGGCCGAAAGCCGGATCAAGCTGGACAACGCGTTGGAACTCCTTCTCCGCGCCGACCCAATCGAAATCGTACCGTTGCTTGGCCACGCCCAGCCAGAAGTGGGCCGTGGCGTCCGCTTCGTTGATTTCCAGTGCTTTCGTGGCCGCCCACTTAGCTGCGGGCATGGCTTCCTTTGGATGAAGATGCCAGCCGGTGAGCGACACGTACGCTTCCGCCAGCCCGGCATAAGCCGGCGCGTGCTGTGGATCAATGGCGAGCACCTGGTGAGACAACGCGATTGCCTGCCTCGTCCCTTCTTCCGTCTGCTTGGCGATTTCAGAACAGGCTTGAAGATACAGTTGATGCGCGTGCCGCTTCTGCACTTCGCTTAGGGTGGAACGCGGCGAATCCAACCAAACCCAACCCACCACTACAACGGCCGTGAACGCGAGCATTAGTGACGCAAATCCCTTCGCAAACGCGAATCGCCGCTCCACCGCACGCTGGCGTTTCACCGATTGGCCGCGTTGCAACAGCGCCAGGTCGTCGTGCATCTGCTGGGCGGTCTGGTAGCGTTGGCGGAAATCGCTTTCGCACGCTTTGAGGATTACTTCGTTGAGTTCGAGCAGGGCGGCGTGGTCGCGGTGGGACTGCAAATCGGGCGGCAGTTGCGGGAAGTCCTGGCGGTCTTTGCCGAGGCTGATTTCGTAAAGCACTTTGCCCAGGCTGTAGAGGTCGGCCTGCGGCGTGCCCGGTCCTTCCGGCGGAATGTAGCCCGCCGTGCCGACGAGCGAGCGGGCGTCGTCGATGTGCGCCACCAGGCCGATGTCCGCCAGCTTGGGCGCGCCGTCCACGAAGATGATGTTCGAGGGTTTGATATCGCGGTGGACCAGGCCGTGGGCGTGCAGGTGTTCCAGGGCGGAGGCGAGGGCGAGGCCGATTTGGAGGCATTCGTGCACCGGCAGGCGGCCGTGGCGTTGTTGTGCGGCGCGCAACGTTTTTGGGGCGTAAGTTTGTAGTCCCGCCTTCAGGCGGGCTGCGTTCGTAGTCCCGGCTTCAGCCGGTTCGGCCGTCCAATGTCCATCAAGCTCCGGACCGCCTGAAGGCGGGACTACAAGCGCATCATCTGCCAGTTCCATGACGTAGTAGAAATATCCGGCAGCGTCATCGCGGCCAATTTGCAGAATGTCCACGAGACCATCGTGGGAGCGGGAGATGGGTTCGAACTTTTGCAGCCCTTTGAACTCGCGCTCGAAATGCTCGACGCGCTCGAAGCTTTGCCGATGGACGATCTTCACCGCACGCAAAGTCCCGACGGCACTGCGCGCCAGCCAGACTTCGCCATAGCTCCCCTGGCCGATGCGGCAGAGCAACTCGTGATCGTGAATGTGGGGAGGAGGTTCAAATGCCCGGAGCGAATCGGAAGAACGCTCGCCCTCACCCGCCCTTCGGGCACCCTCTCCCCCACTGGGGGAGAGGGATGGGGTGAGGGGGTGCGTCGGTCCATGGGCAGGATGACGCGCAGCGGCGGATGAGGGCTGAGGGACGCTTGCGCTGCCGGCGCCGATGTCGATCTGCGGCGTTTGCGGCGGCGACTCCTGTTTCATGGCATCCACACTGTAGGCACAAACGGCACCGCAACGCACTCGAAATCCAGCCTCATTCCAGAGCATACAGCACAGCCTCTGAAAAGGCGCCTCGCATGATAGTCGATAACGGACGCTGGCCAGTGCGCGAGCAAATGAGCATTATGGTCCGAGATGAACTGGCCGCCGTGTATCGATTCTTGTTTTGGAAATCTCGTAAAAACGTCTCACACGTTTGGAACAGTACCCTCACCCCATCCCCTTCCCATTCGAGGGGAGGGGGTGTTCGGCAGGACGGGCGAGGGTCTCCACAAAAAACAAAAATTCAAACATCTTTGGGTAGTTGTTTGCCTTGCCATTGTTGGAATTGCTGGCCCTTCAGTATGGACCTTACGTGGAGAAGACTTGGCATGGCAGGAGATTCGGGGCGGGCGATCGGCCCGGTTGGATATTCCGGCGCAAGGAAAGACCGGGTTTACCCTGCTTGCCGCCGAGCAGACCGGCATCGCGTTCACAAATATCCTCGATGAAAAGGCGGGCGCCGCCAATCGCGTGCTCTATAACGGTTCGGGTGTGGCCGCCGGCGACTTCGACAACGACGGTTGGCCGGATATTTACTTCTGCAGTCTCAATGGCCGAAACACGCTCTACAAAAACCTGGGTGGATGGCGGTTCGTTGACCTTACTGAGCAGGCAGGTCTGAAACGAGATCGGCGTTACTATCGGGGCGCGGTGTTCGCGGACGTGAATGGCGATAGGTGGCTGGACCTGCTGGTCTGCGTCGTCGGAGCCGGCGTGCAATGCTTTCTCAACGATGGACACGGGAAGTTTGCCGACGCGACGACGGTGGCCCGGACATCCAGTCCGTTCGGCAGCATGACTCTGGCGCTGGCGGATGTGGATGGCAATGGCACGCTCGATCTTTATGTGGCGAACAATCGCACCGAGGACATTCGCGACCGTGGCCAGGTGAATCTCCAATTGATCGACGGCAAAATGGCGGTGCCACCGGCGCTTCAGAACCGATTGCTTATCATTAATGGACAGATCCTGGAATACGGTGAACCGGATCAGCTTTATCTCAATAATGGCAAAGGAAACTTCGCGCCCGTGTCCTGGACGGGTGGGCGCTTCCGGAACGAGGATGGCGGTCCGTTGACGCAGCCGCCGCTGGACTGGGGACTTACGGCCACCTTTCGCGATCTCAACGACGACGGCTCTCCGGATCTCTATGTGTGCAACGATTTCTGGACACCGGATCGCATCTGGCTTAACGACGGCAAAGGACGGTTTCGTGCGGCGCCGCGTCTGGCCTTGCGCAACATGTGCGCCAGTTCGATGGGAGTCGATTTCGCGGACATCGATCGCGACGGGCATCTGGACTTCTTTGTGGTGGACATGTTGAGCCGCGATCCCCGGCTGCGGAAACGTCAAAAGCTTGCCCAACCGCCCATGCCGTCGCCCATCGGCGCGATTGAGGATCGCCCGCAATCCATGCGCAACACACTTTTTCTCAACCGCGGCGATGGCACCTTTGCGGAGATCGCCAATTACGCCGGCCTTGCGGCGTCAGAATGGTCGTGGTCGCCCGTGTTTCTCGACGTGGATCTGGACGGCTACGAAGACCTGTTAGTCACCACCGGCCACGCGAAGGACGTGCAAGACCTGGATGCCGCAGCAGCCATCCGAGCGCGGCAGCATTCGTGGAAAGGATTCACCAACGAGACGCAGCGACAGAAGGCGTTCACGCAGGAATTGATGGAACACATGAGGCTTTATCCGCAGCTTGACACGCCTATCGTCGCCTTCCGCAATCGCGGTCCCGCAGGCGCGGGACGCTTCGACGACGTCACTTCGGCGTGGGGCACGGAGCAACCAGGCATTCATCACGCGATCGCGCTGGCGGATTTCGACCGGGATGGCGATTTGGATCTCGCGGTGAACAACCTTGGCGCGGCGGCGGGATTATACCGCAATGAAAGCCGTGCACCGCGCGTGGCCGTGCGCCTGCAAGGATTGCCTGCCAACAGTCAGGGCATTGGCGCGAAAGTCAGAGTGCTCGGGGGCGCCGTGCCGTCACAAGGCCGGGAAGTGGTCGCCGGTGGTGCTTACATGTCTGGCTCCGAGGCGCTGCTGGTTTTCGGCGCAGGAAACACGACGAACGGCATGAAGTTGGAAGTGACCTGGCGCACCGGCAAACGGAGCGTGGTGGAGAACGTTCAAGCCAACCGGCTCTACGAAATTGACGAGAGCAGCGCCACCGCCATGTCCAACTCGCCACCCGAAACTCGAAACTCAAAACCAGCCTTATTCGCCGATGTCAGTCACCTCCTCCAGCACACTCATCACGAGGAGCCTTTTAATGATTTCGAACGCCAGCCGCTCTTGCCCCGCCGCCTGAGTCAACTCGGACCGGGCGTCAGTTGGTTCGACGTGGACAACGACGGGCGCGAAGACTTGATCATCGCCAGTGGCCGTGGCGGGCAATTGGCCTGCTACCGCAACGATGGGCAGGGCGGTTTCAAACCTCTGCTCGCAGCCCCGCTGAATACAACCGTAACGCGCGACCAAACCGCGGTGCTGGGTTGGCGCGGGCCGGCAGGCTCGACGCGTTTGCTGGCAGGCTCCGCGAACTATGAAGACGGATCGACCAACGGCAGCAGCGTGCTCCAACTCGATCTGGCGCGCAAAGTGATCGATGACCGTTTGCCCGGAGACGCTGCCAGCACGGGGCCCTTGGCACTGGCCGACGTGGATGGCGACGGAGATTTGGACTTGTTCGTTGGTGGGCGCGTGGTTCCTGGACGTTATCCCGAGGCGGCCTCGTCACGCCTTTATCGCTTCGATGGAACTGAGTTCCAACTCGATCTCACCAACAACAAAGCGCTTGAGAATATCGGATTGGTTAGCGGCGCAGTTGCCAGTGACCTCGACGGTGACGGTCTTCCGGAACTGATTCTCGCCTGCGACTGGGGACCGCTAAAAATCTTCCGAAACGACAAAAGCAGATTTGTGCCATGGGACCCAGCAGTCAAACTCTCCACGAATGCCTCCGGCGAATCGCAAAACGCAACACGCAACACGCAGAACCAAACCTTGGGCGCGCTCACAGGCTGGTGGAGTGGCGTCACCACCGGCGATTTGGACGGTGATGGCCGTCTGGACATCGTGGCGGCAAATTGGGGATGGAACAGCGATGACGCTGCCACCTCCGAGCGACCGCTGCGCTTGTACTACGGTGATCTCCTGGAACGCGGCGTGGTCGATTTGATCGAAGCCGAATGGAACCCGCTCGCCGACGCCTTTGCACCCCGCCGCAGGCTGGACCTTTTGGGAGGTGACCTGCCGGTGCTCGTGGAGCGCTTTCGCTCGCACCGGGCTTACTCGGAAGCCTCCGTTGCCGACGTTCTCGGGCCACAGCAGTCACGCGCACGCAACCTGGAGGTGACAACACTGGCTTCGATGATTTTTTTCAACCGAAGCAACCGCTTCGAAGCGGTGCCGCTGCCGCGCGAGGCACAGTGGGCGCCGGCTTTCGGCGTGAATATCGCTGATTTCGACGGCGACGGGCATGAAGACATTTTTCTCAGTCAGAACTTTTTCGCTACTGCTCCCGAAACCCCGCGCCTCGATGCCGGCCGCGGACTTTTATTGCGAGGCGACGGCGCCGGAAAGCTCGAAGCGGTGGCCGGACAACAATCAGGCATCGAAGCTTACGGAGAGCAACGCGGGTCTGCGGTCAGCGACTTTGATGGCGATGGCCGCGCGGACCTCGTCGTGACCCAAAACGGAGCGGCGACGAAGTTGTTCCGCAATGTGGCCGCGAAACCCGGCTTGCGCATCCGTCTGACCGGCCCTGACGGCAACCCCAGCGGAGTCGGCGTTACGCTGCGTTTGAAATTCGGTTCGCGGCTGGGTCCCGCGCGCGAAATCCACGCTGGCTCCGGCTACTGGTCACAGGACGGCGCCGTGCAAGTCCTCGGCGTGCCCGAACCGCCGACCGGAATCCGTGTTATCTGGCCGGGCGGGAAACCCACCATGTTCGACATAGCCGCACAGATGTCGGAAATCACGATCGGCCTGAAGGGAATCGTGCATTCCGTTACGGACAATCCATGATGCCGTGAGGCGGCTGTCCAAATCATCTCAGGGGAGGGCGAGCGTTGGGCGAGCGTCCTCGCGAGCCATACTGATCAAAAATCGCCGGCAAAACAGGGCTCGTCAGGAGCCTCGCCCTCCCCGAACATCGCAACCGCCATTTGGACAACACGTCCATCTCGGCGCTCATTCCCCTTCGCCAACCGGGGATGATCATCTCCTTGAAGTTGGAGCAACAAGAATTGTGCTTGTGTAAAAGTAAGGGCTGCTCCCTTTGCAGACCCTTGCACCCTTGCCGGGAACGCTCAGCCCAAACCGGTAGCGAACTTCTTGGCGATCTTAATGACGACTCCGGCCACATCGCCGATGCGATTGATGAGCCGGGCCTTCTTCTCGTTGTCGGTCGTCGCAGCGCCGACGATTTTCAGGAGTTCGAGTAACTCTTCCCGGTCGGCCTTGGTCGGAAACAGGTCCTGAACTTCCTGAGCCGTCAATGTCGTGTGTTTGGCCAGGGCGTCGGCAAATTCGCGTTTCGTTTCGGTTTGGGCAATCTCACCGATGGGGCTGAGTTTGGGCATAGGAACCTCCCCTCATTGTTGTTGGAGCTTGTTGATCAGGGTCGTGGTCGCTTCATCGATCCGGCTTTCGATTTTTTCGAGCGACAGGGCTGGGCTGATGGCACCGAGCAGCTTGTTCGCAGCGTTCCGCTGCGAGGTGGTCAACTTCTCGAGGGAGCGAATCCAGGCAGCGACGGACTCGTGCGCCTGCGCGACCTGGTCGTGCGCCGCAGCAATCTGGTCGCGGAGATCCGCGCGCAGTTTTGTGAGGGGCTCTACGTTGGTCAGATACGAAGCGACCAGGTCATTGCTGAAGGTGGAGAAGTCTTTGTCCGGGTTGTAAGGGCGCCCCATTCGCTCCGCGAAGGCCCTTTCCCAATTCTGCCGGAACTTCACGGCGTACTCCTTGAAGTAAAAGGCATCGAACGCCTCGACCTTTTTGTCCATGTAGGCGTCCACCATGGCGAGATGGGTCCGTCGAAGATCCTTGAGTATCTCCGCTTCCTTGTCATGCAAAAGCACCACTTCCGGCGGAACCGAAACGCAGCCCGCGATGACGATGGCCAGAAAAACGAAAAGCGCGGATGGATGCAGCGAAAGCGGATTCTTCAGTCGAGAAGAGATAGCAGTCATGCGTTCAGTTTTGTTGTCTTGCTCAGATCAAATTCGAGGCCCGGCAGCAACAAAGAGGTGAGTTTGCCCTTCTCCTCGGCACAACCGTACAGTTCATAAGCGCCGCTCTTGAGCGTCAGGATTTCCAACGCCTTGTTCGCGGGGTCGCCGATCCAGTATTCCTTCACGCCGAATCGGGCATAGAGCTGCCGCTTGTCGTAGCGGTCCCGGCGCACGCTGGATGGGGAGATGACTTCTACCAACAGGTCGGGGACACCGAAGATGGCGCGGCGCTGGATGATGCCGGCATTGGCGGCGGCCACGAAGACGATGTCCGGCTGGACGGTATTTTCCGGGTCGAGGACCACATCGACGGGCGCCATGAACAGCTTCCCGAGTTTCTGGCCGGTCACATGAGTGCGCAGCAGGGCGTAGATGTCGCCACTCCAACTTTGATGCCACGTATCCGGCGCGGGTGCCATAACCAGTTCGCCATTGAGGATTTCGTAACGCTGGTCGTCGTCGAGCTTGTAGTACTCCTCGTAGGTCCAACGTTTGGATTGCTTTTCCACCGCGACTGCCATGCGCAAACTCTAGTGCAACACCGGGGCAAAAACCAACTGAAAGTTTCGGCACCGCCTCGACAAACACTCCAGGGCGCCTCGAATCCCCGACACTCTAACCGGTACGAACGCCTGGCAAGCGCTCACCAACATCACCCTCGGCCCAGCCCCACGGTGATTCAACAGCTGCTCACTACCGACCGTTGCTACCGCGGTGCGTGGTGTCGTGAAGACTTGTGCTTTCCTTCGGCAAGGTTCTGCTACTGCACTGCGACGATTCGAAAGAACCGCTGCGCGGGCATGGTCAAACTGACGGTCACGGAAAGACTGTTGCCCGAGGCAAAGGTGTCGGGGCCGAGCGGCTGCCAGTTTCCGCTGGAGAGATTATCCGAGTATTCCACTCGATAGCTTCGACCTTGAATGGTTTGCCAGCCAAGCGTGAGTTGATCGCCAGCCCGATTTATGGTGTTGAAGCTCGGAGGTCTGATGACAACCAGCGCAACCGTCTCGAAGTCGCTCAAGGGCGGCGAGCCATTGTCCGTCACGCGCACCGTCAGGGTGTTGGTGCTCGGCGAGGACACACCCGTCGTGGACCACGTGAAGACCCCGCTGCCGGCGTTGATGGCAGCACCAGGTGGCCCGCCGGGATCGAGGCTGAAGGTCAGCGTTTGCGCGGGCGAATCAGCGTCCGTCGCGCTGGCAATGAAGCTCAGCGTCTGGCCCTGGTGCACCGTCTTGTTGCCAATGGGGGCGAGGGTCGGCGCCGTGTTCCCACCGGGAATGATGTTTGCGCTACGCGGCGTCGGCGTGGGCATGAAATAAATGTTCGGTCCGCCATTGGGGTAACGGCCCTGGCTGATGTTGTTCGTCTGCGCACCGAACGTCACCGCGTCTAGCTGCGTGCCGTCAGCAGCAAACAGTCCGATGGCTTCGCCATCCCTGCTCAACGCGAAGTTCGCGTGCAGGTCGATGCGGTTCGTGCTGTTTTGATTCGGCGTGTTGTCGGCCCAGACGAGCAGGAAGCCGCCCGGCGGGATCGCGTAACCCGCAGGGATCTCATATTGAAACTTGTTGGTCAGGTTGTCCGTGAGGAAGTAGCCGGCGAGGTCCGCGCTGGTTATGCCTGGATTGTAGATCTCGAACCAGTCGTCGGCGGCGTTATCGGCCGGGTCGCGAATGAAACCGGTGTTGCTGGCCATCCATTCGTTGATGAACACGCGCAGCGGAGCGGCGCTGCCGTCGTTGGTGCCGCCCGCAGTGACATGATGAAACTCCTGCCGATCGAACGGCTGCCCGTCGGGGAACGAACCGTAGGAGTTTCCCGCGCTGACACCGCTGTAGTTCACGTAATCGAGCACTTGAGGGGCGCCGCCGTAGAGTCGCGACAATACGACCGAGCCCGAGCCGGCGCTCAAACGAAAGCTGGTGTGCAATTCCGAAGCCGTGGACTGCCCCGGCGCTTCGTCAACAAACACGACTTTAAATTCACCCGCCTCGATCTCTGTGCCAGCGGGAAAGCTCCATTGCGCGAGGTTGGTGTAATTATTGGCCAGATAAAAACCGTCCAGCGCGATCCCATTTGTGCCCGCGTTGTAGAGTTCCAGCCAGGGATCGCGCTGGCCGTTATTGTCGGTGATGCCGCTGATGTTCTCCGGCTGGATTTCATTGATCCAAAGTGTCGGATAGGGCAGCAGCGGCGTCGCGGTCGAATTCACCGCTCCCGGAGTGGAGAAGACCGGACGCATCAGGTTCTCCGGCCGAAAGGTGCTGTTCAAGCGAGTGGTCAAGTTGTTGGTCGGGTAAGGATTCAGATACCAATAGCTCAACGTGTAGGTGGTGTTGGACACGACCGTGACATCCTGCCAGACACTGTTGTTCGTACTGGGAGTGCCCGCAGCCGTTGCGATGATGTGCAGGCTGCTATTGCCGGCGTATTTGACGTCGGCGCTGATGGCGGTCTGCGCGTGACTGCCGCCGGCGCCCCAGGGGCCACTCAAGGCCGATTCAAAATCGCCGTTGCTCAGCAGATTCGGACCCGCTTCAGGAACGCTGCCTGCCACCAGAAAGATATTGTCGATGAAGAGGTCGCTGGCTCGATTGAGCAAAATGTAGAGGCGCGGTGCGGGCAGAGTGCCCACATTGCCGTTGGTGCTAAAGAAGCGCCAACCGGAGCCGTCGGACCAATTGCTCGCGCGCGCGTTGTCTTGCGAAGCATCGGTGAGTTGCAGCGACGGACCGGTGCCGTTGGCAGCCACGGGCCACGGCGCCACGGCCTCATAACGGACTTTGTCGATGACCTGATCCAGTTCCGGCACGGCGCCGGGCTTAATCAACGTCAGCGTTTCACCATCGGCTTGCAGATTGCCGTTGAATGCGTCGAACCCCGTGAAGTTGGTTCCGTAACCGACGGCCGCGGCTGTGCGGTCCTTGACCAGCACGAGAAACGAGCGCGGCGTGATGAAGCCGCCTTCGGGGAAGGTGTAATCCAGGCCGTTAAATTTCCAGCCACCCAGATCGAAGGCGAAATTCGTGGCCGTGTTGAACAACTCCACGAACTCCGCGTCGGGCACGCGTGGATTGTACATGATCTCGTTGATGACCACCGCGCCGGCCGCCTCCGGCACCGTGCCGTCATAAACGACCGTGACCTGGTTGCTCGCTCCGGCAACGCGATTGCCGCGCAAATCATAGCCGAGAAGGGTCAGGACGTTCGTGGCCTGGGCGAGCGGCACGCGCATCGTCCAGTTGCTCACGGTCGTCCATGTCACCGGCCAGGCCACACCGTTGACCTCGATGGTCTTGATGGTGATGGGCGCTGTGCCGCTGAGGGTGACCAGATTGGACGTGACGTTGAAGTTGTTCGTGCCGCTGATTGCGAACGGCGCCGCCACCGTCGCCAGTTGCGAAACCAAATAACTCCTCCGCTGGCTGAACCACGTCTTCACCGCCGTCGGCGCGGCCAAAGCCTGGCCATCGCAATAGATAATGCCATTGGCAACGAGCGCATTGTATTTCGCGTCCATGACCGCTTCGTACTTCGCGGTGACAAACGCCTTGTCCACCGCGTCCTGCACGGCGCGAAAATAAGCGCGGCGGAAGGGCGGATGAGTGTACATGCGCGTCACGGTCGGATCGTCGGAAATGAACAACGGGCCATTCGAAGGACCATAAATCCCACCTTGGAATGTGGCCGAAACCAGCATCAGCCAATCGAGGTCATACATATAAAGCTGCGCCCGGCCTCCTGGCGGCAGGAACATGTACATGTTCTTGCCGATGTCGTGGCCCCAACTGTCGAAATTGTTGATGATGTGTTCGACCGCGAACATAGCCATCCACTGTTCGACGTCCGCCAGCGCCTCCGTCTGCGAGGTATAAGGTTCCGGGCCCGGCGCATTCAGAGCATCCGCAAGCACGAACAAACTCGTGAAATCATTCGCCCTCTGGAACGCCCGCTTCAGCCAATACCAACGGTACTTCTCCGTTTTCTTCTTCGTGCCGCCGTTAACCAGATCCGGCGTGGTATAGATGCGCAATTGCGGTTCGGGATCGGAGCCACCGATAAGCCCGCCGGTGTCATTAAACTCGAAGGCACGGTCGATCCGGTAGAAATCGCCTTCGCTGTTTCCTGGCGACCATTGCTCGAGGAAGTCAGCCCCCGGTTGGATGACGCCTTCGAACACCGTGCCGACTCCGCCGTTGCGCTGCATGTCAATCACGCCGTTGACGGTGAGCCGGATGAAGTAGCGGTGGCTGTAGGCAATGTCGATTTGGTCGGTAATATAGTAGGCCATTTGTTCCTGGATGGCCGTGTTCTCGTTGCCGTGCCCACCGGGCCAGTCGATCTGCAACGCGGCGTCACCCAGAAAACGATCGTCCGGCGGGATTTCAATAGCGTAACCGCAACGACTGCCCGTCGGTGTGTTAAACCCCGGCGCGATGTACGGGCTGCCTGCGTAAACGGCGCCCACATTGTAGATCACGCGATGATTGCCGAGCACGAAGGTCACGTCGTTGAGTGTGTTGTTAAGGTTGTTTCGGGCATCCCAGGCGTTGAAGGAGGCCTGCGTCATCCAAATACGATACGACGGGAAACTTCCGGACGGCACGCTCTCACCAAAACGAACCAGACATTCGCGTGTCGGCGCATTGTTTGGAAACGTGGAGGTGGCGCCGGGGCTAATCCCATCCGTGGCCTGCACGCGAAAGGCCACAAGCGTGTTCGCATTCTGGCCCGGAATGATCGCGCTAAAGACCCCATCGCCAGCCACGGCGTCGCCACCGGTGCCATCGTCCACCATCGCCACCGTCGTCAGCGTTGCGCTCGGATCGATCCGGTAGCGCAACTGAACCGAAGACAGTCCGTCCGGGTCGTGCACGCGCGCGGTGACGACGACCGGTTGGTTCGTGGCCGGTACAGGCGGATAGTGTGTCACGTCGTAAATCGCTGGCGGGGCGTTCGTCACCGCGCGGCTGTTGCGCGCCCCGGGCGTGCCCAGATTCGTGGGCAAATCCATGGCGACCGCCGCTTCCAGCCAGTTGCCGCGCAAGCGAAACAGGATTTCAGGATGGCCACGCAGCCAACGCACCTTGGCGCGAATGGTCAGGGTAACGCCGGCACTCTGCGCTGAAGTCAAGGGCGTGCGGATGCGATTCACCTGGTTGTCGCCGCGATCCGTTGCGCGAACGTGATAGGATCGAGCGCTGCTAAAACCCTCCGTTGTTTCCCAGCTTGATTGTTCCTGCGTCCCCTCTGCGGTCCACCCCGTGGCTCCGCTCTCGAATGTCGAGTTGGCAATCAGATTCGAACTGACGACCGTGAGCACCTCGACGTTGTCGATGAGGCACTCTCCCGGTCCTTGTAAGAGAACTTGAAGTTGGTCCGGCGGCGCCGCCGAGACGCCATTGTCGAGCACGCCCGGCACCGACACGGTGGTCCAGGACGCCTTGCCGGTTTCATCGCTGTCGACCCAGTTTGGGGCCAGCCGATTGTCACCGCGAGCGTCGATTAGTTCGAGACTGCTGCCCCCGCCATCGGACCATTGGCCCCAGCGCCCGCCGTCGCGATAAGTCACTTCATCCACGACGACGTAGTTGAAGTTGGTTGAGACGACATTGTTGTTGGTAGTCACCGATGGATCGGCCATGGCGAGCGCAATGCGTTCGCCGCCGTTGGCAAGGCTGCCGCCGTAATCGCCGAGCGTGTTGTTGGCATTCAGGCCTGGATAGCGCGAGATCAGGCGCGCGGCATTTCGGGCAATCACCAGGTACCCGTCGGCGGGTATGTGCGTATTCGGCGGGAAAGTGAAGCTGATTCCACCACTGAGACGCCAGCCGGCGAGGTTCACCGAGTTGCTGCCGCGATTGTAGAGCTCGATGAATTCATCATCGCTGTCGCCCGAAATGGGGTGGTACATGATTTCATTGATGGCGATGTCGCGAATGAGCAAGGCGCTGTTGTTCGTGCCGGGCGTCCTGGCTGCCAGCTCGCTAAAGGCGCTTGCGCGCGGCCCGTTGAGCGCGCCGTCAGGGTAGCGTCCGGATGAAATACCATTGGCCTGTGCCTCAAATCGTACCGCATCAAGGACGCGTGTGTTGGCCGCGTTGCGGAAGTAAATCCTCTCACCATCTGAACTCAGCGCGAACCCAAGCTGGTTTTGGTTGAAAGAAACGAATCCGCGCGGCGGCAGAATGGTGTTGGGCGGAATGGTGAACTTGTTCGTGTTGCGATCGTCGCTCAGGTAACAGCCGGATATATCCGCCGGTTGGTTGTTGTGGTTGTAAAGCTCGATGAAATCCAGGTCAGGCTCGTCTGTGTGGGCGAGGAACTCATTGATCACGACATGGCGGAGGGAATCGACCGTGACCGGATCAAGCCGCCCCGGCAAGCCGCCCACCGAATCACTTGCCGCCCATGCCTCCACATTTCCTTCGCCGTAGGATGGACGGGCCAGCACCAGGGAATGCCCGGCCCCGTCGGCGGCGATGGGCCACGGCGATTCCGTATCGTAATTGGCTTCGAGGAACACCGCGCCGATGCGATTGCGCAGTTGGATCGTCCCTCGGTCGTTCGGAAGACTGTTCGTATTGGAGAATGGCCCCAACACGCCGCTGATCCCGTAAACCGATTCCACGTCCGCGGGAACCTGCGCCACCACCAGGAAGCCACCCGCGGGAATAATCGTGTTGGGCGGGAACACGAAGTCAGCGTCGCCATCCAGACGCCAGCCACTGATGTCTTCCGACGTGCTCAAGGAATTGAACAGCTCGACAAACTCCACGTTCCTGCCATCGGGGCGGTCGAGCGGGTTGTACATGATTTCCGAGATGACCAGGCTCGTGCGGCGGCTCGATTGTCCGAGCGGCTCAATAGCCGGTGGCATCACGTTCGTCGCCGTGCTCGTGACAGCCGATAAATCACGGAAGGCGGCAGTCGTGGTCTGATTGGTCTTGTGACTGGACACGGCAAACCCGAAATAGATGTTCGCCGGCATCGCGATGTTCGCGCTGCCAAGCGGCGTCCAGCTTTGCCCGTCGAAACTCGCGTAGCCGGAGAACTGATTTCCCGTGCGCCGCAATCGCAGCCATGTGTTCGGATAGTTGACCGGGAAGGAGCCGCTCGGCGTCGTCGGGCCGTTAATCGCGCTGCGTGACTGAAAGTAACTCCCGCTGATCGTCGGCGTGGCCATCGTGCCAACGAAACGGCTGTCCGCTGCCAGTGACTCGCGCGCCATCAGGCCGGCTTCGGCCCAGGCATCCGACATCGCCAGCGAACCGATCCGCGCCTTCAGATCGAAGTCGCCGCTGCGCTCCTGATAACTGAATTGGAACTGGTCGGAAGTTCCACCGATATCCGCGCCGCCACCCGTTACGTTGTAGCCGCCTGAGACTGCCATGGCGCTGCCGCCCTGCGCGGGACTGCCGATGTCTTGCGACGTATAGGCCAGGGCCACGAAGGTTGCCTGGCTGTTGGCCGCAATCATATTGGCGGAGGTGCATTGGTCGGTGATGCCGTTGACGGTGAGCGTATAGACAACGCCTTCGACCTGCCCGGTGGTCACGAGGGTGACGTTGGTTTGATTCCCGGCCAGCGTTGCGCCGAGGATTTCCAACGGTCCGCCGGCATTCGTAATCGAGTAGTTGAACCGATTGGTGGCAGTGGAGGCGGTCACGGGCTCGGAGAACGTGACCAGGATTTGATTGAGCCCGTTGTTGGCTGCGCCGAGGAGCATCGGCGAAACGTTGTCAGCACTTGCCGTCAAGATCGCGTTGCTGCTCGTGACGCTGTATTGGATATTGCTCGCAGTATTGCCGACAACCACGCGAAAGGCGGCGCCACTGTCGCTCACCTGCACATTGGATAGAACGTAACTGGAGTTGGTCGCATTCGGGATCGCCACGCCGTCGCGTTGCCATTGAAAGGTGAACGGTGGTGTGCCGCTGTAGCCGACGCTGAAAGTGACTGGACGACATTGCAGCACGGTCTGGCTCTGAGGCTGATTGGTGATGGTCACGGGCGTCTGAACGAACGAGTTGGGCGCCACAACGATGCTGGGCAGGCCCGAGGCCTTGATGAGAATGTAATCCACGTCAAACTCCGCCGTGCCGCCCAGGCTGGTGGCGCCGATTCCGGCAAAACCCGTGCGCGCCGTGCGCGCCGGAATGTAATCGTAGGTGGTTTGCCAGCTTGCGGGCTCTGCCTGACTGCCATCGGCCAGCCAAATCTTGCCGAAGACGTCGTTCACCCCGCCCTGCGAGGCCGCGTTTGGCTCGTGCCGCAGTCGCAGCCAGTACCAAGTGCTGTTCTGCCAGGCGATTGGGAACTCGGTGCCCCACGCAAGGGCGTCGTCCAGAAACTCAATGTGCCGTTGGCCCGCGAGTGGTTCGTCGCGGAAAAGCAGGTTAATGCCCTGGCTCGTGCCGGAATCGACGGCGGTGCTGATGCCGGCCCGTGATGGATCGCCGGTTCCGAAACTCGTCACCCGAATCCGCGCCAGCACTTCCTGGACAGAATTGTTGTAGCCGGCGGCCTCGTAAAGGAGATGATTCGGATCGCCAATGGTGGAAGTCACGTGCAGCATCCCGCCACTCACGGAGAATACGTTCGCGCCGCGCACCTGCCAGCCCGATGCGAGCGAGGCGCCGTCAAAATCGTCCTGGTAACCATTGACGGTTGTGCCCACGTCGGCGGGCACGAACGGCTGCGCCTGTGTCATGACCGAGAGAAGTGGCAGTGCTCCAGTACAAAGCAGTACCGGCCAGATCGGGCGAAAAGTCAAAGCAAGCATTGAGATGTTGGAGGATGGCACAATCCACAAAACAAATCCACACTGATTGCAGAGATGGAACGGCCGCCCGGGCCGCCATGAAGGCGGTTCGGTGAATCCCAACGGGATTCCGCCGCGACGCCAGGGTTGTCCCGCAAGGCGGGAAGTTACCGCCTGGGTATCAGACGCCAAAGATGACAACCCAACGGGGTTGCGCCCGCACGGTATGTGTTTACCACGCGACGAAACCCCGTTGGGGTTTTGATGTATTCGACGATGTCCCAGGGTAGCTCGTTCCTCGCAACCCTGGGCTTTGAGACGCAATCCCTTTGGGATTGGCACGTTCGTTCAAGACCTGATTTGCGCAATACCAGGCCGGCTCAGCGAAAAAAAAGTGTGGACAACTTGCCATCAACAATGGTTAGATGCCGGTGTTTCCCAGACCATCAACCCAAAAAACTATGCGTAAGATTCAATTCTTCCTGCTCGGAGTCGTTCTTGCCGCATGCCTAAGCGGCTCGCTCTATGCACAACTGTCGGACGTTACCCAGCCTGGTGACCCAATCATTCCGAGTTCCAACAACAGTCCCGGTTCTGAAGGTGTGGCCAACGCCATCGACAACCAGCCGACCAAGTACCTGAACTTTGACGCCAACAACAATGCGTTGCCCACCGGCTTCACCGTAACGCCGCGGGTGGGTCTCACCATCGTGCAATGCCTGACGTTGACCTCGGCCAACGACGCGCCGAACCGCGATCCGGCTTCGTATGAACTTTCGGGCTCATATGACGGCTCAAATTTCACCCAGATCGCCAGCGGCAGCGTGCCCTCGTTTGGCCCGACTGGGACAAATCGATTCTTCAAAGTGGTCATCCGGTTTGAGAACAATACGCCGTACCTCACCTACCGCCTGATGTTCCCGACGGTCGTCAATGCACCGACAGCAGCCAACAGCATGCAGATCTCCGAAGTGGAATTGCTGGGGTTTCTGGCGCCCACGGACGTCACGCAGCCCGGCGACCCGATTGTTCCAAGCTCGAACAACAGTCCCGGCTCCGAAGGCGTGGCCAATGCCATTGACAATCAACCAACCAAATACCTGAATTTCGACGCCAACAACAATGCGTTGCCTACGGGCTTTACCGTGACGCCTTCGGTGGGCGCAACGCTGGTCAGCGGGATTACCCTCACCTCCGCCAACGACGCCCCGAACCGGGACCCGGCCACCTACCGGCTGGAAGGCTCGCTGGATGGCACGACGTTCTTTGAAATCTCGAGCGGCAGCGTGCCATCGTTTGGTCCGACGGGTACGAACCGTTTCTATAAGAACTATATTTTCTTTCCCAATTCGAGGGCTTACAGAGCCTACCGCCTGATGTTCCCCACCGTCGTCAATGCACCGACAGCCGCCAACAGCATGCAGATTTCCGAGGTGGAATTCCTCGGAGTCGTGGCTGACCTGCCCCAGGATGTCACGCAGCCGGGCGATCCAATCGTACCTTCCTCAAACAACAGCCCTGGTTCCGAAGGCGTCGCCAACGCGATTGACAACCAGCCGACCAAATACCTGAACTTCGACGCCAACAACAATGCGCTGCCTACCGGTTTCACCGTCAGTCCACGGGCGGGTTTGACCATCGTCAGCGGTCTGACGCTTACCTCGGCCAACGATGCCCCCAACCGCGATCCGGCTTCGTATGAACTTTCGGGCTCATATGACGGCTCAAATTTCACCCAGATCGCCAGCGGCACCGTGCCTTCGTTTGGCCCGACTGGGACAAATCGATTCTTCAAGGTTACTATCCTGTTCAACAACAGAATCCCGTATCTGCAGTACCGACTCATGTTTCCCACCGTCGTCAATGCTCCGACACCGGCCAATAGCATGCAGATTTCCGAAGTGGAACTGCTCGGGGTTCTGGCGCCGACGGACGTGACGGTGCCGGGCGACCCGATTGTCGCAAGCTCCAACAATAGCCCCGGTTCCGAAGGCGTCGCCAACGCGATTGATAATCAGCCGACCAAATACCTGAACTTCGACGCCAACAACAATGCGCTGCCTACCGGTTTCACCGTCACACCCGGCGTCGGTGATACGATTGTCATCGGGCTTTCGTTGACTTCCGCCAATGATGCGCCCAACCGCGATCCGGCTACCTACACCCTGGAGGGAGCCAACGATGGGGCGAACTTCGTCTCGATCAGCAGCGGCAGCGTGCCCTCGTTTGGCCCGACTGGTACCAATCGATTCTACAAGAACTACATCTTCTTCCCCAATAACACCAAATCATTCAAGTCCTACCGGCTCATGTTTCCGACGGTCGTCAATGCTCCGACACCGGCCAATAGCATGCAGATTTCCGAGGTGGAATTCCTGGGCGTGACGCCGGGTGTCATTAACACGAACCCGGTCAGCACTTTGATCGCGAGGCAGCCAGTCGATACGCCGGTCTTGCTGGGCTTCGCCGCGACATTCCGAGTCGGCCTCACTGGACCGTGGCGCGTGCAGTGGTTCCGCAATGGTGTGGCCATCCCGGGAGCGAACACGGCCACGTATACCACGCCGCCTGCGACTGCCAGTGATGACGGCGCGCTCTACAAGGCCGTGGTGCAAAGTCCCCAAGGCGTTCAGACGAGCGATGAAGTGATGCTCAGTATTTTTACTCCGTCCACGACGCAAAGCATTGGTCTGAATTGGCGGGGCGAAGGCGCCAGCGGTACACCAACGGACATGCTTCCTCAAGACATCACCGGGTTCCATCTCCAGGCGTATTGGAACAACTTGGCGGGAGGATCGGGCACCGTGGCCAATCCAATCAATAGCAGCAATGTCGCGTCGACCATCACGGTCACCTGGGCCACTTCCGGAGAATGGGGCACCGGCACCGGCAACAGTGATCCGTTGGAACGAATGCTCAACGGCATGGTGACCAGCTTCAGCACGACAGAAGGCAGCGCCCAAACCGTGACTTTGTCGGGTGTTCCGGCTGGCAACCACACGATCTACCTTTACACCGTCCAGGTGGGGCAGGAATTCTTTAACATGGACTTCGCGGTGGTGACGCACGACTCCGGTGGCAACGACGTTATCCAGCGGCGCTATATCCGACCGCTGAATGCCGATGAGTACAATCCGTCGCCCGGCTTCAGCCTGGTGACATCGGACACGCCCGAGACTCGCGGCGTCGGGAATATGATGCGGTTCGACAATCTGCAACCGGGCCCGGATGGAATCATTCAGATCCGCTTCTTCTCCCCAGGCCGCATCGATCTGCCCGGAGGCGATCCGATCCGTGGTCCGGGACTGAACGGAATGCAACTGGTGCTCAATGCGCCCAATCTTGGAGCGCCACCGGTCATCACCCGGCAGCCGGCTTCAGCGAGTGGTATCGCCGGCGGCTGCATCACGCTCTGTGTCGAGGCGACCGGCCCCAACCTCACCTACCAATGGCTTAAGAATGGGCAGTCAATTGACGGAGCCACCAACGCGTGCCTGACGTTGTCCAATCTCAGCACGAACAGCGCGGGCAACTACACCGTGGCCGTGAGCAATCCGGCCGGCAGAGTCCGGAGCCAAACGGCCGTGGTGGATATCGTCGGTTCAGCGCAACTTACGCTTGGCCTGATCAGTTACTTCAAGCTCAACGACGGAGGGGCGGATGGCATGACGGCTGCGAATTCGGCGGCAGGCGGACAGAGCGGCCAGATTACAGGCGCTTTCGTGGAGTTCACGCCCGGGCAGGTCGGGCAAGCTCTCATTCTCGATTCATCCTTTGAGAACCGTGTGTTTGTCTCCAACTATCCCAAGGTCAGCAGAGCGCTGACGGTCGCGGGTTGGGTTCAGTCCTTCAGCGACGCGTGGGGGCCGATCATCAATAACTGGGTGGAAGCGAGTACCGGCGCGAGCGGCCAGTTTCAAGTTGAAGTCGTGCAGGACGCGGGCGTCCCGACCTTGAGAGCCCAGATCGAAGTGGGAAACAACCGGGTCTTCACTTCAGCGCCCATCGATGGCAGCATCAATACCTGGCATCATTTTGCCCTCAGCGCCAATGGCGTCACCCTCAGTCTTTTCTGGGACGGTCGATTGGTGGCCGCAGTCGATTATCTGGGCTCGATCAATACCACACCTTCCATCCCGTGGCTTTCCATTGGCGCCAACCTCAACGCGGGCGATCCACCGACGGTCAACGGGCCGCTGCTGGGAGGTTTGGTGGACGACATCGCCTTGTGGAATCGCAGCCTGAGTGGCATCGAAATCCAGGGCATCTACAGCGCTGGACTCTCAGGCACCGACATCTCAGCGACCCCGCCGGTGTTGACGGTTGGAACCTGTCCGCCCACCATCACGTGCTCGCCCAACATCACCGCGGAATGCACGGGCGGCCTGACACCGGTCAACTTCACGGTGACGGCCGTGGATACCTCCGGCGCTTCGGTGCCGGTGGTTTGCGTGCCGCCATCGGGCAGTGGTTTCCGCTTAGGGCAGAGCAACGTTGTCTGCACCGCGACCAGCGGTGGCGCCTCGGCCAGTTGCACCTTCCGAGTGACGGTGGTGGACACGACTCCGCCGACGATCACTTGCAACTCGAACATCACCGCCAACGCCACCAGCGCAAGCGGGGCGGTCGTTGGCTATGTCGCGAGCGCTTCCGATCCTTGCGGCATTGGCAGCCTGGATTGCGCGCCGCCGGCGGGCAGCACCTTCCCGGTCGGCACGACCACAGTGAACTGCGTCGCCGTCGATGGGGTAGGCATTTCGAACCGGTGCAGCTTCACGATTACGGTCGTGTTGGTGAATCAATGCCCGACCGCCAACTCGCGTAGCGTGACCGTCAACCAGGATTCAGTGGCGAACTTCCAGCTCACCGGCTCGGATCCGGACGGTGATGTGCTGCAGTTCATCATCACGCAAGGTGCGGCCCATGGCACCCTCGTGGTCCAGACTGCGACCGGCGCAGCCACCTATACACCAGCGACGGGCTATTGCGGTCCTGACAGCTTCAGGTTCAGAGTCAGCGATGGGGTTTGCGATTCGCCCGAAGCAACGGTGTCGATTACGGTCGTTTGCATCACGAACCTGCCGCCGGTGGCCGATGCCAGCGCGACCGACCTGCTGGTCATTTCGCCCAACGGCTCCAATGCGGTGGTGGTGCTGGATGGCAGCCGTTCATCCGATCCGGATGGCGATCCGCTGACGTTTGCATGGTTCGCGGACGGAGGCGTCGTGCCGATTGCCAGCGGGGCAGTGGCTAACGCGGTCCTCGAAGTAGGCCAGCACTCCATCACACTGACGGTGAGCGATGGCCTGGCCTCCGATTCGGATACGATCACACTCCAGATCGTAACACCCGCCGAAGCGGTCGAGCTGCTCATCCTGACGGTGGAAACAGTGGACCTTGGCCGGAAAAACAAGCGACCGCTGATTGCGACGCTGAAAGCCTCCGTGGCCGCGTTCGACCGCGGCAGTTACGGGGCCGCTGTCAATCAACTCCAGGCCTTCCAGAACAAGGTCCGCGCCCAGATTGACGACGAGGCGCTGGCGGCCAGCCTCATTGCGGCCGCACAAGCCATTATCGACGCCGTGGAGGGGCCGTAACGGCTGCCGGGCTGTCGGTTTCGTTTGACTCGATCACGCGTCCTCTCCCGCAAAACGGGGGAGGACGTGTTTTTTTGGCCTCCGGCAACCCCGAACGGGCGCACGCCACTAGCCCGGCGTTTCAACGCACGTTTCGACGTTTCAACGCCGGAATCGTGACGACACAGAGTCCCGAAGGGACAGACGAAAATAGCCCGGCGTTTCAACGCCGGGATCGTTGGGGGAAAAGCCGCAAAGTCCCAAAGGGACGGCTGCGGTGTGTTTCCAATCGTTCCTCATCTCAGCCGTCCCTTCGGGACTTATGCGTGGCCTCGTCTTGATTCCCGGCGTTGAAACGCCGGGCTATTTTCAGCGATCCCTTTGGGATAACAACAACCCTCCTCCGGTAGGGCGAGACAGTCCCGCCTAGCTGTCTGACGCGTGCGTGGCATTCACAGGAATGTCTGAAATATTTCTGTTCATCGGACAAATGCCCTTTACTTTTTTGGTGATGACACTTGCGCAAGCCAAAACGCGTCACGCCGAGTTGGCCGAAGAGATTCGCCACCACGACTACCTCTATCACGTGGAGGCCAGGCCCAGTATCAGCGATCGTGATTACGACAAGCTCTATCGCGAGTTGATCGATCTGGAAACGCGTTTTCCCGATCTCGTCACAGCCGATTCGCCCAGCCAGCGCGTGGGAGGTCAGCCGATCAAGGCGTTCCAGCCCGTTCAGCATCTCGTGCCGATGATGAGCCTGGACAATACGTATTCGCAGGAGGAAGTCCGCCAATTTCTTGCTCGCGTGGCGCGATTGCTCCCCAAGGAAACGCTGGAGTGGATCGTCGAGCCAAAAATCGACGGGGTGGCCGTCAGCCTGCGCTATGAGGACGGGAGGTTTGTGCTGGGCGCTACACGCGGCGACGGCACGACCGGCGACGACATCGCCGGCAACCTCAAAACCATTCGCAGTCTGCCGTTGAATCTGAAGGCAACCCGGCGGGGAACTTCCACCACGATTCCTAAACGGCTCGAAGTGCGCGGTGAAGTTTACCTGCCGCTGGAAAAGTTCAAGAAGGTCAACGCCGAACGCCTGGCGGCCAATGAGGAACCTTTTGCCAATCCTCGCAACGCCGCCGCCGGGTCGCTCAAGCAACTCGATCCGCGCATCGTGGCGAAACGCGGACTGGCCATCGTCATTTACGGTCTGGGACATGTCGAAGGGATGGAACGGCCCGAGTCGCACGCTGGAGTCCTGGACTGGTTCAAAAAGCTTGGCTTCAAGACCCCGGAGAAAACGTGGCGTTGTGCGTCCGAAGACGACTTGATCAAGGCTATCAACGAGCTGGATAAACTCCGACACACGTTCAGCTATCAAACGGACGGCGCCGTCATCAAACTCAATGCCTTCGCGCTGCGAGAGCGGGTAGGTTCTACGGCGAAGGCGCCTCGTTGGGCTATGGCCTACAAGTACGAATCGGAGCAGGCCCAGACCAAACTCAAAGACATCACCTTGCAAGTGGGCCGCACCGGAACGCTCACGCCCGTGGCCGAACTGGAGCCGGTCCATCTGGCGGGCACAGTCGTTCGGCGGGCGACACTCCATAACGAAGACCAAATCCGCCGCCTGGATGTTCGCATTGGCGACACGGTCACCATCCAGAAGGCGGGCGAGGTCATTCCCGAAGTGCTCGGCGTGGTTCTGACGCGGCGCACGGGACAGGAGCGACGTTTTGAATTCCCGAAGCAGTGCCCGGAATGTGGCGCCGGCATCTCACGCGCCGGTTCGGCGGGCGAAGAAGTCGCGTGGCGGTGCACCAATCCCGACTGTCCGGCCCAGGTTCGGGGCCGCATCGAGCATTGGTGTTCGCGGGGCGCGATGGATATTGAAGGCGGCGGCGAGGCGCTCGTGCGGCAACTGGTTGAAAAGAATCTGGCGTGCGACGTGGCGGATCTCTATTCGCTGACGCTGGATCAGGTTGCCAGCCTCGAGCGCATGGCCGAAAAGTCCGCCCAAAATTTTCTCGATGGCGTCAGCGAAAGCCGGAAGCGCGACTTGTGGCGCCTGCTTTTTGGCCTTGGGATTCTGCATGTGGGCGCGGGCGTCGCCAAAGCGCTCGGCCGGCAGTTTGCGACCCTCGATGACTTGCGTGAAGCCAGCCTGGAGCAACTGAAGGAGATTGAAGACGTGGGTGAAGTCATTGCTCAGAGCCTCTCTCACTGGTTTCGCGAGCCGCGCAATCAGAAGCTCATCGAAAAGCTGCGCCAGGCCGGATTGAATTTCCGCTCCGAGCTTTACAAGCCGCGCGCGGCGGCGGGACCGTTGACCGGCAAAACGTTCGTGCTCACCGGCACGCTGCCTCATTTATCACGCGAAGAAGCCACCGCTAAAATCGAGGCCGTTGGCGGCAAAGTCAGCAGCAGCGTCAGCAAGAAAACGGATTATGTGGTGGCGGGCGCAGAGGCTGGTTCGAAACTGGCCAGGGCGGAACAACTCGGCGTGAAGATTATTGACGAGGCGGAGCTTTTGAAGCTGTGCGCCGAGCACGCGAGCAAGCCGTGAGCGGTTGAGTTTAAGCTCAATTGAGGGCTACATCTTTGTTGGCTTGCCCGGCCTCCAGCTTATTTTGAGTCATGAAGATGCGGGCCTTGATGAGTTCGATATTTTCCTCCCTCTTGGCCGCGAGCTCCTTTTCCAATTCGGCGTTGCGTTTCTCGTAGGCGGCGAGCCGCTCCTGCAATTGCGAAATCACGTGTTCAAATCGCGCTTCCATCGAGCTGAGCTCGCGTTCGGCGATTTGATGCGTGTGGAGCAGACCCGCGCGTTGCGAGATGAGTTCCCGCACCAGCTTGTTCATCAGCTCACGGGCCAGGTGCGGCGCCAGGCCTTCGCGCACCATGGCCATCAGTTCCTCGGCTCGCTTTTCCGCCGCAAGCACCCGGTCCTGCCAGGCCTTATGATCGGCAATGGGCACGGCCTCGACAGGCGTTACCGGTTCCAGCGTTGTTACGGGAACGATGGCGGGGTTCCGTGTCGCTTTGGCGGGAAGAGAAATCGTCTCATCGCGGGCGCGATTCGGGATAACGGTGCGGCTCGGTTTCGCACCGACGGCCCGCGTAACCGGCAGCAAATCCCGGCGTGTTCGCCGATTTAGCTGCCACAAAGAGATCAGGAATAGTAGAGCGATGCCGCCCAGCAAAGCCTGGATTTTCCAGTCTGCACTTTTCACACGCGACAAAGCCTCTTCCACCCGGCCCAGGAGAGATTCACCCCAGGCACGAGCCGACTCCAGTTTTTCAAAAACACCGGATATTCTTTCCTGATCTGGTTCCGCATCGGGCCTCAGGAGATCGACCGTATTTGATTTCACGTTCACGGTTTGTCCATTCTCCGCGATACGCTGGCCAGGAGCACGCCATGTCGTCCCCGCGACTTCGGCCGCTTTCTTCTCCCTGAGTTGGCTCGTTAACATCTCATCAAAAAAACAATTCTCCTTCAGAAAACCCGCCAGGAACCTGGCGAGGTCCCTTTGTTCAGGAGAAAAACTGTTCAGAAAATCTTTTCGAATTTTGGTCAACGTATGGATGTTGGTAATCGCAACCAGCGAGGCCCATTGTTCTGCGATTTCCACATCCAGCGCAGCATCGGGCCGGGTGAGCGAGATGATTCCCACGTCCTTCTGTTCGGTCTCGATCTGTTGAAGCGGCGCATCGCCCCGGATGTAGCTCGCCATGGCCATGCGCAGTTTTGAGGCCCATTCGCTTTGGATCGCTTCGTCGGATTTTCCCATCGCCCAGAGCCGCGCCAGATGGCCGCTCAAAGGAAAGGCGGGATGCTCGTTTTGAAACCAGCTCACAAACGTACGAAAATTTGGATGCGCCACCGTCGTGTCGTCAAGGACGCGGCGACGGGCGGCACGCTCGAGCGCGGCCAGGAATGCTTCGCGTTTCTTCGCGAAAGTTGAGCGCAGGCTTGCTTCCGCTTGCGTCACTGCGCCCGGGTGGAAGCGAAAGATGGCGAGGGTTTGGGGGACTTCCGGCTTTCCCAATACAGTCGTCGGCTGGGCGTTGGTGAGGGGTGGTTGCGCCGGCAGGGTGACATTGATTTCCGCGCTCTGGGTGATTTCGTCATTGGGAACGGCGGCAGCTTGGGCGAAGAGAGAGGAGGTAAGCCATAGCATCAGAAAGATGCTGACCGCCTGCCATGTCAATTCGCTTCTGGGCGGGAAATACCTCGCTGTGGCACGGACACGTACCTTGCGTGGTACAAACTTGAACACTCGATCCATGAGTGCAGCCGGGCTATCAATAGGCCACCGCGGAACGAATGCTTTGATTTACGATCAGCGTCATCAAATCTCAATGTTCGTTTCCACGTCCAGCGATAACGTTGTTCGGGGATTGAAGCAAGCTTCAAATCCAAAATGCTTGCAAAAAAAGCAAGGCCTGTTGCGCAAATCATTTTAGGGGGAGGGCGAGCGTCCTCGCGAGCCCTGCTCCATCAAACACCATCAACAAAACAGGGCTCGTCAGGAGCCTCGCCCAAGCCTCGCCCTCCCTGGAAGATCGCAGCCGCGATTTGGGCAACAGCCCGATAGGGAGAAACGATACGTTGAGCCTTCAACGTTTCGGTTCTGGCGGACTCGATGGTGGCGGATTGGTGGCGACGGGCATGCCGAGGCGGGCACGCAATCGCGCCACCAGTTCGGGAGAAAATTCATTCTGCGGATCGAGTATCTGGTCGCGCACACTACGTTTCATTTCATCCAAAGGAGCCAACTGCAAGACCTCTCTTCGACTGGCAATGGTGCTCTCGTAGTATTCCCATAGCTGGCGGGACAGCCGATCCAGGCCCTCGGCGCGATTGTCCTCACCGAAGGCCAAGTTGATGAATGATTGCAGGATCATCCCTTCGAGCACAACTTTGGTGCGGTCGTGAGTCAATTCCGAGATGTTCTCGGTCAATCGTTTGAAAGCGTATTCCTGCAAGGAAAGATTCGCCGGGATGGCCTCGGGATATTTCTGGCGCACGAGCTGGAGCCATTGCTCGGCCTCGCTCAGCCGGTTGTGGCTGTAAAAGAGATAAACCATCTCGCGGAGGAAGTTCCGATGCGCATTCTGGATCGCATGGCGCATCTCCGTATCGTCCTCGATCATCTGTTCGTAAGCGGCGCTGGCCACGCGGGCTTTGTCCAGGTCGGGACCGAAGCGAAGCGGTTTCACGGAAATGAGCCGGCCACGCAACACGCTCATTTGCATCGACTGGTAAATGACGCGGCGGAGCGTGATCAGGTCCTTCTTCCTGGATTTCTTGAGGCCTGCGGTCGCCCAGTAGATGGCGTGAGCTTCCGGCAAGCGCCATTCCAGCGGACCATAAAGCTCGTCTGCCTCCTTCATGATGCGCGGGTCCATTTTGTATTTTTCGCGCACGATTTGGACCCGTTTTCTGGCCTCGTCCGTTTTCGGATCGAGCAGTTCATCAAAGTCAGGACGCGGGCCGCCGAAAAGATCGGTCATCTCTTCGGCCCAGGCGGCTTTGTAAAACAAGTGAGCATCATCGAGGTTTTGTCCCATCTTGTGCTGGAAAAACCACGCCAGCTCCCGATAGATGAGCGCTTCGGTTGGGTTGTAACGCAGGCCGTCATCGCGCAGCAGTTCGATGCCGCGCTGCACCCAGCGCCACCGATCGGCGTAGTCGCTGAACTTGACGGAAATGTTGTAAGCCATGTTCCAAGCCTGCACGAGCCAGACGTGAGCCAAGGTCGGTTGCAGCTTGGTGATCCAGTCCGCCAGTTGGACCATCTCGAAATACTTGTCGGCGAGTTGCAGGTCGTTGGCGCGAATCCAGAGGGCATTGGCAATCAGCCCGCGAAAACCGCCCAGTGCGACGGTGGTGAAGGCCAGCACCGGCGGGGCATTCTCCAAGGGAGCCACACGCGTCAAGCCCAGATTGGGATCAGCCCGCTGCCGATTCAGTTCGCGCTGGAAAAAGGAAACGGCCCCGAGCAGCACGATGGCCGCGGCCACCAGCGCCGGCTTATAGACTTTGCTGCGGCCGGGGTTCATTCACGCGTTTCCCTGCGCCGCAGCCAATTCACGCCGCGTAAACAGCACCATCCCGGCCACGCTAAAAATTCCACCCAACAGCAGAACAATTTGCGCGCAGGCCTGAGCAAGCTGTCCCCAGGTGATGCTGCGGCCGGTGCTGAGAGAAGCAACCGGCGAGAAGCCTTCAACCAGATTCACCACCTTCAGTATGGCGCGGAAGAAGGGAATCATCACGGCGTTAATCCACGAGGCTGTTGCGGCGCCTGTTTCGTGGTTGGAGCCCAGCACGCTGCCTTCAGCAACGATGCCCGACAACGTCCCGCTCATGAGCGCCACCACCAGGAGGCTCGCGGAAAAAAATGCGGCAACCGGAAAGGACATCAGGCTTGCCGAAGCCAGCCCTACCGCCGCCATCAACGCCAGCCAGCACAAAAGGATCAGCAGTCCGCGCGCATAGTTAAGACCGAAACCGCCTTCGCGATAAAGGACCTCGAAACCGTCTTCCAGCGGAAAGAGCAGCGCGGTGTTGTTGCGGTTGTGGAACAGCACCGTGAGCTTGCCCTCTTCGTCGAAGAGGCCCGGCGGGATGGCAAATTCGTGGTAGGTGTCCGCCGCCTGGCTTTTGATGTCCTGCCAGACGGCCGTTTTTTCGGGAATGCCCACCTGCCAAAGGCCCAGGTAGATCCCGCTGGCGTTCGTTCGCGCGGCGTGAAATTTCGCCCGCAGATAGAGCGGCTCATCGCGCAAGAGGTGCTTGCGCAGTCCCAAGTCGATGACCCAGGAACGCGAATAACCCGGTGGCACAATTTGAACTCCGGCCTTGAGCTGTTCGCGAAGGTTCTTGCGAAGTTGCTCATGTTCCGCCGGGGGCACGGGCGTTTTCTCGATCCGCTCGCGAAAAATTCTTTCGACGGCGCCTTCGATGTCGGGCAGCGGTTCCTTCAGGGAGCCGCGCGCGACAAAAATCTCGTTTTTGAGGATGCCTATCTCTCTTTCCAGTCGTGCGATCTGGTTCGTGTCCTGACGGCTCCGGGCCTGCGTCAATTGCTTCTCCATCTGGTTGGCGCGCCAGTGCATCAGGGCATAAACGCTCCCACCGGAGACGGCCAGCAGCGCGGCATTCAATAAGACAATGCCCAGCCATTTGCCCAGCCAGATCTGCCAGCGGGCGATCGGTTTGACGGCCACAACCTGGATTTGGCACTCCTCGATATCACGGGCCAGCGTGCCGCACGCCAGCCAGAGCGTCGCAAAGCCCAGCAGCGTCGTAATGACACCGAGTGTGTAGGTCAGAAGGATCTGAGTGAACCCGCGCGCCGTGCCATCATCCTTCACCAACAAGGGCAACGCGACCACGGCGCCCAGCAACAACGCCAAGAGCACCCAGGACAGTCGAAAGCGAAAAGCGGCTTTCCAGGTCAAGGTGGCGATGGCGAGGAGACGTTGCATGGGCCGAGCATTTTCAAATTTCAAATCTGAAATCCGGATCGTTGGATGTCATCGATCTCATTTCGGCTTTCCCAAAAGAGCGGATAGCTTTTCATTCGCCTCGGATAAATCGGCCGGTGGGGCGGGTTCAGGCTCGGATCTTCCCGTGGGCGCAGGCGGCCCCGGCTCGGCTGCGCGCGTCAAAGCCTCCAACCTTGCCTGATCGACTTCTTCACCGGCCGGGCGCGCAGTCGCTTCCTCTGCTTTGGGCGCCGCCGGCAAAGTGAGGCGCTCCAGAAGTTTTTCCGAAGACGGTCTGGCATCGGCCTCGCCCCGAAGATAAGCAGCGACGCGACTTCCAGAAGTGGCGCCGGAAGTTTCCGCCGCGCTTTCCCGGGCCTTTTGCACGACGTCCAGAAAGTAGCTCTCCAGATTTTGCGTTGGAGTATCGACTTTGATCTTCTCCTCCGCGACATCCCGCCGGATCGTCTCCAGCACGCGCTGCATCGTTTCGCGCGGCAACGGCGGTGTGGTGATGCGAATGGCATCGGGCCTGGCCAGCAATTCCCTGAGGGTGCCCATGGCCTGAATTCGGCCGCCGTACAGGATCACCACGCGGTCGCAAACGTCCTCGACATCCGCCAGCAAATGGCTGCTGAGAATAACGGTTTTGCCGCGGCCCGCCAGGGCCAGAATCAAATCTTTGACTTCGCGGCAGCCGATGGGATCGAGGCCGGAAGTCGGCTCATCGAGAATGACCAGGTCCGGATCGTTAATCAGGGCCTGGGCCAGGCCGATGCGCCGCTGCATGCCCTTGGAGAATTCGCCCACGGGGCGAGTGCGGGTTTGCGTCAGCCCAACCATGTCGAGCAATTGCTCCGAGCGGCTTCGACGTTCCTGGTTCGAAAGATGAAAAAGCTTGCCGAAGAAATCCAGCGTCTCGCGCGAATTGAGATAACGGTAGAGGTACGATTCTTCCGGCAGATAGCCGATGCGCGACTTGGTCGCCACATGCCGGGGGGAATGACCGAACACTTCGATGTGGCCCTTGCTGGGATAAAGCAAACCGAGCAACATCTTCACGGTGGTGGACTTGCCGGAGCCATTGGGGCCGAGCAGACCGAAAACTTCGCCGCGCCGAACTTCGAAATCGATGTTGTCCACGGCGCGGGCCTTGGGACGGCCCCAGAAATCTTTGAAGATTTTGGTCAGGCCGCGAACCGCCACGACCGCTTCGGTCGATTCGGGATTGCCGATGGCCTGCGGATGGGTCTCAGTGGTCATCATGGGCGGTGAGCATAGGAGCGCGGACATCTTGTCCGCCACCTGAAATGGAAAGCGCCCCGGCCAGCGCAGTTTTCGAATGGACGGGCGGACAGGATGTCCGCGCTCCATATGCGCTCCCTATGCGCTCGGAGACTCATGCCGGTGTGGGCGCCAGTTGCGGCGCGGGTTTTGGTTCTTGCGGGCGGCCCTTGTCCTCTGGACCCGCTGCGGCGGTGGTTTGATACGGTTCCAATTCCTCGCCCTGCCGCACCAGGCGGGCGCTATTGAAGATCACAATCAACGAACCGGCATTGTGCATGATCGCGGCCACGATGGGATTGATTTTGCCGAACGCGGCCAGGGTCAGCCCGCCAATGATGAAGGCGACGCCGAACAAAAAGTTCTGGTTGATGACTCTGCGCGTGTTGCGTGAAAGCCTGACCAGAAACGGCAGCCGGCGCAGGTCGTTGTTCATTAATGCAATGGTCGCGCTGTGGATGGCCACTTCGCTGCCGGCCGCACCCATCGCGATGCCAATATCTCCAGCCGCTAGGGCGGGCGCATCATTGACGCCATCGCCTACCACGGCCACACGATAGCCGCGGCCCTTGGTCGCGCGGACATAATCGACTTTGTTTTGGGGCAGGCACTCACCGGCGACCTCCTCGCAACCGATCTCGCGGGCCACCCGGGCGGCCACGGGTTGGCGGTCACCCGAAACCATCGCGATGCGGCGGACACCGGCCTGTTTCAATTCAGAGAGCGCTTCACGCGCTTCGGCGCGCGTCTGGTCTTGCAGGCCAAGCCAGCCGATGAACTTTCCGTTCCGCGCGACAAAGATGAGGCTGAAGCCCTCCGTCTCCTTCACATCCACGGACTTCATGACATCTTCCGTCACGCCATTGTCCTTCATCCATTGAGCCCGGCCGACGATGATGGTGGCGCCATCAACTTCGGCTTTGATGCCGCGACCGGCGGACTCCGCGAAATTCTTTGGCTCGGCCAGCGGGACTCCCACTTCGTCCGCCAACTGAGCGAGCGCTTTCGCCGTCGGATGATTGCTGTACTTCTCGGCGGAGGCAGCGATTCGCAGCAGCGCGGCGGGTTGCGTATCGCCGATGGGCGCGAGGCGGCTGACCGCCAGCTTGCCGGTCGTGAGCGTGCCGGTCTTGTCGAAGATAAAGGCGTTGATCCGCGCGGCCAACTCGATGTCGCTCACGTTTTTAATCAGGATGCCAAGCCTGGCCGCGGCGGAAAGCGCGGCGACCATGGCAGTGGGCGTCGCCAGAATGAATGCACACGGACAGGAGACGACCAGCACGGCGATGACGCGGTTCAGATCGTTGGTGAAGGCCCAGACCAAGGCGCCCAGTACCAGCACCAGCGGCGTGTAATAGACCATGTATTGGTCGATGATGCGCATGATAGGCAGCTTCGTTTTCTCCGCCGCCAGGATCAGTTCCCGTACTTTGCCCAGTGTCGTGTCTTTGCCGGCGCGGCTCACGCGCACTTCGAGAACGCCCGTGAGATTCTGGGTTCCCGCAAACACATCGTCGCCGGATTTCTTATCCACGGGCAGGGATTCACCGGTGATGTTCGCCTGGTTGAAGGAGCCTTGGCCGCTGGTGATCACACCATCGGCGGCGACATTGTCGCCCGGCCGAATGCGGATGATGTCGCCAACGGTCAAATCCTTGACGTCGACTTCCTCTTCGCCTTTGGCGGTGATGCGCCGGGCTTTGGTGGGCGTGAGTTTGATAAGCGATTCGATGGAGGCCCGCGCGCCTTCGGCTGTGCGCGTCTCGATGATTTCTCCCATCAACATGAAAAAGGCGACCACGCCGGCGGTCTTGTAGTCGCCCGAAGCAAAGGACGCCAGCACCGCGATGCCGACCAGTTCGTTGATGCTCAGAATGCCCCTTTTGAGATCTTTGATCGACGTCCACACGATGGGATAGCCGAGCAGGATCGCGCCAATCATCGCGCTGGCGCCGGCCAGCAGCGTTCCGCGCGGATCGATCCAATCCACGATGAAGGCATTGATGACGAAGAGCAGACCGATGACCGTCTGATTGAGCCGCACCGGAGTATGCTCGTGTTCGTGGCCGCAGACCGAGCAGGATTCGTCCTGCCCCAGATGATCGTGATCGTGCGAATCGGGCTCCTGACGGCTAAGCAGTGACGTGACTTGCATATGGAGAATAGAATTGAATCGCCGGTCGTGTCAAACGCCTGAAATTCATTAATGCTTGTCCTCCTTCGCTGCCGGCTGGGGCGGTCTTGGCTTCGGCGGCTCATTTAATTCCAGCCTGAGCGTGCGCGGTCTGCCGGCAACGGCTGGAGGCAACACCCACTTCCTGGTCTCGGCGTTGGTCAGCACGCGCTGGATCGTTTCGGTCTGACGCTGGCGGACGAACAAGTCCGGATTGCTGCGATACGCGGGCAGGAGGTCCATGAACCGCCGCGCGTCCGCTGCGACAAATTCCACCAGGCGCGTGCGCTCGGTTTCGCCGGCATTGATGCGCGCGGCCGCTTCGCCTTTGGCGCGACTGACCGTTTGATTGGCGTAACTCTTGGCTTCATTGAGGGCTTTGCTGCGCTGGATGCCGGCCTGGAGCACGGCATCGAAGTTGGCGGTCAATTGCCGCGGCGGGATGGCCCGGACATCGATTTGATCGACGATGATGCCTAATTGCTGCTGCTCGATTAGCTGCTCCAGCCGCATCCGGATTTTTTCGCGATAGCCGGCGAAATCATGGGTAAGGATGTTATCCACGGTGTAATGGGCCGTGGCATAGACGAGCGCATTGTTGAAGGCGTCCTGCACCACATTCGAGGCGCTCGCAAAATCAAACATGTAATGGATCCCCGGCTCGCTGATGCGATAGCGCAACGTTCCCCGCGCGTGAATAATGTTTCCATCCGCCGTCAGCAGGTAGCCATCGGTCGCGGGATTCAATGAGGGGCCGGGCGGCGGTTCATTCTTGGCGGCCTCTTGCGCGGCAGTGGTGGCGTACCAGCCAACGGTGGAGGCAATCGCTTGCACCTGGCCGACCGGAATGCGCACCTTCTCGTCGATGGGTTCCGGAAAGGCCCGGTGAAGCCCGGGTCCAAGCAACGCCCTTTCGCCGCCGACGGGTTTTCCAAAACGCAGAATCATCACTTTCTCCTGCGGGCCGACCGTGAAGATGCCCGAGCAGAGAAAATAGATGACGACGCCGATCATCAGCACCTTGACCACGACGAAACTGCTGCGAAGCGCTTCGGACAACGCCTGCGTGCCCGCATCTTCGATGACTTCCGGCGCGGTGGGCGATGCGGGCTTTGATTTTGCGGCCGCGTCCTGACGAGGAGGATTGACGTCGTTCATTCGTGTTTGCCTGTCTTGCCGGCTGGAACCGATTTCACGCCGGGATCGGCAGGTCGCACGCCTGGCCCATCACCGGGCGCGGCGATGTTGGGTGGCGGAGGCGCCAGAACGGGCGTTCCGATCAACAAGTCCAGCGGTGGCGTGTTTGGATCGAGAATCAAGGTGGTGCGTTCTTTGAGGAACAGTTCCAGCCCGTTCAGTTTTAACAGAAACTCACCCAGGGCGGGATTCTGCTGGAACACCGTCAGTGAAGCGGCTGCATTTTTTTCACCCTCGCCGCGGATGCGCGTGGCCTGGGCCTCAGCTTCGGTGAGCAGTTTGGCGCCTTCGAGGTCGGCGGCATCGCGAATAGCCCGGGCCTGCCGTTCGCCCTCGTACTTGATTTCGTTCTCCCGCACGGCGCGCTCGGATTTCATGCGGTCGAAAACCAGTTGAGTCACACTTTCGGGCAGGCCAAGTTTTTTGATGCCAAGGAATTTGATATCGATGCCATAACGGTTCGCGCGCGCGTCGGCCTGAATCTTTTGCAGCATCTCGTCTTCGATCTCCACGAACTTCAGTTCCTTCGCGTCGGTGGAGATGAAATGGGAGAAAGGGTGCTGGCCGACCACGCCGCTGTAGGCATTGCGGATCAATCCCTCCAGAGTTTCCTCCGCCCGGGCGATGGAATCCCCGAAACGCGGGAAGAAGGATTGGGGTTCCTTGATGTTCCATCCCACGTACACCATGATGAGCAGATTGTAGCCATCGGGGGTGAGGACCTGTTCGAATTTGCTTTCGAAGTTGTGAACGCGCTGATCGAACTTGTGCACCCGCTGAATCGGCCAGGGCCATTTGACCTTGAAGCCCGGTGTCGTGATGGGACGGGTCGGTTTGCCGAATGTGGTCACCACCGCCACCTCGGTCGTGCGCACCTGGAACGTGAAGAGCAGGAAGCCAAAGATGACCACCAGCACGATGGCCACGGTCAGTGCGAGCAAATTTCGTTTCATAGATCAAAACTCAATGGGTACGGTTCTTCCCGCAGAGCAGCTCCGGCCGCAAGGGCCAGGCAAAGCCAACGTTACCTTTCGTTCTCATTTCACTGGAGGCGATGGGATTCGCAAGTTCGAGATATCCAGCAGATCTTTGTCTTCGAGATTCAACAGGATGACATCCTCGGTGTTGGTGGTCGCCAGGATAAATTTGCGCGCGCCGCTGCCCGCGCGGGCCAGGGCCTGCAAGTAATGGCGCAAGGTGTAAACGGCGGGCGAGGCTTTGAACGCCGCCATCTGATTGGTGAAGAGGGCGGCGCGCGCCACGGCATCCGCCTCCCGGCGCGCGCGATCCGCTTCGGCCTCGAACTTCCGGTGGAGCGCCTCGGCGTTCGACAAGGCGTTGGTCTGAACGCGATACGCGTGCGCGGCCAGAATGTCCGCCTCCCGCTTTTGTCGCGCGCCCACCACCGCCTCATACGCGCCGGCCACTTGCACCGGGGGGTGAATATCCTGCAAGCCAACAAAAAGAATCTTCGCACCCAGCTTCAGTTCATCCGCGCGGGCCTGAATCCGGCTGCGCAGCTCCTCCGCCGCTTTGAACCGGCCACTGGACATCATCTCGTGCAGATCGATGCTGACCAGATAACGCACCACTTCGCGGGTGCCGATCTTTTCCAGCAGGTTCCCGGCGTCCTGGTGCTGGTAGGCCCAGGAACGCAGGTCGCTGATTTGGTACTGCACCGGGATGCTGACTGAGAGCAGGTTGACCGGCGGACTTTTCCTGCCCGAAGGGGCATTGGTCGCGGCACTCTCGATTTCCCGGCTGGCGACGAGGAGATGAAACTCTTCCTTGTAGTGGCTCACGGTCCAAAGCACCGCGTTGCCCTTTTCCTTTTCGTCTTTTTCGTCGTGCACGAAGCCGATGTTAAAACTTTGGATGGCCTCGTTCGTGTAGCGATAGGCTTTGTCAATCGGCCACGGGAATTTGAGGTGAGGCCCCGGGCCAAGCACTTCGCGGCCTGACACCGGCTGGCCAAAGCGTTCCAGCAAGACCTGCTCGCCGGCTTGGATGAAGACAAACGACGTGGACAGAAAAAGGAGGCCTACTTGCGCCAGCAACAGCCAGAGAAACGCTCGTTGCAACAACCGAAAAAACCACGTCTCGGAAACTTTGAAACCGAACTGGTAATCGAGCGCGTGCGCGGCCGCAGTGAACAATCCTTCGGGACGACTCAACAAACCGACTAGACGGCTTTCGTAGAGCGGCGGCCCCACTTTGCCTTTGATGCGCGGACGATAAATTTCCAGCACGAGATTGACCAGGCTTTCCAGAGCGAGCAAGCCCAGCAGAGCGCAAAAAGCCCAGGCCAAATAAAGATCGACCTTGAAGAAGCCCGCTTGCACGGCGGCGATACCGGCAATGACGAGGGCCAAAAGATACGCGCCCAGAAGCAGGTGGCTGGCGCCTGGTCGGAGCAGTCGATGGTTTTCCAGCCGCGCGATGCCTGCCGAATATTTGCCCAGAAGAAAAAGGATCAGCGCCAAAAGCCCCAGAAGCGCCATCGCCACCAACGGCTGTTTGATCTCCAGGAACTGCTGCTTGGCGACCCAGCGCCACCACCACCACGCGCCCCCGGCCTCCAGGAGAAAGAGCACCAGTGTGAAGGCGGGGACGAAAAATCTTTCGAACTGCTCGCAGGCACGGCGCGCAGGAAATGTCTCGCTCTCCGTGGTCTGAAACAAATTTGCGCTGGCAGCCGCGCGGGTGACTTCGTCGAACTCGAGTTTCTCCAGCCGCTCCTGTTCTTCGAGCCGCATCTGGAACCAGCTCACCGCGCACACCAGCACGCCCAGTCCCAGAAAAAAGGCCGCGACCTGGCCAGCCAACAGATGGGCGTAACGCACCACGGCGAGCGTGGCGACGCTTACCAGCAGCAGGACCACCAGATTGACAAGACCATTTTTGCGGATGTTGCGCTCCATGCTTACGTTAACTCGCGGTCTTCAAAGAGCACCAGCGCCACCGCCAGCACGGCGCTGGTATAAGCCACGACATAACCGAAGGAAGTTCCCACGTACCTCCAGGGAATTCTCTTTCCTTCTTCCAACGCATCGGCCACCCACAGGAGCTGCCAGTTCGGCAGCATCGTATAAAGAATGGAGGCCCACCATGAGCCGGTCTCGGCGCGTCGTCCCAACAGATAGTCCGACATCAATCCCAACAGGAAGAACGCGGAACAAACAGCTAAAGTCGAGATCATCTCGAGACGCGTGGAGCAGAGCAACGCGAGACCAGCCAGAATCCAAAGGGCAAACAAAATCAGCAGGCCCGCCTGGGCCATGCGCCAGTCGATGTCGGGCGCAAACGCCTGAAGCTTTCCTTCCTTGCTGAGGAAATTGATCAGAACGAACGCCACAGTCGCCATGCCCACCACGCTCAGCACGGCATCAGAAACGAACGGGCGGCGGAGAAAGTAATTACTGAAGCCGCCCAGCGCATAGGCGATCACCAGAGCAGCGGCGAAAATTCCCAAAGCCAGCCAATCGGTGTCACCATAAGCGTCGTAGGCCATCCGGCTGGCCAGCAACGCGGCCAGGAGGTTCACGTAGGTGAGCACCGAGAGCGCGGCGATTAATCCGAGGTACTTTGCGAGCAGAAACCGGGCGCGGCCCACCGGCTTGGCCAGCACGGCCAAGGCGGTCCCTGTGCGAATTTCACGCGCAATTGAGTTGGAAGCACTCAGTACGGCCCCCAGCAAGCCCGCCAATAACATCACCGCCAGCACGCTGTCCTTGACCATCTTGGGGTCATCGCCGAAGCCAAAGTAAGGCACGCTGGCCAGAAAAACCGAGAACAGCGCCGAACTGGTCATCAGCAGCAGAAACACCGGCTGCCGAATCAGTTCCATGAACGCGTTGGTTGCGATATTGATGAATTGCCGCATCGAATCTAGTCATCAAAGCTTACGAATAGGAGCCGCGGTTGCAAAGTGTTATTCCAGAGTAACTGAATCACGCGTGGAGTATTTCAGCAGAATGAAAGCCAGCCCGTTGGGGGAGCGCGGGCGTCTCGCTCGCCGTTTTCGGCGTCCCGCCGAAAACTCTCACACGTCGAACCCACGCACAATTCGGTGAGGTCTCCGGGCTCCAAACCCGCCGGCGGGACGCCGACGGGAGCGACCGGGACGGTCGCGCTCCTCTTTTTCAACTGAATCGTCCCGCCCGGAAGCTATTTCATGGCGGCAATAACTTTCGCGGCCACAAACGGAATGATTTCCCGCTCGTTGGCGTGGCCGGTCGTGAAAGTCACCAGCACGAAACGGGCGCCATTCGGCAGTTCGACATAGGCCGCGTCGTGGCGGGTCGTGCTTGTCCAGCCGGCCTTGGACCACAGTTTGGCGCCCGGTGGAAGGGCAGGACCGGTGAAGTCAACGTTCTGATTCGGCTCACAGGATGGTTCGATCTTCTTGAATGGATCCCGCTCCATCAACTTCAGCGTCTCGTGGCTGCGCGCGGCGGTAATGGCTCGGCCTTGGACAATCTCAGCCAGCAAACGGGCGGTGGCCTCCGTGGTGAGCGCGTTGCGGTTTTCGTAATTTTTGCCGACGAAGATGCGCTCGCGCCCGTAGGGCCCTTCGCACCACGGCTTTTGGTTGATGTTAAGCTTTTTGTAGCCGACCGATAGGAAGTAGCGATTCACCGCGTTGCGCTTGTCCGCCCATTCTTTCATCTGTTCCTCGGGCAATTCGGGTCCGCTCGTCGTGCCGGTCAGCAGATCGACGATGTAATGTGTTGGGTCGTTGCCCGAATCGACAATCATGTCGCGCATGGCCCGGCGCAACTCTTCGGTGTCCTTAAGCTTTCCGTCTGCCATCCAGCGATGCGCGGCTACGAGATAGAATAATTTAATAACACTGGCCGGGTAAATCGGCGCATCTCCGCGGTAACTGGCTTGCGCAAGCTTGTCGGCAGCGCGCAGATCGATGCAAGTCACCGCCAGTTGGGTGGACTGGAGGTTCTTCCCGGCAAACTTCTCCAACGTGGCCGCGACGGTGGAATCGACCAATGCCTGCAAGCCGCCTCCGCCCGGTTTTAAGAGCGCTGATTCGTTTTGTTGCGCCAGCGTCCGTGGCAAGGCGGTTAGCAACAGCAAGAGGAGCAGAAGCGGTTGCGCCCAGGAATTCATAAGGCAGCGGCCGCTACCATGAGCCGGTCATGCGGATTGCCCCAGGAACGCGTCATGCACAGCCTTCATGGCCCGCTCGCCGTGGGCCAGGTCGATCACGACCGAGATTTTGATTTCGCTGGTGGAGATCATGTCGATGTTGATTCGTTCGTTGGCCAGCGCTTCAAACATTTTAGCGGCCACGCCGGAATGACTGCGCATCCCGACTCCGACGATGGACAGCTTGCCGATCTTCTCGTCGGCGATCAACTCACGGTAGCCAATCTCATTTTTCAGGGGGTCGAGGACTTTGCGCGTCTTGAGCAGTTCGGCTTTGTCCATGGTAAAGGAGATGTCGGTGGCCGGCGCGCCGGTGCCGTGGCTGGCGGTTTGCACGATCATATCGACGTTGATGGCGGCCTGTCCGAGCGCTTTGAAAATGCGAGCCGCTTCACCGGGTTTGTCCGGCACGGCGGTCAAGGTAATCTTGGCCTGGTTCTTATCGAGCGATACGCCGCGGATGACGACGTCCTCCATGCTTTTGGTTTCTTCTTTCACAAGGGTGCCGGGGTTGTCATTGAGACTGGAACGAACTTCAAAGACGACTCCAAATTTTTTGGCAAACTCGACGGAACGCGATTGCATGACCTTGGCGCCGAGACTGGCCAGTTCGAGCATTTCGTCGTAAGAGATTTCCTCCAGCTTGCGCGCGCCGGGAACCATGCGGGGGTCGGCCGTATAAACGCCGTCCACGTCGGTGTAAATCTGGCAAAGGTCGGCCTTGAGCGCGGAGGCCATGGCGATGGCAGTGAGGTCCGAGCCGCCGCGTCCCAACGTGGTGATTTGGCCTTCGACCGTCTGGCCCTGAAAGCCGGCCACAATGACGACGTTGCCATCGTTGAGCAGCGCGTGAACTTGCTTGGGCGAAATGTTTTGAATCTTGGCTTTGCTATGGACGCCATCGGTAACAATGCCTGCCTGAGCGCCGGTAAGGGAAATGGCCGGAACATCCAGCGCGTGCAGCGCCATGGCGGTGAGGGCGATCGTCGTTTGCTCGCCGGTCGCCAGAAGCATGTCCATCTCTCGTTCGCTCGGCAACGGCATGATCTCCTTGGCGAGCTTGATGAGATTATCGGTGACGCCGCTCATGGCGGAAACCACCACCACAATCTGGTCGCCTTGCTGGCGGTATTTGGCCACGCGCATGGCGACATTTTTGATGCGCTCGGGGTTTCCGACGGAAGTGCCGCCGTATTTCTGGACGATGAGAGCCATTGGAGTCGGGAGTCAGAATTCTGAATTCAGAATCGCCCGCATGTAGCCTTCGAGCAACTTGCTTGCGTCCTCAATTTGGATTTGCAACCGACAACTCTTGCCGTAACCCAGATCACGGGCCAAGAGCAAATAATACCGACATTCTTCCAGAGAGCCTTGCGCGATATTCAAGAAACGCACCTTGTCGTTTCTTCCTCGCTTTTTGAATCCCTCAGCGATGTTAGCGGGAATGGACAGCGCTGCCCTTCGAAATTGACTGGTCAATCCATAAACCTCCTTGTTGGGGAAGTTCTCTGTGAAGCGATATACTTCAAGGACGAACTCGTGCGCTTTCTGCCACGCAACCACGTCTTGAAATGTTTTGGCAGGGGTTCTGTTTGTGCCCTGAATTCTGACTCCAGAATTCGGACTTCTGACTTCCTCTTCTCTCATAGCCCGATCACTTTCATCACCGCTTCCTTGGTCGGCTCAACCAGGACCGGTTCAAACCCCGCCGTCTTGATCGCTGTGTCGGGATCTTTCAATCCGTGCCCGGTCATGGTGGCGGCCACCAGACTGCCTTCATCGATCATGCCGGCTTGCACGCATTTGATCAATCCAGCCAGCGGCGCCGCGCAGGCGGGTTCGACAAAGACTCCTTCCGTGCGTGCAATCAGCTTGTAAGCTTCCAGGATCTCTTCATCGCTCACTTTGTTGATATAGCCGTTGGATTCGGCGATGGCGTTCCTGGCGCCTTCCCAACTGGCCGGGTTGCCGATGCGAATGGCGGTCGCAACCGTGCTGGGATTTTCGATGGGATGCCCATCCACAATCGGCGCGGCGCCGGCCGCCTGAAAACCAAACATGCGCGGCAACGTGTCGGACTTTTCGGCGGCGTGATATTCCCGGTAGCCTTTCCAGTAAGCGGTGATGTTGCCGGCGTTGCCCACGGGCAGAAAATGGAAGTCCGGCGCATCGCCAAGTTGATCGCAGATTTCAAAAGCGGCTGTCTTTTGCCCTTCGATGCGGACGGGGTTGATGCTGTTGACGACTTCCACCGTGCCCATTTCCCCCAGTTCACGCACGATGCTCAAGGCCTTGTCGAAATTGCCTTCCACGGCGATGGTGGTCGCGCCATACATGAGCGCCTGAGCCAGCTTGCCCAAAGCAATCTTGCCGTGAGGCAGCAACACCACGCATTTCATTTTGCCGCGCGCCGCATAAGCGGCTGCCGACGCCGAGGTGTTGCCGGTGCTGGCGCAAAGCACGATTTCCGCGCCGCGTTCCTTGGCTTTGGAAACGGCCACGGTCATGCCGCGATCTTTGAACGAGGCGGTCGGGTTCAGCGCCTCGTACTTCAGATACAGCTCAAAGTTGCCACCGATGGCTTCGACAAAATTCTGCGCCCGAATGAGCGGCGTGTTGCCTTCGTTCAACGTCACGACGGGGGTCGCCTCGCTGACCGGAAGGTGCTGCGCGTAACAGTGGATCACACCGCGCCAGACCGATCCTGCGGTGGGTCTTGCCAATGGCGACTTCATTAAGTTAAGCGTCTCTTCGCAAAGCCTGGCCTGGAGTTAAACACAGAGGGTGCAGAGGTTCTCGCAGAGGGCCGCGGAGGATGAAAACGTCTCTGTGTTCCTCTGCGAGAACCTCCGCGTCCTCTGCGTTGAAATGAGAATCTGTCATAACTCGGTTCGCTTGCCGCGCTCCTCAGTCTCACAATCACTCAAAGCTCTCCACCCGAAACATCACGGGCGTTCCTTTCACAACCCCAAGTCGTCCAATCCTTGCCAGCGCCTTATTCATGGCCCAGTTGGGGGCGTCGTGAATCATCAAGATCAGTGGAACGCTTTCGCCCTCGTGGCCTTCGGGCTGAATCACGGAGGAGATCCCGATCTTCGCCCGCGCCAGAATGGCGGCGATTTTGGCCAACGTCCCCGGCCGGTCCACCACGCTCAAGCGAACGTAGTAGCGCGACACGACGTCGTCCATGGGCAGGACGGCGCCCTCCAACTCATGCGGAACAAAGGGCGGAATGCGGCTTTTGGTTTTACATTTCAAGTCCAGCGCGGCGTCCGCCAGGTCGCTCAACACCGCGCTGGCGGTCGCGTCCTGACCGGCCCCGCGTCCATAATAGAGCGTGTCTCCCACCACATCCCCGCGGACGTAAATCGCATTAAACACATCCTTCACGCTGGCCAACACATGGGAGTCAGGGACGAGTGTCGGGTAAACGGAGACTTGAATCGGCGAACGGGATTTGGCGGTGGCAGCGGGAGGCGCTTCGATCTTCTTGACGATGCCCAGCAGTTTGATCGTGTAGCCGAGCAGCCCCGCAAATTGGATGTCAAGCGCGCTGACCGAGCGGATGCCTTCGAGGTAAATGTGTTTCGGGTTGACCCAAAACCCATGCGCCAGCGAAGCCAGGATGCCAATCTTGTGCAATGAATCGTGGCCGTCGATGTCGAGTGAAGGCTCCGCTTCGGCATAACCCAACCTCTGCGCATCGGCTAATATCTCCGGCAGGTCAACTCCTTCGAGCTTCATGCGCGTGAGGATATAATTACAGGTGCCGTTGACGATTCCGTAGAGACGCGTGATGCGATTGCCGATCAATCCTTCGCGCAAAACTTTAATGATGGGAATACCCCCGGCCACACTCGCTTCGTAATAAAGGTTCGTGCCGTACTCCTGGGCGGCTTCGAACAATCCCTCGCCGTGAGCAGAAAGCAGCGCTTTGTTGGCGGTGACCACTGGCTTGCCGAGCTGAAGGGCCTTTAAGGTCACGTCCCGGGCGACGGTCGTGCCGCCCATCAACTCCACCACCAGGTTAACTTGCGGGTTAGCAATGACACTGGCCCAATCGGTCGTGAGCAAGGTTTTAGGGATCTTAACCGCCCGCTTCTTGTTCACGTCGCGGACCGCCATCTTGACGACGTTGAGTTGCACTCCCAGGCGCGAAGCCATGAGGGCGCCGTTGCGCTGGACGGCCTGGAAAACCCCGCCGCCCACCGTGCCGCCGCCAATAATGCCCAGATTGACCCGCTGCATAGGAGCGGAGAGATTGCCGGGAAACATGCCGGGCGACAATTTCTTTTTGAATGGAGCGCTGGAGTTTATGATTCGCCGGTGCTAGACCTGCCCCATTGCCGAAAGCAGGGATAGTGCTTGATGTAAATTGGTTTCTCCGCTTTCATACCGCTATGGAAACGGAAGGAGAAACATAACCAGAAAGGAAAGCATTATGGCGAAATTCATGTGCACCCATACCATTCCCCCGGGAAAATTCTCAACAGACCAGATCCGCCAGTTTGCGCAGGCGGCGCAAAGCGATCCGACCGTCAAAGGTTATCGCAGCTTTGCCAATCTGGCCGAAGGCAAAGCCGTCTGCGTGATGGAAGCGCCCAGTAAGGAGGCGGTCGCAGCCTGGTTGACGAAGATGGGCATGCCGTTTGACAGCATCACCAAAGTGGAGCTTGAAGGTGATCGCGGCAACATCCAGTCGGCCTAGCGCTGTGAACCAACGGCGTTCCGCTGCTCCGTTTTAATAGCGTTTCCAGAAATTCTGTGGCCGATGCGGAGTGGTAGGGCTACGCTGCTGCGCGGCCAGGCGGCGCGGCAGCGCCGCCCTACCGGACAAACGCTTGGCTACAGTCTTACTTAAAATGCTCTCGCGGTGTTGGTCGTGTTCGTCATATCGGTGGTGTTGTTTGTAGCCATCGGGCAAAGGCCATCATCGCCGTCGCAGGCGGAGTATTGAAAGGTGCCGCTGCAAAAGACGTTGCCGGCGCGGCTGGACTTGTTGCTGCCATGAGTCCCTCTCCAGCCCGCGCGGAAGCGGCGGTTGCCGTTGCCCAGAAGTGGTTCCCGGACTTCTCTTCGGATAAACCCGTGAAGCCCGAAACCATCGCGTGGCTCACCAGCCTCGATGCCGAATCCGTAAAACGCGTCCTGAACCAGGTCCATTGGCGATGGTCGGAATCCGATCCGCAAAGCATGGCCGCCTTTCTGGCCTCCCACGATAGCGACCAAATCCCCGCCCATGCCTACGTGACGCTGGCCCGGAACATGGCCCGCAAGCATCCTTTGGAAGCGCTCGAATGGACCAGCCATCTGCCCGCCGATCACAGCTTATCTGCGGGGAGTGAGGCCTTCAGCGAATGGCGACGCTCACAACCCGGGTCCGCCAGGAGATGGTTGAACGACCTTCCATTAACCGACACGCGCCGTCAGCCCTTTTTTGAGAATGCCGTCCGGATGCTTGTGCACGATCCGCAGGCCGCCGAGGAACTGGCCGCCATGACCGGCGCCGACCGAGCCGCCGCCCGAAGCGTCATTGAAACCATGTCCCTCTCGGAAGATTGGCGCGCCAGGTTATTGGAGGTGCTCAAATCGCGTTGATAGGAAAACAGCGATTGGGGCTGTCGAGCGCCACTATTTTGCCAACGTCGGGCTCCCTGCCACTCGCAAGAGGCCTGGCCACTCCATATCGATTGCCAAAAGTAATTTCCGAAAAGGTGGGGCAAACCTGCCGGTTTGCCGCGACGCCCGGCAGGGCGTCGCCCACCTTTTCGGAAATTACTTTTGGCAATCACTCCAGAACCTTGAGTTGCCTTCTACCATTTTGTCGCTTTCAAAAATGCCAGCAGGTCGGCTAATTCCTGGCGGCTCAATTGTTCGTCGAGGCCGCCAGGCATTACAGAGACCGTGCCCGGACGCATCTCGATCACTTGGGAGCGAGCGATGCGGACTTCCGTCTCCGGCCCAGTCGCCAAGACAACTTCGTCGGGACTATCGCGCCGCAGCACGCCACTATGTTCTTCGCCGGATTTGGTCGCGACTACCATCGGCTCGTAACTACGCACGAAGCTGATGCTGGGATAAATAATCGCCTCCAGCAAATCGCGCTCCGTGCGAATCTGGCCAATGCGGGTGAGGTCAGGGCCGACCGTTCCGCCCAAGTAACCAATCGCGTGGCAGGCAGCACAGGCGGCCTTTTGACTGTTGAAAACGGTCTGGCCATGCCGGACATCGCCGTTTTTGAGGCTGGTGAGAAGATCGTCGAGATGCGCCTTTTGTTTGGGCGCATCGAGATTGAGCATGCCGAGAAGTTCCTCACCTTGCTGTTGCACCGTGGCAGGAAAATTCGTCAGGCGCGGCCTCAAGTTGTCGGGGCGCAAACTCGTCACGGCGGACGCTTGCCGCAAGTTGGCCATCAGCATGAGGCCTATTATTTCGTTTGAAGAGCGTTCAAAGGCGGCAAGCAATTTAGGCAATTCCATTGGCCCCGCCGTTCTGATCGAATCCATGAGCGTCATCAACTGATCCTCCGTCAATTGGATTCGGCCCAGGACTCCGGCGGCTGTGCTGCGCTCGTGGAGCGGTCGTGAGGGTGCAATGCTCGCGATCAGAAACTCAAAGAGGGACGGATCCACGGTGGCTTGCCTGGAAGGCAATGCCGCCATCGCTTCGAGCCGCAAATCCGCCGGTCGCTCCGTCTCCCAGGCCACGCGCAAAAGGGCGGGTGTGAAACCCGCTTCATCTAAATGACGCGGCGGTAGTGCGCGAACTGCAATTAAAGTTGCCCGCAGCACGGCATCGTCATCGACCACGAGATTGTCGTACAAAGCAGGGATCCATGAAGCCGGAACCTGCTTCAACGCGGCAGGCGCCATCGCTCCCAACGCAATCACACGTGATCCTTTTGGGAATTCGGCGCTGGTGGCGACCTTTGCCAGCAAATCCTGAATGGCCGCATCGCTCGCAAGCCGAGTGAGTTGAGATTGCAATTCGTCTCGTTCGCCGGGGCCAAGGTGTTCGGCAGCGAGGCGTTGCTCAAAGAATCCAGATAGTGCGGCGCCCCATTCGGGATGATGACCGATTATCCAGGAAGCCGTGGCCTTGAGCGCTTGATTTGTGGAGGTTAACAGCGGGGTGACCGCCTCAACCTTAAGTCCCCCGCCGTCCATTTGGTCGAGCGCGATGAGGGAGGCGCGACGAATGGCCTCATCCCCTGCGCGTAAACCGGCATGAGTCGCGGTGGGATGGCCGATCTCAATGACGGCATAAACAAGCGAATGTTCCAAGACACGGTCATTGGTGCGGCCGCGACTGGCGTCAACCACGGCGGTGAGCAACGGCATGACGGCAGATGGCTCTCCCAGACGGCCCAATGCCTCCGCCGCCGCGCGTCGAACGGCGACGGAAGGATCTTTCAGCAATGTCAGCATCGGATTCAGTGCTTTGTCGTCGCGCCAGATGCTCGCGGAATGAGCGGCGGCTTGCCGCACGGATGCGTCATCGTCGGTCAGGGCAGCTCGCGTTGACGCGCGGGCTTCGCTGGCGGTGACGCGAGTAAGCGCCCAGACAGCATTACGCCGCGTTTGAGCCGAACGCGATTTTTTCAGAGTATCGCTAAGCGCCGTAACGGCATCACCGCCCCTTTTGGCAAGCTGCTGAATGGCTTGTTCGCGGACAGCAGGCCGCGGATCATCCAGCAGTTTAGCCAGCTCGGCGGGTTTGAGTTTGTGCCACGTCAACTTCAAGCCACGGGGATCATTTATCTTTGGCGCCCCTTTGCGGCGGATACGATAAATGGCGCCCAGCACATCGGGTTTGGCGAGTTGAGAGGTTGGGCAACAAATCTTGTACCAGCCGCCTGTATCGACGACGATCAGGCTGCCATCGGCGTCTTCGATCACGTCCGTTGGATGGAAATCCACGTTGTCTGAAACAAGAAAATCCGAATCCTGCGTGCGAAAGGTTGCGCCGCTGGGGACGAGCACATGGCGGGTCACTTTATGGAGGTTGAAGAGGCAGGCAAACAGACTGTCCCGATACTCCGTGCCGAAGACAGCCGAGTCGTAGCGTGTCAGTCCGCATGGCGCCGCTGGTCCGAGATGCGTGAGCACAGGCATGAGGTCGCCCGTCTTCTTATGGTCGTCGAGCACATCATTCACCTTGCCGTAAAGGCCGCCATAAACGGCGTGAATGAGCCCGTCACGTTGACCGCCTGCTGGTTGCTGGAAGAACGTCGTAGTAAAAATGCGTTCGCCTTCCGGTGTGAAGGCAACATCGACCGGGTTGTCCATCCCACCGGTCATCACCGGCTCAAGGCCCGTCCCATCCGGCCGGCAGCGGAAGATATGTGCGGCGCGTGTTACCAACGGCGCTTTGCCCGGACGTTCATGGGTTTGCTTCGCAAAGGCCCCTTTGCACCAGTAAATCCAGCCATCGGGACCCAGATAAGGCCCGTGCAGATCGTTGGCGCATCCGGTCAAGGTTTTGCCCTGAAACCATTCCTCCCGTTTGTCGGCCACACCGTCGCTGTCTGTATCAGTGAGCTTCCAGATGCTGGGCGGCGCGGCCACATAGAGGGAGCCGTCGAACCACATCGTGCCTTCGGGGAACATCATCTTGTCGGCGAAGACCGTGCTCTTATCGAAGCGGCCGTCGCCATCGGTGTCCTCCAGGCGCATGATGCGATGTGATCTCTCCTGCAGTTGCTTCTCGGCCTTTTCATTCGAGCCGGAGGAATCCGCGGCGTAAAGGCGGCCTTGCGGATCGAAATCCACCGCAATGGGCCGGTCCACCAGTGGCGGTCCGGCGATCGCTTCGATCGTGAAACCCTCGGGAAGCGTGAAGGTGTGGTTGGAAAGTTTGAATTGTGCGGCGTCGGCGAGCGGGGCGATTTGCAGGACCATCAAAAGCCGGAGCATCCTGGTGAGCTGAGTCATGGTCAATGTGGGGTTATCATAGAGTGATTGCCAAAAGTAATTTCCGAAAAGGTGGGGCAAACCTGCCGGTTTGCCGCGGCGCCCGGCAGGGCGTCGCCCACCTTTTCGGAAATTACTTTTGGCAATCGATATCGCGAACACTATTTCAATCATTGAAGCCACGTTTGGTCAATATGGCGATAGGAAATGTTGACCATGGAAGAAGGCGGATCGCGGCCATCCTGATGCAGCAACGTGCGAGCGTTGTGTGCTGCCAATACCTTTCAAACCGATGGGAAGCGGACGCTGCGACGGCCAGGATGGCCACGGTCCTTTTTGGTTGCGGATCTGCCGCGCGTGTCCATCGATGGTTGAAAGAAACTGAACCTCTCTCAACCAGCTTCGTCCGACGACTTCGGGTCAGGGCGCTTTGTAGCTGAAGAGTCCTCGGAAGTTTGCAATGGATCGGTGCGGAGCGGTTCACAAATGCGGTGTTCTTCCCCCAGCCATTTGCCGAGGTCCACCAGCTTGCAACGATGGGAACAAAACGGCCCATAAGCGCCGGAAAACCAAGCGCCCTCCTTTTTGCAGGTCGGGCACTTACTGCGTTTTGGGGATGACTTCATGCCACGCGAGTTAGGGCAAGATAACGGCTTTGACGCGGCAGGGCAACCCATCAGCTAAAGTGATTGCCAAAAGTAATTTCCGAAAAGGTGGGCGACGCCCTGCTGGGCGTTGCGGCAAACCGGCAGGTTTGCCCCACCTTTTCGGAGATTACTTTTGGCAATCGAGATAGGACACAGGAACGCGCTCCGCTGGGTTGAGCGCGAACGTTCGTCCCACTCCGTGCACGACATGATCCACGATCCCGGCGCCAGAATGATCCGGAGCCCCCCCTCGAATGTGCCCAAACAAAAGGGCCGCCGGTTCGTCATTCGGATGGCGGGGCCGCCGAGCCGTTGTCGGTCCTCAATTACCGGGCACGGCGCGCGCAACCACACGGTAAACGCGCAGCGCAGCGTTGCTTCGATCAGTAAATTCGAAGAAACCTGGAGTTCTCTCCGTCGCTCTTCCGGCCTGACGCCACGATCTCGAATCAGTTGAAGTTTCCACCAGATAACTCCGGCCAGTCAGACCGCTGAACTGCATCTGCCAGCCTTCCGCTTGCCGACGAAGTCCTGTGAGCAGAGCCGCGGCTGGGTCGGGAAAGGTCAATCGGTACTCCGCGGCACCGATGTCGTAGGCCGCGCCTTGAAGTGTCGATGCGCCGAACGCATCTTGCATTCCCATCCCGCGCAGCGCCTCTGTCACGATGCGACCGCGATCCCTGGCGGGAGAACTGGCTGCGAGATGATAGGCCCGTGGGCCATTCCCCAAGAAACCGACGACGACCGGATCCAGGTTAAAGCCGTTAGCTTCAAATCCGTTGGCTTGCCATCCACTCCAGGAGGTGATGGCAGAACCTCCCCATTGAAACCGTGTGCCGCCTTCCACGCGCCACCAGACGTTGTTGTTGAATGCGAACGTTCCCGCGCCATCGGTCCAGAGGTTGTTGCTGGTGGCGGCGGGATTGGTCCGTCCGTTCGTAATGAAGATGTTGTTGTAAGCGCGAACGTCCGGCCTTCCGGACTTGCCAAAAATCGACGTTGTGATCGCCCCGCCTTCGCCGTTGAACATCTCCGTGCCGGCCAGCCGATCCGCTTCGTAGTAGATGACGTTGTTGTAAATGACCGCCGGAGAGACGCCGCCAAAGATGGTGATGCCACCGCCGAGCTTCTTGCCATCGCGCTCGCTGATGTTGTAGCGCATCTGAATGTTGTGCGATTCTCCGCGCGAATAGCCGTAGCCGACCGGCCAGGACAGGAGCAGAAATCCCTCGCCTTCGTTGTCATGCGACCAGTTGTATTGGATCATGCCGTTCTCCGTGCCGAGATCGAGGTCGAAACCGGAACCGTCCCGCGCCTTGCCATCGGTGAGCGGCGTCATGTTGTGATGCGACTCGTTGAACTGAATCGTCGTGTTCTCCGAGTCCCACGTCCAGCAGCCAACCCGCGCGTTGCGGATGCGTCCGTTGTGGTCGCACTCGTTGCCTTCGAGCAAGCCGTTGCGCACCGGGCCGACCATCACGCCGTCCCCGCCGTTGTGGTGCAGGTGCGAGTCGAGCACCATGACATTGCTGGTGGCGTAGATGCGCGTCTGGTAATAGGTGCAGGTGATCTCGATCCCGGCCTTGTGGTTGTTGCGCGACTCAACGCCCACGATCACAAGGTTGTCCACATAACCGTAGGTGGCGGAGCGCAATTGATAATAGCCGCCACTCGCGTAAATGCCATTCCAGCTTCCGTCGCGAACCACCAGATTCTCCAACCGGATGTTCCGCACCGTGCAAGCCTCGCCGCAGTTCGGCTCGTTCGGCGCTCCCAGGCCGAGCACGTGCACCACCGCGCGCATGTACTCGTCGGAATACTGATCCGCGTCTTTGCCCTTCTCGTTGTTTGAATCGAGGTTTTGCGGCGTTTGCCCGTGCTGCGTCAGTTCCAGGTTGCGGACGATCCAATTCTGAACGTTCTGCAACAATATCGCCGCTTCGTGCGCCCCCACGCCGTCAATGATCGGCAAGGCAAGATTCGCCTCGCCGTAATCCGCCAGCGTGATGGGCGATTGAACGCTGCCGTTGCCTTTGGCTTTAAACCCGGCGCCCTGCCACACGCAGCCGCGCTTGAGCAAAATGCTGTCGCCAGGAGCAAAGGTCACCTGATTGACGCGCTCGATTCTCCGCCACGCGCGGGATGGACTGAGGCCATCGTTGCCATCACTGCCATTGAGAGAATCCACGTAATACGTGGCCGCTGGCAGCCATGCGGCCATGTTCAACCACAGAACAATAACCGTGACCCGTAGCGCGATTTCCTTTTTGACCCGAAATGACATGGATGAACGCGGATTCCGCAGTCCCTCTAAAAGCGCAGATGATTAACCGCTCTAGCGTGACGGAGACAAGCGCGGGCTTTCGACCAGGACAAGACCATGATTGTCGAGCAGCGCGGCGAGCGCTTCTCTGGCGGTGACGTCTTGCCAGCGAATCGAGACGGTCACGCGGTCAAAAGGAGGCGCCGACAATCTCGGGTCGAGCAAGATGTTAAGTCGCGCCTGGCCAGCAATTTTTCGAATGGCATCGGTGAGCGGAACGTTCTCCATTTCAATCAGCGGGATGACCTCGTCCCTCGGCGGCGGCGCTGCCGATGTGGCAGCGTTGACAAAGGCTGCTACGGCTATGACAGCGCAATTAACCCTGATCGATTTACGTTTCACGGAATGAATTGGCTCCGCGCAATGCCAGCGTCAGCGCCGGTTTAACGTCCGCTCTGGTGACATTACAAGGGCCTGTCCAGGATGGCAACCTCCGCGAAGTTCGTCATAAAGTTCGTGATACGGAGCGCGGACGTCTCGTCCGCCCGAATAAGGGCGGGCTGCTTGCGCCAGATCGCGACGCCCAAGCCAACTCACAGTTTGCTGAAAGGGCTTCGCCTGAGGGCGATCATTGCTGGGATGGAACCAGGCAGGTCATTTGGAGGTTTGTGCGGACGAGACGTCCGCGCTCCTATTGAATCGTTCCACAGATCGCCTTTGAACGTCCGAATTACCTCACGGGCGCAGCAGGAGAAGGGGTGATGGTGACGCGGCTGCCCACCGGGATGAACACGCCTGCGGGCGGGGGATCCTCTTTCAGGACCGCCCGCGCCCCTTCGTTAATGGCAACCGAGCTGACAAACGTTTGCAGGATAATGTCCACATATTTGTAAAGATAACGGTAGGGCGAATACGGCACATAAACGATGTCTTGCGGCTGCAATGCCACGTCGCGAGCCTTGCCCGTCATGATGGCCTTGTAATCGACGATGGCCACCTGCGGCTCGGAAAGCGAACCTCTCACGACGGCGACGTGCCCCAGACTGGCGTAGCTGATCGACCCTTGTATGGACGGGACGGCCCCCTGCGCATGCGCAAGGGCGCCCACCAGAGTCAAATCCTCGCTGTAGGGCACTGTCCTGGGTTGCAGCACCGCTCCCATCACATAGACTTCACGGGCCGCGGCCGCGGGGAAGTAAATGAAATCGTCCGGCTCCAGGTAAATATTTTGGGAAAGATCGCCCTGCTTCAACAAGCGATGGAAATCGACCGGCAACAATTGACCTTTGCGAATCACGAAGCTGCGGCGCAAGTCGGCCAGTTCTTCGCTGGTGTAAGCGAAACCCGAGGCCTGGTTGCCCGACAAGCTCACGGTTCCTCCGGCCAACGAAATCGCTTCGAGCAGCGTCATCGCTCCCGTCATGGGATAAATGCCCGGCGCATTGAGACGACCCAGTACCCAGACGCGTCTGCTCTCCACGCCGCGCAATGTCAGCGAAAGCTGTGGTGGATCGCGGACGAGCTTCCCCAACTCCTGTTCCAGGCGCGCCTTGGCTTCCGTTAAAGTCAGCCCCCAGACATCGACGCCCGGCAGCAGATAAAAGTAAATCTTCCCGTCCGGCCCGACGCTGGCCAGAGTGCGGGTAGTGACATCGCCGATCAATTCGATTTCCAGACGATCACCCGGTCCGAGCCGGAACGGCTCTGCTGGAGGACGGAGCCATTCGGGATTGATTCGATTGGTCAGAGCAACGGTTTCCAGTTGAGTTACAGCCGGGACCTGCGCGTGCGGATCAAAGCGCCGCTCGGGATGAGGATGGTGACATCCGGCGATCATCGCCAGCCCGGCCGCCGCCAGCGAAATGACTACAACCCTTTTCATGGGGTCGGAATGATGGGTGACTTGATCAGCACAGGAACGCCTTGTCCCACCCACGCCGCCGTGGCCGACTGGATGAACGCCGTGGCTGCAATGTCGAGCAACTCTTCGGCGCGGATGAACGGACGGGAGTGGACATAAACGATGTCCTTCGGCTCCAGCGCAAAATCACCGGAGCGCGCGTCGAAGGCCGCCCAGACGTTCACGACATAGGTGAGCGGATGATCGAGCGAGCCGCGAACCACAGCCACGCGAGTTTTGTAAGCGCGATCCGTAAACCCCGAACGTCCGGCGATAGCGCCGATGACTGTGGCGTTGGGGCTCCAATAGACCGGGCCGGGACTGCGCACCTCACCCAGCACATAGACTTCCTTCAGATTGGCGGCCGCGAAGTAAAGGTAATCGTCCGGTTCCAACGCGATGTTCTGCGAAAGATCGCCGCCGTGGAAAAGCTTCTCCAAATTGACTGGCACCCGCTTCCCTCCGCGCATCAGGAAGCTCCGTTGCAGATCGGCCAGGTCCACGCTGTTCTGATTTTCGAGCAGGCCGGTCTCCAGGCCCTGAGCGCGGGCCACCGCTTCAACGATGGTCAAAGGCCGGTCCAACGTGAAGACGCCGCGCTGCGCCACCTTGCCGAGCATGTAGTATTTTTTGCTGCGATAGGCGACGGGTATGACGATGGTGCGCGGGGTGCGGTAGTACTGGGCGAGGGCTTCGTCGAATTTGACGCGCAACTCATCGATGGTGAGACCCGCCGCCGCGATGTCCTGGGCTTGCAAATAGCTCAGTTGGCCATCCGGTCCGATGGGAACGTCCAGCCGCGTCAATTCCGGCTGGCCGAACAACCCAAGGTTCAGCACATCGCCCGGACCCAAGGTAAAGCGTTGCTGCCAGGGCGCGCGCTGGGCAGGGGTGCCGGCAGAGAAGGTCAGATTTGTCGCGCGAACAGGAGCAGGCTGCGCCGCTTGCAGATTGGCCTCTTGCGCGTGCGCGCCGAAGAAATCCAAACCCAGCAGCACGGCCAGGCAGCCGGTCCAGCGGGCGAAACGTTTTTTGAGTGGCGGCGCAGGCTCGTGATTCAACACGCTGCCAACGAGATTGCAACGTGCGTCGCGCAACGTGGTCAACTGCTCGCGGCATTCGGCGGCATCGCTCTTGCCGCTGTCGGCCAGCCAAATCAGGTTCGGCAAATTTTCCGCCAGCAGGACGGTCTCCGGTTCTGACGCCGGCGGCAGTTCGACCAGAATGACGATGTTGTCGATCTTGGCCCACTGATTGAGCGCCGTCTGCCACTGCTTGCGTCGCTCCAGGTTCCACACCCAGCCAGGGAGCGGGATGTGAACCAGCGGCTGGGAATTTTCACCGACGAGCTTTTCCGTCACTTGCGCGGGCGAAGAAAGAACACTGCTGGTGATGGCCAGGTTCGTGTCCGTTGCATCGGCGTTCTCGGATGTCTCCGGAAACTTTTGATCCTCGATCTGCTCGTGGGGATGCGCTGGATCTTTGTGGGAGGGAATGGCAGCAATGGTCAGCACGCGGAACCCGCATTCGGTGGCGGCGCGCGCCAGCATATTGATCCAGGTGGATCGCCCTTCGCCTTCAGCGCAGGAGGTGATGCCGCAAACCAATCCGTGATTGGGCGACAAACTGAGTTTGCTCTGCAGCGTGGTCCAGGTGCGAAAAGCCCAGTTCCTTTGCGCCAGCGGCTTCATCCGTTTCAAGTTTCCCAACGTCCCCAGCAAGGGCAGGCGCGCGATGCGTTTGAGATCGGCCCGGGTCTTGACCTTGGAACCGAACAATTCCACCAGCAGGACCAGGGCGAGCGTGCCGGCGAAGCCTACGAGACCGCCAAGGAGGCTGAGAAAAGCGATCTTGGGCCGCGGATCGTTGGCGAGGACATCGTTGGGAGAGGCCATCGCCAGAATGCGGCAATAACCCGTCGGATTCTTGGCATACTGCTGCGCTTCGCGCTGCCGGGTTGCCAGCAGCAAACGACTGTGCGCCAGATTTTGAAGCTGGCTTAGAAGCACATCGTGGTTCGGATCTGCCCCTGGCTTTGCTTCGGCAACCGCATTCGTTGTCGGTCGGCCAGTGAGGTTCGTCGTGCTTCCGGGTGTGCCGGGCAGAGCGAGCAAGTTGGTAACGGGCGCCACAGGCGCGGGCGCGGGAGGGGCCGGTTCGTTTGTACTGTTGGCCAGTTGCTTTCGCACGTCGGCAACCAGAGATCGTTGTCCGATCACCAGGGGATGGGCATCCATATATTGGCGCTCGAGGAGGGACAAATGATCGACTTCTTTCTGCAATCTGTCGGCCAGGACAGAATTGCGCGTGACGCCTTGGACGGCTGGACGCCTTGCCAAGGCTTGCAACTGCTCGTTCAGCCGGGCGACGTCGCCATCCATCTCGGCCAATTGCTGCTTGAGATAACCATTTGCTTCCGCGGCCTCTTTGGCCTGGACGTCCTTCGTGAAGCGCTCGGCTTCGGTCGCATAGAGATTGGCGAGTTTCACAGCCGCTTCGGCGCTCTCCGCTGACACACTGACGGAGACCACGTCTGATTCCGGCACGGGGAGCACTCGTACCGTTGCCGCCAGTTGATCGGCTGAAATCTGCGGGTTGGCCTGCTTGCTGATTCGTTGCAACAATTCAGGCGATTTCAGAAGGCTGGCGAAGGTATGCTCCGTGTACTCACGTGGTTTGAAGAACTCCGATGTGTTCTGGGGTTCAAAACGGATGAGTTGCACGGTGGCGGTGTAGTTCGCATGCCAACGCTCCCATCCCACGTAAGCCCCGGCCGCCGCGAGCAGCACTGCAGCCAGAATCATCCAATGCGAGCGCCGCAGACAGACCTCGACCCATGGCCAGGGATCGAAGGAATTGGCGGGAACCTTGCCATTGCTCGAACTGTCGGGCTCGTTTTCAGACTGAGTTTGTCGGTTGTTACGATCCATTTTCAATCTGTCCTGTCAGCGCCCCTGCCGCTGAAGTCCGAATGATGCGTCGTAGCTGTCGAGAGGAGGCGGGCTAATCTCCATGAGCTTTGGACAGCCCGGTGTGCCGGATTTCCCGGCCGGCAACACGACACGCCAACGGAAGGCTCCATCCTCGGGTAGCGCGCTTGATTTCCTGGCAGCGTGCGCGCGGGAGCCCTCCAGCCCACCTCTCCACATCGGCAGCTACACAAAACGCATTGGACCCCATCGTCATGGCATTTACTTCCCCATTCTGCCTGTCCTTAACTCACGAACATTGTGGTTCATGAGATGGCAGCGTACAGCGTGTGGAATTTAATGTGTAATTGGGTAAAGACCTTCCATCGGGTGGGGGAAAACCCCAGAAAGAGGGCAACGGCCATTCCTCACGCCGGTTTGCCTTCACGATCGACGCATGGAGAAGGATATCCCATCGATGCGACGACGAGCGCCCGGACGACCGGGTAACCCCCAAATCGCAACACGATCTATTGATTCGTGACCAGCGCCGGAATTCTGGAAGGAACCGCAGGGAACGTTTGGCGCGGAGGCGGTGGCAGCGGAGGCAGGGGCGCACTGAGAGTGGAAACCAGCGCCCGCCACACCTCGCGATCCTTGGGGCTCATCTCCTGCCAGCGACGGGCATTTTTCAAAAACTCCTGCCTTTCTTCCGGGGTGAGCTCAGTGAACTTTTCGAATCCACTGATGCATCGTTCGCGCTGCGCCGCCGGCAATCGGGCGAGGGTCTGCAGGGTCTTTTCCATTTGGGAGCGTTCTTCGGCGCTGAACACGTTCAGGGTTTTCTCCTTTTCCCTCTCATTCAGATCAAAATATCTTCGAAAATCCTCTCGAATTCTCTGCTGTCTTTCTTCGGGCAGGGCATTCCAGCGTTCGAGTATCTTTTCAACTTCATTGCCCTGTCCAGGCGGCAAGGCGTTCGTTTGCGTGCCGGAAAGGATTCGAAGGAAGTCCAGAAACTCGCTTTGGACTTCCTTCGGCTGTTGGTCCCAAAGACGCAAGCGATCTTCCACCAACTGCCGGTCTGCAACTGGAATTGACGCCAAACGTTCCGTGCGATTGGAAGCCGGAGTTCTCATCAGAGGCAACAAGTAGTAACGCAGCTTCAGTCCACGCAAGCGCAGCTCGCGCTCGGTGGAATCCATCTGCTCGTATTGACGGAGTTTTGCTTCCAGGGCCTGGCGCCGCTCGGGCGTCTTGGCGGCGAGAATCTTTTCACGTTCCACGGGCGGCATGGCCAGCAGTTGGCGGAAAAAGTCAATCGGCGACGGCGGAAGTGGTGGCAGGAGGACGACATTGGTTATGGCTGCTTTCGGTGGGCTGGCAGGAAGCGCCGATTGCCCGGAGCAACAGGGAGCACCGCCCGTAACAGCCGCCAAACCAAGGGAAATAACGCAGCGCCGCATAAAAGATTTGTCACTGGAGAGCGGCCAGCAATTCTTCGTCACTGACAGGCTGCACCTGTCCCAATTGATGGATGACTTCGAAGTCCTCAAAAACTTCCGGCCTCGGAAACACTGTCGTCACCGAGTAGAACTTGCCCACACTGTCGGCGACCTGTTTGCGCGTGTAGCCCCGATACTGTTGAAAACCGGCCACCACAACAACAAGCAGGAGCAGGGCCGAGGCAGCCTGTGGCAGGTGGCGCCTCACCCAATGGCGGCACCACGCGAGCGAGAATACGGAAGTCGACCGCTCCTCTCTCCTCTCGTCAAGCTCAACCGCCCGCAAGACGCGAGCGGTGAAATTCGACGAGAGCGGAGCGTCGGGCAATTGTCGCAGATAAAAGCTTAGCGCGGCCTCATCCTCCCATTCGGTCTGCGCGTCGGGATGCGCCGCCAGGTAATGCTGCAAACGGGTCTCCTCTTCCGGCGTCAATTTGCGACGCCAGCTTGCTTCCAACAATTCTTTGTATAACGAATCACCCATTCGGTTGCCTTTCTCTAGATAACCATTACGTCCTCAAAGTTGCTGTTAATTTGGCGGTTCCCGCCAAACGCCAGTCCGCAAATATGGTTTAAGCTGTTGCTTCAAGGTCTCCCGTGCCCGGTGAATCAGGGATTTTGTTGCCGATAACGAGCAGCCGAGCACTTCGGCGATTTCCTCGTAAGACAATTCCTCTTGCCGACAAAGCACCAGGGCAGTGCGCTGCTTTTCGGGCAACGCAGCCAGGGCTTCTCCGATCTTTTCCTCCAACTCGCCGTGTAATACGGCATCCGGCGGCAAAAACGTCCGAGTATCCTCGAACTGCCGCAAGGGCTGACCTTCATTCTCGGCCGAGGCCGCATCGAGCGATTCCGCGGGATGCCGGGAGCGACGCCGGATTTCATTCAAGCACAGATTGCGAGCGATGGTAAATATCCACGTCGAGAACTTGGCGGAAACCTCATAGCGGTGAGCCGACTTGAAGACTTGCAAAAAGACATGTTGCGCCAGGTCTTCAGACTCGGTGGCGTCGCGCAAGGTCCGATAGACCAGGTTCATGACGGGCTGCTTGTATTTCTCCACCAATGCCTGAAAAGCCTCGCGATCGCCTTGTTTGACACGCAGCATCAAGGCGGCATCAGGGTCGTGCGGATAATCCATTCCGGGTGCAATCTAACAAAAACCGGCCAGGGAACAAGGTTGCGCGAAAAGATCCATTCCCGCTCTTTGAGGAGTTAAGCTGTCTTGGCGATTTGGTCGTTTACGCTTCAGGGGTTCAGCGGTCAACGATTGGGGAATACGCCGTGTTCATGAACCCGAACTTTTGGCAAGAGCCCCCGCCCTCACTTCCCATCGCTGCGAATCGCGACTCAGCTCACGCGGCCAGTTTTCTGCCGTGGCCGTCATGAACACCTGCCCGCTGGACTGACGCGCTCCTTCCAGCAAAGGCAGGAACGCGCTGCGCCTCTTCAAGTCCAGCTCCCCCATGACGTCGTCGATGAGCAACACCGGTGGCGAGCCATGAAGGCCTGTTAAATATTCGGCCTGCGCCATCTTCAATGCGATGGCCAGCGTTCGCTTCTGTCCCTCGCTGCCAAAGGCGGCGGCGGGGCGATCGTTCAACAATAATTGCACGTCGTCACGATGCGGTCCGAGGACAGTCGTGCGGTAGGTGCGTTCCCGTTGACGGAATTGAGCCAGCTCCACCGCAAAATCCTTTGTAACACTCGGCTGGTATTCCAGACGCAATTCTTCCGCCGCATGCGAAATGCGCCGATACGCCAATCGCGCCAACGGTGAAAGGCGCGGCACCAGTTCGCGTCGCATCCGGATCAGTTCTTCGCCCAGTTTGACCAGTTCGTTGGAAAAGCTGTCCAGCGCTGCCTCGTCAACGGCCTGGCGCTTCAGAATGGCATTGCGGGAACGCAGCGCCTGGGCGTAGCGCTGGAGCAGAGGCAAATAAGTCGGATGCGTCTGAGACAGGAGCAGATCGAGAAATCGCCGCCTCGCGCGTCCGGTGCCCTTGATCAATTGGAGGTCTTCCGTGCAAAAGACGACCGTTCGCAATGCCCCCAGGTAATCCGTGACCTTCCGCACGGGACGGCCATCGAGGCTCAGCGTCCGTTCGCGCGCCGACCAATACATTTTGATTTCGTGATCGCCCTGCCCGACGACTCTGCCGCCCGCGAAATAACCTTTTTGTCCGTGACGAATCATCTGCGCGCCGCCGACTCCGCGAAACGAACGCAACGTCGCCATAAGATAAATTGCCTCCAAAATGTTCGTCTTCCCTTGTGCGTTATCGCCCAGCAGGAGATGAAGGCCTGGACCGAACACCACATCCAGCCGCGCGTAGTTGCGGAAGTCGCGAAGCCTTAAACCAGCCAAATACACCGAAGAAAGATGGAGGGCGAAGGACCTGGGCGCGAGTTTTTTCAATCCGGCGCTGCCCATGTGCCGCAACCTCCAGACGATCCTCACGCAGCGGCTGGCAGACAATCTTCTGACTCTGGCCACGGGTCACGCATGAGTGGAAGGAAAGTTGTGGCTTAAAGGCCAGGACTTTCGTAATTGTTGGGCAGTGAAACACAAACTATGAAGATTCAATCCATTGTTGTTCCAGTAGTATTGTCGTTCTTGTGGGCAGGCTGCGGCACGATCAATCACACCCAGTATCAACTGACTGGGCCGCGGCGCGCGGACGGCCTTCGCGCTGCGGTCAGCGCCGAGGATCGTGAGCGGGTCACGGAGATCGTGACGGCACTCGCGGCCCGGTTCAAACTCAAAGACTTCAGCCAAAGCTCGCGGGTGCCCCAGCTCCTCGTTTATTTTCACGAGCCGGACGCGCAAAATCCCATCAAACTCTCCGCTCGAGTTGTCGGTGACAATATCCTCATCGATTTGATGCGAACCTTTGCCGAGGTCGGCGAAACCCTCACCTACCGGTCAGCAAAAGAGACTCTCTGGTCGGAACTGAAAGATGCGTTCGGGGATCGTGTTACGATCGTTGATTTCAGAAAGACCACGTTGGCCCCTGTGTCAGAAGCGAGCGGTTCGCAGTAAGCTGTCCCATCGAGCGTCGACTGCCCGAGGGATAAGGCCAGACCCAGCGCTTTTATCCGGCCTGAACTTTCTCTCACCGGCCACTTGGGGAGTGGCGAGGCGCATGTGCTGCATTGCGTCTATTGCGTTGACGAGCGCCCGCGCGTTTAAGAATCATCCCGCTCATTATGGAATGGATTACAAACCCGGAAATGTGGATCAGCCTCGTCACACTGACCTTCCTGGAGATTATTCTAGGCATTGACAACATCGTCTTCATCTCCATCCTCGCTGGCAAACTGCCGGCCGAACAGCGCGGCAAAGCCCGTCAGCTCGGGCTCGGTCTGGCGCTGTTCACGCGCATTCTTTTGTTGGTCGGACTGGCCTGGATGGTCCGGCTGACCAGGCCCCTTTTCGAAGTAAATGTTTTGTCGTTTCATCTTGCGGTGTCGGGCCGAGACTTGATTCTCATTGCGGGCGGGCTTTTTCTTCTGGCCAAGAGCACGCATGAAATCCACGGCAAGCTGGAAGGTGAGGATGGCGAAGTGACCAAGCGGCTGCCGCCCACGTTCGCCAGCGTGATTATTCAGATCCTTGTGCTCGACATTGTGTTTTCGCTGGATTCGGTTATCACTGCCGTGGGGATGGTCCGGCAGATCGGAGTGATGATCGCCGCCGTGGTGCTGGCCATGATCTTCATGTTGATCTTTGTCGGGCGTATTAGCGCCTTCATCGATAAGCACCCCACGTTGAAGATGCTCGCTCTGAGTTTCCTCCTGTTGATTGGCTTCGTGCTGGTGGCGGAAGGATTTCATCAGCACATTTCCAAGGGTTACATTTATTTTGCGATGGCCTTCTCGGTGGGGGTGGAGTGGTTGAACATTCGACTGCGCGTCAAGCAGCAGCGCGTGGAACTGCACCAGCCGTATCGATGAAAGGCATTTTTATCCAACTCAGCCAATTGATGCTTGATATTTGCCTGCCCGACCCCAAGATTGAATGCGTTAAGGTCATTGCTTTATGGCTGACATGGCGAACAGATATCCGGAAAACGTGACGGGCAAATATTACGTCGATAATCAATGCATCGATTGTGACCTTTGCCGGGAGACTGCGCCCTCCAGCTTCACGCGAAACGACGATGGCGGCTATTCCTATGTCTATAAGCAGCCGGAAAACGAGGACGAAGAGAAGCAGTGCAAAGAAGCCATGGAAGGCTGTCCGGTCGAGGCCATCGGCAACAACGGGGCGTAGGCGCGCAAAGGAATTTGGTTAGATCTTAAGCAACGTTCTCCGCAACAGTTCCAGGGCCTGTTGGGAAGTGACGAACTTGAACGTCTCGCGGTCGTAGCGATTGAGAGGATTTAGAACAAATGTGTGCCCGGCAGTGGCCAGAGCGATAAAAACAGTCCCCACAGGCTTGGCGTCGCTGCCCCCACCCGGTCCGGCAATACCGGTCACGGCGAGAGCGTAATCGGAACCGGCCCGCGTTCGCGCACCTTGGGCCATTTCCCGGGCCGTCGCCTCACTCACGGCTCCATGCTGTGCGAGAGTCTCCGGGCGAACGCCAAGAGAGTTTTGCTTTGCTTCATTGCTGTAGGTGATCCAGCCGCCAGGAAATACTTCCGAAGCGCCCGGCACATTGGTCAGGCGATTGGCGATGTAACCCCCGGTGCAGGATTCCGCCAGAGCCAGAGTTTTCTTCTGTTCCATCAGCAGTTTGATAATCACCGCCTCCAGTTCGTCATCGTCGGTGCCAAAAATGAATTGGCCGATCTGGTCTCGGATAATTTGCTCGGCCTGGAACGCGATCTTTTGGGCGTCGGCGCCACGAGCCACCAGACGCACATCGACTTCTCCAATCCGGGCGCAATAACCCAGTTCTAGACCAGTGTCGCTAAGATGCTTGAGCGATGCGGCGATCTTGTCTTCAACGATCGATTCACCAAGGCCGGTCATTTTGAGCGTTCTGCAAACGAAGGCCTTGTCGGGTGGGAACAACTTTTGGATGAGGGGAATCACCTGCTCGATGAACATGGGGCGCAGCTCCCGCGGGGGTCCGGGCAGCATAACAAGCCAGCTGGCACCCGGACGGAATCGGCCTGCGGGGACTTCCATAGCCAGGCCCGGCGCGGTGCCGAGCGCGTTAGGCAAAACAATAGCGCCTTCGGGCACCAGCGCCTGAACTTCGACCCGGGCTGGTTGGGGTCGCCTGCGGTGCACAAAGAATTTCCGGATGTCTTCACGCACCTGTTCGTCCAACACCAGCTTGCATCCGAGCAGCGCGGCGACGAGATCGCGCGTGCGATCGTCGCTCGTAGGACCAAGGCCGCCGGTGGTAATCACCAGATCGGATCGTGATAAGGCTTCACGCGCGGCTTGATCAATGGCCAGACCGCTGTCATCCACTGCTAACTGCCGGTTGACGACGTAACTCCGATCAGCCAATTGCCGGCAAAGCCACTGCTGGTGGGTGTTGAGCACACGGCCCAGCAGAAGTTCGCTGCCGGTGTTGATGATTTCGATGTTCAATGCTTGAGCTTCCAAGTTTCAGATTGCAGGTCAAACGCCAATCGGGGCAACTCCAAACTCTATAGCTCCATCTCGAAGTCGCTCAAAGGGCGCGTTGACTTGTTTCTCATCCAAAAATATAGTCTGTTCATGGCCCTGCCCGGCAAACAGGCGGCGAAACAGAAGTTCATGGAATTTCTGGACGGCAGGAATTTGCGGCTGACCTCGCAGCGACAGGCCATTATCGACACCGTCTTCAATACGGAGGAACATTTTACTGCGGAGCAACTGCTCGAATGGTCGCGTGAACGAGACCGGTCTGTGTCGCGCGCCACGGTCTATCGGACGCTGCCGTTGTTGACCGAAAGTGGCCTCGTGCGCGAAATGGACTTTGGCAAGGACTACAAATTCTACGACCCGAACTACGCCGATCATCCCAACCACAATCACATCATCTGCCAGGACTGCGAAAAGATTATCGAATTCGAAAGCGACAAGATTTCCAAGATCGAGGATGAGATCAGTCACCGCCTTGGTTTTGAAGTCAAAAGCCAGCGGCTGCAAATCACCGCCCGATGCGCGGAAATGAAACGGCTCGGCACCTGCAAGAAGAAGACATGTTGAGTGAACAGTTGAAGAGGCTGATCGTTGAACTGTTCGAGTGGAGGATTTATGGCGCTTCGAGGTCACCCCACGGATTTCGCGATTCGACGGCTTGACCCATTAATGCTTCAAGACCGGCTCTTTGCTCTGCGTTCGAAACGTTTCCAGGTAACGTGCCAGGAGCTGGTATTGCTCCGGCTTCAATTTGGATTTCTTACCCATCTTTTGCATCCAGGTTTCCCATTCCTTCGGAGGATAGTTGTCCGGATCATAAAACTTGTGGCACTTCGCGCATTTGGCGTTGTAGAGCCTCTTCGCGGCCTTGACTTCAGCAGCAGAAAGATCCGCCCCCCGCGCAGCGCTTGAGGCCAGGACAAGAAATACAACCAGTGCCATCGGTCTCATTTAAAAATTGAATCCGAGGATTAGCCGGATGTTGACGCGTTCATGATCCTCTAACTCCAACCAGCGATTGTCATCCGGATTGCCATCAAAATTCTTGCCCCATACTTGCGGCATGACCGTGAGAGTGCCCCACCATTTTTCCTGCCGATAGCTCACCACCGGCCCGAGGTGCAGCGCCATGCTCTCCCATTCGGAGTACTCAGGGATTTCAGAATGATTGCGCAGTTCCAAGCCGACCGTCCAGCGTGGACTCAACTGGCGGCCCAGGCCGAACGTGGCCTCCACTTCGCCCACCGTCTCGTGGAAGTTATCCTCCCATTCCGTCTCATGAACCAGATTTAAGGCCCATTTCCAGTCTCCATGGCGCTGGCCCAGAATGATCTTCTGCTCCAACGCGGCTTCGCTGCCGGTGAATGTCGGTTCGAGGTAAAGTGTAACTCCCACCGGATACTCGGCTGGATTCAGCACCATGTAACGATTCTCGAGGGAGATGCCGGCAAACTCGAACTCCGACACATCCTGGTGAGGCGTGACGCTGACGTCGCGAAAACTTTCGGCCTTGGCGTTCAGATAAAAGCCCACGGTATAATTATCCGTCACGCCATATTCCAGTTCCTCGCGGATTTCCCAGCGGTTGAAGTTCTGCTTCTTTACCTCACCACCTTGGGTGCGCTGGGTCCGCAAGGTAACCCATTGCTCAAATTCCAGCGCACCCTGCGGCATCGTTTCGGGTTCGTAGGAGTAGGTGAAGATGCGTTCCGTCGCCGCTGCCGTGTGAAGTCCGGCCATGATGGCGAGAATTCCCAGGTGAGTCCTGGTCCGATTCAATAGGCTCATAGTTCAGTCGTTAGTCGTTACGATTTGACAGTCAGTTCGGGTGGATTTTATTGAGATTGAGTCTCACTGTCAACAGTACTTAAACAATTTTTAAAGCGCGCCATCGGCCGGTTGACGTTCGCCCATTTGCAGCGCGGATCGAACGTTTCCCGCGTGACTTTCCACCACCGCCATCGCACATTCCCCGTCGTTGACGAGCGTGAAAAAAGCCTCTCCTGTATCTCGCAGCGGACGATTTGCCGACGGTCCCGCGGCGGAAGTCGCCCGGTTTACTGAATCGGTTTCCTTCGATTGGCGGCTGTGGGAGCAGGATATTCTCGGCTCCATTGCGCATGCCACGATGCTTCAAAAGATCGGGCTGCTCACGAAAGCAGAGTTGGGCGCAATCACGACGGGTCTCAAAGCCATTGGGCAGGAAATTGCGGAGGGGAAGTTCTCGTGGAAGTCCGAACTCGAAGATGTCCACATGAACATTGAAGCGGAGTTGACGCGCCGCGTGCCGGCCGGCGCAAAGCTTCACACCGCCCGCTCGCGCAACGATCAAGTCGCGCTCGATCTGCGGATGTGGCTCCGGGACGAAATCGCAGGGCTGGCCGCTGAGATCCGGACTTTGCAAAGAGCATTGGTCGAACTTGGTGCCAGGAATGATGACGTGTTGATTCCTGGTTACACGCACTTGCAGCGCGCTCAACCCGTTTATTTTGCGCATCACTTACTGGCCTATGTGGAGATGCTGGAGCGCGACCGTCAGCGGCTGGCGGATTGCTTTGTGAGAGTCAATGTCTGCCCGCTCGGCAGCGGCGCCCTTGCCGGCTCCACGCTGCCGTTGGATCGAGAATTGGTCGCCCGGCTGTTGGGTTTTGCGGATGCAAAAGGCAAGCCACAAGTGACGCAGAACTCCATGGACGCCGTGAGCGATCGGGATTTTGCCGTGGAGTTCTGCAGCGTAGCCGCGTTGCTGTCGGTGCACCTGTCGCGTCTCGCCGAAGACTGGATCCTGTTTGCGACGGCGGAGTTCAATTTCATCCGGATCGCTGACGCCTACACGACCGGCTCCTCGCTCATGCCGCAAAAGAGGAATCCTGACGTTGCTGAACTCAGTCGCGGCAAAGCGGCCCGGGTTATTGGCAATCTGACGGCGCTCCTGACGCTGCTGAAGGGCTTGCCCATGACTTACAATCGCGATTTGCAGGAGGACAAAGAGCGGCTCTTCGATTCTGTCGATGCGGTGCGGGCTACGGTGCGGATTGCGGCGGGTATGTTGCAACATACGTTCGTCAATAAAGCCGCCTGTCTCGCGGCAAGCTCGGATGCGTCATTGCTGGCGACGGATTTGGCGGAATACCTCGTCCGAAAGGGCGTGCCATTCCGCGAAGCCCATCACGCTGTGGGCTGCCTCGTTGCTTTGGCGGAATCGCGCGGAAAACGTTTAAATCAATTGTCGATCCCGGAATTGCAAAAGGCAGACACGCACTTCGCAGACGATGTCACGGAAGTTTTCGACCTCCGAAAGGCGCTCGGCCAACGCCTTCTCCCTGGCGCGCCAGGCGCACGGGAAGTGCCAAAACAGCTCGCGCGATGGAAGAAGCTTTTAGGCTCAAATCAACGCAGCTGAATCCACCTGTTCTCGCCGGAAGGTATCGGATGATCATCTACGCTTGTTTGTCTTTCGCCCTTGGTTAGCCAGCGCGTATGGCGGCTCCTCCTCCTCTCAGGCCTGATCTCGTGCTCAAAGGAGTCTCGCGTTCGTTCTATTTAACCCTGCGCGTTTTGCCCGGCGCCATTCGTTCGCAGATGAGTCTGGCTTACTTGCTGGCTCGCACGACAGATACCATTGCTGACACCGAAATCGTTCCGGTAAATCAAAGGCTGCAAGCGTTGCAGTCTCTTCGGGAACGAATTCTGGGAATCAGTCAAAAGACGCTGAACTTCGATCAGTTGGCCCGCTGTCAGGACGACTCCTCCAGAGATACTCGGCTCCAGAATTGCGAAGAGGTTTTGCCTGACCTCGAAGATGATAAGCTGAAGAATTCCCAAAGAGTCCACGCCCACGCTTCCTCTGCTGAACGCATTCTGCTGGAGCGCATCGAGGACCTATTGGCGTTGTTGATGAAGCTGTCGCCAATGGATCGCGATCTCATTCGCGAAGTCTTGTCCAGGATCACCAGCGGACAAGAACTGGATCTGAAGCGCTTTGCGGATGCCGGGCCGGGCCAAATCGTCGCCCTCCTCACCGAAGAAGAATTGGATGATTACACCTGGCGCGTGGCCGGCTGCGTCGGCGAATTCTGGACCCGGATGTGCCAGACCCACCTTTTTCCCAACGCGCCGCTGGACCATGCGCGTCTCGTGTCAAATGGCGTTCGATTTGGGAAGGGATTGCAGCTGGTGAACATCCTTCGCGACTTGCCGAGGGACCTTCGGCATGGACGTTGTTACTTTCCGGCCCAGGCCCTGTCGGCGCACGATCTTGTTCCGGAAGATCTGTTGCAGCCAGCCAATGAGCTTCGATTCCGCCCGGTTTATCAGATTTTCCTCCAGAAAGCCCAGGAACACCTGGCCGCAGGCTGGGAATACACCACGTCACTCCCAGGGCGGTGTGTGCGGGTGCGCCTGGCGTGCGCCTGGCCAATCCTCATCGGCGCAAAAACACTGGCCCGATTACGAACCCAAAATGTGCTCGACCCGCACCATCGGATTAAGATCAGCCGCGCCGAGGTGCGTGCACTGATAGGCCGCTCGATCATCAGCTACATCTGGCCGTCTTCCTGGCGACGACTCTTTGGGCGAATCGCTGGTTCGTGATCTGTTTTTGGAAATCCTCCAGGAGGAACGCGATTAAGATGAAACGGATCTCAGCAGGATCAGGCTGACACGTACCTGCGATCAAATAACACGCGACGAAGGGCTTCTCTCGCACGCCCAACTGGTCTGTGCGCAAGCGCCACTCCGCAGCTAACGTCAGTCATGGCGAGAGTTATTCGCACCCGGAATGGCAGCGGCTGAGCCGTGCTGCGCCATTCCCAGACAGCCAGAAACGTTGGCTTTACCAGATTCGCACGAAGGGCAATCGGCAGGCCGTCGAGGCCTTACTATCCTGTTGCTTCCCTTGGCTATTTGCAGTATGCAAAAGCTATGCGACATCTCAGCTGGCTCACCATTTTCGGCTTTATTGGACTGGCCATTGCCCGGATTCAGGCTCAACCAGCCAGCCAGGAACAAGTCGACCAGGCACGGGATATTTTGCGCAACACACGTGCGGGACAACACGCCACCGTACCCACGTTACCGGCTGGAACGAACGCTGCGCCCGTGCCGTCCGGCGGCATCGGGACGTTAACGCCGGAGATGGAAAAGCAGGCTCGTGAGCTACTCCAAAACATGCGCAACCGATCGCGGCCAGCGGCATTCCCCGGCCAAAGCGGCGCGGCCCCTGTGACGCAAACCGACGCTGCGGCTCGCGAGGCCGCTCTCCAGCAAGCGTTGGCGGAAGCGCGCCGCATTGAAGAGGAAAGACGGATTGCCGCGGAGAAAAATCTCGCCGCCGGACAAGAGAAGAACGTCGCTCCAGACGCCGATCGGGAGAAGAGACTCGCCGAGATCGAAGCAGCCGTAGAACGGGCAAGACAGGATCGAGCTACCAGAGCGCCTGCGACCACCATCCCTCCGCCCGTCACCGAGACCGCGGCGACTGCTCTGCCACCCGTCGTTCCGGTTCCAGCTACTACTCCCGCGACACCCGTTGTGGCGCCGGCGCCGGTCTTGCAGGTTCCGTCCCCACGATCGCCCGGATTGACTCCAGAGCAGGAGCAAAAAGCGCGCGAACTGTTGAACCAAAAGCTGAACGAAATCCAACCTGTTCCTCCGGTTGTGGCCGCGCCAGCCACCCCGGCCGCGCCTCCGGCGGTGGCGTCTCCGGCTGCCGTCGCACCGTCACCTGCCAGTGTACCAGCTGTAGTTTCACAGCCCGCCGCAGTTCCATCGCAGGCGGTCACGGTCGACAAGGAAGCCCAAGTGCGTGCCCTGTTAGAGCAAAAAGTAGCCGAACTCTACGGCGTTGCTCCGGCGCCCCAGTCAGCCCCGGCGATCGCGCCACCGCCCGCTGCGCCGCCACCTGTCGTCGCGCCGCCGCCACCTGCCGTTCCAGCCCCTGCTGCGGTGCCGACACCCGCCACTGCTCCGGCGCCAGCAGCCGTTCCAGCCCCCGTGG
>Ga0137465_1000089_pt1 | contig 77481 bp, 65 predicted proteins | sample EasRivERMGT828_2_FD_104906 | JGI IMG/M metagenome (GOLD analysis project Ga0137465, IMG submission 104906) | Soil microbial communities from meander-bound floodplain in the East River, Colorado, USA - East River MetaG ERMGT828_2 | ecosystem: Environmental > Terrestrial > Soil > Floodplain ... | reverse complement strand
CGCCGAGCGCCACAATCCTTATTCAATAGCCACGCTGCGCATTAAGCTCGCCCGTGCGTTGATCCGGCAACTTCCGTGTTGCCCTTTTTGTGGGCCAAAACGTTTATAACACAGTAGTACTAGTCGGCATCTCGGAAATGTGCTTCAGGAATGCGCGGGCCTCAACACTCTGTTGTGCGGTATGCAAATATGCCATCATGCCGGTCGGACTTGGGAGATTCGGATAGAATGTTCGTAGACGTCGGAGGAGATTCTGAGCCAGCAAAGCGAAAAGATCAGCGTGAAGCTAACATCGGATCTTGCGGGATTTGTACAGGAGCAAACGAAGTCGGGCAAGTATACGTCCGCTAGCGAGGTCGTACAGGAAGCGCTTCGATTGCTGGAAGCCGCGGAGCGGATTCGGACACGACGCCTTAATGACGTAAAAGCAAAAATCGCAGAAGGTCTCGTCTCTCTTGGACGTGGCGAAGGGCTCGATGGCGAAGAAGTTTTTCGCGAGCTCGAAGCGGCCATTTCAGTATCCCGAGGAAAAAAGAGCCGGCGGTGAGCCGGTATCAGATCTCGACGCCAGCCCGCCGGGACCTAATTGAGATTCGGAACTTCATTGCGAAAGGGAATCGGGCTGCCGCCCGGAAGGTCCTCGCGCAGATTCAAGCTGCATGCCGCATGCTGGCGAAGCGTCCGCAACTCGGCCATTTGCGTACCGATCTCGCTTCCGAGCCTCTGCGGTTCTGGCCGGTGCATTCCTACCTGATCATCTATCGTCCAAATTCCAAACCCATCGAGATCGTCCGGGTTCTCCATGGCGCGCGAGATCTTTCAGCGATTCTGTGAAGCAACCACTTGTGCAACTTCGACGGCCGGCCTGGCCGCCGTTCGATTGCGGCGGGACGCCATCGTCCTTGTTGACCAGGCCATCTCATATCTTCATAATTGGCGAACATATGGCGACTCCGAACGCTATCAGTAATTTTGAACTTATGGTGATGCTGGCTCTCATGCGGCTGGGGGACGAAGCGTATGGCGTCCCTGTCTCGGAGCAAATCGCGGAGCAGAGCGGTTACGACGTTGCTCTCGGCAGCGTCTATGCCGCCCTTGAACGTTTGGAGGATCGCGGTCTTGTGGTTTCGAGCATCGGGGATCCAACGCCCGAACGAGGAGGGCGCGCGAAAAAGTATTTCAAAGTAACAGGCAAGGGCGTCGAAGTGGTTCGAGACACGCGGCAGACTTTAACGCGCATGTGGAAGGGCCTGAAAACTCCGGCAGGGGAACGGGTATGAGATCCATTGACGCTCCCGAAGTACCCGCCTGGCTCTTGAACAATCTGGGTTGCGGCCCGAACAATGATGCGCTGCAAGGGGACCTCGCCGAAAGCCTCCAGCGCGGCAAGTCAGCCTCGTGGTATTGGAAACAGGCAATCACTTCCATCGTGGTCAGTGTATTCGTGGAGTCTCGACGGCATCCCCTGACCGTTTTTCGGGCTCTCGCGGCCGGGTGGCTTATCTATTGGCCGCTGGGTTGGGTCGTGTTCAATGTTGTCTATGTACTCGCCCTCGTAAGCCTGGGGCTGGACGAACCGGATCTGCTCATCGGGTCCTGGGCGCCGCCATTCTCATGGCACACGGCACATTTCGGCACGACATACACGTGCGCCATGAACGCGATTGCATCGGGTTTGCTGTTCGGCATCGGGATCGTCAGTGGGTGGATCATGGCGGTTCTGTTTCGTCCGCACTCACGGGTTGTGGCCGTCGTGTTCAGTTGTACGGTGCTGCTCTCGTGGGTTGTCTATAGTGCCGGCCTGGGCAGCGAAGCTATCGGGGCACGCCTGCCCTGGTCCTTATACTTTTGGATGAACAGCGTCGTTCAGTCTGTCTGCATCTTGATCGGCGGATCCCTGGCAGAAGCGAAACGGTCAACGACAATCTGAGGACGATGCGATGATCATCCATTCCGATTCATTCCCGGGCGTCATGCTTAACTTCCTCGTCTGTTTGGGAACGGCCGGCGGCCTGCTCGCCTCAACGGTGCTTCTTCTGGCCCTGAAGACTCGACAGGCCGCGAAGGTATTTGTGGTCACGCTTGCCGTGCATTCGACCTGCCTCATCCTCATCGCTGCCGGATTGGTGCTTGCGTCGCGGACGATCGTCAAGGTAGGGGACAGCTATTGCTATGACAGTTGGTGCGCCGGCGTGACGAATGTGACTGCGGCGCCGCACGCTCAGGACGTGGTCTACAAGGTGGACGTCCGCATCTTCAGTGATGCCGGCCGTGGCAAACAGCGCGCAAGAGGCCCCATGGTCCTGATTGACGATCGCGGCCGTCGTTTCCCGATGGTTGCCGACGCTCTCTCCATTCCTCTTGATAGCGAACTGGATCCAGGCCAGGCGATCGACACAACCCTGACCTTTGACGTGCCGGCAGATGCGCATCAACTATTTCTAATGTATGAGGAAGTCCGGTCATTGCCATTCGTTTTGAGAGCCCTCACCGGGCTGTGGCTGGCAGAGATTGGGGAAAAGTACTTTTCCAAAGAACCGCTGTTGCGAGTCCTATCAGCAGGCGGCGTCGCTTTCGCCCGCGGATTGGCGGTACTTCTACAGTCTGGGGACGACGCTTACGGCAGCGGGATATCCGGATCGTGCAATGCCCGCATTGGAACGCGCGCGATCGCTGACGCCAAAACAACCTGTCGTGCTCGAAGCTCTGGCAAATCTTTTCGCCCGGTCGGGAAGGCTGCGTGAGGCCGTATCGACGCTGCAAGCAGCCATCGCCGCGGATCCCGACATAGCTGGTATTCGGATCAATCTCGGCGCAAGGATGCTTCAACTCGGGGATGTGACAGGGGCGGAAAAAGCGTGGCGAGAAGCGCTCCGGTTGCGCCCCGAATCGGCAACACTGCGCATCAACCTGACGAATCTACTGGCCAGCCAGGGCAATTTCGCAGAAGCGGAATACCACTTCAGAGCGGCAGTACGAATCGACCCCAACCACGTTGGAATACCGGATACCGCGATCGGTTGTCCCGCCGGAAGTAACGCGATGCGACGCTCTACGATTTACCCGTTGTTCTTATAAACCTGACGGGTCTGCCGAGGCCCGAATAACGAGCGATCAGAAGAGCAAGCAGAAGTTCGCCGCAGCCGCGTCCGGCATCGAGAGACGCGTCGCCAATGACCAATTGCTTACCACTTCAATCCCGACTGCCAATTCATGACGATGTTGAGCCGCGTCGCGTTAAAACCGGATTTCCCGAGGTTCACCAGGAACCGCCCATCCGCGGCCACGTCATAATCAACCAGCCCGCCGCTCGGCTGGAACAACACGGTGGGGCTCCCCACCTCAAGTTCCCCGCTGCTCCGGATGGTGACCGCCATCAGCCTCCCACTCTTCATGAAGTAGAGTTCGCGGCCATCGCGCGCCCAGCGCGGCCACAATCCGCCATCGTCGGAGACTCGGCGAGCTGCTCCCAGCTGTGGAAAGCTCCGCACGTAGACTTCCTGCTGACCGGAGTCGTCAGTTACGTACGCCAGCCAGCGGCCGTCCGGGGAAACCGTTCCATGCATTTCATTGAAGCGCGTCGCAAGCAACTTACGCGGCTTTCGATCCCCATCCGCGGGCAGAAGCATCAAGTCAGTATTCGTCTCAGGACTCACGTTTTGGTAAAGAATCGAACCGTCCTTTAACCAGTCTGTGGCCATCTGGACTCCTCCACTCGGCATCACCAGCGGCTCCGCTACGCCCCCGTCCAGGCCCACTTTGTGCAGGAAAGGCGGAGCGTTGTCATCTTGCGCAAACGCCACCACTTTGCTATCCGGCGACCAGACTGGCCCGAACTCATGTCTCGGATCCGTGGTGATCGGGATGCTGGTTCCGCTTGCCAGATCGGTCAGGTAAAGATCCTGGCTTCCGGAGCGTGGATCGACCTTCCCCACCACCAGCTTCCTGCCATCCGGCGACAACCGCGGGTACTGGTAGGCGGCTAGCGGCATCCCGATTCCCGTCTCCCGGCCGCTGCGGTCCATCCACGCCAGATGCGACACATTGCCCCAGGGCTGGTAGGCCAGCACGCCGGTCTGCGAAACCGAGAAGGGAGCAAAAGCGCTGGGCGCAAAAAACTCCATTTGTCTGATTACTTGAACCGGCGTGCCCTCCAACCGCAGGTCGGCCAGGTTAAACCGCTGGGCCAGCAGCGCACCTTCCCGTACGAAAAACAGGTAGCCGGGAGACACTGCTGCCACGCGTGAAGACACCGGCATAAGAACTTTTGGTGCACCGCCCTCCAGTGAACCGATGTTCACCTGATAGCCTCGACCAGGAGAGAAACTGAGATAAGAAAACCGCCTTCCATCGGGAAGGAAATGCGGCCAAGCGGAGCTCAAATTCTCAGAATTGCTCACGGCCAGATCCGCCGTTCCTCCTTCCGCCTTCACGCGGCGGATTCCGCCATCTGGGGGTCGAAAGTCCGAGAAAAGAATATCGCCTTGCTTGCCCCACGTCCCCACCAGTGCCGTTGCGGCAACCGCGCAGATCACTCTGGACGGCCCACCCGTGGCGTCGATTGCCTTAAGCTGTCCGTCCGCGAAAAACGCGATCGACCGGCTGTCCGGCGACCAGAACGGCGAGTACCCATTCTCCGTCCCCGCCAGCACCCGCGCCGAAACGGAGTTTCTTTCACGTAGCCAGATCTGATTGCGCTCACCCACTGTTGCTACGAACGCGATGGACCTTCCGTCTGGGGAGATGTTCATCACGTCATGATCGGGGGTTTCAAACACCGCAAACTCGCCGCCCTCCGGCGGCAGTACCTCGTAGTTGACTTGTTCTGCTTTTGTCAGGGAGTCCCGGAAATATATCGCCCCAACCAAAGCCGCCATGCCTAACACCGCCGCCCCGACCCACGGAATCCATGCCCGTTTCAGCGGCGCCACAGGAACTGCTGCGGCCTCGACCGTCTTTTGCCGCAAGGCCCGTCGCAGATCCACGGCCAGATCTCGAGCTGTCTGGTAGCGCTCCGATGGGTCTTTCTCGATCGCCTTCTCCACAACGTTGCGCAGTGCCAGCGGAACCTCTGCTCCCAGTAGCTCGGGAGTCCCGTTGATCACCCGTTGCATCACTTCCAAATCCGTCTTACCGCTGAATGGCCGCCTTCCCGTGAGCATTTCATACAAAACCACGCCGAACGAGAAAACATCGCTGCGGCCATCCAGAGTCTGTCCCGACGCCTGCTCCGGTGACATGTAGGCGATGGTACCGATCACCGTTCCTGGTCGGGTCTGCCCGTCCGCGGTCGACCGCGTCACATCAGGATCGGCGTTCTCCAACAGCTTCGCCAACCCAAAATCCGCCAGCTTTGCATACCCGTTCTTCCCTACCAGAATATTCGCCGGCTTGATATCGCGATGCACCATCATGGCCTCATGCGCCGCCGCCAATCCGTCTGCGATCCCCGCCAGCAACTCCACAATCTGCCGGACGGTGCGTCTCTCTACCTTGATCCACTCCTTGAGCGTCCCTTCGATGAACTCCGTGACAAGGTACTGCCGCCCTTCATACTCGCCGGCATCGTAAACCGTCATAATATGCGGATGATTCAGCGAACTCGCCAGTTGCGCCTCGCGCTGGAATCTCCGCCGCGCTGACACATCGGCGAGTTCATTCGATAAGAGCTTGATCGCCACCACTCGGTTCAGATTCGTATCGGTCGCCCGATAGACCGTCCCCATCCCTCCTTCACCAACCGGAGCCTCAACGCGGTACGCCCCGATTAGGGTCCCCGGTGCAAGCGGATCCTTCGGGTCGTTGTCAATGGTCCATCCTGTGGGCATGATGCGCGTATGATAACGTCCTCGATCGCAACGAACGTAGGAAAGTCTCATGGCCCTGCGCGCCACCCCAAGGACGAAGCATTGGACGGGTTAGAAGCACACCTCAGCGAAGTCTGAAGCCGTGGCTGCTAGGGCCGGACTTTTCGAGTGACAAAGAGAATCGCCGACGCCGGAAGCCAGGAGATGAGAGAAACGAGGGGTGGAGCTACAACAATATGCATGAAGGCGTGGGTCCACTTTAATCCATCCGCGCCGCACGCCCTACAGTGTTCCGGAGCCGTAAAAATGTTGTTGTGCCCAGTCACAATGCCCAGAATAATTCCCATGCCTATCAGCCAATTCGCGATGCCGTTCTGGAACAGTAACAGCGGAAACAAATGTCTATAGGTTCCGAATCGTGTGGTCTGGACGGCAATGGCGCAATAAAGCAATCCCACCAACAGAACCAGATTAATGCTTACCCATTCTGTTTCGTCGTTGGATACACCAGCCAGAGACAAACCGAGCCTCAGAGCAAAGACCACCACAATAAGGATCAGGATCCACCGCTCAAAACGAACGTACTCTTCCACCTTTTTTCCAAGCATGGCCGCGATGGTAACACAGCGCGCTTCTGGACCTGTCCCGGCCAACGACACTCGGAACGTTCTTCTTAAACGGCCTGTCCTCACTACCTCGGTTCGAACTTCGCCGTAGGAATTCAATGCTTCGCCGGCGGGAGAGCCAACGACAGTGGCGTGCAGGTCTTTGCGCAGTTGGTAGGCGTTCAATACTGCGGATGAAAACGTCGCCGGCCCAATCAGGACGTATACGGGCGCCGCCTTGACTCCAGTTCGCTCTTCAGCGGACGGATCACCGAAGAATCGTCGCCACCGTTCCGGCGCAGGTCCACGATGACTCTCTGAGCGTAACGCATAAGCCGGAAATCTCCTGACAGCCGCTCAGTAGAGGCCGGGAATAAATCTTCGAGTGCCGGCACAGTAATCGCGATCAGAAGACCCGAATGCCTGAGTGAGAAGTTGTTCTTCCGCTCGGGCCCGCAGGTCGCTGCCAAGCGCCATCAGCACAAAACCGGTCCACACCAGCGGCGCGGGAACCCAGATCGCCGTGCGAGCGCAAACATGTTCAAGCCCATGTAAATGGGGTGACGCAGGAATCGAAACGGACCGCTGGTGACGAGTTCGTGACTGCTATCCACCTTCGCCCGCACCCGCCACGACCGAAAAGTGGCGACCGCCCACGCAGCCAGCAAGCCGCCGGCTTCGATGGCAATCGCGCCGACAAGACGTTGCCCGCGAAACCAAACGGGCACTCGATTCGTGAAAATTGCGCGCCCAATTTTCGATTTGAGCTTGTTATTGCGGTGGAACGCCGTCGTAATTGACGGGGATCTTGATGCGCATCGGGCGTTCGCGGGTGTATTCCTCCATCACTTGCGCACTGAGGCCTGCGACGCGGCCAATGATGAAGACGAGCTTCGCAAACAGAGGCTCAAATCCGAGATCGTAGAGGACGGCTGCCAATGCGCCGTCGATGTTGATCGGCAGGGGTTTGATTTTCTCCCGCGCGGCGGATTCGACGGCAGTCACGAACTCGATTCCCTTTCCAGCGAGTTTGCTTGCGCGCGCCATTCCAAAAAGCACGCCGGTCCTCGGGTCTGTCGTATGAACTCGGTGTCCGAAGCCCGGCAATCGTTCCTTCCTCTTTCTCGTTTCGTCCACGATACGGGCGGCGGCTTCGGTAATTGACAAACTCTCGTTGCGGCAAAGTTCGAGGCCCGATTCGATCATGTGCATGCACGCGAGGCCTGCTCCGGCGTGCATATCGCCGATGGCCAGTACGCCGGCGGCCACGGCTGCCTCCGGAGCTTGTCTGTTCGCGCTGGCGACGAGCCGGGATGCCGCCGCCGACGGTGAACCCGGACCATGATCGGCAACGCCAATCAGGATCGCGTCGAGCAGACGACGCTCGTCGATACTGGGAGCCCGGCCGTGGTGCAGAAGGAAAATGACGTCCGTAAATGAGGACCCGGTCATCAGTCCCGTAATTTCCTGGCCACGTATCCAGATGCTCTTGTCATCGGAATTGCTTATCGCAGTTTTCCAGGGTTCCACAGAATAGCTCCTTAAATGACTCCACGACTTCGAAGCGAGTCGAGATCGGCGGAGGTCATGTGCAACTCTCCGCAGTAGATTTCCTCGTTATGTTCGCCGAGATCCCCGCCCGGCCATTTGATTTCCCCAGGTGTCTCGGACAAACGTGGAACGACGTTGTGCATCCGAACGGCTTCACCGTTTCGTCCGACATCCAGCGTTAACCCGCGCGCCCGCCAATGCTCATCCCGTTCGATATCGGCAATCGTCTGGACCGGATGCGCCGTGAGTTTGTTCTTCTTGATGATTTCCATGTTGCCGTCGAGCGTGCGCGTGCCAATCGCATCACGTATTGCAGCGTCGAGTTGTTCGGCGTGTTGTACTCGCGCTTCGTTGGTCGCGAAGCGTTCATCGGCGAGCATGGGCTCGAGGCCGTATCCCTTCATGAACCGTTCCGCCATCTTCGGCGTTGAAGCGCTGACGGCGAGCCAATGCCCGTCCGCCGTCCTGTAGCAGCCTCGCGGCCCGCTATTCCCGGACCGGTTGCCCTGGCGTGTTCGGATCGTTCCCAGCGCCGCATGCTCGGCGGGAATCGGACCCAGTAACGAGAACAGGGACTCAAACAACGAAACGTCGATCTGCTGACCTTCGCCGCCATGAACATCGCGATGATAGAGCGCGAACATGATTGCATTCGCGGCGTAAAGCCCCGAAGTCATGTCGGCAAGTGGAAAGCTCGGAAGAAGCGGCGGCCTGTCCGCATCTCCATTCATCGCCGCGAAACCGGTTGCTGCTTCGACCAGAGTCCCGAAGCCTGGCCTGTCCGCGCCGGCACCGTCGGCTCCCCAACCTGAAATCCGTAACATGACAAGTCGCCGATTATTTCCGTGAAGGACGGCCCAACCCAGACCGTAGCGCTCCAAAGCGCCGGGGACGAACGACTCCATCAGGACATCGAAATGCGGGAGCATTCGAAGCAGCAACGCGCGGCCTTCATCCGACTGAATATTCAACGTCACATAACGCTTGCCGCGTCCATACACCTTCCACCAGAACGGCAGCCCTTCCGTCGTCCAACTGCGTAATGGATCACCGATGCCGGGTTGTTCCACTTTAACGACGTCCGCGCCAAAATCAGCAAGAAGCATCCCTGTCAGACCGCCGGCAACAAGGCGAGAAAGGTCCAGGACTCGAATGCCGGTGAGTGGCTTCATTTTCTGTTTTTCTTCCACATATATAGATGATGCAGTTCGCGCGGTCATAGACCGCGATTACCACTCGGCTCGCCTTGTTGTATGGATGATAATACGAGTTGCCAAATCACTCACCCGCTGAGTTATAGTGCAACGCCATGTTGAAACGGGATCAACGCGTCATTCCCCTTTACTATCAGGTGCAACACACCATTTCTCAACGCATTAGCCGGGGTGAATATGCTCCGGGAACTCAGCTTCCTTCCGAGACCGAACTTAGCCGGGAATTGGGAGTAAGCCGCGTTACCGTGCGCGAAGCGTTGCGCGTCCTGGCTCAGGAAAACATCCTCATCAAAGTGCAGGGCCGCGGCACGTTCGTGGCAAACCATCCGAACGTTGCTCAACCATCTCGAAATTTCACCGGTTACCTGGAGGATCTATACGATCAACTCGATCGCGTTTCCGTGAAACAGATCGACATCGCCCGCGTTTCCGTGACGGATGATGTGCGCTCCACGCTGGCTTTGGGCGAAGCGGATAAGGAAGTCGTTCGCATCAAGCGGACGCGTTACGTCGACGACCAACCGTATGCTTTCACGATCAACGTTCTTCCTCTGGAAATCGGAAGCCATCTTACTAAGGACAGTCTTCAGCAAACACCCCTGGTTCGCATCCTTGAAGAAACCCTGAAGATCCAGATCATCGACGCGCACGAGACGATCACCGCAGCAGCGGCCGACACCGAGATTGCGCAGTCGCTCGATCTTCCGTTTCTTTCGCCGGTACTGCACGTCCGGCGTGTCCTGTTCACGGTCGACGAGAAGCCCCTGCAAATCGTTGACAGTTATTACCGCGCCGATAAATTCCACTACTCCGTTCATCTGGTTCGCGTGCAGGACAAAGGCAGATCGTCCTGGTCTCAAAGAGTCCTTAGCGAATCGGCGACTTGATAGCCGTTTCGCACTCCCTTGTAACCTCGAAGTAACGGTAACAATCTTGTGCTCGCGGGCGCGCGGCAACTAGCATTCGCACGCATTGAAATCCTCACCCCAACGACCAGGTTACGTCGCCGCCAAATCGGCGAGGAGGAATCCATGAGAAAGTTTGCAGTCTGCATCGTGTTGTGCGCCTTATTCACGGGCAACGCCCTCGCTCAAAACGTCAACGCGGGACTTGGCGGTACGGTAACGGACGCCAGCGGAGCAGTGATTCCCGGCGTAGCGGTGACAGTTACCGGAATAGAAACGGGTGTTGAAACGAGAACTATTACCAACGAAGCCGGAGCCTACCAGTTTCCCAGTCTCCAATCCGGCAAGTACCGAGCCTCTGCCGCACTCCCGGGGTTTCAGGAATCCGTCGTTGAAAGCGTGACGCTTGGCGTCGGAGCTCAGATAAGGGTCAACTTCACGCTCGTTGTGTCCGGCGGCACGACGAACGTGGAAGTAGCGGTGACGGATTCGCCTTTGCTCGCTACCTCGGCAACGATCGGCGGCGTGATCACAGGAAGAGAAATCCTGGACCTGCCCCTGATCGACCAGAGCGCCACAAGCCTTGCCCTGACGCAGGCCCAATTCGCCGGCGGCATCGGCACGGGCGTCAGCGTGGCCGGGGGCCAAACGTTGGCGTTGCTGACGACGGTCAATGGCATCAGTGTCAGCAATACTCGCCTCGACCGCGCGGGCGGTCTCAACTCCTTCCAATTGACTCAAAGTGTGGATCTGGTCGAGGAAGTCAAAGTGGTCACCAGTCCGGCGGATGCCGAATCGGGCCGGGCGTTGGGCCAGGTGCAGATGATCGTGCGTTCAGGTACGAATCAAATTCACGGAAGCGCGGTCAATGGACTGCGGAATACCGTCCTTAACGCGAATACCTTCTGGAACAATCTTCAGGGTCTGCCCCGCCAGGACCTGAAACGCAATCAGTACGCCGCGCGCATCGGCGGCCCAATCCGGAAGAACAAAACTTTCTTCTTCTTCCTCTACGCCGGTAATCGGCAGAAGACTTCGGCGGCCGCGACGCGCACGGTTCTGACGGAGCAGGCGCGACTGGGAAACTTCCGTTTCTTTCCCGGCGCACAAAACGCGAATGCGAACGCTACGAGTAATCCAACGGTCGATTTGAGAGGAACTCCGATTCAACCGTCGACTGCTTCAGGGCCGTTGCAGTCGATCAGTATTTTTAACAGGGATCCCAATCGTCTGAATGCCGATCCCACCGGACTTGTTCAGAAATACGTCGCAATGACTCCGATGCCGAATGACTTTACGGTTGGGGATGGTCTGAATACCGCGGGCTATACGTGGCAGGTTCCTTTCTTTTCAAACAGCGACCAGTTCACGGGCAAGATCGATCACAACTTCAGCACGAAACATCACATCAATCTCGTCGTGACTTATCAGCACGATCCTTACACCAGTACGGCACAAATCTATCCGGACGTCGAAGCGTTTGGCGTTTCGCAGATGCACGCGTGGTTCAGTTCGTTGAATTTGGTATCAACCCTGAGCCCCACGCTGCTCAATGAATTCAAGGCGGGCTTTCAGCATCCGGATCTGAATCAGGTCGGAGGTACTCGCGCGTATCCGCAGGTTTACCCGAACAGTAACAAGGTATTCTTTACGCCCGGGTTCTCGAGCTTTACGTCTCCGATTCCCGGCAACATCGATTCGCAACTGATCGATCCCGTCTACACCGTCGGGGATACTCTCAGTTGGACCCGTGGCCGACACGCCTTCAAAATGGGCTTCCAGGCCGATGCCATGTCCTCAAATTCTTTCAACATCAATAACAACTTCGTTCCTTCGATTACCCTGGGCGCGGGCAGCACTGTGGTGCAGGGCATCACGAATATTCCGGGTCTTGTTACACAGAACCAGGGGCTTGCGACGAATTTGCTCACGGACCTCACCGGTTCGGTTACGTCGATGACACAGGGCTTCGGCGTCGCCGATGGTAAGAAGCCGGCGTGGATTCCGTATCCCAACCGCCGTGCCTGGCACCAGAAAGACGCAAGCGCATTCTTCAAAGATGATTTCAAGGCTACGTCGAACCTCACTTTGAACCTTGGTCTTCGATGGGATTGGGCCGGTGTTCCGTGGGATCGCTGGGGACGCACACCAATGCCGGTTGGAGGTTTTGGCGGATTGTTCGGTAGTTCCGGGACCGACTTCAGCAACGCGCTGTGGTCGCCGGGAGCTTCGGGCGGCACTCTGACACAAATGCAAACCGTGGGCCCGAATTCAGCGAATCCGGGACTGCAACTCTACAAGGATTATTACAACGGGTTTGAGCCGGCGATCGGTTTGAGCTGGTCGATTCCATATTTTGGAAAAGACAAGACTGTACTACGAGCCGGATATACATGGACGCGGCCGATGTCTCAGAGTTTCCTCGCCATCGACGGCTCCGTTCCTGCGTTCGGCACTTCCGCCACAGTCACTTCAGTCGGACCGACATTCCTGAATAGCGTCAATCTGCCGCTGTCGCCCACCTTCAGCAACCCGCTGCAGGTCTGGCCGATCAACGACAAGACGCAAAACATTTCCGCGTACGATCCAAATTTCAAACCGCCTGTTGTACAAAGCTTCAACGTATCGCTGGAGCGGCAGCTCACGCCAACATGGACCGCCGCGGTTCGCTATGTCGGGAACAAGAGCACGCACCTCGTCGGCGGATACAACCTCAACTTCGCCAACGTTTTTGAAAACGGAATTCTGGACGCAATGAATCTCACGGCCCAGGGAGAAAATGCGCCGTTATTCGACAGGATCCTCATGGGGATCAATGTGCCCGGCGCCGGAGTGGTGAACGGCGCAACTCTGACTGGCTCCCAGGCGTTGCGCGCGTACACCGGCACCTTCGCCTTCCTTGCCGGAAATAACGCTTCCGGCCTGGCAAATTTCTTCAACACCAGTTTGTCGCTGCAACCGACGGCGACGGCCGTGCGGGGAGGTCTTCTCACGGGTGCCGGACTGCCGGCAAACTTCGTGTCGGTCAATCCGCAGTATGCCAACGTGAACTTCAGATGCGCATGTCTGAATACGTTCTATAACTCCGGAGTCGTCGAGATCCAGAAGCGGTTCTCAAAAGGTTTGGCGTTCCAGACGAACTTTACGTGGGCGAAGAACATGCAACTCAACGGCACAGGCCGCAATCCCCGCAACTGGAACGAGGACCGCCGCCAGGGCGGTCAAAAGTTTGCTTACAAGGCCAGCGGAACTTACCAGCTTCCTGTCGGTAAGGGGCAGCAGTTCCTGAACGGCTCATCCGGTGTTGGAGGCGTGGTTGGTAAGGTTCTTGGCGGCTGGCAGTTTGGCGGCATTCTGACGATGAGTTCGGGAGATTATCTGAGCATTGGTTGCGGTGGAAATCCGACCGGAGGCGACAACACGTGCAATGCGCTGATGGACCTTCCGAAAGATCCTGGACAGATCATCAAGACGAGTAACGGAGTTCTCTACTACGACCCCGCCAGGTTCGGTCAGGTGAACGATCCCTTCTGCAATACGCTGACAACAAAAGAGGGTCTTCAAGGCCGCTGCACGTTTAAAGCACTGACCTACGACGGAAATATGCTTTTCGCAAATTCTGCGCAGGGAAAGCAGGGCAGCATGAACAGCGTCACGAATTGGACAGGCCCGGGCATCTTCAATCTCGATTTGAACATTCTGAGACGGTTCGCTATTAAGGAGGGCATTACCGCGGAGTTCCGGCTGGATGCGATCGCTGCGACCAACACGCCGCACTTCAACAATCCAAACCTGAACATCAACGGCACGACCTTCGGACGCATCTCCGCTCCGTCCGCAGGTGGGGCAAACGCGTTCACCTCTCCCGCGCAGTTTGCAGGCAACCGTGTTTTTGTGGTGAACGCCAGAGTCAGTTTTTGACGTTGCTATAATCCGAAGCGTCCGCGAAGCGCAAGCGCGATAGCGCGCAGCCGTAAGGCACGAGGAGGGTTTATCCATGAGTCTCGTCACGAATTCCGGCGCCGAACATCCTGTTAATCAGAGCGCCACTCGTATCTCGTCGTACCTCCTCACGGAGTATCTCGAGCGCATCGGCGTTGAAGTGATATTCGGTTTGTGCGGTCACACCATCATCGGGTTCCTCGACGCTCTCGGTAAAAGCAAGATCCGGTTTGTCTCAGCCCGGCATGAACAGGTCGCCGCCCACGCTGCTGATGGATACGCGCGCGCATCCGGCAAAGTTGGTGTACTGCTTACGCATCTCGGACCTGGGTTGACGAATGCGGCCACTGGTGTAGCCAACGCTGCTCTGGATTCGGTGCCCATGGTGGTGATCGCCGGCGATGTGCCGTCGTACTTTTACGGGCGGCACCCGCATCAGGAAGTGAATCTTCATCAGGATGCGGATCAGTTTCAGATCTTCAGGCCTTTTTGCAAACGCGTTTACCGAGTCGATAACGTCGAAGATCTGCCAAGGATTGTCGAGCGGGCGTTTCACCTCGCGCAGATCGGAAGGCCCGGGCCGGTCCTTGTCGATGTCCCGATGGATCTTTTCTCGGCCGATCTCTCTTCGGATGCTTTTGGCAAAACACCTCCTGAAATCGCAAAGCAAGGGATCGATCCTGCAACAGCCGACCGCATCGTGCATGCGCTGGCCAATGCCAGGCGTCCCGTGCTTTATGCCGGTGGTGGAGTGCTGTCCTCGCGCGCAACGGCTGAGTTGACTGCCCTCGCGGAGGCACTCGAAGTCCCGGTTGTCCACACGCTCATGGGAAAAGGCTGTCTGCCGGACGGTCATCCGTTGCTGCTGGGACAATCCGGTTTCTGGGGCTTGCCGGTTGCGAATGAAAAGTGCCGCGCGGCCGACGTCATCGTGGCGGTCGGTACCCGGCTGGCCGAGGCCAATTCGAGTTCATGGGATTCTCGATTCACTTTTTCGATACCGCCGACACGCTTGATTCACATTGATATCGATCCAAGTGAGATTGGACGGAACTATCAGACCGAACTGGGTGTGGTCGCCGACGCCAAACTCGCCCTCGCCGCCCTCGCGGATGCCGCGCGTGGACGCCCGTATGCCGATCGCGGACGCTTGCGCGAGGAGATCGCGGAAGGCCGGCGGAAGTTCAAGTCGAACTGGGCCGACCAGTGGACGTCCGAGCAATATCCGCTGCGCCCCGAACGGATTCTGAGCGAGCTTCGCAAAGCGGCGCCTGAAGACGCCTTTATCGTGACCGATGTGGGTTGGAACAAGAACGGCGTGGCGCAACAGTTTCCGATAACTGTGCCGGGAACTTTCATTACACCCAGCGGTCTTGCCACGATGGGCTTCGGGCCGGCTGCAGCAATCGGTGTCAAACTCGCACAGCCTCATCGTTTGACGATTGCGCTCGTCGGCGATGGTGGCTTCAGCACAAATCCATCTGTTATCGCAACGGCGATGGAGGCCGAGGCGCCGGTGATCTGGGTCGTGATGGATAACTCCGCTTTCGGCACGATCGCCGGACTTGAAGAGATGCATTACGGTTGGAGTTTCGGCTGCACGTTCCGTTGCAACGGCAAACCGTACACGGTGGATTACGCTGCAATGGCGCGATCGTTTGGCGCCCAGGGTACTCTGATCGAGTCCGCCGGCCAGTTGGGACCCGCCTTAAGACAGGCAATCGATTCGAAGCGGCCTGCTCTGATTCAAGTGCCAATGGAAAACGCGCCCACGCCGACACCTGGTCACTGGGACATCAACGACATCTACCGGCGAGGGGACTGACGATGAGAAGGATCATTCTGCTGGTTCTTTCCGTCGTGTTCTGCGCTGCCGTCGCCGTCATTGTCGGCGCGCAGAACAACTGGGTCTATTTTGGCCAGGATCAAGGGGCGTCGAAATACTCGACGCTCTCGCAGATCAACACCGGCAACGTGAAGAATCTGAAACGTGCGTGGACATTCCACACCGGCGACAAATCCGGCTTCTTCGAAAGCACGCCGCTGGTCATCGACAGCGTCATGTATTTCTCCGCGCAGAACGGCTTCTACGCCATCGACGCCGTCACCGGGCAGCAGATCTGGAAATACGAGGCCACTCAGACGACGCGGCGCGGTGTTTCGTATTGGCCGGGCGATGCGCGGTCACCCGCCAGAATCGTCGCGTCGACTCAAAACAGGCTCGTCGCGCTGGACGCGAAAACCGGCGTGCCCATCAAGGACTTTGGTGAAAACGGGTTCGTCGATATGGGCGCGGCGATGACGTCACCTCCGGCGATATACAGGGACCTTCTCATCACTCCCAGCAACAGACCGATCATTCGCGCCTGGAATGCGCGAACCGGCGCTCTCGTGTGGACGTTCAATCTCATCGCGCAGCCCGGCGATCCCGGACACGATACGTGGGAAAACGATGCGTGGAAGACGATCGGTGGAACAAACGTGTGGGGATATCTCACGGTCGACGCGCAGCGAGGCGTCCTCTACATTCCGAACTCCATTGCGGGCAGCGACTACATCGGAATCACCCGGCCCGGCAACAACCTCTACGGCACGTCGTTGGTCGCGGTCGATGCGAACAGCGGAAAGCTCAAGTGGTATCAGCAGCTCGTTCATCACGACATTTGGGATTACGATCTTGCCGCCGCTCCTTCACTCATTAATGTTGTGAAGGACGGCAAAACGATTCCTGCCGTCGCGCAGATCAACAAGATGGGCCTGCTGTTTATTTTCGACCGGACGAACGGCCAGCCGATCTTTGGGATTCAGGAACGGCCGGTTCCGCAGAGTGAAGTTCCGGGCGAGAAGTCATCTCCGACACAACCATTCCCTGTGAAGCCCGCGCCGCTCGCGCGCAATTCGATGAAGAAGGAAGATCTCCCGAAAGGCATCACGCCTGAACACGACGCCTACTGCAAGGCGCTTTGGGAAAAATACAACCTCGTCGATTCCGTTCCGTATACGCCGTGGGAGGAAGGACGCAACATCGTTTTGTTTCCCGGCGCTGTCGGCGGAGGCAACTGGAACGGCGTTTCGTTCAATCCCCGGCTTGGCATGATCTTCACGAACATCATGAATGCCGGCCAGTGGGGCCACGTGGAGAAAGTCGATCCCAATCAGCCGCGTGGAGGCCGCGGAGGACGGGGCGGCCGGGGTGATGGCGGAGGAGGAGGCGCGCCGGCCGAAGCGGACGACGCAAACGCGAACACGTATAGAAAAGTGACGCCGGAAGGCGGCCGGTTCTGGGATCCGAAGACGAAGTATTCGTGCAACGCGCCGCCGTGGGGAGAACTCGTCGCAGTGAATGCGAGTACTGGCGATATCGCGTGGCATGTGCCGCTGGGGATCTTCGAAGAGCTCGAAGCCAAAGGAATCAAAACCGGAACACCCGGCCTCGGCGGAAGCATCACGACCGCGGGCGATCTCGTTTTTATCGCAGCGACCATCGATGCCCGCTTCCGCGCCTTCGATGCGCGCAACGGCAAAGAACTGTGGACGGAGAAGCTCGACGTGCCTGCTCATTCGATACCGTCTACGTATATGGGCCGAGACGGAAAACAGTACGTGGCGATTTCCGCGGGCGGGGGTGGATTCTTGCAGAGTCCAACGTCCGACACTGTAATCGCATTCACTCTGCCGTAGTTTTCTGTAGCGGCGCTACAGAAGGTGAGGTCAACTATGAAGCGACTCATTCTTTCAGTTGGATTCCTGCTGATCATTTGCGGCTTGCTGCTGGCCCAGGCGCCTGCCCCGCAGCGCGGCGGTGGCGGTGGCAGAGGCGGCCGGGGTGCCGCAGCAAGGCCACGCAAAGTTTTGCTGGCGTGGGCCGACACACGAAACGGACAAGCGCAGCACGAATTCACCTCACACGCACTGGCGATCGTCGAGCGTCTCGGCTACGAATCCGGCCTCTGGGACACGTACATTCGTACCGATTCGAACATCATCGCGAACGCCGCGTTCAAGACAGACGGCACTCCGGCGAGCGGCGGACCGAGCTTGAGCAATGTCGACGGCATCTTCTTCCTCGGGCATCGCGAAATCGACATGAACGCGAAGCAGAAAGAAGAACTACTGGCATTTGTCCGCAACGGCCATGGGTTCGTTGCGGCTCATACAGGTTTGACGGCGTTTGAATCCTGGCCGGAGTTCGGCGAGATGCTCGGCGGTCAGTACGATGGACATCTCTTTACGGGACCCGCTCGCGTGATCAACGAGCAGCCTGGCTTCCCGGCCGTCAAGCACCTCGGCGCAGAGTTCGAGTACAACGACGAGTTCTACAAAGCAAAGACGTTCTCCCGCGACAAAATCGATGTGCTGCTCCGTTTTAACCCTGCGAACGTATCGAGCTCCGATGTCGCAAAGGATGGCGACTACCCGCTCGCCTGGGTCAAGAAGTATGGCCAGGGCCGTGTCTTCTTTGGCTCGTTCTCACACGCAACCGAACTGTGGGACCGCCGCGATATTCAGTTGATGTACCTCGAAGCGATTAAATGGTCGCTGGGGCTGACTCAAGCCGATCCGGTACCGCACGCGCGCCCGTAGCGCGCGTGAAGGCGACTCACCACCGGTACGCAGCTGCAACCGACACCCGACCAATACTGTGTAGCGATCCGGTGGGTTCATACAGTCGGAGCTCAGGTCTTACCGAGATCCTGGGTGTGATCGAGATTTTCACACCGCCGCCTAACGTGCCCGCCATTTCGTTGTCCTGATATCGGCGTCCGATCGTACCTCCATTCTCGAAATCACGCTCACCGACCATGCCGCGTTCCCAAATGGCGCCAATGCCTCCGCTCAGGTACGGCTGCACGCGCTTGTCCGAGAAATAGTAGAGAACGTTCCCGGAGCCGAGCGTCAGTGAACTGACGCCTGAATGGTACTCATAGGGGAAACGAGCACGGTCGGAGGGGCGAATCCCGGTCCCCGACACCTTGACTGGTTCGGCCCCGAGCATGTGATTGCCCTCTACTTCCACACCAATTCGGCGCGACAGACGAAGCGTCAGGCCGATACCAAGATTCGACCAATGGGGAGGGCAACACTCAGACCACCAATTCCCCGCCACGGCGTGACCGACGCTGACGAATAACTCTGGTTTGAAGTACTTCTGTTCGAAGGACTGCGCTTCCTGCGCCATCGCCCGCTGAGGCGAAAGCAGCCCAAACGCCAACGTTAGTGCGATCACTGAGAATGCGTTTCTGTGTGTCATAGAACTCTCCTGCCCTCTAATGCGGGAACGACGCAGGAAAATTGCAATCAGATTTGCAACGAGGCAGGAAATCTATAGAAATTCTATCGGGAACAAAGAAAAATAAGTGGTCTGCTTGGAGGTGTTTCAATGAAGAGTCTGCGAATTGCAGCAATTGTCGTCCTGGTTCTATCTTTTGCCGCCACGGGATTTGCTCAGGCAACCTCGGGGTTCTTTACCACTTCTGATGGGGTGAAGCTTCATTATCTGACCGCAGGCACGACCGGTTCGTGGGTCGTTCTGATTCACGGTTATTCGGACTCGGCCCAACGGATGTGGTTTACCACCGGGATCGCTCCTGCGCTGGCGAAAACCCATCGCGTGGTCGCGATCGACAATCGCAACCACGGCGAAAGCGACAAACCGCAGCCAGGCGGCACAGGCAGGGCGCAGGACGTTGTCGAGCTAATGGATCACCTGAAGATTCAGAAGGCTCACATCCATGGGTACTCCATGGGTGGCGGCATCACGGGACAACTGCTGTCGTTGATTCCGGACCGTTTTATCACCGCAGGATTCGGTGGATCGGGTCTGACCGAAACTGACGCCGATCTTCGCGCAAAAGCGTCCGCGATGGACGACAAGCTCCCTAAGGCTCAGGGACGTGACGCCGAAGCAATGGATCGATTTCGTTCACGCGTGGCTTCGGCGAGGCCGGCCACAGGCACGGCTGCTGCTCCGTCGGCGCCACCGCAGCAGCAGCCGCCGGCAACCCCGGCAGTCGATCTCTCCAAACTTTCCATTCCGATCATCGCGATCAACGGTTCCTTCGATAATCCCTACTCGAAGACACACAGGCTGTGGAGGGAAGCGAAGACGTTCCAGAACGTGATCCTGCCCGAGAAAACGCATCTGACCGCGATCGCCGTCGGCGGCCCGATGCCGCCGCAGTACATCGACGCAATATCCAGATTCATCGACATGTACGACCTGCGTCCGTAACAAGGGAGGAAGTTCGTGAAGAAACAAAAGGTCGAAGCGTATGAAGACATTCCCGGAACGTGGGTGTTTGACGCGCAACGCGCAAGGATTGGCTATCGTTTGAATGAGTTTCTCTACTCGCTGATGAAGGCTGAGAACCGCACGGCGTTTCTCGCGGATGAGCGCAGTTATCTGATGAAGTTCGGCATGACCGAGGAGCAGCGCGATGCAGTCATGAAACGGAATTGGAACAAGCTTCTGGAACTCGGCGCGGTGTCGTACGCGCTGGCGAAACTGGCCTTCACCGACGGCAAGACGTACCAGTTCATGGCGTCGCAGATGACCGGCATGACCGAGAAAGAGTATGTCGACATGATGATTGCCGGCGGACGTTCGCCGAATGGCTGGCGCTCCAAATCCGAAAGAGGGGAAAAGTAATGGCGAAGATCGTTGCAGGAGTCGGAACGTCACACACGCCCGCGATCGGCGCCGCCGTGGACCACGGCAAAACCGCTGAGCCTTACTGGGCGCCGTTGTTCAAGGGCTATGAGCCGGCGAAAAAGTGGATGGCGGAAACGAAGCCGGACGTGGTCATCATGGTCTACAACGATCACGTGAACGCGTTTGACTTCAAAATCATTCCCACCTTCGGACTCGGGTGTGCCGATGAGTTCAAGATTGCCGACGAGGGCTGGGGCGCTCGCCCGGTACCGGCTGTTGCCGGATACCCTGAGCTTGCTTCACACATGATTCAGTCTCTGGTGCTCGATGAATTCGACATGACCATAGTCAACGAAATGCAGGTCGATCACGGCCTGACCACGCCGATGTCGCTGCTCTTCGGGCAGCCGAAAGCGTGGCCTTGCCGGGTTATCCCGCTGGCTGTGAATGTGATTCAGTATCCCGCGCCAACCGGCCATCGATGCTTCATGCTGGGCAAGGCGATCAAGAAGGCTGTCGAGAGCTGGCAGGAAGATCTTAAGGTCGTCATCTTTGGGACCGGCGGAATGTCCCATCAGATCCAGGGGCCCCGTGCCGGCCTCGTAAACAAAGAATTCGACACGGCGTTTCTTGACGGACTTTCCAGCGACCCGGAACGTCTCGCCCGAATTCCACCTCTCGAATACCTGCGTGACGCAGGAGCCGAAGCCATCGAACTGGTGATGTGGCTGATCATGCGCGGCGCTCTTGGAGACAACGTGAAGGAGGTTTATCGCTTCTACCACGTGCCGGCTTCTTCAACCGCCGTCGGTCACATCATTCTGGAGTCCGTCTCCTAAACAAAACGCCGGCTAATATGAGTGCGGTCGCGGTACTCAGGCCCAACCCGATCCTCAAACTCAAAGGCCGAAACCGGAAATCGACGATGTGGTCACCCGGTGGCAGGACGACACCTCGGAGCAAGTAGTTTGTTCGATACACGGTGGTCGGTTGGCCATCGATGCCGGCCTCCCATCCGGGGTAATAGGTGTCACTTAATACGAGGAATCCGGATTCACTGGATTGTGTTCGAACTTGAATGTGGCTCTCGGAGATGAGGGAGACTCTCGCCATTCTCGCGGGATCGGTTTTGGAATCCAGCGCGATTGGAACCTCTGTAAGAGCCAGTGCTTCGGGCTGGTATGTTGTGCCGTCTGGAAACTTTGACGTTTGTATGGTCTCCAGAATTTCGGCTGCAGACAAAGTAACGATTTTCGGAACGATCCACGCCCTGGGCATTGCCTGCATGTTTTCGTAAACAGTCGTTTCGCCGAAGGTGGAATGATGGCGCCAGCGATCATCCGCGGGAAGGTAATCCTTCTCCCACGTAATCCGATAATCATTCTTATCGGTTTCATCGGAGAGTGACATCTTCCTGATGGAGATCATTCCCGCTGTGCCAACCCACTCCAATCGCAGTTCCCGAATAGCTATGGCCGGGATCGGCAAGATTCCAACAAAACGATGTCCCAGAAAATCGGAGCCCTGTTCATCCGTGCTTGCAAAACTGCCGAAAACAGTCGCCTTCGAGTGACGAATCGACGGTTGAACGTCGGCCCTGTCCCAGGCCCACTCTGAAGTATGTATTCCCGCCTTTAAAGGAATTTGGTGCGTCGAGCCGTCTTTTCCTACGGCAATTGTCACCAAATCGGCGCCATCGGTTACAGGTATAGAGCAACCCAGACTGGACACAATTCCGATTTTTGTCGTCCTCACGTCGGGCAACTTAAACGCGACGGAGTGCGCTTGTTCCTTGCCGCAGCCTGAACCGAGTTCGATATCGAGATCATCGCTCCGCCATTCCATGCCGAAACGGTTTATCTGGCCGATTCCAGCGAAGGGAGTCTTCGGAACCAGGAGATATCGCAGTGCGAGCAGATCGAGACTTCGATTCTGTGAACCAAGCCCCTGATAAAGCAATCGGCCTTCCGGCGTGATGCCGGCGAGTTCTGCATATCTGCGCAGCACGAGGGGGTTGTATCCACTCACATTCGCAATTCCCCACAATCTCGACAGATTAGGCGGGCCCGACTCAAACGGTTGCTCCGCCGCACGCACCGGACTCATTCGCTGGAGCGAGCCGGAGAGAATTCGATCGAGTTGGCTGAGATCACTGGGTTTACTGGTGTTCCAGGTTCTCAACATGAGTTCGCGCTGAATCGCCAGATAGCTGAAATGTCCAAGATCAAACAGGACCGCCATCAAAAGCACTACGGAACGCGCCGGCGACGGCTTCCTTGCCCACAGCAAACATGCCGCAACGCAGAGGGCGAAAATCGCGAAGGGCAGCAAAATCACCTGAGCCGTTTCAGTCCGAGCGAGCACGAAAGCGAGACCGACCATCACAAGTGACAAACCTGTTAATACTCGATGCATGACTCGCATGCGTCGTTCCGGCGTCAATTCTCGAAGTGCCACGAAACCCTGGCCGGAAAGTACGCAAATCGCAAACACGAATTCGAAGATGTGCCGGCCTGGGGCGCGAAACTTGCTGTAGATCGGAATGACAAAGGAAAGATTACCAATCGGAGTGGAAGGTCCGAGAGCAAACAACAATGCTGCAACGGCTGCGGCACACCAGAAGACGGTCATGCGCTTCTTCCGGTATTCGATGACCGCCGCAATCGCAAATATGATCGATAGAAATCCGACGTATCCGGTTACTTCTAACCACCGAAATTGCAGTATCGACGGGTATGACAGGTCTGTAGACAAGAATGGAAATAGAAGCAAGGGTAGCTGTGCCAGGCCTAAGGAATATGTGACGGCGTATTGTCGAGTTATCTCGGATCGGACGCTGTTGCCGGCCAATTCGATCATCGGAACGATCAACACGGCCGCCAGGCCAACGCCGAGCAGGACTCCGATCAGGCTGGACCTGAGAAATTGCAGCCAGCCGGCGGCGCATCCCCGAGCCATGATCAACACATACAGCGCAGCCAACCCCAGCATGTAGGCCCATATTTGTGGGTGGCCTGCGAGTGCCCCGCAAGCGACCGCAATGCTGGTAACCGCCATCCAACACCGTGATTGTCGATGCCGCTGCATTTCGAGCGACCAAACCAGCAGAGGCAGCCATGCCGCCGTATGAATAATGTTTGTATGAACCAGCCGAATCATCAGAAAGCCGCTCATACCGTACATGACGGCACTGATGGCGGCGGCGCTCTTTGAACGTGTCAGGCAGTACACGTATCCGTACGTGAAGCTACTCGCCAAAACATAGGCGCTGAGTACGAATGCGTTCCACCATCCACCCAACCACGAAAACAACAGCGAGGGGGGATACCACATCATGGCCTGAGGATCACCCATCAGCGGATATCCGGAGAACAACAACGTCGTCCAGGCAGTTCGATCCCCAAAGAAAGCCGGCCAGAAGTACAGAAACGTTTCGTGAACAGCCAACACGTTGCCGAACAAGAGTCCGGGTGAGAACACCAGAACATAGAAGAGCGAAAAGGAACCTGTGACGGCCAAAGCGGGGAAAAGCTTTCCTACGAATGACTGGAGAGAATGATGTCGCAGACGCATCTTGAATTCGGATCTAGATGCTACATTAGGGCGAAGCCCGATACACGGAAGAGTAAATGAATAATTACAGAAGCAATTTGTTGCCGTTAATCGATGGTTGGAAGCTGTCGAAAGCGCGCGTGGCTCTATTTGGCGCCGGCCCGCATACCGATTTTCTCTTCGACATCGTACCCGAACTGAAAGAGGTCCATGTCGTTGGCTACCTCGATACGAATCCCGCCCGTAACGGAACAACTTTTCGGACCGGGACAGTGCATCCGCCGGAGTGGGCGGAAGACAACGCCGATGTCGTTCTCTGCTCATCACAGGCGAATGAACTCGAACAGGTCTTCCGGCTCAATGGGTACAAAGTTAAGGTTGTCGTATCGCATTTTCCTCCCGGCGTAAACGCATCCTCGCCGGCGAAATCCATCCAGGCTTCAGGGGTTTTCGTACCGCTGGACCACCCCGACGTGCTGACGCCGCCCGGTGACGACACGCAACCGTTCAGTGCGATCAAAGAATTGATGGATGGGCAACATGATCAGATGCGATCGTGCATTGCACCACTACTGCGCCACTACAACGGGCTTTCCGATATTCCGCACGAACAGGTCGATGACATCAGCCCGTTCTGGAACAACGGTTACTTTTCCGGAGACGACGCGAAGATCGCTTACGCGCTCGTGCGGGAATACACGCCCAGGCGGATCGTCGAAATCGGCGGAGGGAACTCCACGAAATTCTTTCGCAGGGCCATCAACGATTCCTCGGCCCAAACTGAGTTGATCTCGATCGATCCACATCCGAGAAGCACGATCGACCAGTTGTGCCATCGCCGAATAGCCAGGAGCCTGCAGTCTGTTCCTCTATCCTTTTTCGACATTCTGGAAGCGGGCGACATCCTCTTCTTTGACGGCAGCCACCTGGTCTTTCAGGGCTCCGATTGCGCCTACTTCTTTCTCCGGCTGTTACCTCTGGTTCCCGTCGGTGTGCATGTCCACATCCACGACATCATGCTGCCGTATGCCTACCCACCGCATTTCGATCAGCGGTACTACAACGAGCAGCATCTCCTCGCGGCCTTCCTCCTGGGCAATGATGCCTGGCGCGTCCGGATTCCGGTGCACTACCTTGCGATGCATGGTGATCTGCGCGAAGGCGGCGCCAGTTTCTGGATCGAAAGGGCTCGATGACAGTAGTAGTGACAGTCTTGTATTCCCCTAAATGGCCATTTATTATGTCAACATGGCCATTTCAATAACAGTCCTCAAGAATCGATGTCTTGAGATCGTTCGAGAGGTTGAGCGGACAGGCAAACCGGTTCTCATCACGCGCAGAGGAAAGGTTGTCGCTTGTATTCAGCCGTCGGCAGAGGCAAAGTCCGCGGTGACGGTCAAGCCATGGGAGCGTATGCGAGGAAGCGCCGAGTGCCGCTTCGAGGCGCGAGAATCCGTGCTGAAGGATGAGGACTTCGAGGCGCTTCGGTGAGCGTCCTGCTCGACACACACGTCTGGCTGTGGTGGCTGACGGGTGCGCCGCAGATGAAACGGCAGGAGCGTGATGCGATCGATAGAATGGCGGCGGTTCAACTCCCGTTTATCTCCTCAATCAGTATTTGGGAAGGGCAGATGCTCGTTTCGAGAGGCCGTCTGGTCCCAAAAGAGCCGTTCGACTTATGGATACGGCGGATGACCGCTCCCGATACGGTCCGAATCATCGAACTGGACGCAGATGTGATCGTTTCCTTGCACTCCTTGCCAAAATCGTTTCACGGCGATCCCGCTGATCGGTTGATTGTGGCGACGGCCCGCGCCCACGGCCTCACGCTTGCCACACACGACTCGTCAATTCGAAGGTCGCGCCTGACGCCGATCTGGAAGCCATAGGTTGCGGGCAAAACCGCGACGCATCTCGTCGCGGCCTTCCTTTCACACGGTCATGATGGCGGTCACGGTTGTGCGATACGCTACCTGTTCATACGCGTCCAGAATGCGGTCCAGCGGCACGACCAGGGTGGCGAGAGACTTCGCGTCGAACTGGCCGCTTTCCAGCATTCGCACGAATCGTGGAATGTCGCGCATGGGGCTTGCGCCTCCCGCCTGCCCGGCATGATGCGTCACGCCGCCGATGGAGAACTGGTTGCCTGGAAGTGTGAGGTTTCCACGGACAAGGCTTGTGGTCACAAGATGTCCGCCGAGAGCGCACATTTGATACGCCTGTTGCATCGGAAGGATGCCCGTTGGATCGGGTCCGGCTTCGAGTTTGGGGCGCACCTGGTCGGCGCCGGCCGCTTCGACGACGAAATCGGCGCCTGAGCCGGGCCGGCGTCCACCGGGATTGCGGCCTCCGGACCACAGCCGATCGGTCGGCCAGGAGGTCAACGCCCGAACTCGCTGCACGAGATTATCCCGTTCGGCATTCGGATCCAGCGCGTGTGTGGCGCCGACGCGCAACGCGACCTCACGCCGCATGCGGATAGGATCGATCGCGATGATCGTCGAAGCGCCCGCGATCCTTGCTCCCTCGACGGCGCTTAATCCCAGCGGGCCGCACCCGACAACAGCCACACCTGATCCCGGTTCAATCGCGGCAAGGCCCTGCGAGACCGTCGCGCCAAGTCCGGCAACGCTGACGCAACTGCAGACCATTCCAAGCCCGACAGCATCGGCTTTCGTGAAGATCGGAACGACCCATTCCTCTGTCGTCACCATCAATTCGGCGAGACCTCCGATGTGCGAGTTCTCGTACACCGGCGTGCCGTCGCTCAAATCGCCGATCGCAACGAGATCGTCTGCGCCGATGGCGCTCAGGAACTGGCACATGTCCGAACGGCCTCGAAGGCATCGGTAACACGCGCCGCACTGTGGAGTCCCCGAGACGCACACGCGGTCGCCCGCGCGAACCCGGCGAACCTCAGGCCCCACGGCTTCGACCACTCCAATGCCGCCATGGCCCTGAATCACAGCCATATCGTTCATGCGGCGCTTGCCGTCCCCGATTGCCAGCGCCGAAACCGGAGGAGCGCCGCCAGTGCCGGCAGGGGCGCCGGCCGGCTGCAGGCCAAGAACCGCGCCGGCATTGGAATAGCAAAGATTCGTCGCTTCGGTGCGAACCACGACCTGGCGCCCGCCGATCGGCCGCAGCGTGACGTCACGCAGCGTCGTACGGCCCGGCCCGTCACCGCGCGAGATCCATGCCTTGAAACGCGTCCGGGGGACGGCGGCCGGGGCCTGCGACGATTGCGCCTCCACTCGAGGCGAAGCCAGTAATCCGGTGGCGCCCGCAGCGGCGATCGATGCGCCCTGTTTGAGGAGTCCGCGTCGCGTCATGACGTTTTTTCTGGTGCTCATCTTTTTCTCTCCATCGTGATTATCGTCCAACGAAGCAGTTTCATAACATCGGGAACTGTACCTTTTGTCAGGGCACGCCATGTTCTATCCTCGGCGGATGGCACGCTTTGGACACAGCATGAAATCCGCATGGGCTCTCGATCCGGAAATCATCTATCTGAATCACGGAACTGTCGGCGCCCCGCCGCGTTGTGTTTTAGAGAAGCAGCAAAAACTGCGGGATCAAATCGAGCGCCAACCCTCGCAATTCCTGTTGCGAGAACTTGCCGGGACCCGCTTCGCTACATCCGCCGACAAACCGCCGCTGCTGCGGACCGCCGCCGAGGAAGTGGCGCAATTCCTGGGCGCCAGGGGAACCGATCTCGTATTCGTGGACAACGCGACCAGCGGGGTTAACGCAGTGCTTCGGAGCATGGACTTCAAAGAAGGAGACGAGATTCTGATTCTGGATCTGGCGTATGGCGCTATCCGAAACGCTCTGGAATATACGGCGCGCCGTCATGGGGCCGCTGTGCGGACCGTTGAAATCCGATTGCCTGTGCCCTCGGCCGACGCTGTTATCGAAAAGACCGAAGAAGCGATCGGCGACAAAACCCGGCTCGCGATTCTGGATCACGTCACGTCGGAAAGCGCGCTGATTCTTCCGATCGCGGAAATCGCATCACGCTGTCACGCACGCGGGGTCGCCGTGCTGGTTGATGGGGCGCATGCGCCGGGCGCTATTCGGTTGGATATTCCATCTCTCGGTGTGGACTGGTACACGGGCAATCTTCACAAGTGGGCGTGGTCTCCGCGCAGTTGCGGTGTACTTTGGACCGAGTCGTCACGCCAGGCTGAACTTCATCACCCGGTTATTTCGTGGGGGCTCGATCAAGGCATCGCCGCAGAATTCGACTGGCCGGGAACGCGCGATCCCACACCGTATCTCGCTGCTCCGGCCGGAATTCAGTTCATGCGTGAGTTGGGCGTGGCGGAGGTCCAGCGCTATAACCATGAGCTCGCATATAAGGCCGGCGGCGCCATGGCTGCGCATTGGTCTACTTCGCTCCTGGGTCCAAAAGAAATGATAGGCGCCATGGCATGCGTGCCACTTCCTGAGCGCATCGGCTCAACCCGGGAAGACGCGATGCGTCTGCGCGACACGCTACTGTTTGAACACGGCATCGAGGTTAATGTCCATGCGTGGCAAGGACGGCTTCGCATCCGGGTTTCGGCTCAGATCTATAACGAAATGTCGGATGTGGAGCGCCTGCTCGACGCGATCTAAGCACACGCTCTGTGTTCGAACCCTCTCCCTCCGGGAGAGGGAAGGCGCCGCGAAGCGCGAGCCCGACAGGGCGAGCATGAAGACGCGAAGCGCAAGCCCGATAGGGCGAAGCATCAAGAAAAGGCGCCAGGGTGAGGGCCGGTCTGCCGCTGTGTTTCGTCGTGCCGGCCCTCACCCGTCGCTTCGCTCCCGCCCTCTCCCGGGCTGCCTCCTCCATTCGTCCTCCAGCTCCGCTTTGTTGAACTTTAGTGATCCGGGAAGCGCCCCGGCTGAATCGCCTCGAATTTTATTTTTGATGGCTTTGCCAGTTTTGGGGCGCCACTCCCGCATCTCCTGTTGAGACCGATCACAAACAAGGAGAAACCCATGAAGACAATCGATGAGAAAACCAACGTGCTGCAGATCATCGAACTCGACGGACAGATTGAAGAACTGGAGCCCATCGTCGCCCCCGGAGTCGCGACCTCACCGGGGCCGCACCCTGGGGTTCACCTTAATCACAACGAAACCATGGTGAGCGACAGGTCCCAGAAGCTCGGAAAGATCAGACGGCGCCCGGCGATTTGAAGGGGGAAGCCATGACGGAGCAAACGCGCAGAGGAGACGTTCCAACCGCTGAGGTTTCGCAGGAAAGGCTGGCGCTGCTGTGCGACCGCGCAGGGAAGGCGTTGGCGCAGGGCCGGTATGAGACGGCGGCCAGGCTATATCGGAACGCGCTGGTCCTGGCGGAAGAGATCTGCGGACCGGACTCGATCGAAGTTGCACGTGTGTGCAACAACCTCGGCGTTGTTTGTAAATACGCCGGGGCGTTCGATGAGGCCGAGCGGCTCTACAAGCGGGCGCTGCCGATCATGGAACAGGCGCTGGGGCCTGAACACGCGGAGGTCGCCACGCTGTACCACAACCGTGGAGGTCTGGAGCACGCCCGGGGCAATCACTCAGCGGGTGAGCCGTGGGCGCGCCGGTCCGTCGCGATTCGGGAAAAGGCATTGGGAAGCGGCCACACGGACGTGGCCGCGGACCTGGCGGCGCTGGCCGCGCTGTTGGACGGGCAGGGCCGTTACGATGAATCTGAACCCCTGTACGGACAGGCGCTGGAGATCTTCGAACGCGCGTATGGCCCGGAACACCTCGAGGTGGCGGTCAACCTGAACAATCTCGCTGCTGTAAGGCAAGCGCGCGGCGACACGCGGCAGGCCGACCAACTCTACCGGCGCGCCCTCGCGATCAAAGAAAAGATTCTCGGCCCGGAACATCCGGACCTCGCGGTGAGCCTCAACAATCTTGCTGCGCTCTGCAAAGCCACGGCGCGATACGCGGAGTCCGAGGTCCTCTACCGGCGGGCGCTCACTATTCTTGTGGCAGCGCTGGGAATGCAGCATCCCAAAACCGTGACCTGCCGCAGAAACCTGGGCTGCCTGATCCAAATCATGGGTAGTGGATCAATTTGAAATTTGCGCGAGAACAAATTGCGCAATTTCAAATCGGCCTCAAAGAATTTCAAGCAAAGCATTGCAGTTTTTCCGAGTCGTTCACGCATTCCTGATACGGCAACAAATCGAGCAGCCGAATGAGGAGGACGTGGGTCATGAGTAAATACGTTTTGTGTGCGATTGTCGTTCTTGTGGCGACCGCGGGCGCGTTGCCTGGACAGACCGTCGCAACCATTCCTTTCAACATTCAGGATCGTGGCGGAATCTCGCAGACAACGGTCGACGCCGGACCGGTCATCACAACAGGGTATGGCCGCATCAGAACGGAGCCGGGCGCTTCAGCGCCTGCAGGCGTTGCCATATTGGCTTTACGGCAAAACGGCATCCTCGTCTCCGAGGCTGGAGTGCCGGCCACGAAGCTGGTAACTGCCGGACGCCTCTATGCGGAAATAGACGGATCCGTCGATACGGGGATAGCGATCGCAAATCCGAGCGGGGCCGATGCAACGATCAGTTTTACGTTCACCGACACGACAGGACGAGACTTCGGCAGCGGCACCACGACGATTCCCGCAGGCGGCCAGATTGCCAGATTCCTGAGCCAGGCGCCCTTTAACGGAACGGCGCCGCTCCGAGGCGCATTCACCTTTAATTCCTCCGTGCCTGTTGCCGTTATAGCGCTGCGTGGATTCACGAATCAGCGCGGCGAGTTCCTGATCACGACGCTGCCGATAGCCGGTACGGAGGCATCGTCGCGAGAACCCGCAAACCTTCCGTACTTTGCCGATGGAGGCGGTTGGACGACGCAGATCCTTCTGGTCAATTCAACCGAAGAAACACTGACCGGCGATGTGGAGTTCCTCGATCCTGGAGGCGCGACGAGCAGCCGTTTTCCGTTTTCGATACCGCGGAGAAGCTCGCACACATTGACGACGGCGGGGTCGGGGCTCGCTGTGCAAACCGGGTCTGTCCGTGTGGCGCCCGCCGGCAACAGTGCGGCGCCGGTCAGCCTGTCGATTTTCTCTTTCACAACTCCTGGCGGCGTCACGGTGTCCGCGGCTGGAGTTGCGGCCCAGCAAGGTTCCGTGTTTCGTACGTATGTCGAAGCATCAGCGACATTCGGCAAGTCCGGATCCAAAGCGAGCGGGATCGCAATCGCCAATCCATCGACGGCTCCGGCAGCGGTCGCACTCGAACTCAGCAGACCGGACGGCACCGCCACGGGATTGGCGACGTCGCTGATGATTCCCGGATCGGGCCAGGTTGCGAAGTTCATCAATGAACTCTTTCCAACGCTCACAGGACACTTCGAGGGCATCCTTCGTGTGTCGACTCTTTCGGCTTCCGGTATCTCCATGGCCGCGTTGCGAAGCCGATACAACGAGCGCGGCGACTTCCTCATCACCACCACGCCGCCCATGAGCGAGGCGGTTGCCGGCACGAGCGACGAACTCTTCCTTCCCCACATTGCCGTCGGCGGCGGCTATTCGATGCAGTTGATTCTGCATAGCGCGTCACAAGGACAGTCGTCATCCGGAACTGTCCAGTTCGTTTCGCAGTCGGGAGAGATACTACCGCTGACCCTGCGGCCCTTCGACCAGGCGCCGTCAAACCTCGCATTTCTCGGCGAACTACCCACTGCGGTGGAAGCCGGGGTGACGATTTCGCCGCCGATCCGAGTTGCAGTCCAGGATGCACTGGGAAAAACCATCACGTCATCGTCGCTGGCTGTCACGTTGAGTCTGGCAACGAGTCCGGCTGGAGGACGGCTGCTGGGGACCACGACGGTAAACGCGGTCAATGGCGTCGCGACCTTTACGAATGTCATGATCGACAGGGGAGGCAACGGCTATTCGCTCGTCGCGTACCCGAGGGGCATCTATATCGATTTCTCGGGTGTGCGGCCGGGGTCGACCGTCAATAACCTCGCGCTCAACGGCGTCAGGTTTGGCTTCCACATCGCCGGCGTCGAATCCACCGATGCGAACATTGGCGTCTCCGGTCCGGGATCCACGCGGTTCATTGAGGATCCGAACCTGGAAGGCAATGCTGCTGGAATCCTGACCCTGGATTTCGCTGTTCCCACTCCTCATCTGAGCTTCGGTACTGCGCTGGCTTCCAACCTGCCGCTAAGACCCGGCTTTACTGTGCAATTGTTCGACAGGAATCTGAACTCGATGGGAATCTTTCCCATCAACGCCGCTCCTTACCAGATTTATGCGGAGTCGATGGTCGATAATCTTGGGCTTCCTGGCGGAGCGTCGCTCGGTCCGATCAAACGCGCAGTTCTGGACTTCAGGGAGGACGAGTTTCCGCGTTTCGCGTTCGACAATCTATCGTTTGCAGATGCCGCAGTTGCCGGCATTAACGGCGCCGTGAGTTCCCAGATCAACGTTACGGTGAAACCGCCCACGATTACGTCGATTGTTCCGGCGACCGTGCGGCGTGGAAGCAGCAGCGCTCTGCAAATTAACGGGACGAACCTCCTCGGCGGATCTGTTCAGTTCCGTATCAATGGACAGATTTCAGACAATCTGGCTTTGTTCGCAGCAATCGGAACAGGAAGCCAGTTGAACGGCACTGTGGCAGTGTTTCCCACCGCGCTTGTCGGTAATTACTCCGTAACGGTCTCTACGGCAGGAGGAACGTCAAATCCGCTTGAACTGACAGTCATCAGTACCGACTTCACCGGCGTGTCGACGAACGGAACGAGTCCGGGATTCCCCGGAGTTGAAGTCGTGCGGAACACGACCGTTACTCTGACGATAACCGGCACTCATCTGGAAGGCGCAACGCAAGTCCTCCTGGTTTTGAACCCCAATATAGGGCGCGCCATTCTTGCGGCAGGAACTCCTTCCGTCTCGGCCGATGGCAACGTTGCCACTGTAACGTATAGAGTTCCGCCCGATGCTCCGGTGGGGCGGTACTCTCTCGTGATGGCGTTCTCGAATACGACCATCACTTCAAACCTGTATGTGGACGTTATTGCGTGAGTTTCAACTCTGTGATGCGCCGATCGATGTCGGCGAGCGCGGCTGTGAGCTGAGTCTTGCGCGCCGGATGTGTAACGCTCGCAAGCGCGCGGACAATTTCTTTACGCGCAAGCTCCAGCGATTCGATCTGTCGCGCCAGTTCCGGATTCTCGTTAGCCGGACGGCGCGCACGCTCGCGATTTTGCTGCAGCTCTTCCATGCGTTCGTGAATCTTTGCTTCGTTGTCGACTAATCCTTCGCCCGAATCTCCCATGTCTTTATGTTAACAGCTGCTAAGTGTTACAGGGGATGATCGGAGGACCTATGAAAGCAAAAACGCTTCTGCTCACGTTTTGTTTATGGTGTGCGGCCGCCGCAGCGGCACAAGAGGCGCTGCCGAGAAAGGTGACGATCACAGAAATCCCAGGAGTGATCACGGGCGGCGCTCAATGGCAGCAAGCGTGGCAAGGGACAGACAACGCCGACGGGATCGCAGGCGCGACCGACGGCGGACTGCTGTTCGCGCAGGAACAACCGAGCACCATTCGCAAGCTGGACACCAACGATAAGGACTCCGTCTACATCCGAGACACGCACGGCGCAGGGTCGGTTGCGATCGATTCCCAGGGGCGCGTCCTGGCGGTGCAGCGGACATGCACCGATCCAGGAAGAGGTGGCGCGCCATGTTCGGAACCCACCTCGGTGGCTGTCATCTATCCCGAAAATCAACGCAAGATTCTGGCCGATAACTTTCAGGGGAAGCCGCTTGGACGCCTTAACGATCTGGTCGTCGACAAAACCGGTGCCGTGTATTTCACGGTCGGCCTGGCTTATTACGTGAGGCCCGGCGGTCCCGTCATCAGCCTTGGCGACAACATCCGTTCCAACGGCGTCATGCTGAGTCCCGATGAAAAGACGCTATACGTGACCAATGGCGGCGCCATCCTGGCCTTCGACGTTCGGCCTGACGGCGTTGTGACCAACCGGCGGGACTTCGCCAAACTCGAGGGCGGCAATGGCGACGGCATGGCGATCGACGCCGCCGGCCGCCTGTACGTCACGAGCGCTCCCGGCGTTCAAGTCTTCAGCACGGAGGGCCGATATCTAGGCGTGATTCCTGCGCCGCGCAATCCCATCAGCGTCGCATTCGCCGGTCCAGGCAAAAGGACGCTTTACATCGTAGGAAGCGGAGCCCTTGGTCCCGATGGAAAGGAATTCACCACACCCGCCGGAGTTCGCAACAACGCGAAAACGATTTACAAGATTCCGATGCTCGCCGAGGGTTATCAGGGCCGCGCAAGATAGCAGAAAGGAAGTCTGTACTTCTGGTGGGACTGAGGACATAAATGATCCGTTGCGCAACAAAAAGTGTTGCGTTACTGTGGAGGCATGCCTGTGGGTACCACACAGAAGGTTGAAGCGCTTCGCGCGGATTTCCGGTCGGCTGCCCAGTTGGCGGATTTGCTCGGCGTCAGCCGGTCTCAAGTAACGCGCTGGTTGCGAGGCGCCGGCATCGATCCATTGAATGCGGAGAAGGTGGATCTCCTGGATATGGTCTGGTCGAATCTGCTCCGCCTTTACGATAAAGAGGCAGCTCTGGCCTGGTTGTTTGGAGTGAACCCGTTTCTTGGCGACCGCCGTCCGATCGATCTCATTCGGGCAGGCCGCACCGAAGAGCTCATGCGAGCGATTCGAGCTGAGCGCTCCGATACCTTTGCGTGATCCTTTACCGCTGTTTCGCCTGGAATCAGAAAGCACGCGACACGGATAACGACGGACCCTTATGGTTTCCGCGAATCTTCCAGGGCGATGGGCGTCATGACAATCCCGATTTGTATGGTTGTTTATATCTCGCCGACAGGCCGCTCTCGCCGCTTGTCGAGCAACTCGCGCGATTCCGCAGCCAGAAACTCACACGGTCATTGTTGTACCGGCGTGGATTGCCTCTCGGACTAGCGGAACTCGAATTAGCTGACGAGGCGAAGCTCCTCAATCTGGATGATCCCGTTGTGCTGCGGCGCGAAGGCTTACGGCCGTCGCTTGTCGCAACACGCCATCGCGACATGACTCAGATCCAGGCGCGAAAACTGCATGAAGAGCATCCGGACATTGCGGGGCTGTCGTGGTGGTCGAGCTATGAAGCGCTTTGGACGAACGTCACGTTATTCGAACGGGCTGCTCCGCTGTTGCTCGTCAGGGCCGTACGGGCGCTCACCATCAACGATCCGGTGGTGATTGAGGCCGCGCATTTCTTTGAACTGCGGATTGCGTAGCTGATCCGCAGCTAGCGGGTTCGAGCCTCGACCACGACACGGAATCCAAGCCGGTCGGTGCGGTCGTTGGGATCGCGGTTCGCGCGGCGATAACTCCAAAGCTGGGTTTCATCATCGGCCCAGCTGCCGCCGCGGACGACACGCTTCGTACCGGATGCGGGTCCTTCAGGGTTTATCAAGGCAGCAGTCTGGTAATAATCTTTCGAGTAGAAGTCGGAAACCCACTCCCAGACATTTCCGTTCATGTTGTACAAGCCGAAGCCGTTTGGCGGGAACGCCTTATCCACTGTTCGTATGCCGCCGGCGCTGTTTGAGCTGAAGCGCGCCAATTCCTTCGGGTTCTTCATCACGAAGGGATCGGTGGAGAGTCCTCCCAGCGCCGCGTACTCCCATTCGGCTTCGGTGGGAAGCCGCGCGGCAACGTCGTATTTCCGGCTGAACCAACTGCAAAAGTCGAGGGCATCCTGATAGCTGACATTCACGACGGGCAGATCCGGATAAAGGATCAGATAGCCATTCGCAAATGACGGGTCTTTAGGACGGCCGTGGCTGGTCTCCTCCAGGAAACTCCGGTACTGACGATTGGTAACTTCCGTCCGGCTGATCCGAAAACTGTTGAGGCGAACCTGATGCGCCGGCTTTTCGTCTTTCTTACCCGCATCGCTCCCCATCGTGAAAACGCCGCCACGAATTGATGCAGTGTCAATGAAGGATGTCCATGGCTCGCGCGGCGGTTTGTCGCCGGCCGGCGCCGAAACGGGGGCCGGGGCCGGGGCGGATACCGCCAGCATCGGGGCCGTCGCGACGAGCTCGCTTATTGCCTTGGCGGCGGCGGCTTTGCTCTCTTCCACGTCATCGAGCCGCAGTTGAACCAGGCGGTCGCGCGCAGCAAGGGCGAGGTCGCTATGTTGGTTGGCCTCGAGGAACTGGTCCCACGCCTGGACCGTGTCCACGGACTGAGCCAATCGAAATGCCGCAACCTCCGCCTCGCCTTTCGTCTTTCGATCGAAAACAAGGAACCCTGCGACAAGACCTCCGATCAGGAGCACTAAGCCGGCAGCCTTGAAGGCCCATTTCCACACGGGAGGCAACGTTTTCGATTTCTTTATGGGTTGATGCAGGGCCGACTGAAGTGCTTCGACGGATTGAAAACGTTTTTCCGGATCTTTCTCCAGACACCGCAGAATCGCCGCGCTCACGTTGTCCGGCAGGAGATCTTCAATCTGCCGGGGGTCCGGAGGTTCTTCCTGCACTTGTTTGAGCGCGACCAGCATGGGTGTGTCGCCTGTGAACGCGGGTGAACCGGTGAAGATCTCGAACAACACAAGCCCCATGGAATAGATGTCCGCTCGCTGGTCGACTATCTCGCCTCGCGTCTGTTCGGGCGCCATGTAGGACGGAGTTCCCAGCACAACAGTCGACTTCTCTCGCACCAGATGCGCCAGTCCGAAATCCATGAGTTTGACGTTGCCGGCACTGTCGATCATGAAATTGTCCGGCTTGAGATCGCAATGGACGATGCCCTGCGAATGCGCTTCGCGAAGCCCGTCACACATCTGGTCCGCGATCTTGACGCCTTTGCGGAACCCGAGCGCGCCGAATCGATCCAGCACCTGGCGAAGACTTTCACCGACGACAAACTCCATCGAAATGAAAGCTGCTTCTGTTGTGCGCGTGAAATCGAAAATGCGGCACACATTCTTGTGGGTGATCTTTCGCGCCACCCGCAGCTCGTTCCTGAAACCTTCCATGAGAGTCGAACTCGATGCGATCTCCGGTTTCAGGACTTTCAACGCGACGATTTCGTTGGTTTCGCGGTCGCGCGCCTTGTAGACGATTCCCATACCGCCTTCACCAACTCGCGTCAGGACTTCGTATCGAAGGGGTAACTCGATTCCCGTATCCGGCTGCACGGACGCTTTCTCCGACGGTGACAACGATTTTTCAAGAACCGGGCTGACTCCCAGAAGTGTGTCGACGACTGTTCGAGTACAGACGCCGCCAAGACTGGATCGTAATTGTTCGTACACCTCGGTGTCGGTCCAGATGATTTCGTAAATCTCCTCAGTCTCTGCTTTGCCTTCTAGGGGTACACGTCCGATGGCCTTGTACCAGACATCCGAGTCCAGTGTTGCTTCCCATACTGAACGCGACACCAGAATCTGGGCCGCCCCGCTCAGCTTGGTAAGCCGCGCCGCGACGTTGACGGCGTCGCCGAAAAGATCGTTGCTCCGCCGAAAACCCACGCCCGTGTTGATGGCTGCGCGAACCTGCATTCGTTCGTTCTCAGCACGTTCCTGGTTTCCTTCATAAAGGCGGCGCTGGATTTCAATCGCGGAGAGAACGGCAAGCTGCGGCTCGGGAAACTCCGCCATCACGGAGTCGCCGATGGTCTTGATGACTCTGCCCTGAAATTCCTCGACGGCTGTGATGACCAGCCGGTCATGGCGATGAAGCAGAAGCATCCCTGCCGTGTCGCCGTACCGGTCGAAGTAACCGGTCGAACCGACGACATCCGTGAAGAGAACCGTGACCTTGGCCTTATGCCGTCGCAATTCTTCGTCGATTTCGGACCGGGCCTTGAGTAAACGATCGAGATTGTTCGACTGCAGCTCCGTACTCCTTTACTGAGTCGTTTCCAAGCCCGCTACGTTACGATGGGGTCAAAGCAGAACCCAAAGAAATCAGCGGCAAAATTCGGGGCCAGGCGCATCAAGCTGGTAAGACAAGTGTCTGACCCCAATCAACAAACTTTATGGACTCCTCCTGCCCTGAAACCCTTGTGGAATAGGCGTTTCAGCCGATGGACCGGTGTGTGCTAATGCACCGCGCGGGAGCGAAAAGTGTCATCTCGGATAAACACATTTGCAGTCAGTCTCGTCGTTCACGCCGTGTTGCTCGGCGTCCTTCTTATCGTGCCGTTGGTATTCACGGAAACGATCAAACCTAAATATGACGTCGTCGCCGAAGTAGTGCTGATCGCGCCGTCGATGTTGAAGCCCGTGGACATACCCACGCCCAGCGAGCCTCTGGTGGCGCCGAAGGTACGGGTTCCGGCACCCGCGCGAACAGAAACCCCTCGCCCTGAGTTGCCGAAACGTGAAGCGATCAATCTACCAAAGGTTGAATTACCAAAACCCAAGCCGCCGGAACCTGTAAAGAGCGCGGGGTTCGATCGACCGGAAGCGCCCGCCCCGGCGCCGAAGCCGAAGGCTGCCGTGCGCACTGGAACGTTCTCAGACAGCGTCGCCGATGCCGGTGAACTCGGATTGCGAACACGAGCGGTACAGACGGGTGGATTCGGCGATCCAAATGGCGTCACGGCAAATGGCCGTCCGGACAAGATCGCGAACATCGCCAGCCTGGGCGCCTTCGATCTTCCTGCCGGCGGAGAAGGCGGCGGGGGCGGACGTTCACGCAACACGGGCCGAGCGGTTGTGCAAACTACCGGTTTTTCCAATCTGAATGCGGGTGGATCGGGCACGGGATCGGTGAGCCGTAATGATCCAGGCCCCATCGAAACTCCTGTCGAGATCCTTTCGAAACCGCGCCCGGAGTACACCGAAGAAGCCCGGCAACTTCGACTTGAAGGCGAAGTCCTGATTCGCGTTCTTTTCCGCGCGACGGGTGAAGTTCGGATTATTGAAATCGTGCGTTCTCTTGGTCACGGTCTCGACCAGAACGCCATACGTGCCGCGCAGCAAATTCGATTCAAGCCGGCATCGCGACAGAATCAGCCAGTCGATTCCACGGCGATCGTTCACATCGTGTTTCAGCTGGCTTACTAGGCTTTACGAAACGAGGGAAGGTTTATGAGATCCAGATTGTGCTTACTCGCGGTTTTCACGCTCACGTTAGGTTTCGTTGAAACGGTCCACGCGCAGACGGGTGCGCTCGACGCAATCGTCGACAAGGCAATCGTTCGTGAGAGGGAAACCGTCAAGGCGCTCACAAATTATTCACCGCTGGTGGAGACGTACATTCAGCATTTGAGCCTGCATCCTCAACTCGGCACGGTGCCGAGCGACGATCGATACTTCCTCGGCAAAGTCGATCTCAAACGAGGCTTGAACCCGCAGTCGCTGCTTCCGGAGGAGGGCGGCGGGTTCGGGTCCGGGCTGAAGAATGCATTCACGAGTATGTTTTCGATCAAGTACCTGCCCGAGGGTTTCTCGCAGATGATGTTTATCGATGCGAAACGCTTCGACCGCGCGCACTACACATTTACTTATGTGCAGCGCGAATTCCTTGGTGATGTTCGCTGTGTTGTATTCGACGTGAAACCGACGCATGGAACAGTGTCTTCGCGTTTTCAGGGCCGAATCTGGATCGAAGACCAGGACAACAACCTTGTCCGTTTCAATGGGACCTATGGCGAATCCAGCGCTTCCAAAATGTTCTTCCACTTCGATAGCTGGCGCGAAAACCTGATGCAGGGTTTCTGGTTTCCTGCATACATTTACGTCGAAGAATCGGATCTTGAATACTCCGCGCTTGGCCGTAAGCTCAGATTCAAAGGACAAACTAGAATCTGGGGCTACAACCCGTCTCCGGAGACAAGCCAATCGGAGATGACGTCAGTTCGCGTCGACGCCAGTACTCGCGATTCCGTCGACGACGTGGAAGGCACGTCGCCGGTCCGCAATCAGCGCGCCTGGCAACGTCTCGCTGAAGAGAACACCGTGAAGCGGCTTCAGAAGGGGTCTTTGTTTGCGCCTGCGGGTCAGGTCAGCGATGTCCTGGAAACTGTCATCACAAATCTCGAAGTCACCAATAATCTGGACATTCAACCTCCCGTTCGTGCCCGGATCATGCTGACGACGCCGCTGGAATCGTTCACGATCGGCCACACCGTCGTACTCAGCCGTGGCCTCGTGGACGTGTTGCCGGATGAAGCCAGTCTGGCGATGGTCCTCGCGCACGAACTTGCGCACATCGCATTAGGACATCAAGTCGATACGAAATTCGCATTTAATGACCGGATGCTCTTCGATGATCAGCACACGTTCCAGATCCTCACCGCAAAGCGCGATAAGAATGAGGAAGAGGCCGCGAACAGGAAAGCCGAGGAGTTGCTCAGAAATTCTCCGTACAAAGACAAATTGGGCAACGCCGGACTCTTCCTGCGCGCCCTCGACGAACGTGCCGGCAAGTTACCGCAGCTTCTCAAGGCGCATATGGGCAATTTCATGGCTCGCGGAAACAAGATCGAACGAATGCCGGTACTGATGAAATCCGCTCCGAAACTGGAAACGGATAGCACGAAGCAAGTCGCAGCTCTTCCCCTCGGAGGACGGCTGCGCGTGAATGCCTGGGACAACACCGTCGAACTGATGAAAGCGGAGCCGGTGACGCTGTTGTCGGCCCGTGAAAAAATGCCGTTCGAACTCACTCCGGTGTTCTTGAACCTGACACGACAAAAACCGGCGCCTGCGCCGAGAACAGTCAGCACAACAACGAGGAAGTAATAGGGCTGAATACGTCACTGCAGGGGCGCTCTGTGAGCGCCCGTTACACCATTCCAAGACCAGGACAAACTCACGATCACCGCTCTACCAGCGCAGTTTCACCCCGTCGCGAAGGAAGTTCCGGAAAGTATCGGACTGGCCTTCAGACATGATTTTGCTCACAATTGATTTCCCAGGGAATCCCAAAGCGATCGATAACCTGACCGTAGCCTGGCGACCAGAACGTCTTCTGGAGGGGAAATCGGACGCTTCCACCTTCAGCCAAATCATGAAAGAGCCGCTCTCCTTCAGCTTTCACAACACTGAGCATTAAATGGAAACCTGCCGGATGCACATACTCGCCGGGTAAGACATCGCCGGCAGAGATGATCACCTCGCCGATCTTCAGCCGCGCGTATAGTACTTTTTTCTCCCACCCTGGCGGCGCATCTTTTGCCATTGGAGATTCTCCCCATCTCATCACGAACTCAAGCTTTCCACCGAGCGCACTCTCGTAGTGCTTGATTGCAGCTTCACAATTACCGTCGAAAGTAAGACTGACTGAAGGGGTCACGCTCATGGTTCCTCCTGTTCCGGATCAATCATGTGGATCGAAAGGTCGGGTGTATTGGAGAAATGGAAGCTTCCTGCAAGCCCTTCGCGGGGGCCTGGAATTTTCAGGCGCCGCATCGCTAACCTTCGTCAGGTCGATCGGCGTCGGCGGGGAGCTCCTTTGCCGAGGACTCGGCTCCAGGTGGTTCACGGAACGGTTTCACGGGAATGCGCTGGTAACACACTTCCAGGACCATCAGGTATTCTGTACCGCCCGGCGCTTGCAGAACCACTCGGTCGCCCGCTGCGGACTTCATCAACGCGCGCGCCAGGGGCGACACCCAACTGATGTGGTCGCGGTCGAGATCGACCTCGTCGGTGCCGACGATGCTCACCACTCGCTCCGTTCCTGCATCATTGGCATAGCGCACGGTCGCTCCGAAGAATGCCCGCGTCGCCGCCTGCCCCGCTCTCGGCCTTTCCGGGTCCACCACTTCCGCGGCATCGATTCGCTTCGTGAGAAAGCGAATCCGCCCATCGATCTGGCGCAGCCGCCGCTTGCCGTACTGATAGTCGGCGTTTTCACTGCGATCGCCGTTGCTCGCGGCCCACGCCACCACCCTGGTCACCGCCGGTCGTTCCCTGGTGAGCAGAAACCGGTGCTCGTCTTTGAGGCGCTGCAGGCCGTCCGGCGTGATGTAGTTCTTGACTCGCGCGGCGGGCTCGTCAAATTGCGGTTTTCTCGTAAATCCTTTTCGCATACGGTTAGTCCTTCAAGGTCGATTCTGCCCTGAAATTGGCACAGCTCGCGAGTAAACCTTCTAAGCCCTCCGTGTTGTAATATCACCCACAATGTGGTTTAAACGCAACGCACCGGTCCTCGGCGATTTCGAACAGCTCGTGCTTCTGGGTGTCTTACGTCTCGAGCGCCAGAATTCCGCGTACGGAGCCGTCATCCGACAAGAGATTCACGCCCGCACGGGGCGGGACGTGTCGATCAACGCCGTCTACACGACCCTCGATCGGCTCGAGATCAAGGGCTTCCTGAAATCCTGGGTCGGCGATCCCACCCCGCAGCGAGGCGGCCGCCGTCGGAAGTTCTATGCGCTGCGGCCCGCGGGTGTCGCCGCGCTGAGCCAGGCGTACCGTGCCTTTACCGCGATGGCGGACGGCCTCCAGAGCCGCCTGGAGCTGAAGTGAAAAAGACGACCGATCCGCCTCGGCTCGCGATCTGGCTGTTGACCAGGCGGTTGTCCGCCGAATGGCGCGACTTCGTCGTCGGGGATCTCGAAGAAGAGTTCCGGACGCGCAGCGGCGATTCGCCAGTCGTCGCGGCCCGCGCCTGGTTCTGGTGGCAGACGATCCGCTGCCTGGCTGCGCCGCCACCCGTTCGCCCCAATCCATTGCTGCATGAATCGTCAAAAGGAGACTCGAGAATGCGTACCTTGTTTGCCGATCTTCGTTATGCGTTCCGGGTGATGTCCCGGACACCATCGTTCGCAGTTGCCGGTGTCAGCGTGCTGGCGCTTGGCATCGGCGCCAACACCGCGATCTTCAGCATCGCCCGCGACGCTCGCACAGCCTGCCGAAGCGGCAATCCGCGCCATCGATCCAGAGCAGCCGGTCGCAGACATCCAGACGATGGTACAGGTTCGGGATGGGGAACTAACGTCGCAGCGCTTCAGTGCGCTGCTACTCGGAGCACCGTCGCCGCGATCGCGTCGGCGAGGGTCATAAAAACGCTTGTCTTTGGGGTGAGCGCTTCCGATCCGCTGACGCTTGCCGCCGTCGCGGCCATGCTGGCCCTTGTTGCGTTGATGGCCAGCCTGATTCCCGCGTACCGAGCCTTACGTCTCGACCCGTTGAAAGTCTTGCGCACCGATTAGGTCGTAGCCCCCATTTTTGCTCCAAGCGCGGCTTCGAGCAGGTGCGCCTCATCCGCAGCGCACTTGAAGCCGATATATCCATCCGGTCGAACGAGGATCAGGCGACCATCGCTCGGCCCGTAGCGCTTCGAGAGAGCGTCGGACTTCGGCAGCTTCTCCACTGTGATCACATGTGAGAAGCGTTGTTTCAGCCGTTCCAGAACGGAAGACACGTCGCGGTCACCCTGCATCGCGAGGAGCGTGAAGTATGGATGGCGCAGGCGGTCGAACAGCGTGCCGCCCTCTTCGAAATCGATATCGGGAGCACGGTCGCCGATCGCGGGGCCGTCGAGTTCGGTCAACGCGTCGGGCTTCTGGACGTAGTCTTTGTACGAGTACGCGACGCCCGCGCAGTAGCTGACGACCTTTTCTTTATATCCGGAATCGAACATGGTCTCGGTTCGCTGCGCGATGTCCTTGCCGTGCGTCATGAAGATGTCGTGCAACGATGACGCCGCCCATATGACCTGTTCGGCCACGGGACGGCGTTCGGCCTCATATGTGTCCAGCAGCTCCGGTCTTGCGTGGCCTTTCAGGACAAGAGCGAGTTTCCATCCCAGGTTGAACGCATCCTGCATACAGCAGTTCATTCCCTGGCCTCCGGTCGTCGAGTGGACGTGCGCGGCGTCGCCTGCCAGAAAAACATTTCCCTGACGGAACGTATCGGCGAGGCGGACCCATGTTTCCCATCTCGAATGCCACACGACGTCGCCCATCGTGACACCGTCAAAGTGACGTTCAAGCAAACGCATGAACGCCTGCTGCGGCGTGAGGTTCGGATCCGTCGCTTCGCCGCGATCGCTCAGCAGCAGCCGGAAGTGACCGCCCGGCAGCGGCGCGACCATCAGGAAATGATCCGTACCGACGCAGTAGTGAAAGTAGTCGGTCCAGTCGGGAAAGCCGTGCAGGAAAATATCGAGATTCTGAAAGAAGCTGCCGGCGTAGTCCTTGCTTTTGACCGACATCCCGAGACCGCGTCGAACGCGTGAATTGATGCCGTCGGCTGCGATGAGGTACCGGCAGCGTACAAGCTCCTCCTCGTCGCCTCGATCGTTATGCGTGATCCGCGCGGTGACGCCGTCCGCCTCGAGCTTCAGGTCGTGGAATGTCCTGCTGTATTCGATCGTCTTGTCGAAGCGGGAGCGCGTGTAATCGCGCACGAACGATTCGGTCTCGCTCTGGCTGTGCGCAAAGATGCAGTTGTACCGGGAATCGACTGTCGTGTAATCCAGGCCCGGCCGGACCTCCGATCGCGCGCCATCGCGGACGAAGTGCATGACGTATCCCTTGCACGGTAAATCGCGTTCGAGAACACGCCGGCTGAGGTCCTTATCCACGAGATCGAACAGTTCGACCGTGCGGGCATGCATCGCGATCGCCCGCGACTCGCGTCCCGGCGCCGGATTGCGTTCAATGCATCGATATTCGATGCCGCGACGCGCCAGTTCCATCGACAACACGCAGCCGACAGCGCCGCCGCCTACGATCAGCACAGGTACTTCACTCACCCTGGACATACTTCCTCCGAAGTGCCTCAGTGCGTCATCGAGTAGATCACGAGATTCGTGCCGACTCGAAATGCTTCGGTTGCCGGCTTGAGCGGGTAGGCCGGCGAACCGATCCAGTCCCAGAAGTTCTCCAGGTCGTTGTTGAAAGCGGCAACCAATGCGAGCGTTCCATCCTCGCGATTGAGGCCGAAGAAGATCGGCTCGTCGCCCGAAACGTAGGGCTCGAATATGTCGAGCGACGGAACCTCGTAGAAGAGATTGAAGGCAGGATGCGCGGCGGTCAGGCGCTGCAGTTGCTGCGAAGGAAATGCCTGCTGCAGCTGACGGCGGAAATTGTCGAGCTGCCATGGCCCGTCGAAATCGTCGATCAGTACAAACCCGCCGCGATTGATGTATTCGCGCAGATTAAACACCTCTTTTTCATTCAGGCGCATTTCGCCCGGCTCGGAAACAAGAGCGAACGGATATTCGAAGACCTCGTCGGAGCTCAAATTGACGATCCGATAGGAAAGGTGCTCGACATTGATCTTCGTCACGTTGCGAATGAATTCGTTCAGATTCATTTCCCCTTCGGGATAGTTGTGCGCCCACCCCATCCCTCCGATGTTCCCGTTGTTGTTGTATCGCCATCGAGCGACAACGAATTCCGTGGGAGGAGGAGTGTTCTGAACGACAGGGCCGCGCCAGAATCCGAAGACCTGCGCTGCGACCGCGTGCAGATCGAGCAGAAAGCACACTGCGGCGAGCGGAGCGGCAATCATCAATAGTTTCCAGGGGCGCATCGACGGAAGTTTATGCGTTCGATGCATACAGCCGCCACTGAAATTGGGGATAATAGCCAACTTGATGAATCCCCTGCTAGCGACGCTTCAGCCGTACCCTTTCGAGCGGTTGAAACAACTTTTTGCTCCTGTGACACCGAATCCTGCTTATAGACCCATAAGCCTCGGAATCGGCGAGCCGCGCCACGCGACACCTCAGCTCATCCTGGATGCGCTCGCGAGTGCGACCGGTGAGTTGGCCATGTATCCTCCGACCATCGGGTCGCCGGCCTTGCGCGAGGCTTGCGCCGGATGGGTGCACCGGCGCTATGGCGTGAAGGTCGATGCGGCGACGCAGGTCCTGCCCGTGAATGGTTCGCGGGAAGCCTTGTTCGCCTTCGCGCAAACCGTTGTCGACGGCAGTTCCAAAAACGGCATCGTCATCTGCCCGAATCCCTTCTACCAGATCTACGAAGGCGCCGCGCTTCTGGCCGGCGCGACACCGTTTTACGCGCCAAGCGATCCCTCGCGAAATTACAACATCAACTGGGACGCGATCCCGGACGCGGTCTGGCCGCAGACGCAACTCGTCTATGTCTGCTCGCCCGGCAATCCCACGGGCGCGGTCATGCCGCCGGCGGACTGGGAAAAACTTTTCGAGCGGAGCCGCCGGTATGGATTCGTGATCGCCAGCGACGAGTGTTACAGCGAGATCTATTTTCGCGACGAGCCTCCACTCGGCGGATTGGAAGCGGCCGCGAAGATCGGTCTTGCCGGCTCCAGGAATCTCGTCGTGTTCACCAGCTTGTCCAAACGCAGCAATGTGCCTGGAATGCGCAGCGGCTTTGTAGCCGGCGATGCGGAGATTCTCAAAAAGTTCCTGCTCTACCGCACGTATCATGGCTGTGCGATGAGCGGCATGGTCCAGGCTGCGAGCATCGCAGCGTGGAATGATGAAGCGCACGTCGTCGTCAATCGCGGCATGTATCGCGAGAAATTCGCCGCAGTGACGCCAATGCTGGCCGAGGTCCTCGATGTCCGTTTGCCCGACGCCGGTTTTTATCTCTGGGCGGCGGTGCCGGGCGGCAACGATGAAGACTTCGCGCGCGACCTGCTGGCTCAATACAATGTGACCGTATTGCCGGGAACCTATCTGGCGCGTCACGCCATGGGCGGCAATCCCGGAGCGGGCCGCATCCGGATGGCCCTCGTGGCTGAAACCGCCGAATGCGTCGAGGCCGCGCGGCGGATCGTGGCTTTCGTCAAAGGTGGACACGCATGAGCGAAAATCTGGAAGCGATCATCAGCGATGCCTGGGAAAATCGCGCGAATATCAACACAACAAGTGCCACACGGGAAGTGCGACAGGCCGTTAACAACGTGATCGCGGAACTCGACGCCGGTCGGCTGCGTGTCGCGACACGCGAGGGCGTGGGACGCTGGATCACGCATCAGTGGATCAAAAAGGCGGTCCTCTTATCGTTCCGGCTGAGTGACAACATGGTCATGAACGCGGGTGACCTCGGCTTCTATGACAAAGTCCCCACAAAGTTCGCGCGAGCGACGGAAGAAGAAATGAAGACGTCCGGTGTGCGCGTTGTTCCGCCGGCTGTGGCGCGGCGGGGATGCTTTATCGCGAAGAACGCGATTCTGATGCCTTCGTACGTGAACATCGGCGCGTACGTGGACGAAGGCTCGATGGTGGACACCTGGGCGACGGTCGGCTCGTGCGCGCAGATCGGGAAAGCTGTTCATCTCTCGGGTGGCGTAGGAATCGGCGGCGTTCTGGAACCGGTCCAGGCAAACCCCACCATCATCGAGGACAACTGTTTCATCGGAGCGCGCTCAGAGATCGTGGAAGGCGTGATCATCGAGGAAAACTCGGTCGTCTCAATGGGTGTATTCATCGGTCAGAGCACGAAGATCTATGACCGTGCAACCGGTCAGATTTCCTACGGTCGCGTGCCATCGGGATCCGTCGTAGTGTCCGGGAACCTGCCTTCCGCCGACGGCAAATACAGCCTTTATTGCGCAGTGATCGTCAAGCGCGTCGATGCGCAAACGCGCTCCAGGACTTCGTTGAACGATCTCTTGCGCGACTGATTCGTTGCGCTCTATGTCGCAGACACTGCAGCTCACCGAACAATTGATCTCACGGCCGTCGGTCACTCCGGAGGATGCGGGATGCCTGGAGCTGATCGCGTCTCGCCTCGCTCCTCTCGGTTTTGCGTGCGAACACATGGACAGCGGTCCGGAAAGTTTTCGTGTTCGCAACCTGTGGGCGATCCGCCGCAGCGCCGACCCCGATGCCCGCACGCTCGTATTCGCGGGACACACCGATGTCGTACCAACCGGACCGCTCGACCTGTGGACGAACAATCCATTCACTCCCGCGATTCGCGACGGAAAACTCTACGGCCGCGGCGCCGCCGACATGAAGGGATCGCTGGCGGCGATGGTTGTGGCGTGTGAAGAGTTCCTCGCGTCTCATTCGAATCCGCGGATTTCGATCGCGTTCTTACTGACCAGCGATGAAGAAGGTCCTGCCGTTGACGGCACAATCAAGGTTTGTGAAACGCTGAAGGCCCGAGGCGAGCGCCTGGATTGGTGCGTGGTCGGCGAACCCACCTCCGTCGCCCGAACCGGCGACATGATCAAGAATGGCCGCCGCGGCACGATGAGTGGAAAGCTCAGCGTGAAAGGAGTACAGGGCCACATCGCGTACCCGCAGTTCGCGAAGAATCCCATTCACACGCTCGCGCCGGCACTGGACGAGCTCGTGAAAACGGAGTGGGACAAAGGCAATCGTTTCTTTCAACCGACGAGCTGGCAGGTGAGCAACATTCACGCGGGAACGGGCGCAGGCAACGTGATCCCCGGCGACTGTGTCGTGGATTTTAATTTCCGTTTCTGTACGGAATCGACGCACGAAAGTTTGCAGCGACGGCTGACCGCGATCCTCGACCGGCACGGTTTCGAGTACAAGCTCGAATGGATCGTGGGCGGCCTGCCCTTCCTGACAGAACCCGGCGCGCTAGTCGCCGCCGTGCGGGAAGTCGTGCGCGAAGAGACGGGCATCGAGCCGGAGCTTTCCACGACAGGCGGCACAAGCGATGGGCGCTTTATTTCGCAAATCTGTCCGGAGGTTATCGAACTCGGACCACCGAACAGCTCCATTCATAAAATCGACGAGCATGTGGGCGTCGACGAACTGGAGCCGCTGAAGAACATCTACCGGCGACTTCTTGCCCGACTCGATCAGTGAGTTTTAGATTAAGACGACAAACATAAAGTAAATCTTAGATTCATCGTGCGATACTCAGGTCATGTTCGCTCGATGGTACGAGGCGGCGTTCGCCTCCAAGCTCGCAAAACCCTATGTCCATCTAATGTTCGGGGCGCGTCAAACGGGTAAGTCCACGCTCATCCGAAAGCTTCTGCCGGCCGACCGGATGGAAATCGACCTATCGGATCCATCGCTTCGTTCGCGCTATCTGGTCGAGCCCGAACGTTTGATCCAGGAATGCCGAAAACTCCCCAGGCAACGCGGAGGCGCCTATGTCTTCGTCGATGAAGCGCAGTCGGTTCCGGCGATCTTTGACGCCGTTCAACATCTCTATGACGGCGACAAACAACGATGGCGCTTTGTTCTTTGTGGCAGTTCGGCGCGGAAGCTGCGGACGACGGGCGCGAATCTTCTTCCGGGCAGAAGCTTTCTGCACCACCTTTTCCCGCTCACGCTGACCGAACGGCCGCCGGCGGCCGAGCCTTCCAAACCCTCTGTACCGGCAGATTCGCCGCTGCCCTTTCCCTGGCGAGAGAAGAAGGCGCCGGTCAATCCTTTTCCCACCGCGGACCTCGAGACGCGCCTTGCATTCGGCGAACTGCCGGGCATCGCGGTGGCCCCTGAAAAGGATCGCGAAGAGTTGCTCCGCGCTTATGCGATCGCTCATTTAGAAGAAGAAATCCGGCGGGAAGCGATGGTGAAGGATTGGGCGGCCTTCGTGCGCTTTCTACGCCTGGCAGCGACCGAGTCCGGACAGATTCTGAATTACGCGGCGATCTCGCGCGAGACTGGACTCTCGCAACCCACCGTGAAATCGCACTACCAGTTGCTTGACGACATGTTTATCGGCTTTTCGATTACCGCCTGGTCCGGTAGTTCACGCAAGCATCTGCTGTCTACTCCGCGATTCCTGCTCTTCGATCTCGGTTTGCGTCACGCTGCCGCCGGCCTGACGCCTTCTCGCGACGTGGTCCGCGCCAACCCCGGACCGCTGTTCGAACAGTGGGTCGGCATCGAACTGTGGAAACGGCTGCAGTATCTTGGCGAGGGGACACTTCACTATCTGCGCACCAAGGACGGCGCAGAGGTGGATTTCATCATTGCTCATCGTGGAAAACTCACTCCCGTTGAAGTCAAATGGACAGAGAATCCGTCCATCTCCGACGCGCGCCATCTGCTGACCTTCCTGCGGGAACATCCCAGGACAGCCCAACACGGCTATCTCATCTGCCGGTGCCGTCTGCCCAGGCAATTGCACGACAAGGTGACAGCCTTGCCTTGGTTTTGTTTGTGACAGATAGTGAAATGCGATCAGCGATAAATCATCCCAAGCCGCTCGGCGAGAGTGCGGTCGGCGGGTGAGCGTCCGATGAACACGCATTGATCCAGCGCAAGGCGATAACGAAACGCGAATTGCAGGATCAGCCCCGGCAGCGGTTTCCGACACCAGCAAACAGGCGGCCCGGCCGCGTGCGGGCAGTACGCAAACTCGATGTCTGTCCCCAGCTCGGCATCCGGGGTTTCGCCTTCGCTGACCTGAGGACGCCACCCGAGCGCGAGTAGCCGGTCGCCGGTGTCAGCGTACGTATCGATGCACTCGCGGACGGCGTCATGGGCGATGAAGATCGCCTTCTGATCGAAACCCGCCATCGCTTGCCGCACGAACGGACGTTCTTCGATCGTGCTGAACCCCTCCTCCATTACGGGCGGCTCGACCTGTCGTTCGTATCGAAACTGCGCATCGGGGCCGAAGAAACGATGGTCGGACTTGCCGAGGGCGCGAAGTTCCTCAGGCATCGGCAATTTTCCGTGCGCTTCGATCAGCCGGCACACCGCGTTGATCTGAGCGTCGGCGAGGCTTGTCATCAAGCGGACGCATCGGACGGCGACACCGTGACGTGCGGCGCATTCGATCACCTCGTTGCGCGGCCGGCGTGACGCGTACGTGTTGTCGAGGACCCAATAGCGCATGCCTGCCGTGAGGCCCGCGTCGAGTTCGGGGACCAGGTCCGAGAGCCGGCCGCCCGCGGTGTCGCGGTTCAGGCGCTCGTAACCGCGGGACACGAATTCCGCAGCCACGGTGCTCTTTCCGGCGCCTGGCATACCCATGACCAGGACGACTTCGCCCTCGGTCTTCGCAGGCAGAGCGTGCAACGCGGCTTTTGGCCGCCGCAGTGAACGGCCGGCAGGAAATCGCTCGTCGAGTTGCTCTCCATCGTGCTCGCTCAATTCGATTGAAAGCGCCCGGCCGATGGAGCGCGCTGTGAGTTCGCGCGTTGCTCCGGGAATTGGAATGATGTTGGGTGTCAGCGACAGCAGCCATGCCAGCACGATCTCATGGGGTGTTGCACGGTGAGCCGCCGCGATCTGGAGCAACACAGGCTCCTTCTCGAGCTTCTTCAAGCGACTGCCGCCGAGCGGACGATAAGCGATCAACTGAATCCCGTGATCGCGACAATACTCGACGACGCCGTTACGCAGATTCTCATCATCGAAGGGGCTGACGCTCACCTGCACCGACGCGATCTCTGCGATCTTCCGAGCCGCCTGGATCTGGCCGACCGTGACATTCGACAAGCCGATGCGACGAATCCGGCCTTCCTGTTGAAGCGCGGCGAGGGCGCGAACACTCGTCTCGAGCGGAACGCGCGGATCGACGGCGTGAAGCTGATACAAGTCGATCGCCGGAACGTCGAGGGCGCGCAGGCTTGCCAGGCACGCATCGCGGATGTGCTTCGCGCGGCCGTCCGGCATCCATCGGCCACCGGGCCGCACCAGACCGCCCTTGGTCGCAACGCCGACACCGCCGGCATCGCCTTTCCACGTTTTCAGCGCCTCGGCAATGAGCCGCTCGTTGTGCCCGGTCTCGCTGTCATTGAGGCAGTAGGCGTCGGCCGTATCGAGCAACCGGACGCCGGCGTCGAGAGCCGCGTGAATGACCACAATTCCACGCTCCGGATCCCGTGGTTCGACGGTCGAAAGCCGCATGCACCCGAGTCCGATCATGCCGTGTACTGTAACCAAAGCGCGGGAGAAATGTCCCGTTTACAGCCTGCGCTTCCAAATGCAAAACTCAGGAATTCATGTCCAGGCTCGTATTCCTCACCCCGCTCGTACTCTCGATTTTTGTAACTCTCCTGATCGCATCCGACGCGACCATCGTCTCTTACCGGCAAACAATCGGACCACCTGTCATGTTTGCTCCCGATTCCGTGGAGAGAAACCCTGAAGGGCGGCTGATCGTCGTCAGCTGGAACGTTCACGTCGGCCACGGCCATGTGGAGAGCCTGATCGACAGAATTTCCGACACTGAACGCGCGCACGGCTTCGGTAAACCCGAGTTCGTCTTGTTACTGCAGGAGGCGTTCAGGCAGAGCACCGAGATTCCAGACTCGACCGGCATTAAAGTGCCGCGTCGCATCGCCCCGCCGAACCAAAGCATGGACATCGAAGACCTGGCGCGCAAACTTGGCTGGTGGATGTACTACGCCCCCTCGATGCGCAACGGTGACGGCCTGGGCGAAAACGCCGAGGATCGGGGCAACGCGATCATCAGCAGCTTGCCGCTCAAAAACGTGGAGGCCGTGGAGTTACCGTTCGTCACACAGCGGCGCGTCGCTCTCGCGGCAACTGTGGCCGATCATCGCAATCAACCGAAGTTGCGCGTCGCCGTCACGCACTTCGATACGCGCGCGACGTTGCTCAAAGGCTGGATCTTCGGTGGACCTGCGGCGCGGAACAAACAGGCGAGGGGGCTCGTTGCGGCTCTGAAGCAAAGCCAGGCGGATCGTTTGCCTCTCGTCATCGGCGGCGACTTGAATACGTATCTCGCTTCCGGATCGGTAATCGACACCGTCTCCGAAATTGCCCCGCATGCCGATTGCGGAAACGAGGCTACGCACGCGCTCGGCCTGAGGCTCGATCACATCTTCGCCAGCATCCCCGAAGCATGGCCCGCCCGGTGCGAGCGTTCCGACCACCGGCTGGGCTCCGATCATTACCCGCTTGTACTTTCTGTAACAGTTCCCTGGTAGGTCCCCAGCAGGACTTCAAAAAAATCGCCTGCTGCCGGATTCGCGGTTCCAACAGCAGGCAAAAGGGTCTTCAATGTCAATGTCGGGAGTGAGCTTACAACGGTGTTTTTCCGGTTTCAAGCAAAAAGATATCGTTTCGCGATATCTGGCTCGGATCACGATATGTGGCTCGTTTGCAGACAAATTCGGGGTCAGACCCTAAAACTGATAAAACATGGGTCTGACCCCTTCCGAATTGACAGAACGCTTATCCTAGAACCCATCGTGCGTAAATCCCTGACCTCCGAGATCACGCCGGCCGATTACCGGGCGCTCGCGCAATTCCGGCAGGAAATCCGCCGTTATCTTGCTTTGAGCGACGCCGCCGCACAGTCTGAGGGATTGCCGTCGAAGCAGTACCAACTGCTTCTGGCTCTGAAAGGCCTGCCCGACGGGACTGAGGCGACGATCGGGAATCTGGCGGAAAGGCTGTCCATCCGGCATCACAGTACAGTTGAACTGGTCGATCGACTGGAACAGCGCGGCCTGGTGAAACGCGAGCGAAGTGAGATTCACCGCAGCTTTGTTTTCGTAAGGATTACGCCTAAAGGCGAGACTGCGCTCAAAAGGATCGTCGCCACGCGCATCGAAGACTTGAAAGTTGCCGGACCGATTCTGGTGAAAGCACTCACCATTCTGACCAAGGGGCCCCGCGGCAAATAGCAGGCTAGCGGCCGGTGTAAACCTTCGACTCGCTGAGCATATTTCCAAGCTCGGAACCGAGGCCGCCTCGACCGAAACCTCCGCCGAAACCGCGATTCCCCGACCGGATGAACGTGCTCGATTCATCCAGAGGCAGCGACCCGATGTTCGTCATGAATGCGCCCATTTTGCCGTCCTGGCTCAGGTACTGTTCCACGTTGGAAAGGTAGAACGCCGACACCGTCGCGTTGACGCTCTTGAGATACTTTGCAACTTCACGAATGGCCTTCCTGCCGCCGAAATCCCCGACCACCGGCACGAGGAGATTTCTTGTCTCGAGGTCTTTCAGAAAGTTAAAATTCTCTTCCGTCGCGAGATAGCTGCGAAACTGACCGTCGCCATCGTCGGCCATCATCAGGTCGGCATATGTGACGTTGCCGAACCCGCCGTTGCGGCGGCCGAAACCCGTCGCGCCGACGATTTCGGGCGCGGCTTCCGTGATGCTCGAGTTGTAGTTGATCGAAGGACCGTAGCGGTAGTAGTTGCCGAGAGCCCACTCGATGCCTTCCATGTCGCCCTCACTCAACGGGAATCCGTGCTTTGTTTTGAGGTGATCCCCGATCGCTTTCAGGTTTTCATCGAAGAGTTCCTTACTCGCGTCGACGTTGAGATACGCCTCGAACAATTCGATCGCCGTCGATTTTGTACTGAGCCCCTCCAGCCGTTTCCTCGAAAACAGACGGGACACGAAGTCCGCGCGATCTTTCGACATTTCGAACAGCGCCTTGTACATCAGGTGCACATCGAGATTGCCGTGGCGGATATCCACAATGAACACCATCTTCGGCTTCAACGCCACGATGTATGAGAAGTTCTGCTCGGGCCCGACACCCATGTACACGCGTTCCTGCCTGGCAGTCTTGAGAAGCTCCGGGATCACGTACTGAAAACTCAATTCGTTCGAAAGCAGATTGTCCGACCGGAAAGACCCATCGGGTTCGGACATCGCTTCGGAGAGCTTCCAGAATTGCTCGTCGGTAAGCCGATCCGGGACCTGAGCAGTTGCCGTGACGGCAACGAAAACAAACGCAAATAGAAAGAAGACAGCGCGTGATCTCAACAGGACGTACGGAGGTTTCATGATGCCGGAATATATCACAGGCGCATCGAACGTCAGACGGCACCAAATCCCGTAATCCTCGATAGAAATCCATAGTTTTGGCGTCCAGTTTTCCGTAAGTCCTTTCCGTAAAGTACCGGCGGATGGCATTCGTTTTGCCTCTGCGGAATCAAGTCGCGACCCAAACCAAAGCACCATCAACAAAACAACAATCAGGTACTCGTGTGTCTTCGAGAGCGGAGGTTTTATGTCCAAACGTTTGATGATCGTTTCGCTGGTCATCGCGATGGCGGTGACCGTATCGGCTCAGAGTTTTTCTGTACGAGGCACGGTGACGGATCAGTCCGGAGCGTTTATTCCGGGAGTTTCTGTCACGGTTGTACATCGTGAGAGCGGAACAACGTGGAAGGGCGTTACGAATGATCGCGGAGTTTTCGTCATTGCCGTCCTTGCGCCCGGTCCCGTGGAGGTGAAGGCGGAGTTGCCGGGATTCCAAACATGGATTACGAAGCTCAATCTCGGCGAGAAGCCCGTGGTCGATATCTCCATTGTTCTCCAGGTGGCGACGGTCTCTACGTCGGTCGAGGTGACCATCGGGGCGCTGCCGACGCTGTCGACGTCCAGCGTCTCTCAGGGCTCCGTACGAAGTGACGTGGACCGCAGGCCACGCCGCATGAACACGGAGTCTTACTCCCACATCGAGGAGAACCCGTTCATTCGCGTCTCCGATGATCCTCGTTCCACATTCGCAATCGACGTCGACACCGCGTCTTATTCGAACGTCCGGCGGATGCTGAATCAGAATCAGATGCCGCCGAAGGACGCCGTTCGCATCGAGGAGATGGTGAATTACTTCAGCTACCGTTACGACGCGCCCACGGGCAAGGACCCAATTGCAATTCACGTTGAAGTGACCAGTCCGTTCTGGGCCCCGAAACACAGGCTCGTGAAGGTTGGACTGCGCTCAAAGGACATCGATCTATCGACGAGAAAGCGCGTGAATCTCGTGTTTCTCATCGATGTCTCAGGGTCGATGACAGCTGAGAACAAGCTGCCTCTGGTGAAAAGATCGCTTCACCTTCTCGTCGAGCAGCTTCGCGACGACGATCGGATCGCGATGGTCGTGTATGCCGGATCCTCGGGCCTCGTTCTCCCGGCGACTTCGGGCGCGGAGAAAGATCGTATTCGCGAGGCCATCGATCGCCTGCAGTCCGGAGGTTCGACAAACGGCGGCCAGGGCATCCAACTGGCGTATTCGACAGCCGCTGCGAACTACATTCAGGACGGAGTCAACCGCGTCATTCTCGCCACCGACGGCGACTTCAACGTCGGAGTCACGAGCGAAGGAGATCTCGTGCGGATGGTTCAGGAGAAAGCGAAGTCCGGAATTTCTCTGACCGTGCTCGGCTATGGAATCGGCAATTACAAGGATTCCACGCTGGAGAAACTTGCCGACAAAGGGAACGGGAACTACGCCTACATCGATACTTTCCGGGAAGCGAAACGCGTGCTGGTCGAGCAGATGGCCGGCACGCTGCTGACGGTTGCTAAAGACGTGAAGCTGCAGCTCGAGTTCAACCCCGCGACAGTGGCTGCCTATCGTCTGATCGGCTACGAGAACCGGCTTCTCGAACATGCCGACTTCGACGACGACGCCAAACAGGGCGGCGATGTTGGCGCCGGGCTCAGTGTGACGGCTCTTTATGAGGTCGTGCCGATCGGGGTGCCGTTGGATGTTCCAGGCGCAAAGCCGCTCAAGTATCAGGAGCCCCAAAAAGTCCGCGGATCTCGCCGGGACGAACTGCTGACGGTCAGCATTAGATACAAACTCCCGGAAGGTAGCCGAAGCTCGCTGATCGAAACACCGGTGCGGGACCAGCCCATGACGTGGGAACGCGCTTCGAATGACCTTCGCTTTGCCGCAGCCGTTGCCGCATTTGGAATGGTGTTGCGAGAGTCGCCGAATAAAGGGACCGCGACCTTTGATTCCGCGCTTGATGTCGCGCTTGGCGCTGTGGAGCAAACGCCGCAAAGCAACACGCCTGATTACAGAACTGAGTTTGTCGAGTTGATCCGCAAAGCGCGCGCGCTCAAGTCCGGGTCATAGGAACTCGGCGTTGCTGCCGTCGTCGAAAAAAAGCTGAAGGTGTTTGGCGTTGAGGCGGAATTGAGAGATGACGCGGCAGATCTCGTCCGCCTTCGTCGCTTCAGCGGATGCACGCGCCCATCGATTCGTCCGGCTGGTGTGTTCGAATTCAATCGAGCTGCCGTCGGAAAAGTCGAGAGTGGCGTGATTGAATGCCGCATTCACGGCATAGCGAATGACGTGTCGCTTTGCGTACTCGCCGAAGTCCACGGATAAAGTGTAACGGGTCAGACCCTTGCTTTATCAGCTTGTTGGGTCTGACCCTGAATTTTACGCTTCGACCTTAGCGCGCTGCTTCGTGATCATGCCGTGGATCTCGAGCGGGATCCGGGCGGGGTTCTTCATCAGGCTCGGCAGAATGCGATCCTTCAACAGGTTTGCAGGCGTCAGATTTCCGAAACCGAGCAGAGCCATGTGTTCCGACGTGTAGATGCTGCGGACCGGATCGCTCGGTTTGTCCAGCAGCAACGCTTCAAGAATATGTCCGACGTGCAGCGCTGCCGCTTCGCGACGGTATTCGGGAGCGATCAGGTCGGGAGACATGAACTCCGGCTGCTTCTGGAATTCGACGGTCCTGCAGATTTTTTCCGGCAGACCCCAGGTCCGGAGCAGCGCCCCGCCGAGTTTTCCGGAATCGAGAACCTGGATGTACTCGGCCTTTTCGGGACTAGCCATTCTCATCACGACTTGCAGCCCCTTGCCGATGTCGTGCAGAAGGCCGATCGTCGCCGCCGTTTGCGCCTGCTGTTCCTTTCCCTGCGACGCAATTTCGAAGCAAAGAACTGAAATCAGGCAAGAGTGTTTATGGATGCGGGTCGTCTCGCGCGTCACCGGCATCGTGGACTGGGCCGCCTCGCGCATGAGCAGGTTATAGATATTGTTGAACCCGAGAATCATGCACGCGTGGTAGAAACTTTCGATTTTCTTGCCGAACCCATACTGCGCGGAATTCACAGTCCGCAGCACGATCGACACAAGCGACGGATCCAGCCGAATCCCTTCGACGACTTCCTGCACCGACGTGTTGTCGTCGAGCAATTTCATCGCGAGGTCGGTCGCATACACCGGCATCCGCTTCATATTCTGGATGACGCCCTTCACGAACTCCGTCTGGACCGCAGCTGTGCGCTCGGCATTCTGGTTGAGGATGTACTGCGAAAGCCGCAACTGCCGAAGCACCATTTCACCGTTCATGGCTCGGATCAATGCATTGGCCGTGCTGGTGGACGTATTGGCGACCTTATATATAGCGAGCTGCGTTTTGTCGGAGAGGTGTCTCAGAATGTTGACCGGAATTTCGATCAGCTTGCTGTCCTCAGCGGTTTCGCACGAGTAGGACAATCCCGGAGACCCCGGCAGCGGCGCAATGCAATCGCCGCGCTTGAAAAGCCCCGGACGACCGGGCTGGCTGTTCAATTTAACGGTTACCTGGAGCGCCCCCTCGATCAGAACGAAGAAAGAATCGGTGTAGGCCAGATCGCTGAAGAGAAGTTCGCCTCGCTTTAAGTACTTGGCCGGCGCCGCGTTATATACGGCTACGAGATCGTTCTCCGTCCATCCTTCAATAATCGGCACCTTCGGCGACGGGCCCGCAGGCTGCGCAACCGGCACTCGCGGAGCCGCCGGTTTCGGCGGTGCAGGCGGGGGCGGGGCTGGTTTCTCGGATCTGAAAAATCTCAACATAAAGTGCTACCAACTTCTTTATCGGCTGCCACCTTGTGGAACATTAGATTCCGTTTCTTCAGTTTACGGTTTCCCTGACAACTTCCTCGATCGTCGTAACCCCTTGCTGCACTTTAAGTAAGCCGCTCCGGCGCAGCGTCGTCATGCCCCCGGCGATCGCAACCTTCTTTAATTCCACGACCGTTGCATTCAGGATCACCGCCTCCTTGAGCTCCGGGGTCATCTCCATTACTTCATACAAACCGACGCGGCCTTTATAGCCGGATCCGTTGCAAATCTTGCATCCCGCGCCTCGAGAGATCTTCAACTCCGGAAGTTCTTCCGGTAGATAGCCCAACTCGATCAACGCAGGTTCCGACGGCGCCTTGGTTTCTTCCTGGCATCCTTTGCAGATGCGGCGGACCAGGCGCTGTGCGCAGATCAGATTCAAGGAGCTCGCGAGGAGGAACGGCTCGATGCCCATGTTGAGCAATCGCGAAATCGTTGCCGGCGCATCGTTCGTGTGCAGCGTGCTGAGCACGAGGTGGCCGGTGAGCGAAGCTTTGATGGCGATCTCGGCAGTCTCGAGGTCGCGGATTTCGCCGACGAGAATGATGTTCGGATCCTGCCGCAGAAACGATCGCAGCGTCGCCGCGAAAGTGAGGCCCACCTGCTCATGGATCTGAACCTGATTGATGCCGAGAAGGTTGAATTCAACCGGATCCTCAGCAGTCATGATGTTCGTGTCCGGCTTGTTGAGCTGCGAGATCGCCGAATAAAGCGTGTTGGTCTTGCCGCTGCCGGTTGGTCCCGTGACGAGCACCATCCCGAACGGCTTGTAGATCGCCCTCTCGAACTTCTTCAGCGACTCGAGATCGAAGCCGAGGCGCACCATGTCGAACATCAGGTTGTCTTTGTCGAGCAGCCGGAGCACAACCTTTTCGCCAAAGAGCGTCGGCAGAACCGAAACGCGAAAATCCAGGGCCTTGATCTTTCCGTCGATTTTCGTGCGAATCCGGATGCGGCCGTCCTGCGGGACGCGTTTTTCCGAGATGTTCAGCCGAGACATGATCTTGATGCGCGATATCATCGCATCCTTCAACTTTACCGGCGGACTCATCACCGTCTTCAGCACGCCGTCCACGCGGAATCGGACCCGGAGTTCTTTTTCGTACGGCTCGATATGGATGTCGCTGGCGCCGTTGTGCAGTGAGTCCACGAGGATGAAGTTCACGAGGCGCACGATTGGCGCTTCCTCGGACTGGACTTTGAGCGCTTCGGCGTCGAGATCCTTGGCGTCGTCGTCGAGGACCTGGAGATCGTCCTCGGGCCTTTCGACCTGGGTCCCCGGCATATCGTCGAAGACCTTCTTGAGGGCGAGATCCTTGTGGCTGCCGTAGTGTTTGTTGATGGCCTCGACGACCTGTGCCTCGGATGCCAGCAGGGCCTTGACGCGCAGCCCCGTCCTGAATGTCAGTTCATCGAATCGCGACACGTCGTTCGGATCGGGTATGGCGACGAAGAGGAGGTTGCCTTCGCGCCGCATCGGAATGGCCTGGAGCCGAAGCGCGAGTTCGCGCGGGATCAGTTTGAGGACCTCGGGATCGATTTCGGACGTGGTCGGATCCACGACTTCGAGGCCGAATTGCCGCGACAGGACCGAATGCAGGATGTCTTCGGTAAGGAAACCCAGTTTCAGGAGGGCATTGCCAAGCCGGCCGCCCTTGACTCGTTGATACTTCAGCGCATCGTCGAGTTGCTTGGCCGTGATGAAATTGCCGCTTAATAAGAGGTCGCCAAGACGCGCGGTCTTGAACAGCGACTCATCCACTGCTTCGGCTGGGGCTGGAGACACTACACCTGAGTTCATCACGCGGCTTATCGGCAGTGGCGGGAAAAGGCTTTAACCGAATGAAACACAAAGGTGTTTTCTAAAGACTAGAACAACCCAACGATTTTGCCGTCAGGCATCACATCGATCTTATTCGCAGCCGGCACCTTCGGCAGGCCCGGCATCGTCATGATGTCGCCGCATATCGCGACCACGAACTCCGCTCCCGCAGAGAGACGGACCTCGCGTATCGGGACGACGTGGTGCTTCGGCGCACCCTTCAAATCCGGATCGGTACTGAAGCTGTACTGCGTCTTCGCGACACAGACGGGAAAATGACCGTAACCGCCTTCCTGAAGCTCCTTGAACCGGTCGCGGATCTTCTGGTCCGCGATGATGTCATCGGCGCCATAGATTTCGCGCGCGATCATTTGCGCTTTTTTCCAGAGCGGCAGGTCGTCGGGATAGAGCGGCTGGAATTTGGAAGGCGTCGTCTCGATCGTCTTCACGACGGCATTCGCCAGATCCACCGCGCCTTCACCGCCTCTGGCCCAGTGGTCGGATGTGATGCACTGGACTTCCTGCTTCTCGCAGAGCGACTTCAACATCGCCGCTTCCGCGGGGGTGTCCGCGCTGAACCGGTTGACGCAGACAATTACGGGAACGCCGAACTTCTTCACGTTCTCGATATGCCTCGCGAGATTCGCGAATCCTTTTTCGACGGCCGCTACATTCTCCTGCTTGAGCCCGTCCTTCGGAACCCCGCCATGCATCTTAAGGGCACGTATAGTTGCTACGATCACGGCGGCATCGGGCTTCAGGCCCGCCTTGCGGCACTTGATATCCATGAACTTCTCGGCGCCGAGATCCGCCCCGAATCCGGCTTCCGTGACCACATAATCCGCCAGCTTCAACGCCGACTTCGTCGCGATCACTGAGTTGCATCCGTGCGCGATGTTCGCAAACGGCCCGCCGTGAATGAACGCGGGATTGTTTTCGATTGTCTGGACAAGGTTCGGCGCAAACGCGTCCTTGAGCAGGGCCGTCATCGAGCCGGACGCTTCGAGCTGCGCAGCGCGCACGTATTTGCGGTCGCGAGTCTGGCCGACGATGATCTGGCCGAGCCGCCGTTTGAGATCGTCGATGTTTTCGGACAGGCAGAAGACTGCCATGATCTCGGACGCGGCGATGATGTCCCATCCGTCCTGGCGCGGAAAACCGTTGCCGACGCCGCCCAGCGCGACGTTGATCTCCCGCAGCGCGCGGTCGTTCATATCGACGGATCGTCGCCACGTAATGCGACGCGCGTCGAGGCCGAGGGCGTTGCCCCAATAAATATGGTTGTCCACCAGCGCCGCGAGGAGGTTGTTGGCAACGCCGATCGCATGGAAGTCGCCCGTGAAGTGAAGATTGATGTCTTCCATCGGGACAACCTGGGCGTATCCGCCGCCCGCCGCTCCGCCTTTCACACCGAAGCAGGGACCGAGACTCGGCTCGCGCAGGCAGATGATCGTATGTTTCCCGATCTTGTTCAGCGCGTCGCCGAGACCGACGGTCGTGGTCGTCTTGCCCTCGCCTGCCGCGGTCGGTGTAACCGCGGTCACCAGGATCAGCTTCGCGTTCGGCCGCGGCGGAAGCGTGTTCAGGTAGTCCAGCGAGATCTTCGCTTTGAAGTGTCCGTATAGAAGAAGGTCACTGAGGTTGATACCCAGCCTGCGATGCCCCACCTGCGCGATTGGCAGCATATGGGCTTCCTGGGCGATTTGGATGTCGGTCTTCGGATTCGAATGTTGGTCGTGCACGGCGAAAAAGAATACTAGAAAACCTAGTGGGCCAACACCTCCGATTTTGTAACGGGGCCGGTTTTCTGCGGCTTGATCATTCCGCGGAACGAGAGCATGGCGATCGCCGAGATCAAGGCAGGCAGAGCGGCCGCATAAAAGATCTCACGGGGCATCCATTGCGCCGAGACCATGGCGCCGGCAATCGACGGCCCTATGATTCCGCCTACACGGCCAATGCCGAGACCGGCGCCGACTCCGGTGGAACGCAGATGCGTGGGATAGAACGTCGCCGACAACGCATTCACCGCAGCCTGCGCGCCGACAATGCAGAAGCCGGAGATGAACACGACGACTGAAAGGAAAGCGAACGGCATCGCGGGCTGGCCGATCATTGCGATGCTGACAACAGCCATGAAAAACGTCGTGGTGAGGACGGGGACGAAGCCATAGCGTCCGATCAGCCACGAGAAGACAAATGTTCCGATCACGCCGCCGACATGCAGCGTTGTTCCCACCAGCTGCGACACCTGCAGCGAATACCAGGAATTCACGATCGTGGGCAGCCAGCCGGCCAGGAAGTAGATGTTCAGGAGGTTCATGAAATTGATGGTCCAGATCAGGAACGTTCCCATCGCGCGGCCCTCGCTAAGAAGATGGACCAGGGGCACGCCCTTTCCCTTCTCTTCATTCACGACAAACTGCGTCTTCGCGTCAACCTGCGCTGAAGGGTCGATTCGACGGACCCACTTCGCGATCTTCGTCGAAGATTTGCCGCGCAGTACGAGGAACTGCAGCGATTCCGGCAGCCAGAGAAACATCATGGTGCCGATGAAGATCGGTATCACGCCGCCGACGAAAAACACGGACCGCCAGCCGTAGTTCGGCACCATCCAGGCCGAAACGAGTCCGCCGATCATGGCTCCGAGATTGAATCCGTTCGTGACGACCAAAACCATCAGCACGCGGTAACGTTTCGGTGTGTACTCGCCGACAAGCGCGACGGCATTCGGCATGATGGCGCCGAGAAAGATGCCTGCGATGAAGCGGATCGCCCACAGTTCGCGCATATCGCGCGCAAACCCGGTGATGAGCGTGGTGAATGCGAACAAGAACGTCGCGATCACGAGGACGGTGCGGCGCCCGAAGCGGTCGCCGATGGTGCTGAAGACGAGGGACCCGATGAGAATGCCGAACAACGCCGCGCTGAGGACGGGGCCCATCTGGCCCTGCTGGAGCTGCCAGTCCTTGATGATGGCGGGCGCGAGGTAACCCAGCGCCTGGACGTCGAAGCCGTCGAGGATCAGGCAGAGGGCGCTGAGGAGAAAGACGCTGACCTGAAACCGGCTGATCTTGTTGTTGTCGAGAACCTGAGTTACATCTACCTGCATTTATAGCCCCTCACGCACGATCCGCGCGCCTTCCACCATTGCCTGCATTTTCAGGAATGCGATATCGCGCGGAAGATACTTCATGCCGCAATCCGGCGCAACGACGATTCGATCGGCGCTTACATAAGGAAGAGCGCGGCGGATACGCGCGGCGACGGTTTCCGGCGTTTCGACTTCGGTCGTCGAGAGGTCGATGACACCGAGGATGATTTTCTTGCCCGCGAGCTTCGCGAGGACGGAACAGTCGAGCGACGACTGCGCCGTCTCGATCGAGATTTGATCGACGCGCGCATCGGCAAGCTCCGGCAGGAGTGAATACGCCGGCGGACGCTGGTGAATGATCGCGGCGTAGCCGAAACACAAATGAACCGCGGTCGTGCCCGTCACGCCATCGAGAGCGCGGTTCAGCGCGGCGACGCCATATTGCCGGGCCTTCTCGGGCCGCGCCTGCATGTAGGGGTCATCGATCTGAACAATGTCCGCGCCGGCTGCGAACAGATCCTTGATTTCTTCGTTCACGGCGGCGGCGTAGGCCATCGCGATCTCTTCATCGCTTTTATAGAAATCGTTCTGGGCCTGCTGCGACATGGTGTACGGTCCCGGCACCGTCACCTTGATCATGCGGTCCGTATGCTTGCGAAGAAACTCGACGTCGCGGACTTCCACGGGATGTTTGCGGCGGATCTTGCCGACAACGCGCGGCACCGGATTGGGATGTCCGCTGCGATCGAGCGCCGTGCCGGGATTATCGATATCGACACCTTCGAGCGCGGTCGCAAATCGATTCGAGTAACTCTCGCGGCGGATCTCGCCGTCCGTGATGATATCGAGGCCGGCGCGCTCCTGGTCGCGGATCGCGAGGATGGTCGCATCGTCCTGCGCTTCTTCGAGAAACTCCGGCGCAACACGCCAGAGTTCCCGCGCGCGGGTCCGCGGCGGGAAGCGTCCGGCAAGTTTTTTCCGGTCGATGAGCCACTCCGGCTGCGGGTATGAGCCCACCAGTGAGGTCGGTAACAACATATTGTGGCGTGCGTACTGCGGCTTCAGGGCTTGTACGGCTTTTGCGCGGCCTTGAGAATCTCGTTCAACGTCGGAGCATTCGCGAGCGCTGGCGCGTTGCTCTTGAATGTCCGGATGTAGGCGTAGATGTCCTTCACCTGCCGGTCGTTGATCGCGTTCTCGGGATAGTTCGGCATGTTCGTGACCGGCAGCAGCGGCGCCTGGTTCGAACGGGCGCGGAGGAATCGCGTGAAGTTCTCTTCATTCGCCAGATTCGCGGTCCAGTTTCCGACAAACGCGCGGCCGGTTTCGCCGTTGAACCCGTGACAGCCGTAGCAGCCGTGGTTGTAATAGAGCGCCTTCCCGTTGGCGGCGTTGCCGGTCACGGGGGTCGTGGGCGGATTGGGATTTCTCGGGGGCGCGTTGCCGCCACCGCCTCGGCCGCCACCGCGATCCTGCGCGGTGGCGGATAAGGACAAACCAAGCAGCAGTGACAACAATACAAATTTCGTTCTCATGTTCTGCTCCTGCGCCTATCGAGGCTGCGTGATGACGTCGATCAAGTACGGCCGGCCTTTCTTCACCGAATCGACACCGCGCTTCAACGCGGACGCCAGTAACTTCGGATCCGAGATCGGGCCTTCGCTCGCCATGCCGTATGCGGCGGCCATCTTGGCGTAATCGATGAACGGATCGCGGAGGACATTCCCGATGTGTCCTCGATCGGTCCCGCGGCCGCGCACGCCGCACATGTACTGGACGAACATCAATTCCTGATGCCACGCGCGATTGTTATGCATGACCGTCAGCATCGGAAGCTGATGATGCGCTGCGGTCCACAGAACGCCGGGCGCGTAGTTCATATCGCCATCCGTCTGGACATTGATAACGATGCGGCCGCGACTCTTCGCCGCGAGAGCCGCGCCGACCGATGCCGGCGCGCCGTAACCCATGCCGCCGGCGCCCTGTCCGCCGAGGTAGCTGTACGGCTTGTTGTGATCCCACAGCCGGCTGTTGTGTCCGCCCGAGAAATTGCTGGGCGACGCCAGGCACCAGTCTTCATTCATGATGAGCGGCCACAACTCGGAATAAACGCGCGCCGTGCTGATGGGACTCGCATCCCAGCCGTTGCGTGCCGCATCGACCGCCTGCGTCAGCGCTTCCATTCGTGCCTTCTGATTGGCTTCCGCGTTTTTCGCCGCACGTTCCTGAACGACGCGGCGTTTGTCGGCCGTGAGCTGCCGACGGACTTCTTCGACGATCGCAGGCAGGCTCGCTTCGGAGTCGGCCGTCAGCGCGAGCGCCGGCCGTGCCTGAGCATTGCCACCGCCTCCGCGTCCTCCGCCGCCACCGCGTCCGCCGGCGTTGGGAGCAATGCCGCCGAATCCGACGTTCATCGTGTCGCGGCTGAGCAGTGTCGCGAGGCCGGGGTTCGTGATGGATGCGTTAGTTTGTTGCGCGTTCTCGAGACCCAGCACGTAGTCATACGTCGTGTTCGCGCCGGGACCCTGGAGCGGATGCCGTTGCGGAAAACTCATCGGACCGTTCGTCGCGCTGGTGCTGGTGCACGCGCCGACCAGTTCGGCGAGCTCGACAGCCAGCTTCACGCCGGCCGGAGTTCGCAGCCGTCCGACCTGAATTCTCGGATTCTGCGCATCGACCAGTCCCTTCGCGATCTCTCTGGCCTGCGTGGATTCGATGGATGTGAATTTCGGCGCTTGATACGCCGGAATTCTCATCGTGCGGGCTTCTTCTTTCTGGTGCTCGATATCGAGAACGACAAGAGTCGGGCCGCAGGGCGGCGTGATGGCTTCGTTGTACGCGCGCTGGATTGCGGTCAGTGATTCTTCGAGCGTCTTCGGCTGCGCATCCCATTTCGTGAAGCTGCGAACCATCGCGGCCATGTCGTGGGCGGTGTGCGCGGCGATGAAACCTTCATCGCGTCCGACCAGCAGCAGCGCGGGCGTCCGATCGTAGTAGGTCTGGTAGATCGACATCGCGGCATGCTGGATTCCGATGGTTCCATGCAGCAGCGCAGCCATCGGTTTGCCTTCGGCTTTGCCGTATCCGTGAGCCATCGTGACGGAGGACTCTTCGTGCAGGCACGTGATCAGCTCCGGCATTTTGTTCGGCGGATTGCCGTAGTTGATGATCGATTCCTGGAGGCCTTCGAAACTCGACCCGGGATTCAACGCGACGTACTCGACGCCAAGATCCTTCAGCACCTGAGTCATCAGATCCGATCCCGGCCGCTGAACGGTGCGGCCTGCCGAGGCGGGCGGCGTGACGTTGCCGGCATCGCGCTCGACCTGCTGCGGCGACGGCGCCGGGACCACCGGCGCGGCGCCGGGAGCCGCGAGAGCAAGCTGAGCCTGCGCTTCGGAGGTTTCAACATTTGTTACAAGAGCCGCTGCTGCTCCGGCTGCGGCACCCTTGAGAAAACCGCGACGGTTCACTGCCTCTTTGTTGGACTTAGCCATGGTCGAATCCTCCTGGGAATTCTAGTTTCCGGATTGAGCCGCCCTGCAAACAAAGTTGGCAGCATCGTTCGTGCTGCCGACACCTTTATATTGGGCAACCTGCGGATACGCGCAGATCGGCCGCGTCATATCGACGCGATTGTTGGCCACGCGCGACGCGTGGAGTTGAGCTGGAGCCTGACCGCCTTCGCGCCAGTTCTCGAGCGCGCTCATCCAGTTGATCTGGCTCGGACCCTGGCCGCCCTGGCAATGTCCCATGCCGGGGACCATGAACAGGCGGACAAAGTCGTCCTGCTTCCCGCCCATCTTTGCGAGCACGCTGTTGTAGTAATTAATGGTGTTACCGGGGGAAATCGCCGTGTCGTTCCATCCGTGATAGAGGATCAGCTTCCCGCCGCGCTTCTTGAATGCCGCGAGATCCGGGTTTACGGCATTCACGATGTTGCCGAACTTCTCATCGACGACTTTCAGATCGCGATCCAGATCGAAGCCCTTCCAATCCCAGTTCAGCGTGTCGTACGCAACCAGGAACGAACCGACGGAAATCGCAGGAGGCACCTGCGCCGTGCCGTTGATGACGGTCCAGGTGGTCTCGCTGCCGTATTCTTTGCCTGGAAAAACGACTTCGCCCGCCCTCGTGCGGGCCGCGGCATACATGCGCTTCACGGATTCGAGCTGAGACGCGGTCAGACAACCCTCCGCATCGCCGGCTTTGCAGAGCAGCGTGGCCGGATCGAACTTGCAGGTGCGGGGTTCGTTGAGAAGGCTGTCCTTTACTTTATCGTTCGCATCGCATGCGGCGACGACGGCGCGATTCAGCATTTGCAGTTTCGCAGTTGGAACCGCCGCAGACGGATCCTTCAAAACCGGAATCGCGACGCCGAGATCCCATGTATGCAGATGGGTCTGATAATTCGCCGGAGCGCCGGCGATGATGGCGTCGAAGTCTTCGGGATAGCGCTGCGCGGACATCAGTCCCTGCCGCCCACCAGTTGAACAGCCGTTCCAGTAGGAAAGGCGTGGAGCGCGATCGTAGTGCGTGGTCATGATGGCTTTCGCCTTCACTGCGGTTTCATGGATGGCGCGATAGGCGAAATCGATGACCTTTTCCGGATGGCCGATCGCGAAGTTGGCGTTGCCGCCTTTATGTCCGGTGTCGGTGGACGCGGTGGCATAGCCTTCGTTGATCGCGGCGACGAGCGCGGGATAGCTGATGACGCCCGCCCAACCACCGCCGCCGACAAACTGGAATTTGCCGTTCCATGTTTCGGGAAGCCAGACTTCCATATCGATGACGGAATCCGCAGTAGGCCGCATGGTTGCTGCTATACGGCAGAATGCCTGATTCGCCACGAGAGGCGCGGCTGCGGGCGCGCCGCCTCCGCCACCTTCACCGCCTCGACCGCCACCGCGGCCCCCGCGTCCCTCGGCAGCCGGTGCTGCAGCAGGTGCTGCCGCAGGTTGAGCGGCAGGATTCGGCGGCGGCGTGAATGTTCCCGCAGGAACGATATCGGCCATGGTGACCGTGGTCTGTGCAAGCGTGATGGATTTGAGTCCGGAGCACGGCGTCGGAGCGGCAGCGAGAGCCGCGCCGGCGAGCAAAGCAGCGACGTTAGCGATCATTAATTAATGTCCTCCCGAATGTGGGGGAAAACTATCACAAGTTTCGGCGTAACCGCTATAATTTGCAGCACGATGAAACGTCCATGGCTCGGAGTTTTAGTGCTCCTCGTGCTGGCGGCAACGCCGGCCACCGGACATCACTCCTTCGCGGCGCAATTCGATCGAAGCAAGCCGATCAAATTCACGGGAAAAGTCACGAAGCTGGAGTGGATGAATCCCCACATCTATTTCTATGTCGATGTGAAGGACGAAGCGACGGGGAAGGTCATCAACTATGCGTGCGAAGGGACTGCGCCGAACACGCTGTACCGGAACGGCTGGCGGAAGGAGTCACTGAAAGAGGGCGATATCGTGACGGTGGAAGGATGGCGCGCCAAAGACGGCACGAACCTGATGAACGCCGGAAGCGTGGTGCTGGCGGACGGCAAGAGAGTGTTCTCCGGTTCGGCCACTGCTCCCTGACATTATGCTGAAACTCCTCTTACTAACTCTCCTTCAGGTCTCGACACCGGACTTCAACGGCTTCTGGACGAACCAATACACGCCGGATATCGCTCAGGCCCTCGGCAAACAACCGCCGTTTACTCCACATGGCGCGCAACGCTGGAAGGATGTCGATACAAAGGATGACCCGACAGCCGTATGTCTCCCGGTCGGTCCATCGCGAGCCTTCACCGCCCCGTTCCCATTCCAACTCGTCCAAACGCCGAAGCTGATCGCGTTCCTCTTCGAATACCAGACGATCTACCGGATGATCTACATGGACGGCCGCCCGCACCCGCCGGACATCATGGAATACCCGGAGTTCATGGGCCACTCGATCGGCCGGTGGGAAGGCGACACGCTCGTCATCGACACCATCGGCATCAACGAACGAAGCTGGCTGGACACGGCCGGACACGAGCACAGCGGCAAACTCCACCTGACCGAACGCATTCGAAAGCTCGACGACAACCGCCTTGAATACAAAGTCACCTTCGACGACCCGGTGTTCTTCACCGAGCCCTGGTCGCTCACGCGCACGTTCACCCGCGGTAAAGAGACGGATCGGATCATGACGTATTCCTGCAACGAGAATAATAAGGACGTCGAACACCTGGTCGGGAACAAGAAGGCCGCCGAGCAGCAGCAGTGAAGAAGCTAGACAAGATCTACACCGCCAAACCCGCCATCACGCTTCTCACCCGACTCCGCAAAACAATCGCCAAGTTGCCGGACGTCACCGAAACCGTTTCGTGGGGACATCCGACGTTCAAAGTCGGAGACAAGACCTTCGCCGTCTTTGAGCAATACAAAGGTGAATTGGGCCTGGCGCTGAAAGTCGAGAAAGAACTTCAGTCCGTCTTCCTGAAAGACCCTCGCTTCTACCTGACTCCTTACATCGGCAAACAAGGCTGGGTGACGCTGCGGATGGAAGGATCGCCGGTCAACTGGAAAGAAGTCCGGGAGTTGCTCCACGGCAGTCAGCGATTGATTTAGCAACGTTCGGTTCGAGGACCGCCTTCGGTCTTATATTTCATAATTTCCACAACGCGTGGCTCCGTCGAGAAAATATGATCGCCCTCGCGCCCACATGACAGACGTCACCATCGTCAGAATCGCGTGATGTCGACTCGCGCGACCTCGCCGCCCACAACAGCGTTGGTGATGCGCAGGCCCGTCGGGGTGCCGTCGCTCCACGTAAGGTCAATCGACGCAGATGGCGCGGTGAGCAGCTTAATCCTGCGCATTGAGTTCACCCATTCACCACACTCGGAACCCGGCGGGCGTGTGGCGACTGCCAGTTCTCTATCCTCAAAAACGTGCCACACAACGATCACGTCCGGGAGCCCGCTGTCGTAGAGCGTTGGTCCGTCGCCCCACCGATACTCGAGGATAAAGTACTCACGATCACCGCAGCGCGGGTCATGAAGAATAATGATCTCACGTCGACTCTCGACGGCAGCAAGGCTGACCGTGCCCGTCTGCCACGTGGGGATGTTGAAAAGCTGCGGCTTAACCATGCCGGTTTTCAGCTTGATGAACGGATCAAGGTGCCAGGGCTCTGACTGGTTTCCGCCCATAATGCTGTAGGCCCCAAGTGGATAGGGCGTTGCACAGCCGTAAAGGTCGTGACTGAAGGGCAAAAGCGCATGCCCGGACTCGTGCGCCAACATGCCTACGCCCGCACGGCGTTCGTTTGGATCCGCCGACAAGTATAAGTCGACCCATGAGAGCTTGATCGGCTTGGCAAAACCATCGAGCGAGGCGGTCGCCGAGCGGTTTGCGCCGTATGGCAGGGCCTTGCGGGATGACGACATAGGTCGTGAGTTCCTCACGCGTAAGCTCGCCGTCTCCGTTCCAGTCCCAGGTATGGAAGTCGAAGTTCGGGTCGACTGCCGCCAATACGTCCGCGCGCATCGTGACGAACTTGTCGTCAAGATCCCAGTAGTAGCTGCCCTGATGGGCCGAGGGTGCTGTATACCAGGCGCCATCGTTGCAGCCGCGGTACATCACCCAACCAAGGTCGTGGTGCCCACCCGAGTTCTCGATAAGCCAGTCCTCGAGGTTCACGTTCCCATCAGTACCCTGAAAGTGGCCACGCACCTGAGCCCTGCTCGGACGCGGGTGACCAGTCCGTACTGGATCAAAGCAGATGACTAGCACGGTCGCACTCTGGTGGCGTGGACGTGTGGACGTGCCCGGAAGTCCGCGAGCAAGCTCAGATCCCGAGCGCTCCTTGTGCAACACGCGAAGCGTACGGTCGCGGATCGTCGCCGTCGTCCCGGAATCGACGGCAACCTGCAGCCTCGTATTGTGCGAGCCAGATACGAGGTTGGTCGCCGTAAAAGTCGCCGACGCAGTACGCCAAGTGCCTCCGCCCCGCGCGAGTTCGACCACGACCGGTTCACTATCGATGTAGAGACGGCCGCGCAGCCTGCCCGTACCACTGAGGCGCACCTCGCCCGACCACATCACGCTTACAGTGTTGGTTTCGGCATTAGTGGTGAATGAGAGTCGTCGAGTGTCGTCCAGGAGGTCGAGCTGACAGTCGCCAGCGTGCCCTGGATATTTGTATGAGCGAGGCCGCCCCGGCCGCCACTCCCGCTGGCCTCAACGGCGATTGCCGCCACACCCAAATATCCATTCGGCGCCGTAGCCTGGATCTGCACTGTGTGAAAGCCAGCCGTGTTTATCGGGCCGATAAGAATTGCAGTTCGCGCTCCGCGACGGCTGTTGCCGCCGGCCTCAGCCAGGACGACATCATTCCCGGGAACGCCATCAATGACCGCGCGAACTCGAAGCGACCCTGAGGTCACCGACGGTGTTCCGCTCACGTGCACGATCAGCGGTCCTGACAATGATAATGTCCGCACTGCCGTGTTGAGCCCGGGAATGTTGGCCCATATGGGAGTTGCGTGGTAGGTCTGCGTGGTATAGGCAACCGCGAGGTGCCCGGTTCCCCAGTCGGGCGAGGCGGTGTTCGCGCTGACAGCGCGGCGCCCGACTTTAACGGTCGTGCCTGGGTCGAGCTTGGCCTCAACGACGATCAGGTGTTGGCCGGCACCCACGTTAGGCTTAACGAACGTGAATGTGCGGACGCCGTCGCGCGCCGTGCTCCCGGACTTGAATGTGACGACATCAGGCTTAGCAGCCACTCCGTCGACGACGACGCGCACCCAGACTGGAACAGTCGCCTCAAGTTCCAAACTGACGGTAACTGCCAAGTGGTCGCCCGCGCGAGCGTAGGCGCTTGTCGCCAGGTCGGGGATCCCGCGAAACGCTCCCCACCCTGTGAGGTTTTCCCAGGGGGAATCTGCAGGCTCGGAAAGTCCTGAAAGGTTACCGAAGGGGTTGTCAGGCTGCTGCGAATAACCAGGGAGCACCGGAAGCGCCACCCAAAGGACTAGTGCGAGCGGTATCATTTGCGTGACCGCCCAGCGGAACAACATCCACACTTTGTGTTTGGTAAATCCGACTTTCATTTCATCACCTCCACATGAGAAAGCGGGAAATGTGCGCCAAAACTGATGAGATAGCTGACAGATTCCTGGTCAGAGCCAGAAGGGGAATTCTTCAACGATGCGAGTTTTGGCCGGGATTTGATCGCATTCGCTATCAGGAGGGGTTGCGATGCTTCCTTAACTTCTACTGAATTCGGGCCATTTGAACCTTAACCCGACTGCGAGCTCGCAGCTTCAACACGACAAAACCGAACGATTCATGCCCGGGACCTGCTTCCAAACAGTGCGGAGTCAAATTAGCTCGAGGGTTTTTGTGTTGTCGGCTTCTTTACTTCCGCGACTATACGAGCCCCTAAATCCCGATTTACGGCGGACAGAAATGAAACGCAGAACGTTGATGCCGTCGGCACGACGTTCAATCTACGGTTTGGCGGTTTACCATGCATGCGCTTCGCCGGATCGTTAGCCAGCATGTGGGCCAGCCGCCAAGGCGCGATGCAGCGAGCCTTGGAGATCTCCGCGTCACTCCGCGGTCCTTTTCAGAGTCGCGATAAGAGCCGCCGTGATAACCGTAACCGCGGGGCCAAGAATCTCGGAGATCTTCACCAGTTCCCATCCCTCCGCCCCGAGAACGTTCAGCTGTTTTTCCATTTCAAAGTCTCCTGCTGCCAACTTGGTTCCCATGGCATTCCACTTGATGTCGAAACGGACGACGCGATATTCATACTTTGTTTTCATGAATTCCTCCTGGAAATCGAGATCGCTGACGTCGATATTGAACGCCGCAGCGAGAGCTTTCCTGGATTGGATTGAAGCCACTCCGCTGCGTTCGATCCGTTGAACGGTACGAAGGTTCAAACCCGACGAAACTGCCAATTCATCCTGTGACCACGATCGCTTCTTCCTCAGGGCAAGGATGAGAGTCCGGTTGATGTTCATGTCGTAACCTCTGTTCTGTTGGCCTCCGTACGTGGGCAAATGTATGGGAATAGCCCGGTGTCCGCCACGGCGATCGTGGGACTCCGAGTCGGAAAATATATGACATTCTTACGGCATCCGCCCGGAAACGCCGGAAAAGGAGTCCGGAGAAGCATATCGACCTAAAAAGAGGCGAGAATTCTCCGCGGACTCCTTTTACCGCTGAATAGCATGCTGACGTCAGTGGTCCTGACAAATGGCTCGTTTGGCGGTGAAGACAAGCGTGGCCCGCGAGCTTCTCGTCGAGTGTGGGGAAACGTGATTTAAGACCCGAATGGACAGGTTGGTGATTCCACGACTGCCGGTCCTCTCACTATTAGGTGCTGGAAGGCCGACATCCGCAAGCCGCGTTCCTTATGCATCGCCCAATCCTTAAAAGGATCGTCCAACTCAAGTCCCGAATAGCCGGTTTATCAGGCAGTGGTACATAGGATTGTTTAGCCAGAAGCCATCAGCGACGACTCCCTCCGGGCCGGGTATCTTTTAGGTTATTGAACGCCTATCCAGTGATGTTTAGGATGGACGGCAATGACAAAAAAGAACATCCGAGGCAACCCTCCGGAAAAAGTCGAATTGTGTGGATCGAGGCGGATGTTTCGCGCGCTGAGGCGCGTCAATGCGACTGTAACGATCCTGGCAGCCTGTCTTTTGGTAGTGAGTGTAAATGCGCGACAAACCGTACCATCCGCAGTCCAGCGGCGGGAATCTGCTTCAGAGAGACCGGCCTTTGAAGTCGCCACTATTAAACTGGCTTTGCCGAACGCGGTTCCGCGGAACCAAATGGTGAGGAGGAGCCCCAGCCGAGTCTCCATTCCGGGCATGACGCTGTCTTGGTTGATTTACACCGCATACGGTGAGGGGATGAGTACGTCAACCGCGGTGGTCGGCGGCCCTGACTGGAGGAACCAGACCGCGTATGCCATCGAAGCCCAGTCGCAACAGCCTGCCACGCAGTTGCAGTTTCAAGCGATGCTCCGCACTCTCTTGGAGGATCGCTTCGGATTGAAGATTCACAGAGAAGCCGTCGAGGGTGACATCTATGCTCTGGTTCTCGACCGGAGCGACGGCAAACTCGGACCGAAGGTGCAACCCTGGACCGGCACTTGCGCGAACGGCCGGACGCCTTCTGAAGCCGAGTATGACGACTCCCTCATTCCGGCATGCCCGAGCGGTCTTCTCGGGAACCGACTATTTATGGACGGCGGCACCATGTTTTCGGCCGCAGACCTGTTGTCCCTGCCCATGTCCAGGCCCCTTCTGGGCCGTGTCGTGCAAGACCGCACAGGACTGACTGGCCGATACAAGATCGACCTGGATTACCCGTTTGTGCTCCCACCCAACTCTGACCCGACCCTTCCGGATCCCAGGCCGTCGTTATTCACCGTGATTCGAGAGCAATTGGGAATGAAGCTGGAGCCGTCTCGAGGGCAGTTTAAGAGGATCGTGGTGGACGACGCGCAGCGACCTACAGAGAACTAAACTGGCCAGCGAGGATCCCAAACTCTCGCATTACTTGGAAAAGTTCATATCCGGTTGGTGAAAATCTGCCAAAAGTCGTAGCACTGCTTTCCGCAGTGTTTACGAATCGAAGCTCAATGGATCTGTAGTCGGTTACACACCAACTGAGTTCCTGAGGAGATGGCTAAACGCTGACCGACTCTCGCGGCGCTATTGCTCAAAAGAATTCCCCTGCAGGAAATGTTGGCTCAAAACTCATGCGTAGAATCCGAAGCTGACCAGAAGGATCAACAGGCGCGCCATCTCTTTGATGCGTAGGAATTTCAAGTGAGGGGTATCGGGTCGTCCGGTCACGAGACCGTGCCACATAAGGTCGATTATGTTGAGGAACCCGGGACACTCTTGCTATCCTTTGCCGCTCAGGGTTCTGGGTCACCATACAACTACGGGGGTCGATACCAATGATGAAAACATATCGCTCGTTGCTTTTTGCATTGCTCGTTCCAGCATCTCTTCTTGTAAGCGTATTCGCTGTTGTTGAGGCGGCTCAGAAAGAAAGTTCTTCTTCGGCGGTCAAAGGGGGACGCTGGTCCGATCCGGCCACCTGGACTGACAAGAAGGTACCGGGCGAAGGCACCGCAGTCACCATTGACAGAAACATTGAGGTTGTCCTCGATGTCACGCCGGCGGCGCTGCGCAGTTTGACGATCAACGGCAAACTGAGCTTCGCAAACAATAAGGATCTTGAACTGACCACCGAGTGGATCATGTTGCACGGGGAGTTGGAGATTGGTACGGAAAAGTCCCCCCACACGCGCAAGGCGACAATTACCCTCACTAACAACGTCAAAGACGAAGATATAAGTGGAATGGGTGGAACGAATGACCGCGTTGACCGCGGGATCATGCTCATGGGCGGAACCCTGAACCTGCACGGTGATCGGCAGAACACCTGGACCAAGCTGGCCAGGACAGCCGAAGCAGGCAGCAATTCGATAGAGGTCCTGAACGCCGCTGGCTGGCGGGTCGGCGACGAGATTGTCCTCGCGTCCACGGATTTCGATCCCAGGCAGGCAGAGAGGCGAACCATTTCCGCCATCAGGGGAAATACGATCACGCTCGACAAGAAGCTGGACTTCATGCACTTCGGCAAGATCACCTTCGACGTGGATGAACGCGGTGAAGTCGGCATGATCACACGCAATATCAAACTTCAGGCATCGGCCGACGCGGAACAATCATTCTACGGCGGGCACGTGATGGCGATGGCCCCAAGCAAGATGTTTGTCGAGGGCGTCGAGTTCCAGCGAATGGGCCAGAACCTGACTCTTGCCCGGTATCCGATCCACTGGCATCTGATCGGCGATGCAAAAGGGCAGTACATCAGGAACGCCTCGATCCACGACACCTACAACCGCTGTGTGACCGTGCATGGCACGCATAACCTGCGCGTTGAGAACAACGTGACCTACAACACCGTCGGTCACTGCTTCTTCCTCGAAGACGGCGTGGAGTATGGCAACGAGTTTATTCGCAACCTGGCGATCCAGACCAAGTGTCATACGTCCAAGCCGTGCGTCCCGACCAACCTCGCCGCGAGCGGCGAGACCAGAAACGGAACGAATGGCCAGCAATCCAAGGATGTTCTGCTGCCCTCGGACAACACGGCGGCGTCTTTCTGGATCACCAATCCGGACAACACTTTCCGCGACAACGTGGCCGCTGGTTCCGATTCGAACGGCTTCTGGATGTCATTGCCGGAGCACCCCATTGGTAAGTTCGAAGGCACGGAGATCAGTGCGAAGACCTGGCCACGTCGAACGCCATTCCGCGAGTTCAAGGGCAACGTCGCCCACTCCAACTACGACGCGTTCATGTTCGACCGAAACATTGCGCCCAATAACACTTTCGGTGTTACCGGCAGCTCGCATACCGGCCTTGAAAATCCCGCTGACGCGAACAGCAAGGCGTTGGAATCGGTCTTCCAGGACCTCACCGCCTACAAGAACCGGAATGGCGCCATCTGGGGCCGCGGTGAGATGCACGTATTCAGGAACGTGAAGGCGGCCGACAACGCCATCGGCTTTACGCACGCGTCTGGCGCATTCGGTCGTTACACCTTTACGTCACAGGTCGTTGACTCGCTGTTCGTGGGCGAAACCGAAAACATCGGCAACCCCACGACTGACGCGGAAAAGGCTTACGGTCGCAGCGTGCCGAAGCGCGATTTGCCGGATTTCCCGATCCGCGGCTACGAGTACTACGATTACCGTCATGACGTGGTGAATACCACCTTCCGGAATTACGAGGACAACGCCACTCGCAAGACGGGAGCGATCTCTAACCTG
>Ga0137465_1000088_pt1 | contig 77737 bp, 68 predicted proteins | sample EasRivERMGT828_2_FD_104906 | JGI IMG/M metagenome (GOLD analysis project Ga0137465, IMG submission 104906) | Soil microbial communities from meander-bound floodplain in the East River, Colorado, USA - East River MetaG ERMGT828_2 | ecosystem: Environmental > Terrestrial > Soil > Floodplain ... | reverse complement strand
TTTGAGAAACAAAAAAGTGGTTCAAATCACCCTCGACCAAAATAAAAATGCGCTATAACCGAAATGTGAGCGTCGATTTTTCGCCATGTTGCTGCCGCGAGGAGTTTTCACACAGCCTCGCGCTGCAGCGCCTAACCCGGCATGGCGCCGTGGTTTGCAATTCGCGCGTCCCGTGGGCCGGGTCGCTATATGGTCGTTAGACGGCAGAGGCATCTCGGACACTATGGCCATAAAACAAGCAGTTCCCGTATTGCGAGTAGCCGACGTGGCTCGTTCCATCGAGTGGTACCGCAGCACCCTTAGCTTCGTCGGTGATCCTTTTCCTGCCACGCCTCCTCACGAGTTCGCTATCCTTCGACAGGGATCCGTCGAGTTGATGTTGCGTCGTGGCTCGCCACCGGTTCGCACAACACCTCGCCAGTATGATTGGGACGTGTACCTGCGTCGCGAAGGCGATCGCTTCCGTGAGGTATTCGCTGCGTTCAGTGCTCGCGGCATCGTAACCCGGCGGTTGGAACGGATGCCCTATGGGCTAGCGGAGTTTGAGATTACGGACCCGGATGGTTATATCCTTTGTCTTAGCCAGGAGCTTGAAGATGCTAGCGACCTTCCAAAACCTGCCGTCTAACATGCGATGGAGCGAACAGCCGCTAGCCTTTAGCCATTGAACGATCTTATCCATAGTCACATCTCTGGTTTTCGGCGGCTGTCGCTCATCTCTGGTCGTTAGGCCGCCCTATGGCGATCAATACTCTCACGTAATGCGACCCCTTCGATACTCCATCAACGTCACATTGGACGGGTGCTGCGATCATCGCGTAATGTCCCCGGACGAAGAGTTGCATCGTCACGCGGTCGAGAACCTCAACCGGGCCGATGCCCTCCTTTTTGGCAGGGTGACTTATGAAATGATGGAGGCAGGGTTTCGGTCGCCGGCGCGGACGAGAGCGATGCCCGATTGGATGGAACCCTTCGCCCGGACGATCGACGCGGCAAAGAAGTACGTCGTGTCGAGCACCCTGGACCGGGTCGATTGGAACGCGGAGCTCGTGCGCGGGGATCTGGGGGAGGCCGTTCAGCAGCTCAAGCGGGAGCCGGGTAAGGGACTGTTTGTGGGAGGCGTGAAGCTCCCGCTGGCGTTGGCAGAGCTGGGATTGATCGACGAGTACGAGTTTTGTGGTACAGCCCAGGCTGGCGGGCCACGGGCCGACGTTGTTCGCCGGGCTATCGAAGCATGTCGACTTGAAGCTCATAAGCCGGCTGGAGTTCGGCTCGGGGGCGGTGGCGCTGCGGTATGAGCCGAGAAGGTAACCAGACGTTTTCAGCATACCGAAACATTGATTCATCTGTGATATCTGGCAGCCTCGGTTGGTCGCTCCTGAGCGGTGGGCGCGTTCAAGCGTGGCGATAGCCAGCGCAGGACGCGTCCCGGCAAACCCGGCACGCCCCCACAACAAACGCCGACATGTCCGTGCGGCAACCGCCAGATGTCGGGCTGTCCCCACGACTGCCAGAGGTCCTCGATATCGTCCTTCGAACAGATCAAATCATGGATCCCCTCTATCAATAATATGTTTTCCCTGGGGATGGCTGGCTGGATAAGGGTCAAATTCATAGGCGTCAGATTCATCCTCTGGCATAGCTCGCGAGCGTTCTGCAATCTCCCGCGGATACGAGGGCGCACAGCCCGTTGTTCGAGCCAGGGTTTAAAGCGCACAGCGGGGCTTGCCATAACGACAGCGGCCAACCGCGCATCGTGGCACACCGTCAGCCCCGCATCACCCGCTCCCATCGAATAGCCCCACAGCGCCACAGCGGGGCAACCTTCCCTCAGCAGCCACCCGGTCAAGGCACGAATCTCGGCAATCCCCTGCGCCGTTCTCTGCGCCAAAAAAAGGAAATCCCCGCTCTCAAATTCCCCGCGCTGGCGGGGGCGGCGTTGGAAGTGGTAAGGCGGCACTAACGTCGCCACGTTAAATCCCGCGCGATTAAAGCGGCGGGCGAGCAATGGAAATCTGAGTTTGTAACTGGCGGAGTCATTCCAACCAGGCAGTAGGATAATCACCGGCCGCTCCTGCCATCGTTCAGTGCAGCGGTAAAACCGTCCATGAACGACATTGTTCTCCGTGAAATCGCATGGCCGGGGCGTGGGAAAGCGGAAATGGAGAGAGCCGTTGAATTCAACCTGCGCCGGTTGACTCTCCGTGGGAACGAAGTCCGGACCATTGAGAAATTGAAGCGCTTCCTCCAGCCTCGGGCCAGATGCATTGGCGGGCGTCATCAGTGCCACAATTTGAATGGCCGACGAGTCCATCAATTTTGCTAACGGCGCGATCATTCGCTTGTAGGTTTCTTTCTCTCGCAATTCGGCAATCCAGCTTCATGGTGGATTTGTTAAGACCCAAATCGTTGCATGCATCAGTCCTCCCGAATTATGCCGAGTTGCAAAGACAAAAAGAAGGCGATTCTTTTCGGTTTTCGAGGCAATCGCCTCAACAACTCGGCATAATCAATTACACGGCACAATGACCAAGGGTTCGCAAAGACGCGTGCGTTCCGTGGCCCATGATCACGTGATCGCACACATCGATCTTGAGTAGCTGACCGGCGCGGATTAGTTCGCGGGTCACGCTCACGCCAGCGTCAGAAGGCGTGGGATCGCCAGAGGGATGATTATGCATGATCACGATTGCGGCGGCGGCGGCTACGATTGCCAATCGGAAGACTTCACGAACCGAAAGAAGAGTTGTATCAAGAGTTCCGATGGAAACAAGATGGTGTCCCTTTATCTTCCGCCGGGTGTTAAGGAGTAGAACCACACAGCATTCGCACTCGGGATTGAAATGCGGGTGCCTAGTGATATGCGTGCGCCAGTAGTTAGCCGCTTGTTCCGGGCCGTCGCAAATTTGCATTTCGGCGGGAGTGGGACACTCGCGAAGCGGAACACGTTTCCATTCTTTTGGGTGAGTGATTGTGGCCTAATAATCAAACCTTTGCCGATACTCTTCAGACAGCAACAGCTCTCAACCATCTTTTTCGCGTTAGCGCTTGGCCTTTCTGTGAGGAAATCTCGCTGTTGTATGCGTAGAGACCGGGTTCAACGTGCCCAATCAGGGCGCTTATTAATGCCGGCTGAAGCTCTCGAACATTATGAAATTGGATTTTGAGCGAGAAAATACCCAGTTGAGACATGGGTTCAAACATCTTAATGGGTTCCATGTCAACTCGATCTAGAGAATGGTTCGACAATTCCATGAAGGGCGATCCTGGCCGAGAACTAGTCGTTTTCACTGAGGCTCTCAAGGTTCCAGTTCAAGAGCGTGCGGCGTTTCTGGAACGTACCTGCGCCGGCGACGAGAATCTGCGCCACAAAGCGGAGACATTACTGAGCGCCCACGATCGGCTCGGAGATTTTTTGGAAGAACCACCCACCGGAGCGTCTGTCGAATGAAACAAATATGAAAAGTGAAATCTGCTTATCGCTTCGAGATGAAGTTAGCATCAACATGGGCTGGTCTCGAAGAAATACTTACTGGGCTCTGCGTCTTGAGGACGGCGAAAATGGAGGTGGAGTACGGCGCGTGGATGAGGCATGCTGGGGAGCGTCAGAGTCGAGTAACATGAGTGATGCCACTGTCATGTTGGCTGCCATTGAGGCAGGTGACTCAAAAGCCGCCGAGCAGTTGCTCGTAATCGTTTATGATGAATTGAGGCGCCTCGCAGCCTCAAAGCTTGCTCTGGAAGCTCCCGGCCAGACGCTCCAACCCACTGCGCTGGTGCACGAAGCCTGGCTGCGCTTGGTTGGCGATCAGGCTCCCTCGTTTAATGATCGCGAGCATTTCTTCCGCGCTTCCGCCGAGGCAATGCGCCGCATTTTGATCGATCGCGCCCGGCGGAAACACACCAAACGCCATGGCGGGGGCTACCAACGCCTGGATTTTGAGGGCTTCGATCTGGCCGCTCCACTCGTGGATGACCAACTATTGGCTGTGAATGAGGCACTGGACAAATTTGCAGCGGAGCATCCGGTTCAAGCCGACTTGGTCAAGCTGCGGTATTTTGCTGGGCTGACCAACGAGGAAGTCTCCCAGGTTCTGGGAATTTCGGTATCAACAGCCAAGAACTACTGGACGTTTTCCCGCGCCTGGTTGCTGAACGAAATGGAAGGCTAATAACAGCTTAATTCGATGACCTTCAACTTCAAGCGTGCGGCCCGGATTGTGTGAACGTGTCGCGATTCATCCATGACGCGTGAACTCTGGACGCGACATTGAACTCTTTACGGAAGCGGTTCAACTCGCGCCCGCGGAGCGCATCGCTTTTCTGGACCGCGTCTGCGCTGACGACCAGGATCTCCGTCGCCAGATAGAGGCTTTGCTCGAGTCGAATGATCGCGTCGGAGCTTTCCTGGAACAGCCTCCGACAACGGCGATAGGCGAAGAGAGGGCCAAACCCACTGCCGGGGAAAAGCCCGGCGATCGCATCGGACACTACAAGCTCTTGCAGCAAATTGGCGAAGGCGGTTGTGGAGTGGTCTTCATGGCGGAACAGGAGGAACCGGTCCGCCGCCGAGTCGCCCTCAAGGTCGTCAAACCGGGAATGGACACGAAAAGCGTGATCGCACGCTTTGAGGCGGAGCGACAAGCGCTTGCGCTGATGGACCATCCGAACATCGCTCACGTATTCGATGCGGGCGCGACCGAGAGCGGGCGGCCGTACTTCGTGATGGAACTGGTTCGCGGAGTAAAAATCACTGAATACTGCGATCAACATTCACTGACGACCTGCGAGCGGCTCCAACTGTTCATCAAGGTTTGCGAAGCGGTCCAACATGCGCACCAAAAGGGAATCATTCATCGAGACATCAAGCCGTCCAATATTTTGGTTGCCACAGACGCGGATGGAACGGCGCTGCCCAAAGTGATTGATTTTGGAATTGCGAAGGCGACCACCAATCAACGCCTGACAGACAAGACATTATTCACTGCTTTTGAAATGCTCATTGGCACGCCCGCGTATATGAGCCCTGAACAGGCTGTGCTGACCAGCGTGGACGTTGATACGCGGACGGACATTTACAGCCTGGGCGTGCTTCTCTACGAGTTGCTGACCGGGACCACACCTTTTGATTCGAAAGAACTGTTGAAGGCGGGACTCGATCAGATTCGCCACGTTATCACCACCGAAGAACCGGTTCGTCCCTCGACGAGGTTGAAGACGCTGGTGGCCACAGATCTGACAAGTATCTCCCAGCATCAGCGAGCCGATCCTTCAAAGCTGATCAGCGATGTTCGCGGCGACCTGGATTGGATCGTGATGAAGGCACTGGAGAAAGACCGCGCGCGACGATATTGCACGGCCAACGGGTTGGCGATGGACGTGCAGCGCTATCTGTCGGGTGAGGCGATTTTGGCGCGGCCTCCAAGTAAGGTTTACAAACTGCAAAAGACGGTGCAGCGCAACAAGCTGCTTTTCGCCAGCGCGAGTGTCATCGCGCTGCTCATCGTCGGGAGCTTGATCGTGGTTTCAACCTCGCTGGCGAAAGAACGCCGGTCGCGGCGCGAGGCGGAAACAGCATCGGCCAAGAGCCGGCAAGTCACGAGATTTCTCGAAGACATGCTTCAAGGCGTCGAGCCGGCCGCCGCTCTGGGCCAGGACACGAGAATGTTGCGAGGGATTGTCGATCGAACCGCCGAACGCATCGGCAAGGAGATGACCAATCAGCCCGCGATTGAAGCTGAGTTGCGCAGTCTCATCGGCCGGCTCTATTTCGAAATTGGGAATTATGACGGCGCGGAAAAAATGCATCGGGCAGCGCTGGCTTTTTACAGAAAGCAGTACGGGCCGAAGAGCCAAGAGACCGCAGCGGGGCTAAACGATCTCGGCGTTGTTCTGTCGAAGCAAAGCAACTTAACGGAAGCCGAGCGTGCCCATCAAGAGGCGCTCGGCATTCGGCGCGCGCTCTTCGGCAACGAACACGAGGACGTGGCGACCTCACTCAATAATCTTGCGACCGTTTATCGTCAGCAGCGAAAGCTTGATGAGGCTGAAAAGCTGATTCGAGAAGGCTTGGCGATCAGGGAAAAATTATTCGGCAACGAACATTTGGAGGTCGCGGATTCCTTGCACAACTTGAGCCTCGTTCTGGGCGATCAACGCAAGGGAGATGAGTCGGAAGCGAGGGCACGAGAAGTTTTAGCGATGCGACGCCGTCTCCTCGGAGACGAGCACCCGCTGGTAGCAGTAGCCCTTCTTGATGTGGCCTCCGCTTTGGGTTCTGTGGGCAAGTTGGACGAGGCGGAATCATTGCAAGAAGAAGCTTTCACCATGCAACGAAAGCTCCTGGGTGACGAACATCCCGATGTCTCAACATCTTTATCAGCGTTGGGCGAGCTCATGAGAAAGCAGGGAAACCTGAAAGAGGCTCGGATGGTTTCAAGCGCGGCCATCACGATACAACGCAAGATGTTCGGCGAAAATAGTCCAGAAGTGCTGAGGTCGCTGCGAAACCTCGCTTCGACTTTTGAAGACCAAAGAAAACCGGAGGAAGCAGAAGCCATCTACCGTGAAGTTTTGGCCGGCTGGCGCAAACGCGGAGAAAGCGAGGGTCCGCAAGGTTTGTATGCCTTGGAAAGCATCGCGCGCGTCCTCATGAAGCAAAAAAAATCCGGCGAAGCAGAACAATTGCTGGATGAGGCATTGACTCCTGCACTCGTTCAGAAGCCATCGAGTGCGAAACTGCTTGACCAAAGAGTGAAGCTCAAAACATGTCGCGGCCAATGGAAGCAGGCCGCCGGCGATGCTGCTCTCGTATTCGAATATCGGCCGACTGACCACACGCGTTATCCGGTTCTCGCTGCGTTGTTGATCAAAACGCAAAACCACGCCGCTTACGAAAAGCTGCGCACGAAGCTTCTCCTTGCGTGGTCGGAGACGAATAACTACTACGTTGCTGATCAGGTGGCCAAGGCCTGTCTTTTTCTTCCGTACTCCGAAGCGGATTCCAAACTCATCAACCACCTCGCCGATCTGCCAGTCACAAGTGGAACTGAAAATGAAGCGGCCATACCGTACTTCCAAAACCTCAAGGCTCTTTCCGAATATCGGCAGGGGCATTACTCCGACGCCATCGATTGGGGTCAAAAGGCGCTGAGCTGGCCGCGCAATCCTGTGCATCCCTACGCATCTGCGATCCTCGCGATGGCTTACTGGAAGCTGGAGAAAAAAGAAGAGGCGCGGGCCATGTTAGCGCAAGGAGATTTGTTGGCGCCGCGAGAGATGCCACCGAGCGTTGCCGAAAATCCGGGAGATTCGTGGCTGGCCTGGCTTTATGCGCGGATTCAACTCGACGAAGCGAGTGCACTCATCCATCCCGCATCAGCGGCTGATAACAACTCGACCCCGCCTTAAGGAGACGTTCGAACCCATCAACCAAAGAGTCCTGCTCGGCGCAGTTGCACCGAACAATCGATTCATAATGAAATTACTACTCTTTCCACTCTTGCTCGCCGCGGTTTGTGCCATCGATATCGCCGCCGCAGAGTCCGAAACGGTCCTGCCTTCGCGCGAATTCATCGAATGGTGTGATATCTGGATTTCCCACGCGAACGAAACTAAACTTCCACGGGTGTTGCTTATCGGCGATTCCATCGCGCGCGACTATTATCCTGAAGTTGAAAGACGCCTAGCCGGCAAAGCGTTCGTTGCGCGTCTTGCCACATCTCGCTTCATTGCGGATCCCGTCTTACTGAAGGAAATCGAATTGGTTCTGGACCAGGCAAAGTTCGACGTCATCCATTTCAACAACGGCATGCACGGTTGGCAGCACAGTGAGGCGGAGTACCGGCAGGCGTTCCCAAAATTTCTCGAAACAATTCGTGCTCACGCACCGCAGGCCAGGTTGGTTTGGGCTGCCACAACTCCGCTGCGCGATGGCAAAGGAGTCACGGGCGACACGAAGGCCGAATACTCAGACGCAAGGGTAGCGGCTCGCAATGCCATCGCCGCGGAAATCGTCACTGCGCAAAAAATTCCGACGAACGATCTCAACGCCGCACTCCGCGGTCATCCCGAATACCACAGCGACAACGTTCATTTCAATAAACAGGGAATTAAGATTCAAGCGGCCCAGGTTTCCGCCGAAGTCGAGAAGGTTCTGCCGCGCTAAATTCGTCCTGTAAATTCAAACGCATCGCTCGTTCACGAGCCTTATGCCTTTTCCCTTGAAGTTCTGATTCTGATCGCGTCTCCGCCTCGATGTCAGTCGAAGGTTAGGCCTTCCACTTTTCCTGCTGTGCTTTTCGAGAGCTTCTGAACGTTCGAATTCCGTTGGCCGTTCCGAGCGGAATTCTCGCTGTTAGGTGTGTCGGCAGATTAACAGCCGATCACGGCTAGAAAGCCATGCAACCAAACACGAGTATGAAAACTGAAAACCAAATCGAATTCACGCAAACCGTCGCTCCGCGAACGGCTGTTGCACTAGGAAGGAGCGTGACCATTTGGGTCGCGGTGGTGGCAGTGGTCGCCGGATTGTCCTACGTGCTGACGGGGCCGGCGATACCGCCTGCCTCCGCACAGCCCCAGCCACCGGCGGCATTGGTCGAGTTTACCCCCGATGGGAAGCTCAAGCAGCCCGTCAGCTATCGCAAGTGGGTGCACCTCGGCACGCCGGTGACCCCCAAGGACATGAACGACGGCGACGACGCGATCTCCGAGTTCCACGCCGTCTACATGGACCCCGAGAGCTTCGCCCACTACGAGAAGACCGGCAAATTCCGTGACGGCACAGTGATGGTCAAAGAATTCAGCGGCGTCGGGTCAAAGAAGGCAGTTAGCGGCAAGGGCTACTTCATGGGCGAGTTTACGGGCCTGCAATTCTCGATCAAGGACTCGAAACGCTTCAAGGACGAGCCCGGTAACTGGGCCTATTTCGACTTCGGCACGAAGTACCCGCTCAAGGCGGAGGCGCCAAAGGAGGCTGCCGCCTCGTGCAACGAGTGCCATCAGGACAGCGCCAAGACGGACTGGGTCTTCAGCCAGTATTACCCCGTCCTGCGCGCAGCAGTCCCGCGCTCGAAGTGATGAACTCGGCTACGAGGTCCAGATGGTGAAGGACGCGACCGCGGATTACTCGGATGAAGCGATGCACGCCGCTCTCGACATCAATATTCCAAACTACGCCAATGCCATAGTGACCACCGCTGAGGTCGTTGACTCGCTCTCTTCTCTCTAAGAGAATGCGTCCGAATACCTGAGATGAAGAAAGCCGCTTATCTTGCTTTCGCTCTGCTCGGAGTGATCTGGGGAAGCAACTTCATCTTTATGAAATGGGCCGCCGAAGAAATATCGCCGAGCCAGATCGTGCTCCTGCGCGTCGTGTTCGGCTTCGTCCCGATCTTCGTTTTCGCTCTCGCCAAGGGAGCGCTTCGGCGGGAACACATCCGCCACACGCATCATTTTGTCGTTATGTCGCTTCTCGCAACGGCGGTTTACTACTTCGCCTTTGCCAAGGGAACAGTCCTGCTGCCGTCAAGTATTGCAGGCCTGCTGAGCGGCGCGATCCCATTGTTCACCTTCATTTGTGCCTGGCTGTTCATGAAAGAAGAACACATCAACCTGACCAAAGCGGCGGGTGTGGTGCTTGGCTTTCTCGGCGTGCTGCTGATTGCCCGCCCCTGGTCCAGCATCGGCGCGATCGACCTTCGCGGAGTTGCCTACATGATTGTCGGCTCGATCAGCGTCGGATGTTCCTTCGTTTACGCCCGAAGGTTCATTACCCCGCTGAAACTCCCTGCCGTCGCTCTGGCGACATACCAGATAGGGCTCGCCATGATCGTCCTTTTTCTGGTGACGAGTCTGGATGGGATTGGATCTGTGTTTGACAATACGCGCGCCTGGACCGGTTTGATCTTCGGGCTTGGGCTGTTCGGGACCGGTCTCGCGTACGTCATCTACTACTTCATCGTCGAAAACCTCGGCGCGGTTGCGGCGGCGGGCGTTACCTATATTCCGCCTGTTGTGGCACTGCTCATCGGTGTTTTCCTGGTCGGTGACAGTATTCATCCTCTTGGTTACGCTGCCATGATCCTCATTTTATCGGGCGTCGCGGTTCTGCAACTCGGCAGCCGCCGAGCGCCGGTTGAAATCTCATCACCGCGCCGCGAGAAACGTTAGTCGCCATTTAGGCGACTCCTCTCGCTTTTCCCGCGCGTCGCGCAAGTCTTCGATTTTCTGTTTAGCCATTCCGCGTGGAATTCTCGCTTCTTCTTAGTGTGAGAAGAATTAAATTATGATCGGAATGGATAAGCCGAGCCGTGAAACAAAATCTGCAAAAACGAAAACGCGAAACAAACCGAAGAAAGGAAACATCATGAATACCGCAACACCATTTTTACTGTTGGCTCTGCTGAGCGCTGGCGCCGCCGCAGTTGCAGCTGCGCCGGAGCAAGTCGGCATCAGCCCATGGGGGCCGAAAGACGAGATCGGCCGCCTGAACCTGATCACGCCGGCTTCGCGCCGCGCCATATTGAGCCGGGTATCGGGCCAGAAAATCTATGATCTGGCGGTCGATTTTTATATCGGCATGCCAAGCTGGCAAGCGGCCGGCGATCCGCCGTATCAAATGTGGATGACCCACACTCCGCACGGCAATGTGGTGGCCGATTCGATGAAGGTCGGCGAAAAGATGAATCGCCACGTCAGTTATACCGGCTCGGCGGTATCAATGTACGCCCACATGGGCACGCATATCGACGCCTTGAATCATTTCGGCTTGAACGGCAAGATCTGGAATGGCTTTAGCGAAGCTGAATACCTTGGCGACCGTGGCTGGACCGTCACCGGCGCCGAAAAACTGCCGCCCATCATCGCACGCGGCGTGCTGATCGACGTGGCAACGGCCAAGGGCTTGCAAAAGTTGCCGGACAATTACCGCATCAGCCGCAAGGACTTGCGCGACGCGCTGGACTTGCAAGGCGTCAAGCTGGAGAAAGGCGATGTGGTGCTGATACGCACCGGCCGCATGCGCGACTACGACAATGCGCAAGTCTTTATGGCCAATCCGCCCGGCCTGAGCCTAGACGGCGCAAAGTTCCTGGTCGAGGATGGCGGCGCGATGGTGGTCGGCGCGGACAACCTCAGTCTTGAAGCCTTTCCCTCCGAAGTGAGCGACAATTACCTGCCGGTGCATACTTACTTGCTGGCGCAACAAGGCGCGCCGATTATCGAACTGCTCAATCTGGAAGCACTGGCGCGCGACCGAGTCTACCAATTCGCCTTCATCGGCGCCTCGCTCAAGTTCCGTGGTGGCGACGCGGCGCCGATACGTCCAATTGCCCTGCCTATCCAATAAGGAATTCTATGCCAATTCAATCGAAGACAGAACCCGCAAAAATTTCCGCTGGTGAATGGCAGAGCCCGGGGCAGCTACGCGGCCTGCTTGAAGGAAAGGGTTTGAATACCGGCATTACGCTCCTTCGTTACGCGACCGACGTGGTTGGCGAAGGGCCGACCCTTCACGTGCATCCGTATGACGAAATTTTCACGATTACCGAAGGTCGTGCTCGTTTCACTGTCGGGGATAAGACAATCGATGCTGAAGCGGGAGACGTGGTCTTGGGTCCCGCAAACATCCCACACGGCTATCAGAATCTGGGGCCGGGACGACTTGATTCACTGGACATTCACCTCAGTCCTGAGTGGATTCAGTTCAACTTGGCGGGAGCGTGGGATAAGTCGAGTATCCTCCTTTCCGCCGAATCAAAAGTAAATCGCGACGGAAACCCACCATGATTCATCACTCTGCGGGCGCCAAAGCGACAGGCAGACTTGCTGCGGACGCAACCGTGATTCCATCCCCGACAGCCAAGTGGATGAGCAAGAAGCTATGACCGGAATACCAACGCCTAACAAAAGCGCCGCAGAGAACCGCCGCGGCACAGTCGTTGAGTTTGGGCGTTAGGCCGCACGAATGGCGACACCCCCCGACAGTCTCAGCGATATCGCAAGGGCGATTCAACTCGCTCTGGCTCCCGCTTTCTTGGTCAGTGGCATCGTCGGCCTGCTTAATGTGATGGCCGGTCGCCTCGCTAGAATCGTCGACCGCGGCAGGGGGCTGACGGAGCGCCCCGTCGCTGTGGAATCCTCCGAACGCGACTCCGTTCATCGTGAACTGCAAAGTCTGGAGCGAAGGAGACACCTCACCGGTGTTGCCATGACAGCAGCCACCATCGCAGCACTGTTGCTCTGCGTGGTCATCGCTTTGCTCTTCGTGGAGGTCATCCTCCATGCCCCACTCAACTGGCTCATTGGCACACTATTCACCGCCTCAACAATCGCTCTGATTGTGAGTCTGATCTTCTTCCTGCGCGAGGTGCATCTGGCTATGCGGACCGGTCGCTTCAAGCTCCTTGCGCCAAGCAAAAACGCACAAGATAACGCAGCCTAACCCCAAGGGTAGCTTTGAGCGAGCGCGCCAATGACGTTGAGCACGACGAAGGCGTTGTCGCGCGAGCCTCAAAGCTAGTGTTTGTTGAACGAGCCCGGGAAACTTACCCAAAACGCCCGTTCGCTTTGCTCCCTTGTAAATTGCTTTTTATCCAGTTGCCTGACAAAGTGTTACTCGAAAGCACCGTGAACCATTCCGTCGGTGACATGTTGAGATTTGCCGAAACGGACCGGAATGTCGAGACCTCAAGCGCTCCGCTCGCCCCCGCCGCGGAGCGGCTCAGTTCAACCAGGGCTGCTGCAGCGAGGTGCGCCCGACGGTGCACGGCGCAGAAGTTACTCTATAGCCACGAAAGTCTTCGATTTTCTGTTTAGCCATTTCGAGTGGGATTCTCGCTGTTAGCTGTGTGAGCAATCACAACAAACAAATCAAAACACAAAGAAAGGAAAAGACAGTATGAACCGCTACCTTAACCTCGCGCTCGTCACGGCAACCATGCTCGTCGCTGCAACAGTCGGCGCACGCGCTCAAGCCCAGCCGGCGGCACCAGACAAACAAAGTGCTCAAACAAATCCACCGCTGATTGATCCTAACGATGCCGTAGTGCTGTTGTTGGATCATCAAACGGGTCTGTTCCAGACGGTGCGCGACATTGGCATCACCGAACTGCGGAATAACGTCGTTACGCTCGCCAAGGCGGCGACCATTCAGAAAGTACCGATCATTACGACTGCCTCCGAGCCCAACGGCCCGAACGGTCCCCTCATGGCGGAACTGGATTCCGCCGCACCATCTGCGCAGTTCGTGCCGCGCAAAGGCGAGATCAGCGCGTGGGACAACGAAGCCTTCGTCAAGGCTGTGCGCGCCACGGGCAAGAAGACGCTCATCATGGCCGGCGTATGGACCAGCGTGTGCGTTGCGTTCCCCGCATTGCAGGCGAAGGAGGAGGGCTATCGTGTCTATTTTGTGACCGATGCGTCCGGCGACCCGAGCGAGATGGCTTCGCGAACGACCGTGGCCCGCCTGGCGCAAGCCGGCATCATTCCGATCAGCGCCAACGCGGTTATGTGCGAATTCCAACGAACCTGGCGTCGCCCTGAAGCCGCCGAGTTCGGCAAGTTGTACCCGCTCGTGGCCCCGAACTACGGCGCAGTGGCTGAGAGTTACCAACGCGCACAGGCAGCGCTCAGGACGGCAGCGAAGTAAGCAGCCGGCGCAAGAACCAAACCGAGAAAGTGAAACGCTTATGAATAGCAAGACTCGTCACAAGAAAGCCACCGTGCCTGTCCTGCATGTGGACGAAAACGTGAGCCTGGAAGAACAAATTGCTCAGCGCGCCCACGAGTTGTGGCATCAACGCGGCCGCGAGCACGGCTCAGACATGATTGACTGGTTTCGAGCGGAACGGGAAGTGAACGAGTGGCATCAACAGCGGCTTCGGAATGGCGGACAGATCATTGCCTGAGCAACTGCGGGTGCTCACCGAGCGAAGGGAAAAGACAGTGGATATCACGTCTTGCGGCGCTGAAAAATAGAGAAAACATTATGAATGCACTTCGCTTGAACGAACTACAACTGCAGAAAATGAAAACGCAGCCCGGCTTCGTAGCCGCGTTGGACCAAAGTGGTGGCAGCACGCCGAAAGCCTTGGCGGCTTACGGAATTGAGGAGCGGGCGTGGTCCAACGAAGAGGAGATGTTCGCGATTGTGCATCAGATGCGCACGCGCATTATCACGAGCCCCGGCTTCAGGGGCGACCGGATTCTTGGTGCGATCCTCTTTGAGAACACAATGGACAGGGACATTCAGGGGCAGCCCACGCCGGACTATCTCTGGAACGAGAAACAGGTCGTCCCGTTCTTGAAAGTTGACGAGGGGCTTGCCGAAGAGAAACACGGGGTGCGTTTGATGAAACCAATGCCTCGGCTTTCCGCGCTGCTTAACAAAGCCAAAGCAAAGCACGTCTTCGGGACTAAGATGCGCTCGGTCATCAACCAGGCCGACTCAGTCGGGATCAAAGAGATCGTAAACCAACAATTCGAAGTGGCCGCGCAAATCCTGGCCTCGGGTCTCGTGCCGATTCTAGAACCGGAAGTGGATATCCATTGCCCCCAGAAAGCGAAGGCGGAGCAGTTGCTCAAGTCAGCCATGCTGGATGAGCTGAACAAGCTGCCAGCCAGACAATTGGTTTTCCTCAAGCTGACGCTGCCGGAGCAAGATAATTTCTACGCTGATTGCGTGAGACATCCAAAGGTCGTGAGGATGCTGGCGCTATCAGGGGGTTACTCGCGAAACGAAGGGAACGCATGGTTGCGCAGAAATACTGAAGTCGTCGCGAGCTTTTCGCGGGCTTTGCTTGAAGGACTGTCGGCTCAGCAATCCAATGCCGAGTTCAACGCCCATCTGGATGCAGCCATTCAGAGCATCTTTGAAGCGTCCACGGTGAAGCAGAACGGATCTGAAACAATCGGAAACGTATCGCGCACTACTGCGCGATCTAGCGAGTGATTCACTTCAAGCGAAAGGAGATTGACATGAATAACTCCCAAAAGACGCGCGTGCTTATTCTTGGTGGCGGCTTTGGCGGCCTCTACGCCGCACTCCATTTGGACAAGACGATTGCGGCCGAAGCGAACGTCGAGGTGACCCTGGTTAGTCGAGAAAACTTTGTCTTGTTCACTCCCATGCTGCACGAGATCGCGGCTGGTGATTTGGAGATGACCGACATCGTGAGTCCGCTGCGCCAGATGCTCAAACACGTCAACGTTCTCGAAGCCGAGGTGGAAGCGATCGATTTGGCTGAGTCGAGAGTCACCGTGACATTCGGTCTGCAGCGCGAGCAGAAGCAGTTGTCTTACGATCACCTGCTCATCGCGCTGGGCTCTGAAACCAATTTTTTGACGTTGCCTGGCGTCGAAGAGCGCGCACTGACAATGAAGTCGATTGGAGACGCGTTCATCCTGCGCAATCAGATGCTGGCGATGCTGGAACTGGCGAGCCTTACCGAAGATGCGGCGCGCCGGCGCGCATTGCTCACGTTCGTGGTGGCTGGAGGAGGATTCGCCGGAGTAGAAACCATCGGCGCGCTCAATGATTTTGTGCGCGAAGCCGTCGGCTATTACTCCGGCCTCCGGGAAACCGATGTGCGTGTGGTTCTCGTTCACCCGAGCGATGTGATCCTGCCGGAACTCGGGGATAGGTTGGGCCGGTACGCACAACGGAAGCTCGCAGATCGACAGATCGAAATTTTGACAAACACGCGGGTGACCGCGTTCTCCGGTCACGGTGTGGAATTGGGAAACGGAGAAACCATCGCTACGCAGACTCTCGTGTGGACAGCGGGTGTAACGCCGTCACCCGTCTTGCGCGAGTTGCCTTGCAAGAAAGAAAAAGGCCGCATCATGGTCGAGGAGACTTTGGAAATCCCGGGCTTTCCTGGGGTGTGGGCCGTCGGCGATTGCGCGTGGATTCCAAACTCCAAAACCGGCAAACCTCATCCGCCCACCGCGCAGCACGCTTTGCGGCAGGCGACGCACTGCGCCAAAAATATCGTTGCCGCAATTCGCGGGAAGCAAAAGACGCCATTCGCCTTCACCACGCTCGGTCAACTCGCGAGCATTGGCCATCGCACGGGCGTGGCCAACATTCTGGGTGTTCAAATGTCAGGGGTCATTGCGTGGTGGTTGTGGCGCACCATTTACCTCGCGAAACTGCCGCGCTTCGAAAGGAAGCTGCGCGTCGGATTGCATTGGACGCTCGACCTGTTTTTCTCTCGGGACTTCACGCAATATTTGACCGTCCATGGCATCGAGCGCGTCCAGCGACGGCTCGCATATCTCCGTGACCATCCTTTGATTCCCGCACTACGCAAATCAGAGCCAGCATCCGAAACGTCCGGTTTTTGATTGCCTCATCAATCGTTTGTGGCCACTACTCGCCACCCAACAACTTCATTTGGTCGAACCAAACTGGATGCCCTCGGGCTGCCAGTTTCCGTGCAAGCCACTGAGCCAGCGCAGCGTCTTCGACTGCGTAGCTAATAACAGGTGGCTTGGATTCGGCCGATCCTCTGACATGCGGCTGCTGTTGAGAATGAACATGGCACTGTTGCGAAACAAGGCGGAGTTTGTCTTGCGACACGATTCGACTCCTCACCCCTCTCCTCGTTCGAGGAGGAGAGGGAGAATTGTTTTGGGACGTTTTCCCGGGGTGATCGCTGCGCTCCAACCCTGAGCTATTTTATTTCGCCCCGACGGGGCCCCCGACGGGGCTTCGATTTGGCTTCGCGCAAGTTCGTGCTATTCGTGTCGCCCCCCTGTGCCTCCGCGTCTCTGCGTTGAAAGCAGCAGGCGCCGTTCTTCCCCGTTCGAAGGGTCCGCAATTCCTGTTGTCCCTTCTGACCCGAATTCTCGCTGTTGTCTGTGTGGGCAGAATTACGAGCAAACGGCAATGAGTATTAGCCGGAGGCCGTAAACAAATCTGCAAAACAAAAAAGTTCAAAACAAGCAAAGTATGAAAACTGCAGACCAAATCGAAATCACTCCAAACTTCGCCTCGCGGCGAGATTTCAACACACGAACAGCCGCTGCGTCACTCGCTCCACAACAAAGAAACGAGCAAACACCTGACAAGAATGCGCTTCGTCCTTTTCATGTGAATGTTCCGGAAGCGGAACTCGACGAAATGCGCAGGCGCATCACGGCGACGCGATTCCCGGAGAAGGAACCCGTCCCCGATCCGTCGCAGGGCGTGCAACTCGCCTTCATTCAAGCGCTCGCGCGGTATTGGGCGACCGATTACAACTGGCGGAGGTGCGAGGCGCAACTGAACTCTCATCCCCAATTCATCACCGAGATCGATGGGTTGGACATCCACTTCATTCACGTCCGGTCGAGACATGAAGATGCGATGCCGCTCATCGTCACCCACGGCTGGCCTGGCTCGCCCATCGAGCAGCTGAAGATCATCGATCCGCTGACCAACCCCACGGCTCACGGCGCCAGCGCGTCGGACGCCTTCCACGTGGTGATCCCGTCGATGGCCGGCTACGGGTTTTCAGGCAAGCCCACGACGCCGGGTTGGGACCCCGCTCGCATGGCGCGGGCGTGGGTGGAGCTGATGAAGCGCCTCGGGTACAGCCGATTCGCGGCGCAAGGCGGTGATTGGGGTGCGTTCGTCACGAACCTGATGGCTCAACAGGCACCTCCGGAGTTGATCGGCATCCATGTGAACTTCCCCGGTACCGCGCCCTCTGACGTTGCCAAGGCGCTTCAGTCCGGCGGGCCGCCCCCGGCCGGTCTCTCGGCTGAGGAGCAGCGGGCATACGACCAGATGGCGTTCCTTTACCAACACGTCCCGACGCAAATAATGATGGCCGCACACCCGCAAACACTGTACGGGTTGGCGGACTCACCCGTCGCCCTTGCCGCCTGGATGATCGACCACGACGTGGCCAGCTACGGGCACATCGCGAAACTCTTTCTCGATGGGGAGCCCTACGGCGATCTCACACGGGACGACATCCTCGACAACATCACCCTTTCCTGGTTGACCAACACGGGCGTGTCCTGCGCTCGTCTCTATCGGGAATACAAGGGCGCCTTCTTCAACGACTTCAACATCTCCGTTCCGGCCGCCGTTAGCGTCTTCCCTGAAGAGGTCTACCAAGCTCCGCGGAGTTGGACCGAGCGCGCCTACCACAATCTCATCCATTTCAACGCCCTCGCCAAAGGCGGGCACTTTGCCGCCTGGGAACAGCCGCAACTGTTTTCAGAAGAGGTACGCACTGGCTTCAGGTCGCTGCGCAATGCCAAGGCGACGGCGCTGAATCGTTAAGTTTCCTGTCGGTCCTGCCGCGCCTTCCCGCGCGGCAGGACACCATCACAAACCTTCAAACAAACCAGACGAGATATGAAAACCAAATCTCAAATCGAACTCACGCCAAGCCTGGCTGCACGAAGAAATTTCGCGACGCGAACTGTTGCGTCGCTGGCCATCGCAACCGCCACAATTTCAGCGGTAGCTGGTGATGGGCCGAAACTCGTTGCCAAGGATGGTTCCGATACCATTCGTCCGTTCCGCGTCAAAGTCCCGAAAGCGGCGCTCACCGACCTCCGCCAGCGCCTCGCGGCGACCCGCTGGCCCACCAAGGAGCTCGTCGAGGATCGGTCGCAGGGCGTGCAGCTCGCGACGCTCAAAGAGCTCGCCCGCTACTGGTCGACCGAGTACGACTGGCGGAAGGCCGAGGCCAAGCTGAATGCCTACCCGCAGTTCGTGACGAAGATCGACGGCGTGGACATCCACTTCATCCACGTCAAGTCGCGTCACCCTAATGCGATGCCGCTGATCATGACGCATGGCTGGCCCGGCTCAGTCATCGAGCTGCTTGAGACCGTCGGTCCCCTGACCGACCCGACCTCGTACGGTGGCACCTCCGCCGATGCATTCCACCTGGTGCTGCCGTCATTGCCGGGCTACGGCTTCTCGGGCGAGCCGACCGATCTCGGCTGGGAGTCCGGCCGCATCGCCCGCGCGTGGGCGGAGCTGATGAAGCGCCTCGGCTACACGCGCTACGTCGCCCAGGGGGGCGACGTGGGTGCTTCCGTCACGGACTTCATGGGGCGGCAAGCGCCCGAGGGGCTGATCGGCATTCACCTCAGTTTGCTCGCCGGGGCGTTAGGCATCGCCGATAAACTGCCGGCGAAATCCGAGCAGGAACGCGCGGCGCACAGCGCGCTCGCGACGTTCAAGACAAGTGGCTTCGGGTACTTCCTGGAACAGTCCACGCGGCCACAGACGATTGGCTACTCTCTGCTGGATTCACCTGTGGGGCTCGCGGCCTGGTTGCTCGACCATGACACGGACAGCTACTACAAAATCTCCCGTGCCTTCGTCGACGGTAAGCCCGTGGGCGGTCTCACCCGGGAGAGCATCGTCGACAACATCACGCTGTACTGGCTGACGGGCACCGGCGCCTCGGCCGCCCGGTGGTACTGGGAGTTCGGACAGTTTCTGGCCGCACAAGGTGCGTCCGGCGAGGCTCCTCCGCCGGTCAAGGTTCCCGTCGGCTTCACGACGTTCCCCGGCGAGATCTGGGCTGCCCCGCGCAGCTGGGTTGAGACCGTCTACCCCGGCCTCGCCTACTTCAACCAGGTCGACCGCGGCGGACACTTCGCCGCATGGGAAGAACCGGCACTCTTCACGTCGGAGCTGCGAGCGGCGTTCAAATCACTTCGCGGTGACAAAGAGACGGCGCTGAATCGTTAACTGCCTGTGGGGCCCGCCGGGCAGGAATGTGCGGCAGGCGCTAAAAATGCAGTCACCACCAAGAGAAAGCTCAAACAATAATATGAAAACTGAAAATCAAATCGGAATCACTCCAGTCGCCGCATCGCGCCGAGGTCTCATCAAGCGAACAACCTTTGCTTCGCTCGTTCTCGTAGCCGCCACGATTCCAGGGGTGGCCGACGACACGTCAGCAACCGTTACCAGGGAAGCCCATAACGCAATCCGTTCCTTCCGCGTTGATGTTCCGGAATCGGAACTCACCGAACTGCGCAAGCGCATCAATGCCACAAGGTGGCCTGAACGAGAAACGGTCACGGATGACTCGCAAGGCGTGCCGCTCGCGACGATTCAGAAACTCGCACGGTATTGGGCGACTGACTACGATTGGCGAAAAGCGGAAGCGAAGCTGAACGCCCTGCCGCAGTTCATCACCGAGATCGATGGGTTGGACATACATTTCATCCACGTTCGTTCGAAGCATGCCAACGCGTTGCCGATTGTCATCACCCACGGCTGGCCCGGCTCGATCCTCGAGCAGGTCAAGCTGATCGGTCCACTCGCTGATCCAACGGCGTTCGGCGGCCGTGCAGAAGACGCTTTCGACGTCGTGATTCCGTCGATGCCGGGCTATGGTTTTTCCGGCAAGCCAACGAGCACCGGCTGGGGTCCCGAGCGTATGGGCCGAGCTTGGGCAGTCCTGATGAAGCGCCTTGGCTACACGCGCTACGTTGCCCAAGGCGGGGACTGGGGAGCGTTCGTCGTCGACCAAATGGGTTTGCAGGCACCTGCGGGTTTGCTCGCCATCCACTCCAACATGCCAGCCACCGTTCCGACTGACGTCGACAAGGCTCTCTTGGCTGGTGCGCCGCCGCCATCCGGCCTCTCGCCTGAGGAACTGCGCGCTTATGAGCAGCTCGTCAGAACCTTCAAGCAAGTCGACTACGCGCGGTTGATGGGGTCGCGCCCGCAAACGCTCTACGGAATTGCGGATTCACCCGTCGGTCTCGCCGCCTGGCTACTCGACCACAATGATGCTGACGGCCAGCCGGCCGCGACTGTCGCATCGGCTCTGAACCGGACCGCGAGCGCCACGGGCGAACTGACGCGTGACGAGATCCTCGACAACATCACGCTTTACTGGCTGACAAAGACGGGCGTTTCTGCGTCTCGCCTCTATTGGGAATACAAGGGTGGTTTTTTCAACGCCAAGGGCGTCTCCATCCCGGTGGCCGTGAGCGTCTTTCCCGGCGAGCAATATGAGGCTCCGCGGAGTTGGACGGAGCGCGCGTATCCAAACCTCATCTACTTCAACAAGCTCGATAAAGGCGGCCACTTCGCGGCGTGGGAACAGCCGCAGCTCTTCGCGTCAGAATTGCGCGCTGCGTTCAAATCACTTCGCGGCGACAAAGGGAGGGTGATCCGGGCCCAACACACTGGGAAGGGCCAGGTGAAGGTGGCCCACCTGTCCCACCGAGACATCATCGAGAAGCTGGACGGGAAGGATGCAAGTGCGACGGTGAAAGAAGTGACCTTCGAGCCTGGCCAGAAGGATTCGTCGCACCGCCATGCCGGCCCGGTGTTCGGCTACGTCCTGGAGGGCGAATACGAGCACGCCATCGACGACGAGCCGGTCAAGATCTACAAGGCCGGGGAAACGTTCTACGAACCGTCGGGGTGTGTGCACCGAGTGGCCCGAAACCCAAGCGGCAAGGCCAGGACCCGCCTCCTGGCGGTAATCCTGCACGCCCGCGACGCCAAGGAAGTGACGCTCCCGCAGAAAGAGAAGGAGTAGGGATCATGAAGATACTCGTTGCAGGAGGAACGGGAGCAATCGGTCGTCCGCTGATCGCGGAATTGCTTGCCAAAGGACACGCCGTAGTTGCTCTGACGCGTTCTCCCGAAAAAGCTCAGGTCTTATTGGAACAAGGCATAGAGCCCGCGATCGCCGATGTCTTTGATGCTGATGCGGTCAAAGCAGTTGTCCGTCGCGCTCAACCGGAAGTCGTGATTGAACAACTCACCGCCCTGCCCAGACACTACACGCGTGAGTCACTGAATGCCGCCGCCGCCACCAACAAGCGCATCCGTTTAGAAGGGGGCGCCAATGTGCTCGCAGCCGCACAAGCGGCCGGTGTGCGGCGTTACCTAAGGCAGTCGATCGCATTCTGGGCGGTTCCGGGTCGTGGATTGGCCGATGAAGCAACGCCTCTGGCATTCGATGCCTCGCCGTATGTTTCACGAGATGCCGGCATAATAACCGAGCTTGAGGATCGCTTATTTGCGATTCCCAACATGGAAGGGATTGCTCTGCGTTATGGCTTCTTCTATGGACCCGGCACTTGGTTCCACCCTAATGGCGACGTTGCCCGCCAGGTGCGACAGCAGCAGTTCCCGATCGTCGGCAATGGCGAAGGCGTCTGGTCGTGGTTACACATCGAGGACGCGGCGATGGCCTCGGTTGCAGCCGCAGAGCACGGCAATCCGGGGATTTATCTGATTGCGAATGATCAACCTCTAGCCGTGCGCGAATGGCTCGCTGCGTTTGCTCAATGGCTGAAAGCTCCACCACCCCCGCGGATATCGGTTGAGGATGCTCTGAAAGCGAGCGGTGCGGATGCGGTTTACTACGGGACTCAGATGCGAGGCGTATCGAATGCCAAGGCAAAACGCGAACTGAGTTTCCAGCCGCGACCGTTGGAGTGGATCGTTGACACCACCGTGGCTCGGGGAGAATGGGAGTCAGTTCCTCATTGTCAGACACAACCTGCGTGATACCGAAAACGTCCATCGCCGAAATGTAAACAGAGGAGCACTCATCCATGAAAACAACGACCCACGGACCAATCCTTGTAACGGGAGCAGCGGGTCAACTCGGGGCCGTCGGACGAACCGTGACCGGCCTGCTCCTCGATCGCGGGCTTCCAGTTCGCGCCATGGTCCGCCGCGAGGACGAGCGCGCGGCGGCCTTGCGGGCTGCCGGTGCCGAAGTGGTGGTTGGAGACTTACTCGAACCAGCCGATGTCCATCGGGTCGTCAGCGGCTGTCGACGAGTTTACTTCGGCATGTCCGTGTCCGCCGGCTATCTGGAGGCAACCGTGACGATGGCAACGGTCGCCAGGGAAATCGGCGTGGATGCTCTGGTCAACATGTCCCAAATGACCGTCTCACAGATGAGCATCCAGAACACCACGCCGAGCCCTCAGCAGCGGCAGCACTGGCTCAGTGAGCAGGCGCTCGCGTGGTCCGGCCTGCCGGCCGTCAATATCCGACCGACAGTTTTCCTCGAAGGTTTCTTCCTCCCCCTCACCGGTCCGAGTGTTCGCGACCGAGGCCGCATCGAACTGCCGTTCGGGCGCGGCAAGACCAATCCGGTTACCGCGGCTGATGTCGCGCGGGTCATCGCTGCTGTCCTCGCCGATCCTAAACCGCACCTGGGGCGGATCTACGAACTGACCGGTCCGCGTTCGCAGGACATGGATGGAATCGCGCGCGAGTACTCGGACGCGCTGAACCGTGAAGTCACCTACGCTGACATTTCTCCCGACGATTGGGTGCGGCAGTTGAAACAGGCGGGATTGCCTGAGCACCTGACCAAACATCTGGTGACGATGGCCGCGTTGAATCGCGCGAATCGCTATGACCGCCTTGCCGACGGCGTGCAGCGGGTGACCGGCCAGCCGCCGATGGGCGTCCGGGAATTTGTGTCGCTTCACGCAGATAAGTTCGACGGCCGTGGATCTTTGAACAAAACAGCAAATGCAAAAATATGAAAAGCTACATGAAACTACCGCTAATCCGGTTCACCGGTCCCCAACCGGTTCGCCATTCGCGTTCCAAATCTATGAATACAGACACCTCACCAGTCACCGTCCGCCTGCTTGATGACGCCGGCACCTTTGGTTCACCAATCCAAGTGCCAAAGATCGTCAAGTCCGACGAAGCCTGGCGGGCGCACCTCACGGACGAACAATTCCGCGTCACGCGCACGCATGACACAGAGCGGGCCTTCTGCGGCATCTTTCACGACAACCATCAGCACGGCCTCTACACGTGCGTATGCTGCGGGCTGCCGCTGTTTCGTTCGGACTCGAAGTTCGATTCCGGCACGGGCTGGCCCAGTTTCTTCCAGCCCGTGGCTAAGGAGAATCTCGGTCGCACCACGGACACGAGCTCCGGGATGGTCCGCACAGAAATTCACTGCGTGCGCTGCGACTCGCACCTCGGCCACGTCTTCGAGGATGGACCGGCGCCGACCGGCCTGCGCTATTGCATCAATTCCGCGGCGCTCACCTTCCGCGAGAACGGAGCGAAGCCGGGGTGCGAAAGGGTGCTTTTCGGCGCGGGCTGTTTTTGGGGTGTCGAGGCGGATTTCGCGAAGGTGAAAAGCGTTACGAATACGCGCGTCGGCTACTCGGGGGGCGTGACGAAGAACCCGACCTACGAAGACGTGTGCTCGCACACGACCGGCCACGCCGAAGTGGTGGAGGTGGAATATGAACCCGCGCAACTCAACTTCGCCGCGCTGCTCGAGGTCTTCTGGGAGATTCATGATCCAACCACCGGGCATCGCCAGGGACCAGACATCGGCAGCCAGTATCGTTCGGCGATTTTCTTCACCACGCCCGAGCAGGAAGCCACGGCTCGCGCGTCCACGGCACGACTGGAGAAGAACGGCAAACTCTCCGGCCCGATCACGACTGAGATCCTACTAGCGACGCCGTTTTATGCCGCGGAGGAATACCACCAGAAATACTACGCGAAGCATGGCGGCGGGAGCTGCCGCATCCCATGATCGAACACGCCTTCAGCGTGCTGGTGAATGTCGCCGCGATCTACGCGGGACGGCGTGCAGCACAGACAGCGATGTTCGCGTCCGGAGTTGCGCGAACTATTTGACCCGTCCTCGGAATTTAACAGGAGAGAACGGAGAGAACAGAGACTGTTTTCTCCGTTTCCTCTGTTTGCTCCTGTTAAACTTGGCTCAAGGCCTCTGTTTTCTCTTGTTCAAAGTTCTGTTGGCCATTCCTAACGAAATTCTCGCTGTTCTCTGTGTTGACGGAATTTTGAAACAACAAATTGAACCAAGCGAAACGCGAATATGAAAAACACAAAACGAACTGAACCCACTGCGGTCCCCGTTGCTGAACGAGAGACCCCTTTGAAACGAATCACTTTGTCACTGGGCGCGATTGTCATCCTTGCCGTCGTGGCCGCCTTGGTGGCCATCGCGTCTGGACACAACGACGAAAATTCCGGCCCGGTGTTCGTGAAAGAAATTCCTCCCGCATACCGCGACTGGAAATTGATCTCTGTCGCCCACGAAGAAGGCACGCTCAACGACATTCGCGCGATTCTCGGGAACGATGTAGCCGTCAAAGCGTATCGCGAAGGAAAGCTTCCGTTCCCGGACGGCGCCATCATCGCCCGTCTGGCCTGGGAGTACTTACCGTCGGAGGAAAACAACAAAGTCTTTGGACGTCATCAGTCTTTCGTGGCGGGCGCTCCCACAAACGGCGTTCAATTCATGGTCAAGGATTCGAAGAAATATGCCGCGACAGGCGGCTGGGGTTTCGCCCACTTCGACGACGGCCAACCCGCTACGGACGCGTTCATGCAAAGCTGCTTTCCCTGTCATGACGCCATCAAATCACGCGACCTTGTCTTCACCCGTTACTCACCTTGATACTGAGAACAACAGGCAAATGGAATGAGCCGATAACCACACTCAAATCAACCGCCAAAACCAAACCAAAGGAAACTTAACTATGAATACAACCCAAATGTCCGAAGACAGCATTCTGACTCAACCCGTCAAAGTGCTCTACACCGCCAAAGCCCGCACGACCGGTGGCCGGGAGGGAGGCGCGTCCCGCACCTCTGATGGCCGGCTGGACGTAAAGCTTTCCGTTCCTGGCGCTCCCGGTAACGGCACCAATCCGGAGCAGTTGTTTGCCGTTGGTTGGTCGGCCTGTTTCACAAGTGCCATAAAGATTGTGGCCGCTCAAATGAAGGTGAAGCTCCCGTCGGACATGGCCATCGACTCCGAAGTGGACCTTTGCACTGGTGACGACGGTTATTTTCTCCAGGCTCGTCTCAATGTCAGTCTGCCGGGTTTGGAGCGTCAGCTCGCTCAGTCGATCTTAGACGGCGCGCACCGAACCTGCCCCTACTCCAAAGCGACGCGAGGAAACATCGACGTCGCGATTAACCTGGTCTGAACCGAAAGGAGGCTCATCACCTCATCACCGATAAAGCTCCCGTTGTACAAGGTGCGGCGAAAATCTTCGTGAACTTTGCGCTGGAACACGAGCAGCGATTGCAGATCGCGCTGGCTCATCTTTCACATATGACGATGGAGGATCCGTGCCGGGTTTTTGGAATCAATGACTAATCTTCAAATAAAGAAAACGAAAAATGAAAGGTAAACACTTATGAAACAGGAAATCGCAATAGAGGAAGATCGTACTCACAAACAATGGAGGGAGTCGAGCATGACGGAAATACACTCGAACGCGACGACGCTCAGCCAGCGGGTGGCGATCTGCTTCGCGGCGGGAGTTTTAGGCGCACTGACCGTACTCCTTTTCAGCCACGTGCTCTCCTGGTTCGGGCCCGGGCCAAAGGGTCCAATACACTTCCCGGCGTCCTTTGAGCCGCCGGGTATATACAGGCCGCTCTTCTGGGGTGGGCTGTGGGGCCTCTTGTTTGGGTTTTTTATAAAGGCCGCTTGGAATCGGCTGTATCTCTTTGGTTTCCTTTACTTCCTCCCTTCAATGGCAGCGCTGTTTCTGTTCTTCCTGCCGATGGGCGGCGCAGGGTATTTCGGGCTGAAGGTGGCCGAGCCGATGTTCCCACTCTACGTGATGTTGGTTAATCTTCCGTTCGGGATAACCATCGCTTTGGTCGCAAGGGCGATCATAGGGAAAACGCCGTGAACACCGTTCAGAGCCAGCCCCAAGCCGGTGCCGTCGCGCAGTCACCGGGAGCTCCTTCCAGCACCAGCTCGAGATGGAAGTGGGTTTTGTATATAGCGACGGCCATCGGCATCGTCCTGGCCCTGAAATATCTCCATGTCCAGGACTTATTGAAGTCAGCGCTGGACTGGATTGGCAACCTTGGGCCGTGGGCTCCTGTGATTTTCGTCGGCCTCTACGTTGTCGCGACGGTGCTGTTCGTTCCAGGCTCGGTGCTCACGCTCGGGGCTGGGGCAGTGTTCGGCGTGGCGCTTGGCTCCGTGTATGTATCCATCAGCGCGACGCTGGGTGCCACAGCCGCCTTCCTGGTCGGCCGCTATCTGGCGCGCGACGCCATCGCACGGAAGATCGAGAAGCACGAGAAGTTCGCTACCATTGACCGCGCCGTAGCCGATGAGGGCTGGAAGATCGTTCTTTTGACGCGTCTCTCGCCGGTCTTTCCGTTCACGCTGCTGAACTATGCCTTTGGCCTGACGCGCGTGAAGTTGAGCCACTATGTGCTGGCTTCCTGGCTCGGCATGATTCCCGGCACGGTGATGTATGTCTATCTCGGCTCGCTGGTCAATCTCGGAACCGGCCATCGCCAGCGCACGACTGTCGAGTGGGTTTTGTACGGTATAGGGCTGCTGGCCACTGTCACTGTAACGGTGTTCGTCACACGTTTGGCCAGGAGGACATTGGCGAAGAAGATCGGCAGCAACAAGATTGAGCGAAACCCCAAAGAGATGATAAGTGCTCCCTCGGCTCCTGTCCTGGTCAGGCCCGCTGACGCGCACAATGCCCGACTCGTGTCCAATGTTCATCCCCCAGATTGGCAGAACCCCGCCCCTGCGTCCTGCTACAATCTCGTAGTCATCGGCGCGGGGACGGCTGGGCTGGTGACCGCGGCAGGCGCAGCAGGTCTCGGAGCGAAGGTGGCCTTGGTCGAGAAGTCTCTCTTGGGCGGGGACTGTCTCAATGTGGGCTGCGTTCCTTCCAAAGCCATCATCCGCTCCGGGCGCGCCGTGTTCGATGCAAAGGAGGCAGGCCCTTTCGGAGTGCGGGTCGGTAAGCCCGTCGAAATAGACTTCCCGGCTGTCATGGAACGCATGCGCAAGCTTCGCGCCGACCTCAGCCCTCATGATTCAGCGCAGCGCTTTGCTAAGCTTGGCGTGGATGTATTCCTGGGTGAGGCCCGCTTTGCCGGTCCGGATACGATTGAGGTCGGTGGAGAGATCCTGCGGTTCAAACGGGCGGTTATCGCGACCGGTGCGCGCGCTATCGAGCCGTCTATCCCGGGACTGGCTGAGGCCGGCTACCTGAGCAACGAAACGGTATTCAATCTGACTCAGTGTCCGGCCAGGCTTGCGGTCATCGGTGGCGGACCGATTGGTTGTGAGTTGGCGCAGGCCTTTCAGCGGCTGGGTTCCCAGGTCACCTTGCTCCACAAAAATGCGCACCTCCTCGACCGGGAGGACAGGAACGCAGCCGCGCTCGTGCAGAAGGCCTTCATCCGTGAGGGCATAGCGCTGCGCCTCAATGCGACGATCACCCGTGTTAAGCGCACTGGCGGCGAAAAACTCATCTATTACCAGGCACAGGGAAAAGAGGAGACGCTCACCGTGGATGAGATCCTCATTGGAACCGGGCGGGCGCCCAACGTCTTAGGGCTCAACCTCCACGCCGTCGGGGTGCAATATGACCGATGCAAAGGCGTCCTGGTGAACGATAGCCTTCAAACCACCAATCCGCGCATTTACGCTGTCGGCGATGTTTGCCTGGATTGGAAATTCACCCATGCCGCCGATTTTTCCGCTCGGATCGTCATTCAGAATGCCCTGTTCCTTGGCCGCAAGAAGACAAGTGCCCTCACGATGCCCTGGTGCACGTACACCGACCCTGAAATCGCTCATGTCGGCTTGTACGAACGTGACGCCCGCGAGCGCGGCGTGGAAGTGGACACCTACGTGCGCGAATTCAAGGACGTGGACCGCGCGGTTCTGGACGGTGAGGAAGATGGTTTTGTGAAATTCCACGTCAGGAAAGGGCACGATGAAATCCTCGGGGCAACCATCGTTGCGCGCCATGCTGGCGAGATGATCAGTGAAATTAGCGTGGCCATGGCGGGCGGAATCGGCTTAGGGAAATTGGCTTCGGTGATTCATCCCTACCCAACGCAGGCTGAGGCGATCCGTCAATGCGGCGACGCTTACAATCGGACCCGCTTGACCCCCACAGTGAAGAAATGGATGGGCCGCTGGCTGGCGTGGCAGAGAAGCTAAGATCCAAATGAAATACAGATTTTTGGAAAATAGCGGGCTTCGAGTTTCCGAAGCGGCGCTCGGCACCATGACCTTCGGCGATAACTGAGGCTGGGGCGCCGCGAAGGACGAGGCACGGAAAGTTTACGACGCCTTTCGCGAGGCGGGAGACAATTTCATAGACATCGCCAACCTGTACACCAACGGCACGAGCGAATCCTTCCTCGGCGAGTTCATGCAAGGTCACCGCGAGAGCGTGGTGATGGCCACAAAATATGCAAGCGTGTTCGCGCGCGCGATCCACCAGGCCGGAGCATCAGAGATACCGACGTAGAGAACCTTACCCTGGCGAACCAGGTCATCCAGTCCGCGCATGACCTCCTCTACCGGGGTGATTTGGTCCCAGATGTGGACCCAGTAAAGGTCGATATAATCGGTGCGCAGTCGCTTGAGACTCGCCTCGACTGCCTGGACCATATTTTTGCGCTGGTTGCCGGTGGCGTTCGGGTCCGTGCCAGGAACAGCGTTAGTGTATAGAGATGTGAGGGTGGTCGCCCTTCATCGCGTTGCAGATCGAATACAGCCTGATCGAGCGAACCGTCGAGCGGGAATTGATCCCGTTGGCCAAAGCGCTAAACATCGGCGTGACCGCGTGGTCGCCGCTCGCCAACGGGTTGTCTAACCGCCGCAGTGTTAGCTAAGATTAAGAGGAGAACACCATCCATCATGGGATGATTTCCAACGATGCGATCTTGTCCTCTTCGAGTTTGAAGAAATATCGAAGGTCAACAGGGCTGCCCGGAAAGTTTCCAACCAGATGGCTGGTGACGACAGTTTTTCCGTCCTTCTCTTCGCATGCGAAAGGCTCGCACGTGTATTCGTACTTTTTGGAGGCATCTGTCTTCCATTGTTTGATAGCGGCGCGGCCTTTGTGCGTGTGTCCCTCGTCCTTAACGACGGCATTTTCGGTGAAACACCGTGAAACGGCCTCGCCGTCACCTCTGTCTGCGGCGAAATAAGCGGCGATAGGTTCTGGTAGGTTGAGTGACTTTGTTGGTTTCATATTCGTTTCCTTTGTTGTGATGTGAACTTTCATTGTGCGAGCTTAGCCTCTCAAACCGTTGGAATCGTGCCGCCATCAATTACAAACTCGCTCCCTGTCATGGCGGAAGCTCGGTCCGACGCGAGAAACGCCACAAGCTCCGCAACCTCATCGGGCCTGTTCGGGCGACCCAGGGGAATACCGCCAAGCATTAGTTACCTGCCATTTGTGAGAGCTAATTGTCCGAAAAACTGCTGATTGATCGCGTTGCGGAAAGCTTCGTCTCCCATCTGCAAACGCGTTGCATAGGTCGCTTTTGCGTTTGCGCCAGCTACATAGCGGAGTTGTTCCTTTCCGTCGGTGGCGGCTTCGTAAACCACCTCGGCGATTTGACCGGGAGACGAGTATGTCTCCATCTGCTTGGGATCGGTTATCTTACTCATGACTCTGTCAACCAATTCGTCATAAGCCTGGTGGCAACCCGTATCGAAAGAGCGGGTAAAGAAATCTGTTCTCATACCGCCGGGCGATACGGTTTTCATGCCAATGCCAAATTGATTCAATTCAAAAGCCATGCTTTCACTCCAGCCTTCAAGCGCCCATTTGGTCGCGTGGTATATGGAATTGAAAGGGACTGTCATCAGGCCGCCAATCGAGGTTGTATTGATAAACAGACCGGCTCTCTTCTCTCTGAAATAAGGGACAAAAGCTTTTGTGGTGCGGATCGCCCCCAACATGTTCGTATTGACCATACGCATGATCTGTTCGTCCGTTAGACCTTCCAGTGGCCCCGAAAGGCCATAGCCTGCATTATTGAAAACAACGTCCACGCCGCCTCTCGCCATTACTTCTTCGGCCACGCTCGTAATCTGTTTTGGGTTCGTGATGTCCAGAGCCATCAAGGCCACACCGGAGATGTTACTCAGTTCTGTTTCCTTTTCCGGGTTGCGCATGGTGGCGATGACCTTCCATCCCTTTGAGGCAAACAGTTTGGCCGTAGCTCGACCGAGGCCTGAGGAACTGCCAGTAATAAAGATCGTTTTTTGATTTTGAGTGCTCATAAGAGTCGTGATTGTTTTTGAGGTTTTGAGTTGCCGTCATCGTTCCCAGGCGGAAGGCAGAGGCGTCACAGGCTTTGATTTCTCAACGGGCTTTGGTCTCCGCCAGCCGCGTCCATTCGCTTTCGTCTGCTTCCTGTTCGTTCTGCTGTTTCGTTTCACAGCGCTACTTTCCCAGAGAATTCCCGATGCGTCTAAAACATCTTTATTATCGAACCAATCGATACGGTATCGGAATGGAACTGCGACATTTGCGATACTTCGTGGCCGTTGGAGAGGAGCAACATTACAATCGAGCCGCGCAACGGCTTCGCGTGGCTCAACCTGCCCTTTCGCGTCAGATTCAGGATTTGGAAGAGGAGATTGGTTTCAAACTATTTGACCGCCTGCCGCGTGGCGTGAAGATAAGCGCGGCGGGCAAATGTTTCATGGAGGATGCCCGGCGCATTCTTCAGCAAATCAACGAAGCAACCGCACGCGCCAAGCGTGTAGCTTCCGGCCAGTCGGGCACGCTACGAGTGGGGTTCGTGGAAAGCATATCCTGGCACGGCGTGGTTCCGGATTCGTTCCGAATGTTTCGCGAGCGACAAATAGACGCGGAATTGCAACTCAAGCCACTGAGTTCTCTGGAGCAGATTGAAGCTGTGCGGACCGGCCAGTTGGACGCAGGCTTCCTCTTTACGATTTCCAGTATCAATCGCGAGCTGACTCAACTGCCGGCTGCCTCGCTCAATCTGATGTTGGCCGCGCCGAAGGGACATCCACTGACAAAATTGAAAAAGCTCCGGCTGCGGGATTTGAGCGATGCTGCTTTCATTTGGTTTCCAAGACGGGAAAGCCCGGCTTACTACGATCGCCTGATGCACGAATGCTTTCGCGGCGGCCTCAGATCGCCGCGCATCATTCAAGAAGCAGTGAACGAAGCGACGCTTCTCAGCCTGGTGTCGTGTCGGATGGGCGTGGCATTCGTCAGTGGAGCCACCCGCTGGCGATGTCCCGAAAGCGTGGCGCTGCTGCCGGTGACTGACTTGAAGTTGCCGTTGCCGTTTGCGCTGGTGTGGCGGAAGGACAATGCTTCCGCGCTGCTTGCGAAATTTGTGGCTGATGTGCGGTCGTTGCCGGAAGTGAAGGCGTTTGCCAACCGTTGAATTGCAATCTTTCCGCCGGGCCGAAACGTTTGTCCGAGTCGCTAGCCTTTTGCGCCCCAAATCTCGCCTTGTATTAATGGCCTGACCGGCCGCAATTCCAGCAACGAAGGCCGGAAGACAATGATTTGATGACACCAACGGTTGGCATCGATGTATTCGCGTTTGCTTTGCAAAATCATCAGAGCATGATGCAAAAGGTGTAATGAATGGCCCTGGCAATCGCAAGGTGGCGGTATTTACGGAAGCTATCCAGTTGCCTGCCGACCAACGCGCCGCTTATTTGGAGCGTGCCTGCGGCGGTGACCTGGAACTGCGCCGACAAGTCGAAGCGTTGCTGCAAGCCCATGATCAGGTCGGCGATTTCTTGGAAGAATCTCCGCAGAGAACCTCTTCTGAAGCCAAACCGGGAATTTTCGTTGGCGAGAAACCAGGAGATCGCATTGGCCGCTACAAACTGCTCCAGCAGATCGGCGAAGGTGGTTGCGGAGTGGTTTTCATGGCGGAACAGGAAGAGCCGGTCCGCCGGAAGGTAGCCCTCAAGATCATCAAGCCGGGCATGGACACCAAAAGCGTCATCACCCGGTTTGAGGCCGAGCGGCAGGCCCTTGCGTTGATGGATCATCCCAACATCGCCAAGGTATTTGATGCGGGCGCGACAGAATCCGGCCGGCCGTATTTTGTCATGGAACTCATCCGTGGTATCAAAATCACCGAATACTGCGATCAGAATTCGCTGACGACCGAGGAGCGACTGAAACTTTTTGTTCAGGTTTGTCAGGCCGTTCAGCACGCACATCAAAAGGGAATCATCCATCGGGATATCAAGCCTTCCAACATACTTGTGACCAGCTCGCTGGAAGGTGCGCCCTTACCCGTGGTGATTGATTTTGGCATCGCCAAGGCAACGACGAACCAGCGGTTGACAGACAAGACACTTTTCACGGCGTTCGAGATGCTCATTGGCACGCCCGCTTACATGAGTCCGGAACAGGCCGCTCTCACCAGTGTGGACGTGGACACGCGCACGGACATCTACAGCCTCGGTGTGTTGCTTTACGAACTGTTAACCGGTTCGACACCCTTTGACACCGGCGAATTGCTCAAGGCCGGCCTCGATGAAATTCGCCGTGTGATTCGTGAACAAGAACCCGTCCGGCCTTCCACAAGGTTAAACACGATGGCGGGCGCAGATTTAACGACCGTTGCTCAGCATCGAAAGTCCGAACCGCCCAAGCTGATTCGCGCCGTCGCCGGAGACCTGGATTGGATCGCGATGAAAGCTCTGGAGAAGGATCGCACGCGGCGTTACGAAACAGCGAACGGACTCGCGCTGGATGTGAAGCGCTTTCTTGCGAACGAGACCATTGCCGCGCGTCCGCCCAGCAAACTTTACAAGTTCAAGAAGTTGGTCCTGCGCAACAGATTTCTATTTGCGGGCATCGGAGTTGTTGCTGCCCTGCTCGTAGTGAGCTTGATCGTGGTTTCGGCTTCTCTAGCCAAAGCCAAACTCGACAAGGCGAAGGCCGAGATCGAAGCGACCAAGAGCCGACAAATTACACAATTCCTGCAAGAGATGCTCCAAGGTGTGGGACCTTCCGTCTCTCTCGGGCGGGACACCACGATGTTGCGTGAGATTTTGGATCGCACGGCCGAACGTGTCGGTAAGGAAATGGCCAACCAACCTGCCGTCGAAGCTGAACTGCGCGGCCTCATTGGCAAGCTCTACCTGGAAATCGGAAATTATGATCGCGCTGAGCAAATGGAACGCGTGGCGCTGGCGCTTAACCGGAAACTGTCAGGGCCGGAGAGCCAGACAGCCTCCTTGCTCAACGACCTCGGCCAGGCGCTGTGGAAGCAGGGCAAACTTGCCGAGGCGGAAGAGGTGGACCGAGAGGCGCTCGACATTCGGCGGCGACTCTTTGGCAACATGAACGCGGATGTCGCAACGTCCATTAACGATCTCGCGAGTGTGTATCGCCGGCAACGGAAACTCACGGAAGCGGAAGCGCTTATTCGCGAGGCGTTGGAAATCCGGCAAAAACTTTTCGGGAACGAACATTTGGAGGTAGCGGATTCGCTCCACAACCTTTGTGTCATTCTCGGCGACGTAGGCAAGCGTGCCGAATCCGAAACCACCGCACGCGAAATGCTGGCGATGCGCCGTCGGCTGCTCGGAGACGAGCACGTACTCGTAGCCGCCGCGCTCATGGATGTCGCATGGGCGATAGGCTTCACCGGCAAAACTGCGGAGGCCGAATCATTGGAGAAGGAAGCGCTCGCCATGCGACGGAAACTCCTCGGCGATGCGCATCCCGATGTTGCGAACAACCTCTCCATCCTTGCCGACCGTATGCGACAACGAGGGAACCTCGCCGAATCCCATTCCATCCTGAACGCGGCCCTTTCGATTCAACGCAAGCTGTTGGGCGACGATCATCCGGCCACGATTGATTCATTACGGACTCTCGGGCTTGTGCTTGAGGCGGAAGGAAAATGGGAGGAAGCAGAGACCACGCATCGCGAAACGCTGAGCCTCAGGCGGAAGCGCGACGGAAATGAAGATCGCGCAACATTGGCGGAAGTGGAGGGACTCATCCGCGCACTCAAGGCGCAGAATAAATTTGCTGATGCAGAACAAGTCCTGAACGAAGCGTTGACGCCCGAGTTCATCAAGAAACCAGCTAGCGTCAAACTGCTGGCGTTGCGCGTTGATCTCAGGGGACGACAGGGGCGCTGGCAGGAAGCTGCTGCCGACGCCGCCCTTGCTCTCGAACATGAGCCGGAGGAGCACTACCGCTATCACATGCTTGCTCCTCTGTTGGTGATAACGGGCGATCGCCCGGGCTACGAGCTACTTTGCCGGAGAATTGCCAACACGTTCACCAATACTCTGAATCCGTACGTAGCGGAGCGCATGGCGAAGGACTGTCTGCTCGTGACCAATTCAGAAATGAATTTGGTCTGGGCAGACAGGCTTGCGGACATCGCTATCACTCGCGGCAGTGGCGAGCCTTCGATGACGCACTTCCAGGTTTGCAAGGCCGTAGCGCAGTATCGCCAAGGCCGTTTTGCCGAGGCGATTGAATGGGCGGAGAAACCGCTCACCAGCTCCTCTGTTCACGCCCGAGCCAACGCTTGCGCCGTGCTGGCAATGGCGCATTGGCAGCTCGGGCAGAAGGGTGAAGCGCGCGCTCTGCTCGTCAAAGGAGACGCGTTGGCACCAAAGATTACGTTCGCGCCTAACGCCCAGAATGTCGGCAGCGACTGGCTGGGCTGGCTCTTTGCGCGGATTTGGTTGGATGAGGCGACAGCACTCCTGAAGTCCGAGAAGAACTAAGTAACGATTCTGTGTCGGCTGGATTTCACGTTGTCTTTTGCGCGAACAATTTCGATAGTTCCAGTGAGAGCAGTTTCTTAAGACACATGGCCGATGCCACTTTATTGCTGACTGCCGTCGAGCAAGGCGACCCGAAGGCCGCTGACGAACTGCTTGATCTTGTTTACGAGGAATTGCGTCGACTGGCGACCAGCAAGATGGCCCAGGAAGCACCTGGCCAGACACTCCAACCCACGGCATTGGTGCATGAGGCATGGTTGCGATTGGTGGGCGGCAAGAATCCAAAATTTGAAAATCGCGCTCATTTCTTTTCTGCCGCTGCCGAGGCGATGCGCCGCATACTTATTGACCGCGCGCGCCGCAAACTCACCCAGCGTCATGGCGGAGGCTGCGAGCGCGTTGACCTGGAAGAGCAGGATTTGGCTGCCCCTGACGCCGACCGGCAATTATTAGCCGTGCATGAGGTGCTGGACAAACTCGCAACCGAACATCCAGCCCAAGCCGAGGTCGTCAAGCTGCGTTACTTCGCCGGCATGACCAATGAGGAAACCGCCCAAGTGCTGGGCGTTTCAGTTGCCACGGTAAAAAACTACTGGACGTTTGCCCGCACCTGGATTTTTCACGAGATCAGGAATTCCTAAGCTGCTTCGCTGACGCTTGCGCCAAAAGTTTCGTAAACGATCCATCGCGGCCGTGCCGACACTGTGATGCCAAGCGTCACGAGGTGCGAGTGCGATGAATTTCTTCATGGTTGTTCGCTGGACGGCGGCAACACGCCGCGATCACGCGAAAGGATTTACCACGGAGGAAAGAAGCCGCAGTGTATCACGCGTACGGCCAAAGGAAAATGTCTTCTCTCGACACTCTCCAGTCTGCGGACATAATCTTTTCCCTATGAGAACGCTTCCCAAGCTATTCCTGTTCGCGGTTGGCTTGGCTTGCTGGTGTTTCACTGGTTGCTCGCCAAAGCCTACGAAGGGCCAAGTCTTCATTGTGACGGGCGGGGCGGAGAACGTAAAGCTTGGCCTCGTGGACGTGCTCGTGTTCGACGAACAGGGCGTCGCCATGTTCCTTGAAAAGAAAAAGTCCGCCGTTGAATCGGAAGTTTCCTCGCGAACCGAGAACCTTCGAAATGCTGAAAAGAAGCTTCAAGAAGTGCAACACGCTTTGGACGAATTCCAAAAGACGAACGATGCATTTCAACCCGCCTTCCTGGAACAGAAGTCTCAGCTCCCTGCTCTGAAGCGTGAAGTCTTGGAACTCAATAATGGACCCACGGAAGCGCGTCTCGCCACGATGAAGAAAATGGAGGCGCTGCAATCGCAGATGCTACGGCCGCGCGCGTCACAGTCATTGACTGATGCGGCTGACCAACTCGAAAAGGCGTTGAAACTGAAAAAGGAACTGGATGCAATTGACCGCCAAGAAAAGGAGATTGCGCCGATGCTCGCGGCGAAGAAGGCTCGACTTGCCGAAGTTGAAAAACAAATCACAGCTGTCAACGGCCCTTCCGAAAAGCAAGTTGCCGCCTTGTCCAGCCGAGTGGCTTCATGCAAGGCAGAGTATGAAAACGTCAGCAAGGCAGCGGAGCAGTTCCCGACCTTGGAATTTTACCTGTCCGATCCTTTGCCCGCACCGCACACGAGGACGTTGACAGACGCGGATGGGAGATTTGAACTGAAGCTGCCGCGCAAAGGAAGATTCGCTGTCTTCGCTCGGGCAACCCGGAAAGTTGGAACTGCGTCTGAAAACTACGCTTGGTTCTTCTGGTTGCCCACTGCTACCGATGACACACCGCTCCTTCTCAGCAACAACAATCTCGTCTTTGCTGATCACCTTGGCCACGTGCTGCCAATAAGGCCGAAAGAGACCCAGTGATACCGGCCTTTAACTACTTGTTGCAGTTGCCAGTTGATCGAGTGAAACGTCGAAAATTTCCTCGATGAATGGCAGGTAAAGCCAATACTGCTGCTCGCCAGGTCGCTCAACGAGAATTTCGGTGCGTTCAGCGTCGGTTTAAATCGTCACGAGATTCAAACCCATGGCTGTGACCAGTTTCTTCTGCCGGGTGTCTGTGCTGATGAACTCCGCCGCGGCCAGGACTTTTGCGGCGGCGCAGTGAAGGATATCCAGCGAGCGGCAACCGATCGTGCCGGTGTGCTGCTCCGCAAGTTTCACCGCCTCGCGGAAAAGGGTGGGCCAGTCGCCGCCTGCCGAAGTCAGTACGCCGGATTTCAAATCCGTCTCGACCAGTGCTCGCGCTGCGGTCACCTGCTGCGGTGTTGCATTCTGTAAGAAGACTTTGAGTTGAAGGGCATTCACGAACTCCAGTTCGTGGAGCGGCGTGTAGCAGATGGACTTGCCTTGTATCTTCGCGATGACTTGGGCGCTGTCTGCTTCCGGGTAGTAGAGTTTGACGAAACAGCCAGTGTCCAGATAAGTCACGATTCGCCCCAGCGCGCTTCAACCACCAGTTCGCTCAACGGCTTGCCGGGCGGTTGTTCGCCCCAAATCTTCTTGGCCCGCCCGAGGAAGTCAGGTTGCGTCGCAGGAACGACTCTGGCGATGACCTTTTCCTGCTCTGTGACTTCCACCTCTTCGCCCGCAGCCACCCACTCCAAAATCTGAGACCATTTCTGAGGCACTTGCTGAGCGCTCGCGGTTTTCATGCGACTAACATGCCGTGTTTGGCCGATTTGAGCAAGAAGTCAGTTCTGAGTCGTGCGAGAAGCGCGGACAGAACCACGCCACCAGCGGACCGGTGTCGAAGATGACCGGCTTCATCGGCCGAAATCATCCAGGTGCGCTTTGTTGGTTGAGAGGTCGGTGTGCTCGCCGCGTCCGATGCCGGCCAAATCAGCGACACGGTCGGCAAGAGAACCGTTTGATTTCTCGGGGTTAGGCGTCTGTGTGGCAGTCAGAATGGTGAGCAGGGCATGGGCTTTGTCCGGCAACGTTTCAGAGCCTGATGGGCGCACGCGTCCGTTCTCGAGTTCGACTTCCACCGTCTTGTAGCTCATGGAAGCAGTTTACCGGTTTATGGCCTGGCGGCAAGCCTGCCAATTCGTGTCAATTCGAGGTTCGTCAACTCACGCAATTCACGGACACGTCGGTCGAAGTGTTCGCCGTTCGAACTGGGTAAAGGATTCGTCCGGCTCGGCCTTGGTTGCTCGAAAGGCTCGCCCTCACAGATCAGCCCCTCGCTTTTCCAGACGATCAAAAAATTGTGGCAAGCAGTTAGCCATTTGTTCCCGAAATCTCGCCTTGTTCAATGGCAGGCCGAATAACCGTGGTCGATGTCGATGAGAGCGCACGAAACCAGCGCGTGAACAAGAAAGCGAAAGATAACGATGAACATTCAACGAAAATTGCCGGAACGCAGACGCGGCATCGCAAGTTTTGTCATCACGATGATACTGGCGTTCGCCTCATTCACGGCGACCGCGGGCAAAGTCTCCGCTGGCTTCACGGAGCATTTCGCTACTGTAAACGGAACGCGACTGCACTACTTCATCGGCGGCAAAGGCAATCCGGTAGTTCTGCTGCACGGCTACGCTCAAACCGCCCACATGTGGAATCCCATCATGCCGCTGCTGGCTACGAACCATACGGTCATCGTTCCCGACCTTCGCGGTGCGGGCGATTCCTCCAAGCCGGAATCAGGCTATGACAAGAAGAACATGGCCGTGGACATTCACCACTTGATCGCATCGCTGGGTTTGAATCGCGTGAGCATCGTCGGTCACGACATTGGCTTGATGGTGGCCTACGCCTATGCCGCGCAATTCCCGCAAGAAACTGAGCGCGTGGTTTTGATGGACGCCTTTTTGCCCGGCATCGGCGACTGGAAGAATGTCTGGCTGATGCGCGATTTGTGGCATTTCCACTTTTACGGCGAAGTGCCGCTCGCTTTGGTCAAAGATCGCGAGCGGACTTACTTCGAACATTTCTGGAACGACTTCGCCGCCGATCCGAAACATTCCGTGTCCGAATCCGACCGAAAGCTTTACGCGAAAGCCTACGCGCAGCCGGGCGGGATGCGCGCTGGCTTTGAATACTTCCGCAACTTCGAGCGCGATGCGAAGGACTTCGCCGAGTTGAGCGCCAAGCCGCTTCCGATGCCGGTGCTCGTGCTCACTGGCGAAAAAGCCAGCGGCAATTTTCTCATCGAACAGGCCAGGTTGGTAGCAACAAATGTTCAAGGTCAAATAATCCCAGGTTCGGGGCATTGGCTCATGGAAGAAGCGCCGCAGATCGTCATCCCGACTCTCACTGCTTTCCTTGGTGATCGGCGCACAGTCACCTCTGGCCTCCGGTTGGACGCGGCCGATATTGAGGCGATTCCACCGACAGGAGCGGGTACAGGAACATCGGGGGTCTCTGGAATTCAGACCCGCCTGCTGCGAGGTAATCCGACGCAACCCGGCGCATACAGTATTCAGCTCAACGTCCCAGCGAACACCCGAATCGAAGCGCACCATCATCCGGATGACCGGTTCGTTACCGTAATCTCAGGGACGTGGCACTTCGGTTACGGAACTCGATTCGACGAGAAGGAGCTCAAGGAACTTTCTGCGGGCAGCTTTTACACCGAACCACCGAACGTGCCGCACTTCGCGCGCACCGGCGGATCGCCCGCCGTCGTTCAGATCTCCGGCTTCGGACCAAGTGGCACGCGCTACCGAAATGAAACGGCAACGAAATAACGAGTACCCGGCGAACGATCGAACCCATTTACCGCGATAACGGCTGGCTGGCCGGGTATCTCGGTTAACAGAAAACAAAGAAAGGAAATCATTATGGCTGGAATACCTGTAAACACAATAGTCCTCGTCCACGGCGGCTTCGTGGATGGTTCTGGTTGGGAAGAAGTCTATAAGATCCTCAAGAGGGACGGCTACAACGTCAGCATCGTTCAGAATCCAACAATATCGCTCGCGGACGATGTTGCAGTAACCAAGCGCGTGCTGGCCACGCAAAACGGTCCGGTAATTCTCGTGGGCCACTCCTACGGCGGGGCAGTGATCACAGAAGCTGGTAACGACCCGAAGGTCGCGGGCCTTGTTTATGTCGCCGCGTTTGCTTTGGATGACGGTGAGTCAGTATCGTCGCTTATTAAAGACCCCCCGCCCGGCGCGCCCGTGCCGCCGATACTGCCGCCGCAGGACGGCTATCTGTTTCTCGACAAGGCGAAGTTCGCTGCCTCGTTTGCCGCCGACGTGGACCCTGAGAAAGCCGCGTTCATGGCTGACTCTCAAGTGCCGTGGGGCGTAGGGGCGTTGAGTGGCACGATCAGCAAGGCGGCATGGAGGAGCAAGCCGAGTTGGTACCTCGTCGCCACCGAAGACAAAATGATTCCACCGCCGGCCCAGCGCCTCATGTCCAAGCGCGCGGGTTCGACGGCCGTCGAGATTGCGGGCAGTCACGCGATTTATGCCTCGCAACCGAACGCCGTCGCGAAGCTGATTGAAACGGCTGCTGAAGGAGTAAATGGAGTAAACAAAACAATCAGTTGAAGCCTTGTTTTGAGCTACCAGCGGAGGTTCATCCTCCGCAATTTGATCTCAACTCAATAATCCGAGGAAGAAACAGTTCGATCCTTTGAGGTCGTGACGAGCAAATGAACTCACCAATGAGGAAGCCTCTCAGGTTCTCGGAATTTCAGTTTCCACGGCCAAAAACTATTGGACCTTTTCCCGCGCCTGGCTTTTCAACGAAATCCAAGGCGAATATTCCTTCGATTTTGTTGCGGTTCAGTTGGCTTTTTTGTCCTAGATTCTCGCTTCTATTGGTGTAGCTCACAAGGTTGCAAGCCGCGTGAGGCACCAAGATGAACTCTTCAACGACCGAAATGGCGATGAGCCGAAACGCAAAGCTCCGATCAGAGGTTCAAGAATTTGAGACAAACCAGGCCTGCCGCTTGCCAGTTGGAGGGCGGAAAGAAACTCTTCGGTGCAAATCAACACGAAAGGAAACAAATCTATGAGCACGATCACGACGAAGGACGGAACGACGATCTACTACAAAGACTGGGGCAAGGGTCAGCCCGTGGTCTTCAGCCACGGCTGGCCGCTGTCGGCTGATGCGTGGGATGCGCAGATGTTCTTCCTGGCATCGAGTGGCTACCGCAGCATTGCACACGATAGGCGCGGCCACGGCCGTTCCAGCCAGCCGTGGAACGGCAATGACATGGACCAATATGCCGACGACGTGGCCGAGTTGTTCGAGAAACTCGACCTGAAGAATGTAGTGATGGTCGGCCATTCCACTGGTGGCGGGGAAGTGGCCCGATACATTGGCCGTCACGGCACGAAGCGCGTGTCCAAGGCCATTCTCATGGGCGCAGTGCCGCCCATCATGCTCAAGACGAAGGCGAATCCAAGCGGGCTGCCCATCGAGGTCTTTGACGGCTTCCGCGCGGCGTACCTTGCCGATCGCGCGCAGTTTTTCCTCGATGTCGCCAGTGGTCCGTTCTTTAACTTCAACCGGCCGGGCGCGAAAGTTTCCCAAGGCCTGATCCAATCATGGTGGATGCAAGGCATGATGTCCGGCCACAAGAATGCGTACGACTGCATCAAGGCGTTTTCGGAAACGGACTTCACCGAGGACTTAAAGAAATTCGATGTGCCGACGCTGATTGTTCACGGCGACGACGATCAGATCGTGCCGATTGATGCATCAGCGAGACTCTCGGCCAAGCTCGTCAAGAATTCCGTCCTAAAAATCTATCCGGGCGGTTCGCATAGCCTCGGTGACACCAGCAAAGAGCAACTCAACAAAGACCTGTTGGAGTTCATCAAGTCTTGATGCCCGGAAGGATTCGTTCGATCTCAGCTAAATAACGAAAGCAAGAAAGGAAAAACACCATGAGCCAGCATCACAAACTCTACACCCCGGAGGACAGCGCCGTTGTATTCATTGATCATCAGCCGCAAATGATCTTCGGTGTGGCCAACATAGATCGCGCCTCTTTGATCAATAACGTCACGCTGCTCGCCAAAGTGGCTAAAGAATTCAACGTGCCAGCCGTGCTCACCGCCGTGGAAACGGAATCCTTCAGCGGTTACGTCTGGCCGCAGTTACTTGACGTGTTCCCCGGCCAGCCGGTCGTCGAACGGACTTCCATGAATTCATGGGACGACGCTGGCTTCCGCCAGGCGATCGAAGCAACTGGCCGCAAGAATATCATCATGACTGGTCTCTGGACTGAAGTCTGCGTGACCTGGCCCACCATCGAAATGCTTGGCGCAGGCTACAACATTTATGTCGTCGAGGATTGCTGCGGTGCGACCTCGACGGCTGCGCAGGACGCGGCGCTCTCGCGCATGGTGCAGGCGGGCGCGATCCGACTTACAACGGTTGCCGCTTTGTTGGAATGGCAGCGCGATTGGAAAAACAAAGAGCACTACAACGCCCTCATGCAGCTTCTCAAGGCACAGGCGGGCGCGTACGGCATCGGCGTCGAATACGCGTATATACGATGGTCCATCATGCGCCTCAGTCCGCACAGAAGCCGCAAGTTGTGCCGACGAAAGTGGCGGGCGACGGGCACGGTCGCCGTGTCACGCCCGTAGCAACCACGGCGCATCGTTGAGTCGGAACAACTGTAAGGCAGGCTTTCCAGCTTGTCCCCTATTGCAACAGAGGCCGCTCCTCTTATGAGCACCGAGCCAATCACAGTTTGCATCACGCGCACGGTGAGGCCGGGATATGAGGCGGAGTTCGAGCGGGCGTTGCACGACTTCGTGCAGCGCTCGCTTTCACTGCCGGGCCAGCACGGCGTCCACATCATGCGTCCCGCGCCGGGCAGCGGGTCACGCGAATACGGCATCGTCCGGAAGTTCGCCAGCCGCGACGCGCTCACCGCATTTCGGACCTCACCTGAGTATCTCGAATGGAACGCCTTGGCCGTGGAACTTACAGAGGGCAACGGGCGCGTCGAGGAACTCACGGGTCTGGAAAGCTGGTTCACGTTGCCGGGTGCGCCATTGCGAGCGCTGCCAAAATGGAAAATGGCAATTGCCACATTCCTTGGCGTCTTTCCCGTGGCGATGGTTTTGAATCTGACGCTGGGTCGAGCAATAAAGTCTTGGAATTTTATCCTCGGTAACGCGTTGTTCAACGCGTGTGTAGTGGCTCTTTTGACGTGGGTCGTGATGCCGGTAATCACACGCGCCCTTCACGGCTGGCTGCACTCCGATGAAAGGAAAGCATCACTATGAGTTCAAAAGTTTCTGCTGATTTGATTCTTCACAACGGACACATCACGACGCTCGATCCACAATATCCGGAGGCGGCCAACCTCGCCGTTAAAGATGGCTACATCGTTGGCGTGGACGAAGCCGAGGAATACGAACGCGGGCCGAACACGACGGTCATTGATCTCAATGGCCGGCGTGTCATTCCCGGTCTCAACGACTCACACCTGCACGTCATTCGCGGCGGGTTGAACTACAACCTGGAACTCCGCTGGGACGGCGTGCCTTCACTCGCAGACGCATTGCGAATGTTAAAGGAGCAAACGGAACGCACACCGTCAGGCCAATGGGTTCGCGTGGTGGGAGGGTGGACCGAGTTTCAGTTTGCCGAGAGACGCATGCCGACGCTCGACGAAGTCAACGCGGCCGCGCCCGATACGCCGGTGTTCATACTCCATCTCTATTGCCGCGCTTTGCTCAACCAGGCGGCGTTGCGCGCCTGCGCTTCGGCGGTTGCGGCGACATTCGTGCAGTTCGTCTCCTCGTTGCTTCTGGTCGTCGGCTTGTTCACGCGCCTCAACGCCGCTTGCTCACGGGCGTGCCCGGCGTGGCGATTCTCCAGAACGTTCTCGCCGTTCGTGATCCGCAACTCGCAATTCTTTACACGCTGGTCGTCGGGACGCTCGCGCTCATGGGCGGTGGGCGATTCTCACTGGATGCCTGGCTGGAACACCGGCGCGGTCTCAGATAATCGCCGAATTGGGCATCCCTATTTTCAGTTGCGGCGTGCGCCGCGTAAGTAGAAAGATGAAGGCCAGGTATGGCACTAAGCAAAACCCGTAACGACCTGCCGGAGAAGGTCCGCCGCGCGATGGTGAATTTGCTCAATCAACATCTCGCCGACGTGCTGGACCTTGGCCTTCAAGCGAAGCAAGCCCATTGGAACGTGAAAGGGCCGAACTTCATCGCGCTGCACGAACTGTTCGACAAAGTCGCCGAAGAACTGGAGGAGTTTACCGACGAGATCGCCGAGCGCGCGGTCGAACTCGGCGGCGTGGCGCTGGGAACAATCCAGATCGTTTCAAAACAATCGCGCCTCGCTGCCTATCCGTTGAACCTGGCTTCGGGACAGAAACATGTCGCTGCCTTGTCCAGCGTGTTGGCACAGTTCGGTAAATCCGTGCGCGCCGCCATCGACACTGCCACCGAGGCCGGAGATGCGGACACGGCAGATTTGTTTACGCAAGTGTCGCGCGGCGTGGACAAATTGCTCTGGCTCGTCGAGGCGCATATCCAGGCAAAGGAGTGAAATCCATGAGAACGAATTGTCTGCTCATTCTGTTCGCCCTTTCGGTTGGCTCGTTCTTCACAGGTTGCGGAAAACAGGCTCAACAGCTCACTCCGACGCCGCCCACTGTGTCGGTCATTCAGCCGGTCGAACGCGAGGTCGTCGAGTGGGACGAATACACTGGCCGGCTCGAATCGCCGGAAACCGTCGAGATTCGAGCGCGGGTGAGCGGCTACCTCGACAAGGTTCACTTCAAGGAAGGCAAGGAAGTGAAGAAAGGCGACCTGCTGATTACGATTGATCGGCGTCCGTATCAGGCGGAGTTCGACCGCGCGGACGCCGACCACCAGCGCGCTGAAAGCCAGGCTGAACTGGCGAAGAGTGAAGCCGAGCGGGCCAAGCGCCTGATCGCAACCAAGGCCATCTCCGAAGAAGACTTTGACACGAAGACCCGCACCTACGCTTCGGCGCAGGCGTCGGTGAGATCCGCCAAGGCCGCGCTCGATTCCGCCCGGCTGAATCTCGAATTCACCGAGATCCGGGCGCCCATCGCCGGACGCATCGGCCGCGCGCTGGTTACGGAAGGCAATCTCGTCAGCGGCGGGCTTGGTGGTGCGGGCGCAACCATGCTCACGTCCCTCGTGTCGCAAGACCCGCTTCACTGTTACGTGGATGTGGACGAGCGCTCGATCCTGAAATACCTCCAGCTCCGCAGGGAGGGCAAGCGGGTGAGCGCGCGCGATGCGGAGATTCCCGTCGAGGTGGCGCTGGCGGACGAAACAGGCTTCCCGCACAAGGGCTACGTGGACTTCGTGGACAATAAGGTCGATCCCGCCACCGGCACAGTGCGCTGCCGCGGCGTGATTGCGAACCCTGATCACAGCCTCGGCCCGGGTTTCTTTGCCCGCCTGCGTGTGCCCGGCAGCGGCAAGTATCCGGCGTTGCTGTTGCCCGACCGCGCTCTTGGCTCGGACCAGGCGCAGAAGTTCGTCTATGTGGTCAACGCGCAGAAAAAGGTCGAGTTCCGTCCCGTCAGTATTGGGCCGATCATTGATGGCTTGCGGGTCGTGACCGGCAGCTTAAAGCCCGGGGAGCAGGTCATCGTGGAAGGATTGATGCGCGTGCGGCCGGGCGTCGTGGTGGACGCGAAGCCGTGGGAAGCTCCAAAACAAACGTCAGCGGCGAAAAACTGAATCGCGAATGAACGCGAATCGCCACCAACGGAGCGAGTTTAGGCAATCCCAAGGGGATTGTGTCACCCAGCCCAGGGTTGCGAGGAACGAGCTACCCTGGGTGATCGTGGAAAGCGTTATCAACCCCAACGGGGTTGCGTCGCGAATTTCCCGCCGGGCCGCAACCCCGTTGGGGTTGTTGATTGGTGACCGTCTTCTTCCCCAGGGTAGCTCGTTCCTCGCAACCCTGGGCTTCAAGCCGGAATCCCGTTGGGATTCATTGTGGTTATGAACTTCTCTTACTTCTTCATCCGAAGGCCGATTTTCGCGGCGGTGCTGTCCATCGTCATCGTGCTGGTCGGCGCGATTGCGATGTTCCAACTGCCCATCGCGCAATATCCCAACATCGTGCCGCCGACGGTGGTCGTGCGCGCTGTTTATCCGGGTGCAAATCCGAAGGTGCTTGCGGATACCGTTGCCACACCCATCGAGCAGGAGGTGAACGGCGTCGAGAACATGCTCTACATGTCGAGCACCTCGACCAGCGACGGCGTGATGACGCTGACCGTCACGTTCAAGCTCGGCACGGACCTGAACATCGCCCAGGTGCTGGTGCAAAACCGCGTGGCCATCGCACTGCCCAAGCTGCCGGAGGAAGTCCGCCGCCTCGGCGTCACCACGACCAAGCGTTCGTCCGATCTCACGATGGTGGCGCATCTCGTTTCGCCCGACAATTCACGCGACGAACTTTACATCGGCAACTACGCCTTCCTGCAAGTGAAGGACCAACTCGCGCGCATCCCCGGTGTCGGTGAAGTAACCGTGTTCGGCGCGCGCGACTATTCGATGCGCGTCTGGCTCGATCCGGAAAAACTTGCTGCACGCAACATGATCGCCGGCGACCTGGTGCGCGCGGTTCGCGAACAGAACCTGCAGGTGGCTGCGGGCATCATCGGCCAGCCACCCGTGCCGGCGGGCAACGATTTTCAACTCACCATCAGCACGCAGGGGCGGCTGCTCGACGAACAGCAGTTTGGCGACATCATCGTCAAGCAGGGAGCGCAAGGCCAGGTCACGCGCGTGCGCGACGTGGCGCGCGTGGAACTCGCCGCGCGCGATTACTCCATCTCCTCGCAACTCAACGGCAAACCCGCCGCCGCTCTTGTCATCTGGCAGTTGCCGGGCTCGAACGCCATCGAAACGTCAGACGCCGTGCGCGCCAAGCTGGAGGAATTGAAGAAGAATTTTCCCCAGGGACTCGATTATCGCGTGATCTATGACACCACCGTCTTCGCGCGCGAATCCATCAGCGCGGTGGTCGTGACGCTGTTCGAGGCGGTGCTGCTCGTTGTTGTGGTCGTCATCGTCTTTCTCCAAAGCTGGCGGGCGTCCATCATCCCGTTGCTGGCCGTGCCCGTATCGCTCATCGGCACGTTCGCGGTGATGCAGGCATTCGGCATCTCGCTGAACAACCTCTCGCTCTTCGGCCTCGTGCTGGCCATCGGCATCGTGGTGGACGACGCCATCGTGGTGGTCGAGAACGTGGAACGGAACATTGCGCTCGGCCTTGCGCCCGTCGAGGCGACGAAACGCGCGATGAACGAAGTCAGCGGCCCGGTCGTTGCGGTCGCGCTGGTGTTGTGCGCCGTGTTCGTGCCGACCGCGTTCATCGGTGGCATCACCGGGCAATTCTACAAGCAGTTTGCGCTGACCATCGCGGTCTCGACCGTCATTAGTGCGTTCAATTCGCTGACGCTCTCGCCCGCGCTTGCCGCCATCCTGCTGAAGAGCCATCAGGCCAGGAAGGATTGGTTCGCCGCGCTGATGGACAGGGCGCTGGGCTGGTTCTTCCGGCTGTTCAACAAAGGATTTGACCGTACGACGAAGGGTTACACGCGCGCGGTTGGTGGCACGGTGCGACGGAGCGCCATCGCGCTGGCGGTTTATGCGGGGCTGCTCGCGCTGACGTGGATTGGTTTCAAGACCGTGCCCACGGGTTTCATTCCGCAGCAGGATTCCGGCTATCTCGTCGTCTTCGCGCAACTCCCCGAAGGTGCGAGCCTGGAGCGCAGCCAGAAGATCATCACGCGCGCCGGCGAGATTGCGCGCACCATTCCCGGCGTCAAGGGCACCGTGGAGTTTCCCGGTTTCAATCTGCTCGTTGGCGCCAACCTGCCCAATGCGGGAACGATGTTCGTTTCGCTTGAAAACTTCGAGCATCGCAAAGATCCCCGGAAATCCGCCCAGGCCATCATGGGGCAGCTCTACGGCCGTTATGGTGAATTGCGAGACGCGCTCGTGCTGGTGCTGCCTCCCCCGCCCGTGCAAGGACTCGGCAGCACCGCCGGTTTCAAGATGATGATTCAAGACCGCGCCGACATCGGGCTGGACATGCTCGCGGGGACGGCTTTCCGCATGATGGTTGGCGGCAGCCAGACGCCAGGGCTGGCGCAAGTCTTCTCCACTTTCACGACGCGCGTGCCGCAACTTCGCGTCGAGGTGGACCGCGTGAAGGCCAAGAGCATGGGCGTGGCACTGAGCGATGTGAATGACGCGCTGCAAACGTATCTCGGCTCGCTCTACGTGAATGATTTCAATCGCTTTGGCCGCACGTATCAGGTCACTGCGCAGGCGGACGCCGAGTTTCGCCTGCGCGCCGAGGACATTGCCAGACTGAAAACACGCAATATCGCCGGGGAAATGGTGCCGCTCGGCACGCTGGTCAACGTCCGCGAAACGACCGGCCCGGACAAAGTCATCCGCTACAACATGTATCCCGCCGCCGACATCAACGGCGTGGCGCTGCCCGGAGTGAGTTCGGGCCAGGCCATCGCCCTCGCGCAGGGACTGGCGGCGAAGGAACTGCCGCAAGGCATGGGCTACGAGTGGACTGAGCTGACGTTCCAGGAGCAACTGGCCGGCAATACCATCGTGTTCATCTTTCCGCTCTGCGTCCTGCTGGTGTTTCTCACCCTCGCCGCGCAATACGAAAGCTGGAACCTGCCACTCGCGATCATTCTGATCGTTCCCATGTGCCTGTTGAGTGCGATCGGCGGTGTTTGGCTTCGCGGCATGGACAACAACATCTTCACGCAGATCGGCCTTATCGTACTCGTCGGACTTGCGAGCAAGAACGCGATCCTCATCGTCGAATTCGCGAAACAACTCGAAGATACCGGCAAGAGCATTACCGACGCCGCCGTTGAAGCTGCTCGCCTCCGCCTCCGCCCGATTCTTATGACGAGCTTCGCGTTCATTCTCGGTGTTGTGCCGCTCGTCATTGCGAGCGGCGCGGGCGCGGAGATGCGACGGGCGCTGGGCACGGCCGTGTTCTTCGGAATGCTAGGCGTGACGTTTTTCGGGCTGATTCTTACGCCGGTGTTCTACGTCGTCATTCGCAAATTGACGGCACGAAAGAGACCCGGAGACCAAGCGGTTGCTGAACCGCTGATCGAGCCCACAGTTACGGCCACACACTAAGCACCATGAATCGCATCAAACATGAAAGAGGCAGTTGCTTGGTGGTCGCTGGATTTATGTTGTCGGTCTTTCTATCCGGCTGCGCGGTTGGTCCAAACTATAAACGCCCCACCGTGGACATGCCCGGTAACTTCCGCTTTGCCACGGACCAGTCCGCGAATTCCTTTGCTGATCTGCCCTGGTGGGAAGTGTTCAAGGACCCGATCTTGTTGGAATTGATTACCACAGCGGTTACGAACAACTACGATCTCAGACGAGCTGTGGCCCGCGTCGAGCAAGCCCGAAATCTGGCGGTCGCCGCCCGGGCGCCGCTCTTCCCGCAAGTTGGCTACGGCGGAAACGTGAGTCGGGGCCGCAACGCCCTCTTCAACGCGCCTGCCGGTTTGAACGGCGCCACGGAGAGTTCCGCGATGGCCAGCTTAAATGCCGTGTGGGAGATCGACCTCTGGGGCCGCATTCAGCGGATGAGCGAAGCCGCCCGCGCCGAGTATCTCGCCACCGACGAGGCCCGCCGCGGGATCACGCTGGCGCTGGTCAGCGAAGTGGCCACCGCCTACTTCCAGTTGTTGCAATTTGACGAGGAGCTGGCCGTTCAGCGCGCGGCGACCAACGCTTACACCGCGAGCTTCCGGCTCTTCGAGGACCGATTCAAGAATGGCGCCGCCTCCAAACTTGAAACCGATCGCGCCGCGGCCGCCCTGGCCAATGCCGCATCCATTATTCCTCGATTGGAACTGAGCGTTGCCTCCACCGAGAATCAGATCAATCTCCTGTTGGGCCGCAACCCCGGCGCAATTGGCCGAAACTCCCTCACCAACCAGCCGCTGCTGGCTCCGGATATCCCCGCCGGGTTGCCCAGTGAGTTACTGCGCCGCCGGCCTGACGTGCTCGCCAGTGAGCAACTGCTGATCGCTGCCAACGCCAACATCGGCGCGAATCTGGCCAATTTCTTTCCCCAGATTGGCTTGACCACTTTCATTGGCAAGGTCAGCCCTGAGCTTTCCGCTTTCACCGCCGGCTCGGCAAATATGTGGAACGTTGGCGCTACGCTGGCCGGCCCGCTGTTCCAGGGCGGACAACTTCGCGCGCAGTATCGTGCCTCGAAGGCGAGGTTCGACGAGGCCAAAGCCGCCTACGAGCAAAACGTTCTGATCGCGCTTCGGGAAGTATCGGACGCACTGATCGCCCGGCAAAAGCTCGGGGAGGCTCGTTTCTATAACGAGCAGGCGGCGTCGGCGTTGGCCTCATCCGTTGACCTGGCCACCCAGCGATACGTCGGCGGTCGATCCAGTTACTACGAAGTGCTCGAAGCGCAGCAGGAGCTTTATCCGACCCAGCGCGCGCAAATCCAGTCGCAGGTAGGTGAATTGCTCGCCATCATTCAGCTTTACAAGGCTCTGGGCGGCGGCTGGCAGGACGAAATGAAGCCGAATCAGCACCCTTAAATGCCTGTCAAGCGTTCAGTCGATCTGTCGGTTCACTGGGACCTTTCAATGCGCCCGGATGGAACGGCCACACTCACGTTTACGGGCGAGCTTGATACCATCTCCACTCCTCAGGCGTGGGCTCAACTTGAGACGGAGTTCGCGGGAACCAGAGTGATTCGTCTTGAGGTGGATGTTCGCCAGCTGGTCTGCGACAGCGCGGGACTGGCGTTGCTCTATCACCTTTCGGTCGGCGGGATGACACCGGGGGCAATCGTCAATTTAACGGGACTGAGTCCGGAGCTTCAGCATCTGCTTCGCAGTTTTTCCACAGAAGATTTTCAGGCATTGCAGGAGCATGAGCCGACCTGTTCGTCGTTCGTTGAAGACGTCGGTGCGGCCACGTGGTCCTGGCTGCGTGACCTGCGCCAACAAGTGGAATTCATCGGAGAAGTGACGTTGGCAGTGATGAAGAGTTTGTTTCGTCCGCGGCTCATGCACTGGAAGGAAGTCTTCCGCGTCTTTGAGGTGGCCGGAGTCAATGCGCTGCCTGTGGTGTCGTTGCTCACGTTTCTGGTGGGCATGGTAATTGCCTTCGAGTCGGCGCAGCCTCTGGCGCAACTCGGCGCGCAGGTGTTCGTGGCGAATTTGTTGGGCCTGGTCATGACGCGCGAGCTCGGCCCTGTCATGGCGGCGATCATGCTCGCGGGCCGGTCAGGCTCAGCCTTCGCCGCCGAACTGGGCACTATGAAAGTGAACGAAGAACTGAACGCCCTCCAAACCATGGGCTTGTCACCTGTGCAATTCCTCGTGGTCCAACGAGTCGTCGCCGGGATTCTGTTGACCCCGGTTTTGACCATTTTCGCGATGTGTGCGGGTTTGCTTGGCGGAATCCCGGTTCTATTGGGATTGGGTTTTCCCTTGCGGATGGTGCTGCACCAGGTCCAATCCGCTTTGCATTTCGGCGATCTGGCCGAAGGAATTGGCAAGAGCATCGTCTTCGGAGCGATTGTCGCCTCGGTGAGCTGTCTGCGCGGGCTGCAAACGGGCGAAGGGCCTCGCGCGGTCGGCGAATCCACCACGCGCTCCGTGGTCAGCAGCATTCTGTTGATTATCCTCGCCGACACGATTATTGCCTCGGTAACTTACACATTAAGAAAATGAACGGCACTCCCCGCAGCTTGATTGAAGTGCGCGATCTTACGATCGGTTACGGTGACCGCGTTGTTCTCGAAGGGATCAACTTCGAGGTGCGTCGTGGCGAAGTGTTCGCCATCCTCGGCGTATCTGGTTCCGGCAAGAGCACACTGCTTAAACACCTGATTGGGCTCCATCAGCCGATCCGAGGTGACGTGCTGATTTCCGGCGCCAGCATCGTGCGCGCGGAAGGCGAGGAACGATTGCGCATCCTGCGAAAATTCGGCGTCCTCTACCAAAGCGGCGCTTTGTTTGGCTCGCTCACGACGGTCGAGAACGTCCGGTTGCCGCTGGATGAGTTTACGGATCTGTCGGCGGCCGCCAAAGATTTGATCGCTCTCTCCAAGTTGCGCCTGGTTGGCCTGGAATCCGCCGCAACGAAGCTTCCGGCGGATCTAAGCGGCGGCATGCAAAAGCGCGCCGGCATTGCGCGGGCCATCGTCATGGATCCCTGCCTCCTTTTTCTTGACGAACCGTCCGCAGGCCTTGACCCGATTACTTCGGCCGGCCTCGATGCGCTGATTCGTGAATTGGCGCGGGGACTTGGGATCACCTTTGTCATAGTGACTCACGAACTGGCCAGCATCTATTCCGTGGCCGACCGGGTTGTCGTGCTCGATCCAAAGACTCGCGGAATCGCCGCGGAAGGCCCTCCGTCGTGGTTGCGTGAAAACGCGAGCCAACCGTGGGTGCGGCAGTTTCTAAAGCGGGAGGCGGCATGAGCGTCAAAATCCATCATTTTAGAATTGGTCTTTTTGTCCTGGCGGGAGCCCTGCTGTTAATCGGGGGACTCTTTGCGGTAGGTCTGAAGGCTTATTTCGGCAAGCGCGAGATATTTGAAACTTATGTCACGGGCAAAGTCGAAAATCTCTCCGTCGGTGCCCTGGTCACGCTGCGCGGAGTGACCATTGGTAAAGTCAGTTCCATCGCTTTCATCGGGACGGAATACCCGGAATACAAGGAACAATATGTTCTCATTCGATTCGAGGTTCCAAAGGGCACCGTCTGGAGTTCGGAGGCAGCTAATATCCAGCAAACGCTGGACCTGGAAGTCGCACGGGGACTTCGCGCGCGCGTGCAGGGGCAGGGGTTTCTCGGCGCCAATATTCTCGCGCTTGAATATGTCGATCCCAAGCTGTATCCCGTCGAACCGGTCCCCTGGACTCCAAAGCACTACTACATCCCCTCGGCTCCGAACCAATTCAACCGCGTCATGGCGTCCTTGGAGAATAGTCTGCGGCGTGCGGAAGACCTCGACCTTGCGGGATTATTGGATCGAGCAAAAACCTTGATTGACGCTGCGAATCGACTGGCCGGAAACGTCAATCAGATTGATTTCGGACATCTCGGTACGAATGCCGGTTCCCTGCTTGTCGAATTACGCGAAACCGCCCGCGGCCTGCAAGGAACCATCGACGACGCGCAAAAGGCCATCAACGGCGCTGATTTGCCTGCGGTTAGTCGCAACACCATCGCGATGGAGGCCAAACTTTCCAGTGCTGCGGTAGAACTGCGTCGTGTTCTTGCCAGCGTGGACATAGGAGAACTGAACAGTTCGCTGGCCAATGTTCGCGCTGCCACTGACCAACTAATTGTCTTACTTCATAATTTGGAACAACGCCCCTCTTCTGTGTTGTTTAGCAAGCCCCCAAAACCGCTGTCCGAATTGGAGAAGCCGCCCAGAAAATGAGAAGCCTTGCGCACATGCTCCTCGCTGCTGGCATTTTTGCCGGCTGCGCCTCCGATCCCAAATGGAAGCGACAGGCGTTTGCGTTCTCCTTGCCCGCAGATCCACCGACGGCGAATGCACAAACCAATATTGTTGCGCTCAGCCGCGTCTCCATTTCGCCGCTTTTCCAAAGCCGGTCCTTTACCTACAGGAAAGCCGAGAACACTTACGAACAGGATCCTTACGCGGGTTTTCTCGTTCCGCCTGAGCGAGCCCTGGCCGAACCGATTCGCGCTTGGATGCGCGCCAGCGGGGTCTTCGGGCGTGTCCTGGAACCGGGCAGTGGCCTGACGCCCACCTTGATTGCCGAGGTTTCCGTCAACGAACTCTACGGCGACTTTCGTCAGGCTTCGCGGCCGGTCGGGACAATGGAAATTCACTTTATATGTTACGAGATCAAGGACGGCGAGCCGGGGCGCATCGTGCTGGACAGGGTCTGCGCCCACGAAACGCCGCTGGCCCGAAAAACTCCCGACGCCCTCATGGCCGCCTGGGACGCCGACTTGCGCGAAATCATGGAGGAGATCCACTCTGACTATGCCAAGGCCAATTCCAAGGAACGTTGATGATGGGGTCATGAATGCATCCGAGAACTCAGCCGCGTTTGGCGCGCCCGGAATCGAGCCGCGCTGGACTTCGAGCGCAAAGGAGGGCGTGGGTACGGCTTATCACACTGACTGGTTGGTTGCGCACCTTGAAGAATGGACGGTCACTTCAAAGGGCGAGCTGGTCGAGGGCTTTCCTCGTCACTATATCCGCATCAATCCAACCGACGCTCACGCGCCTGATCCTCACGCTGATCCGAACACCACGCTGATTCAGATCACCAACGGCGGCGGGGTTCATCCCGCGCGAAATGTGGTCGGCGGCGATTTTCTCCATCTCGTGCGGTTCGGCATTCGCAGCCCGAACGATCCGATCGTGCGCGACTCAATCGAAGTCATTGACCAGGTGGTTAAACGCGACCTGCCGCAGGGACCAGGCTGGCGTCGCTACAATTACGATGGCTATGGACAAAAGGACGACGGCAGCGCCTTTGACGGCACGGGCGTAGGCCGTTGCTGGCCGATCTTGACGGGAGAACGCGGCCATTACGAACTGGCTGCCGGACGCGATCCGCTGCCATTTATCAAGTCGCTGGAAAACCTTGCCAACCAGGGCGGAATGATCACCGAACAGCTTTGGGACGCCGATGACTTGCCGGGCAACAGGATGAAGCGCGGCGGCGCAACTGGCGCGGCCATGCCGCTTTGTTGGTCACACGCCGAATACCTTTCACTGGTGCGCAGCCGCCACGATGGCGTCTGCTTTGATCGAGTCGAACCGGCATTCCAGCGCTATGTAGTGAATCCAGTGCAAAGCCGGCATGAGATTTGGAGTCTCCGGCATCCTTTGCGGCGTATACCTCGCGGAAAAACCTTGCGCATTATTCTTGCGACGGAAGCAACCATCGTCTGGTCAAGAGACGACTGGGCGCACACTGATTCATCGGAAACTACCTGTCAGAGCGAACTCAATCTCTGGTTCGCAGACTTTCCAACTGGCAAGTGGCCGGCCGGATCGATATTTACATTTACCTGTTTTTGGGAGGGCGAGCAACGCTGGGAGGACCAGAACTGGCAGGTGAGTATTCTATGAAATCGGAAGTTCCATGAGCGAAATCTTTCCAGTGGTTTATCTGGTGCGCCACGGCGAAACCGCTTGGAGCATTACTGGCCAGCAACGACCCGGAATCTCATCATGAACGTGCTGGTCGTTGATATCGGTGGAACTCACGTGAAGGTTTTGGCCACGGGTCAAGACGCTCCTCGCGAGTTTGATTCCGGTCCGGCGCTTACACCAAGGCAGATGGTTTCTAAGGTTCGGAAAGGTGTAAGGGATTGGAAGTACGACGTTGTATCCATAGGTTACCCGGGACTTGTCCTCCGGAATCGGCCCGTTGCGGAACCGTGGAATCTAGGCAAAGGGTGGTGCGGTTTCAACTTCGAACGGGCGTTCCATCGCCCGGTCAGGGTCGTCAACGATGCCGCCTTGCAGGCGTTGGGCAGTTACAAGCGCGGGAAGATGCTCTTTCTGGGACTGGGGACCGGTCTTGGGTCCGCTCTGATCGTGGACGGTATCGTCGAGCCCATGGAGTTGGGTCACCTGCCTTACAAGAAGGCCACCTTTGAAGACTACGTCGGGATTCGAGCATTGGAAAAGTATGGCAAGAAGAAATGGCGACGCTATGTCGCCGACGTGGTGGAGCGCCTGGTTGCTGCCATCGAGCCCGATGAAGTCGTCCTTGGTGGAGGCAACGTCAGGAAGCTGAAAGAGCTGCCTTCGGGTTGCCGTGCCGGCGACAACGCCGATGCATTTCGAGGAGGATTTCGCTTGTGGGAGAGATCCGCTGCCGGCAGAAATGCCGCTCCCCCAAAACGGCGTCCGAAACAACGCACCTTAACCCGGCCTAAACTTCGCAAGGCAGCGAAAGCATCAGTATGAAAGCAAACGGCAAATCACTTACCCAGTGCAAAGCGTGGAAGGCCCTCGCTGCCCGCCGCTGCCAAAAAGGAGACCCGATGAGAACACTCGGTTTCGATAAACCTCTCTACATCCTGCCCTTCGACCATCGAGGCTCGTTCGTCACCAAAATGTTTGGATGGCACGGCGATCTGACATCGGAGCAGACCGCTGAAATCGCAGCAGCCAAACAAGTGATCTACGACGGCTTTAAATCCGCCGTCGCCGGCGGTGTGCCCAAAGAGAAGGCGGGCATTCTCGTGGATGAACAGTTTGGCGCCGCCATTCTGCGCGACGCCGCGGCGAATGGTTTTGTGACCGCGTGCCCTGCCGAGAAGAGTGGGCAGGACGAATTTGACTTCCAGTTCGGCACCGACTTCGCCAGGCACATCGAGCTTTTTCACCCGACCTTCTGCAAAGTCCTCGTTCGCTTTAACCCGGAGGGCGATGCGGCGCTCAATCAGCGACAGTCATCACGTCTGAAGCAATTGTCCGACTACCTTCGCGGCAAGAGGCAGAGCCGGTTCATGTTTGAACTGCTGGTGCCGGCGGAGAAGGCGCAACTTGATCGGCTCAAGGGAAACACCAAAGCCTACGACCTGGACCTTCGTCCAAAGCTGATGGTTCAGGCGATCCAGGAGTTGCAGGACGCGGGCGTTGAACCGGATGTCTGGAAGATCGAAGGACTCGATCGTCGCCAGGATTGCGAAGGGATCGTGTCCGCCGCGCACCGCCATGGGCGGGACAAAGTTGGCTGCATCATTCTTGGTCGTGGCGAAGACGACCAAAAGGTGCGCGAGTGGTTGACGACGGCGGCTGGGGTCAAAGGTTTCATCGGGTTTGCCGTGGGGCGGACGGATTTCTGGGATCCGCTCGTCAACCTTTTAGCGAAGAAGACAACGCGGGAGGCCGCTGTGACGGAAATTGGCAGACGCTATCATGAGTTCGTCAACATTTTCGAGAAGGGCCAAGGAAGCTGACCAAGAGGAAATCTCCCTATGAAGACACATTCACCAATGCAACTTGGAATGGTGGGGCTGGGCCGGATGGGCGCCAACATGGTTCGACGACTTCTCAAAGCCGGGCATCGCTGTAACGTGTTCGATGTCGCTCCGAAAGCAGTCGAAGATCTGGCCACGGAAGGAGCGGTCGGTGCTTTCTCGTTCGCCGACCTCGTGAAGAAACTGGATAAGCCACGTGCCATTTGGTTGATGGTCCCAGCCGCGGTCGTGGACAAGACGATCGCCGACCTTCTGCCTTTTCTCGAAGCCGGCGATACGCTCATCGACGGCGGCAACTCCTATTATGTGGATGACATCCGGCGCGGAAAGGAGCTCACGGCGAAAGGAATTCACTACGTCGATGTCGGCACGAGTGGTGGCGTCTGGGGATTGGAACGCGGCTACTGCATGATGATCGGCGGCGAGACGACGGTGGTTCAGCGCCTGGATCCCATCTTCGCCACGCTGGCACCTGGCATGGGCGAAATTCCGCGCACGCCGGGACGCGAGCAACCTGGCGGCACCGCTGAACAGGGCTACCTGCATTGCGGACCGAATGGCGCCGGCCATTTCGTCAAGATGGTCCACAACGGGATCGAGTATGGAATCATGGCTGCCTACGCCGAAGGGATGGGCATTTTGCGGGACGCCAACATCGGCAGGCACCAGCATGAGATTGACGCCGAGACGACGCCGTTGCGCGATCCCGAGCACTATCAATTCGACCTCAATCTTGCCGATGTGGCGGAGGTTTGGCGGCGCGGCAGCGTGATTGCCTCGTGGTTGCTCGACTTGACGGCAGACGCGTTGGCGAAGGATCCCACGCTGGCGAAATTTACTGGCCGGGTCTCCGATTCGGGCGAGGGTCGATGGACAATCAAGGCGGCGATTGATGAGGGTGTGCCGGTTCCAGTGTTGACGACGGCGCTCTACGAACGCTTTGCGTCGCGTGGGGAAGCGGATTTCCAGGACAAACTGCTTTCGGCAATGCGCTTTGGTTTCGGCGGACACCTGGAAAAACCGGCCAAGTAAGAAAACCTATGCTCTCGACCCATTCTGATGCCCTTGTATTCTTCGGCGCCACGGGCGACTTGGCCTACAAAAAGATCTTCCCCGCGCTCCACGCCATGTTAAAGCGCGGGAACCTCAGCGTGCCTGTCATCGGTGTTGCCAAGGCGGGCTGGAACCTCGACCAATTCAGAGCCAGGGCAAGAGACAGCCTCGAAGAACATGGCGGGCTTGATCCGGCCGCGTTCGAGAAACTGAGTGGCTTATTGCACTACGTGGACGGCGACTACAACGATTTCGACACATTCCAAGCCATTTGCCGGACGCTCCGGGCCGCTCAGCGACCGGCATTTTACCTTGCCATTCCGCCAGCGCTGTTCGGCACCGTCGTGGAACAACTGGGTAGGTCCGGCTGCGTCCCGGAGGGGGCGCGCGTCATCGTGGAAAAGCCGTTCGGTAGGGACCGCGTCAGCGCGCAGCAGCTCAATAGGATTCTGCTCGGTTCTTTCGACGAAAAGCGACTTTTCCGCATCGACCATTACCTTGGGAAACAACCCGTGCACAACATGCTGTTCTTCCGCTTCGCCAACGCGTTGCTCGAACCGGTATGGAACCGCCAGAATGTGGAGAGCGTGCAGATCACGATGGCGGAAGAGTTTGGCGTCCAGGGCCGCGGCGCGTTCTATGATCAGACCGGGGCCATTCGCGACGTGATGCAGAATCACCTCTTTCAGGTTCTTGCCAATCTGACCATGGAACCGCCCGTCCGGACGGACAGCGAATCCATTCGCGACGAGAAGGTCAAGGTGTTGAAAGCCATCCTGCCGCTGGAGGCAAAGAACCTGGTCCGGGGGCAATTCCGTGGTTATCGAAACGAGCCGGGTGTCGCCGCCGATTCTCGAACGGAGACCTTTGCGGCGTTCAAGCTGGAAATCAATTCCTGGCGGTGGCGCGGCGTTCCCTTTTACCTCCGGGCTGGGAAGTGTCTGCCCGTGACCTGCACGGAGATTGTGGTTCGTCTGCGTCAGGCTCCGACCATGTACGAAGGCTTCGATTTGAAGGAGAATTATTGCCGATTGCGCATCAGTCCGAACGTCGCCTTTGCCATCGGCATGAATAGCATCGCGGCAGCAGATGAAACTGTAAACGAACCCCTCGAAATATCCTGGGGACACTGCCCGCGCGCGGACGAACGAGATGCCTACGAACGCGTGCTCACTGACGCGATGGCGGGCGACGCCACTCTCTTTGCCCGCGAGGACTATGTGGAGGAAGCCTGGCGGATCGTCGACCCGGTGTTGAAGGCTGCAACGCCCGTCTTTGAATACGAGCCGCACACCTGGGGACCAGCCGAGGTCGAAAGGGTCACTCCGACTGAAGGCTGGGGAAACCCCATCGTAAACGGCCATGAATGAAGCGCTCGAGTTTGTGGTTCGACACGGTGCCGCGGTTTTGTTTGCGGCCGTATTCATCGAACAAATGGGCGTTCCGCTGCCTGCTGCGCCATGGTTGTTGGCGGCAGGTGCCTTGGCCGCTACTGGCAGAATCAATTGGTTTGTGGCGATAACCGCCGCAACGTTCGGTTCCGTGCTTGCCGATGTGTTTTGGTTTTATCTGGGACGCTATGGCGGACATCGCGTGCTAAGCTTTCTGTGCCGCATCTCGTTGGAGCCTGACTCGTGCGTTCGCCGGACGCAAGATGTTTTCACGCGATATGGGATGCGCGGCGTTATCGTGGCGAAATTCATCCCCGGCTTGAGCACCTTGGTGCCGCCGCTGGCGGGCAGCGCGGGCGTAAGTGCGCCTCGGTTCTTCTTCTTTGATGGATTGGGTTCGTTGCTGTATGCGGGATGTTTTGTATTTCTCGGCGTTCTATTCAGCAATCAGTTGGAACAAATCATCGCCGCGCTTGCCAGTCTAGGTAGCGGCGCACTGGGAGTGGTTATCGGGTTGGTTGCGCTTTACATCGGCTACAAGTATTTCCAGCGACGCCGGCTGTTGAGCGAACTGAGGATGGCACGAATCACGGTCGATGAAGTGCATCAGAAGCTGGAAGCGGGGGAGAATCCCGTCATTCTGGATCTACGGTCCCTGGCCGAAGTCGAACGAAATCCTTTGCTGATCCGCGGCGCGCGTCACATGACCATGGATGAGGTAGAACTTCGCCACCACGAGATTCCCCGCGACCGTGACATCATTCTCTATTGTTCCTGACCGAACGAAGTGAGCAGCGCCCGTGTGGCGTTGTTACTGCGGCGAAGAGGCATCTTGCGCGTCCGGCCATTGCTCGGAGGGATTGATGCCTGGCGAGAGCGCAATTACCCGACGGAACCGCGCGTTGTTGTGACGAGCCTCGCCGCAGCCGATTCGGGTCATTGACGAACCACACCCACCCGGTAGAACCACGGCCCGGTTCCGATGGCATTGGTGTGGGTGTAGGTGGTCGTGTTCAACCTGCTGCAACCTGCTCTTCGAATTCGAGAGGCGGATATCGAGCGGACTCAACTAATCCTTGGCCCGATAAGTCGTTTTGTTTTCGTAAAGTTTCAGCCGGACTCGGTAATCGGCCTGTTCCTCTTCGGTTTGCAGCAGCGCAATGGCCTCCTGCTCAGTGGTGACGGCTTTGTCAAACCGACCCGCTTCGGCGTAGGCGGCGGCCAACGTGCCCAAGTGCATCGGGATCTTGCGATCGGTCGCGGCCACCGCTTTTTCCGCAAAAACCACCGCGTTGGATCCATCGCGCATGGCCGGGTTCGCGCTTGTGGCCAGCACCCACGCCAAATTATTCAGGCCTAAAGGGAGGTTCTGCGCGGCGGCCCGGCGATACCATTTCACGGCCTCCACCTGATTCGTGGTCACTCCCAAGCCATTGGCATAACACCAGCCCAGGTTATTCTGAGCCATAGCATAATTCTGTTCGGCGGCTTTGCGATACCATTTCACCGCTTCCACCTCATTCTTTGCCACGCCCTGGCCAGAGGCATACCAAACGCCCAACTGGTATTGGGCCTGGGCATCATTCTGCTCGGCCGCTTTGCGGGCCCACCTTACCGCTTCCACTTCATCTTTGGCCACTCCCAGCCCTGCGGAGTAGAAGTACGCCAGCCCGTATGCAGCATCGGCGTGATTCTGCTCGGCGGCCTTGAGAAACCACTTCCCCGCTTCCACCTCATCCTTCGCCACGCCTCGGCCGGCGGCATAGCATTGGCCCATTTGAAATTGAGCTTCGGCGTTATTCTTCCCGGCGGCTTTGCGAATCCACTTCGCCGCCTCGGCATAATCCTTGTCTACGCCCTGGCCGGTCGTGTAGGCGACGCCCAGATTGAGTTGGGCCATGGCGTGATTCTGCTCGGCAGCCTGGCGCCACCACCTCACCGCTTCCACCTCATTCTTCGGCACGCCTTGGCCGGTGGCATAGCAACCGCCCATCTGGTATTCAGCCGCAACGTGATTCTGTTCGGCGGCTTTGCGAATCCACTTTGCCGCCTCAACAAAATCCTTTTCCACCCCCAGACCGATGACATAGCACGAGCCCAGATGGAATTGCGCCACCGCGTGATTTTGCGCGGCGGCTTGGCGCCACCACTGCACCGCCTCAGCTTCATCCTTCCGCACTCCCTGGCCCGCGGCGCAGCATTCCCCAATGTAGCATTGAGCGTCGGCGTAGTTCTGTTCGGCGGCTTTGCGAATCCACCTTGCCGCTTCGACCTCATCTTGAGCCACGCCTTCTCCTTTGCCATAACAGCAACCCAGATTGTGTTGAGCTGGCGCGTCACCCTGTTCGGCAGCCTTGCGCCACCACTTCACCGCCTCCACCACATCCTTCACCACGCCAAGGTCGCCACGGAAAAATGCCGTTCCCAATTCAAACTGGGACCGGGCCTCGCCGGTTTCCGCCCTGGCGCGGATTTCCGATACCAATTTGCGATCCGCATCGCTTTGCTGGGCCGGCAATACCAGAACAGCGTTCGCGAGCAGGAACAGGGCAAGCAATCTCAGTTGCATTGATTTCATAGCGGCAAGTTTACGAAATGTGGCTCGTACGACTACAAGGTTTTCACCCGCATTCACGGGAAGTTGACGCCTACGCGGTAGAACCACGGACCCACTCCAATGGCATTGGTGTCGGTGTACGTCGTCGTGCCGGCCAAACCAGCAATGTTCGTCGCCAGTGGGACGAACGCCGATGTCAAAGTCGAGCTGCGCTCCAGGGAATAGTTTACCCCGACCACGCTTTCCCATCGCACGAGGAGATCGGGGCCGGCCACTGTCGGCGCCAGCAGGCGCAACGCAGACACCGCGTTGGTGGGATCGGTCGCGCAACGCCATTCCTGCCAGTTGTTCATGCGGTCGCCGTCCGGGTCGGCGGTATCTGTCGCGGGATTGATGGGCAGATTGAATTGCTGCAACCAAGCGTAGGAAATCATCGAAGTGGGCAATTGAAACTCATAAGCGCCGATGTCCACCGTGCCACCCACGGTGCGCGGATTGCCGTCGAGATCCGTTGCGCTTGTGACGTAGGAATTATTCCCGGCATTGATGCAGGGCGAGTTCGATTGAAGGCGCAGGTCGGCCCATCCGTTCGTGTCCACGAACAGCGGCGCGTTGGTGATGTTGCCGAAACCGTTGGTTGGCTGCGGCGTGGTGCAGCAGAAGTTGAGAACGGCGACGAACTGGCTCAGGGAGAAGTTTGCATCGTTTGTGGCTGTGTTGAAATAGACCACGCAATTGTTCAGCGCGCCCCCATACGCCCCGCCGCCAGAGCCAGGGCCAGCCGAGTTGCCGGTCAACGTGCAGTTGTTCAGCGCGCCGCCATAGGTCCCGCCGCCGTAGTTGAAGGAATTGTTGCCGGTCAACGTGCAGTTGTTGAGCGTGCAGTCAGCCGCCCCGCCGCCGAAGACTCCAGTTTGGTTGCCGGTCAACGTGCAGTTGTTCAGCGTGCCGCCGTAGGCTCCGCCGCCGGCAACTTCAACCCTGTTGCCGGTCAGCGTGCAGTTGTTCAACGAGCCGCCGTGGGCTCCGCCGCCGTAGGCCGAAGGATTGAAGCCACCACCACCAGTCCCCCCGTTGGTCAAGGTGAACCCGGAAAGGCTGGCGCTGTTGGTCAGATAAACGCAGCGACGCGACCCGCCTCCGTCTATAGTGGTGGATTGCGGCCCGTTGACGCTCCGAATGTTCAGCGGTTTGTCCACCGCCACGCGGCTGATCGTGCTGTAAACTGTCGCGCGCCCGCCGGTGGCATAGATTCCGTTGGTCACTACGATCTCGTCGCCCGCCACAGCGGCATCCACGGCGTCCTGGATGTTTGTGGCGGCGGTGGACCAACTGCTGTAAGGCGGCGTGGCGTTGGTGCTGTTCACATCTACATAACGCACGGCGGTCAGGGCACTGCCGGCGGAGAACGGAACGAGTGCGAGGACAACATTCAACATCCAACCTTGAACCCGGAACATCGAAGCGCCGACTGGTTTCGTTTGATTGGTTTTCATGGGTTGGCTCCTTTGGTCACTGGCGTAACCGGTAAAACTGCTGTGGGCTGGACATGGGATTCGTCACCACGTTTTGCCCGCCGATGACGACGGGCGCGGGTGAATTGGTGGTCCAAACCGCCGGGGAACCCAGGTTCGTGGTGGATTGCAAAGTGAAGCCGATGGCGTTGGTGCGCCACGTTAAAATGACGTTCGCCCCGTCCGGAATCAGGGTGAGCAAAGGCGGGAAGGAGAACGGATTGGTTGGATCGCTGCCGGCGAGCCATTCACGGTAATTGTTCACGCCATCGCTGTCCGGGTCGGCGGTGTCGGTCGCGGGATTGATGGGCAGATTGAACTGCTGCAACCAGGCGTAGGAAATCGTCGAAGCAGGCGATTGAAATTCATACGCGCCGATGTCCACGGTGACACCCGCGATGCGCGGGTTGCCATCCAGGTCGGCGCCAGCAGGCGCGAAGGCATCCAGGCCGGAATTGATGCATGGCGAGTTGGATTGCAAACGCAGATTCCCGGAGGCTTGGTCCACGAATAGCGGCGCGGTGGTCCAACAATGGTTGAGAGTGCTGATATCGGAACCATCAAGGTCGATGCAGTTGTTCAGCGTGCTGCCATACGCCCCGCTGCCGGAAACCCAGGCCGAGTTGCCGGTCAGCGTGCAATTGTTTAACGTGCTGTTATACGCCCCGCCGCCGAACGCACGGCCGCCAACAAAATTGTCCCCTAAGAAGTTGTCGCTTAAGGTGCAGTTGTTCAGCCTGCAGTAAGCTGCGCCGCCACCATAGGTCTCGGGATCAAAGGGGAAGTTGCCGGGGTGATAGGCCGAGTTGCCTGTCAAGGTGCAGTTGTTGAGCGTGCAACTAACCGCCCCGCCACCAACAGACCGCTGGTAGGCCCCAACTGAGTTGCGGGCGAGCGTGCAGTTGTTCAGCGTGCAGCCAAATGCCCCGCCGCCAGACGCGTCGTTGTAACGCGTCAGGGGAGATGCTGTCCTGTTGCCGGTAAGGATGCAGTTGTTCAGCGTGCCGCCACGCGCCCCGCCGCCGAAACGCGCAAAGCCATTGGTCAAAGTGAAGCCGGAGAGGCTCGCGCCGTTGGTCAAGTACACGCACCGAAAGAATCCACCTCCATCGATAATAGTGGACTGCGGTCCATTGACGCTGCGCAGTGCGAGTGGTTTGTCCACCACCACCCGATTCGTCGTTGTGCTTTGGTCAATTGTCGCGCGCCCGCCGGTGGCATAGATTCCGTTGGTCACTACGATCTCGTCGCCCGCCACAGCGGCATCCACGGCGTCCTGGATGTTCGTGGCGGCGCTGGTCCAATTGGTGTAGGGCGGCGTGGCGTTCGTGCTGTTCACGTCCACGTAATGCACGTCGGCCAGGGCGCTGCCGGCGAAGAACAGAAAGAGCGCGAGGGCAACCTTCCACCCGAAAACCGAAGTGGAGATGGGGAGCGCACGCGCCTCGCGTGCCGTTTTCCGCGCCCTCGCGGAAAACATCGAGCGCACGAAAACATCCAAAGGTTCTGAAGATCGTTGTGCGCGAGAGGGCTGGACGCGGGGCGCGTCCGGCAACACCCGAGGGCGGGTGTGCTCCCCAACTCCGAATCTCGAAGTGCCGGTTGATTTCGTTTGATTTGTTTTCATGGGGAGTGGCGCGTTGGTTGGCAATTACGGCGAGCGGAGGCGGTAGAAACGAGCGGGATAATTCGTCCACTCGGGATCGCTGAAATAGGACGAGCCGCCCGTCAGGGTGTTGGTGCCCACGGGAACCCACGCGGGGTTGGCCAGGTTCGTGGCGGCTTCCACCACGATGACCAGATTGTTGGCGCCGGTGATGGTGAACCCAAGCCGATTCGTCCGCACGCCGAAGCTGGCATCGCTGGTTGCCACCAGCGGGTTCCACAGCACGGCGGGACGGCCGGCGAACGTCGACCCCCAGCCCGTGGTTCCTGGTAGGTAATAGATGGTCGTATTGGCGGCATCCATAAACACATCTGAACCGACATTGGGGGCGTTACCCTGGAGATAGACTCCCATCAGGTTGGTGCAGTAATTAAACGCATGGTCGCCGAGGCTGGCGACACCGTTCCCGATCGTGACGCTGGCCAGGCTGGTGCAGGAAGAGAACGCCCCGCCCCCGATGAAGTTGACGCTGTTGGGGATCGTGATGCTTGTCAGACTCGTGCAGGAGAAGAACGCAGATTGCGCAATGAGCGTGACGCCGTTCCCGATCGTGACGTTGGCCAGGCTGGTGCAGGATGCGAACGCAGACAACCCGATGAAGTTGACGCTGTTGGCGATCGTGACACTGGTCAGGCTGGTGCAGGAAGCGAACGCAGAGTCTCCGATGCGGGTGACGCTGCTAGGGATCACGTAGCTTCCACCTTTGGCCCCCGGATATTGGATGAGCAGGGTCTGGCTCTTGTTGAACAAGACCCCATCCACGCTGCTAAAGACGGAGTTTAGCGCATCCACCGTGATCGCGCTCAGGCTGGTGCAGTAATAAAACGCATACTCCCCGATGCTGGTGACGTTGTTAGGGATCGTGACGCTGGTCAGGCTGGTGCAGTGATTGAACGCTTGTTGCCCGATCCTGCTGACGCTGTTGGGAATCGTGACACTGATCAGGCTGGTGCAGGAAGCGAACGCAGAGTTGCCGATGTTGGTGACGCTGTTAGGAATCGTAATACTGGTCAGGCTGGTGCAGTGATTGAACGCAACGTCCTCGATGTTGTTGACGCTGTTGGGGATCGTGACACTGGTCAGGCTGGTGCAGTTGTAGAACGCATAGGTCCCGATGTTGGTGACGCTGTTGGGGATCGTAACGCTGGTCAGGTTGGTGCAGCCAGCGAACGCAGACTCCCCGATGCTGGTGACACTGTTGGGGATCGCATAGCCTCCAGCTTTGCCCCCCGGACATTGGATGAGCAGCATTTGGCTCTTGTTGAACAAGACCCCATCCACACTGCTATAGACGGAGTTGACCGCATCCACCGTGATCGCGCTGAGGCTGGTGCAGGAAGCGAACGCACCGTTCCCGATGCTGGTAACGTTGTTGGGGATCGTGACGCTGGTCAGGCTGGTGCAGTCATAGAACGCAGAGCCCCCGATGCTGGTGACGCTGTTGGCGATCGTGACGCTGGCCAGGTTGGTGCAGCCAAGGAACGCAACGTCCCCAATGCTGGTGACGCTGTTGGGAATCGTGACGCCGGTCAGGCTGGTGCAGGAATAAAATGCGGCGCGCCCGATGCTGGTGACGCTGTTGGGGATCGCGACGCTGATCAGGCTGGTACAGGAACGGAAGACTTCGCTCCCGATACTGTTGACGCCGTTTCCGATCGTGACGTTGGTTAGGCTGGTGCAGTAATAGAACGTACCGTTCCCGATGCTGGTGACGCTGTTCGGAACCGTGACGCTGGTCAGGCTGGTGTTGCCATAGAACGCAGCGTTCCCGATGCGGGTGACCGGCAGGCCATTGATCGTATCTGGAATGGCCACGGCACCGCCTGGGCCGCTGTATCCGGTGATGGTGATCGTGCCGTTATTGGTCGTGTAATTGAATTGGGCTTGCACCACGGCGGGCGTCAAGAGCAGCAACAGCAGCAGCCTCGTGGCGCAGGCGGTCCTGACAGGCGATTGCTTTTCTGACACGGCGAGGTGAAGGTGGGAACGACGAGGCGTATTGGTTTTCATGGGAGCGCTGGGTTGATTGGCATTACGGCGAGCGGAGGCGATAGAAACGGGCGGGATGATTTGTCCACGCGGGATCGCTGAAGTAGAAGGCGCCGTTGGTGAGGGTGAGGCTTTGCAACGGAACCCAATCGTCACTGGCCAGAGTCGTGGAGGCTTCCACCACGATGACTAGATTGCTGGCGCCGGTGATGGTGAACCCAAACCCATTCGTCCGCACGCCGAAGCTGGCATCGCTGGTTGCTACCAGCGGGTTCCACGGCACGGCTGGACGACCGGCAAACGTCGTCCCCCAGCCCGTGGTTCCCGGCAGGTAATAGACGGTCACATTGTTGGCACCGTCGAACACAACTGCACCAACGCTGGGGGCGTTGCCCTGGAAATAGACTCCCGTCAGGCTGGTGCAGAAAGCGAACGTAGCGTCCCGGATGCTGGTGACGCTGTTGGGGATCGTGACACTGGTCAGGTTGGTGCAGGAATTGAACACCCAATTCCCGATGCTGGTGACGCCGTTCCCGATCGTGACGCTGGCCAAGCTGGTGCAGGAACTGAACGCATAGTCCTCAATGACGGCGACGCTGTTGCCGATCGTGACACTGGTCAGGTTGGTGCAGTAGGAGAACGCAGCGTAACCGATGCTGGTGACGCTGTTGGGGATCGTGACGCTGGTGAGGCTGTAGCAGTAAGCGAACGCATAGCCCCCGATGACGGTGACGCCGTTCCCGATCGTGACGCTGCTCAGGCTGGTGCAGCCAGAGAACGCATACCACCCGATGCTGGTGACGCTGGTGGGGATCGTGACGCTGGTTAGGCTGGTGCAGCCAACGAACGCATAGGCCCAGATGCTGCTGACGCCGTTCAGCATCGTGACGCTGGTCAGGCTCGTGCAGGAACGAAACGCATCGTTACCGAGGATGGCGACGCTGTTGGGGATCGTGACGCTGGTCAGGCTGGTGCAGTCAGCGAACGCAAAGCCCCCGATGACGGTGACGCTGTTGCCGATCGTGACGCTGGTCAGGCTGGTGCAGCCAGAGAACGCAGCGTAACCGATGCTGGTGACGCTGTTGGGGATCGTGTAGCTTCCAGTTTTGCCCCCCGGAAATTGCATGAGCAAGGTCTGGCTCTTGTCGAACAAGACCCCATCCACACTGCTATAGACGGAGTTGAGCGCATCCACCGTGATCGCGCTCAGGCTGGTGCAGAAACGGAACGCACCGTCCCCAATGTAGGTGACGCTGTTGGGGATCGTAATGCTGGTCAGGCTGGTGCAGCGAGAGAACGCACCGTCCTCGATGTAGGTGACGGTGTTGGGGATCGTAATGTTGGTCAGGCTGGTGCAGCGAGAGAACGCATAGTCCCCGATGTAGTCGACGCTGTTGCCGATCGTGACGATGGTCAGGCTGGTGCAGAAATCGAAGGCAGAGTTCCCGATGTAGGTGACGCTGCTGGGGATCGTGACGCTGGTCAGACTGGAGTGCTCGGCGAACGCGAAGTTCCCGATGCCAGTGACCAGCAGGCCATTGATTGTGTCTGGAATGACCACCGCACCTCCGGGACCGGTGTATCCGGTGATGGTGATGGTGTCGTCGCCATTGTCCGTATAAATAAATTGGGCTTGCACCACGGCGGGCAGCGTCAATAGCAGCAATGGCAGCAGCCACCGCAGCCTCGTGGCGCAGGCGGTCCTGGCAGGAAATTGCTTTTTTGACACGGTCCTGTGGAGGTAGGAACGACGAGGCGTATTGGTTTTCATGGGGGAGTTGTGGCCTTACGACTGGCAGAAGCGTTCGCCCGCCAGGGCGGCATCCACGGCATTCTGGATGTACGTGGCGGCGGCGGCAGCGAAGAGCCGGGCCGCCAACGTTCGGGAATGGTTCAGGTTGTTCATATTGCCTTTTTGCGTTTGTGGGCCGCCGCCCACCGTTAACCAATGCGAGGTTTCAAGAAGGAAGGCGCAAAAAAATCAGTGGGCAGAGGACAGAGCCACCTCACCCCGGCCCTCTCCCCATCGGATGCGGAGAGGGGGGATGGATTCGGGCAGAAGGCGGAAGGCAGAACCCTGCGAGGGAAGGGGAGGAATTACCACGGATTACGCGGATCACACGGATTGAGAGGACAAATCCATCCGTGAAATCCGTGAAATCCGTGGTTCCGACTGCCGTTTCCAGGTTTAAGCGCTTTTCGGCTTAAGCTCGTGGAAGAGCCAGGCCCGGGCATGGGCCCAGTAGTTGTCGGCGGTGCGCGGGGACAGGCCGAGAACCTCGGCCGCCTCATCGAGAGTCATGCCGACGAAGTAACGCAGCTTGACCAATTCAGCTTCGGGCTTGTTCTGCGCGGCGAGTTTGTCGAGCGCCTCGTTCACGGCGAGCAATTGGTCGTCGTCGCTCGCGGAGGCAAGCTCCGCCGGCTCAAAATCAACGCGCTGCTGTCCGCCGCCGTGACGCAGCGCGCGCTTGCGACGAGCGTTGTCAATCAGGATACGGCGCATCGCCTCGGCGGCGGCGGCGAAGAAATGAGCGCGGTTTGCGAATTTCGGGTTTTCCCTGCCCACCAAACGCATCCAGGCCTCGTGAACCAGCGCGGTGGCCTGGAGGGTTTGACCGGCCGCTTCGTTCGCCATCCTGTGCGCCGCCAGTTTGCGCAACTCCTCATACACCAGCGGGAGGAGTTTATCGGCAGCGTTGGCATCGCCTTGCTCGATGGCAGCCAGGATGTGAGTGACGTCGCTCACGCATGACGTACTATCAGATTCGGCCGAGCCGAGCCAGACAATTGGGCCTGTGGTCAGGGCTGTGGCGGATTGCCGATTTAATTGCCGCGTTTACCGCATCAAACAGTGTAACCCGGAAATCGTAGCTCCCATTGGCCGCGCTGGCCCCATCACTGGGGCGTGCCGTCCACGATAAAGTTGGTTCCTTTGAATTGCGGCGCGGGCGTCGGCGGCAGATCGGGAGCTGTCCAGTCGAGCTTCATGCGCTTCAGTTCCGCGCGGATGGCGCGGATGTCCCAAAGCAGGAGATCATGCGCCTGCGGCCGGGTCGCCGCGAGACGTGCTCCGTCCGGGCTAAAGAATAAATCGCGCAAGTGCTCGATACCCGGCGGTTCGAGCACAGCGATGGTCTCGCCCGTCGCGGGATCGATCAGGCGCACGGCTGTTTTCGTTTCCCGAACGGCAAGTGCTCCGGTGGCCGGACAGAATCCACCCATGGCGAAGGTATCGTGCCGTATTCTGCGAACCGGTTCCCAAGACTCAGCTTCGCACACGATGTAGTCGTTCTCGTCGCTGATCACCAGCCACTGGCCCCTGGGGCTGAAATAGGCGCACGAGCTATCTACGTTGGTGAGGGTCTGCACCTGTTGCCCGCTGGTCGCGGCCCAAATCTTCAGCTCTCGCCCGTTCCAGCCGCCCGCAGCCAGCCAGCGCCCATCAGGACTAAACGAGAGCGAGCGGATATAAGCTCCGGCCACCGCATCCGTCTTCACCTCATCTCCGGTTTCGACGCTGATAAGGTGGCAATGCGTATCATGGATGGCGGCGACGATTTTCCCAGTCGGAGAACTTCGGACCAATCTAACGGGTGACGCGCTTCCGAGGCGTTTGGATGGGCCGAAGACGACTTCCCCGGAAGCCACGTTGGCGTGAATCGGCCATGCGAACAGGCCGCGCGCGTCTGCGACGTAGAGGGTTTCGCCGTCGGGATTGAAGCAAACGGAAGCAGCCCCGGTCGCCGGAATCCTGACAAGAAGCGCCGTCGATTCCGCGTTCAGCAAATAGACGGCATCGGAAACCGCGCACGCGAGCCATCGGGCATCCGGGCTGAACGTGGCATCGGTGATGGCGTTGGTTCCGGGTACTCGGATAGATTGGGCTTCGCGACCAAGAGCAAGTTCGCACAAACCGAGGCGGTGCTGCCCCCATTCGACGAGGCCAACCCGCCGGTCGTCGGCAGAAACGCATATAGTGCCCCCGTGGGTTTCGAGCGTCACCAGGCGTTCGCCGGTCTCCGGGTCCCACAACAGCAGTCCGCCCCAATCCGTGGAAAGTAAAAGGCGGCCCCGATGCGCATAAGCGACATTGCCCAGCTCGCCTCGGCGCCCGTTCATGGTTCGGAGGAGCTTACCAGTCGCAACGTCCCAGACGCGAAGCATTCCATCTTTGCCTGCTGTGGCGAGCCGCTCACCGCTCGGATGCCACGCCACTTCACCGACGGCCGCCGGGTGCGGCAAGGACAACTGCACGGCGCCCGAATTCGCATCAAGCACGAGCGCCTCAGTGCGCTGCATGGCGGTAATCGCGAGCCGTTCTCCGCTGGGATCAAAGCGGACGCACTCTGCCGGGTAAGGAATGGGAAACAACTTTACTTCGGCGCCATTCGCCAAACTGTAGATCGACAGTTCCGTCGAGCGGTGTGCAATCACGACGCGCCGGCCATCGGGATGGAAGTGGATGATCTGATGGAGACGGACTGCGGGAACGTTCAAGAGAGGTTCGGCCCGGGCCACGTTCCAGATCCGCAGGCCTCCGTCGCCGTAGAGCACCGGCAACCACGCGCCGTCCGGGCTGAAGGGGTAGGGATAAGACGGAGCACTGTCGATAGCAGGCAGGCGCGCGAGTTCGCCATCGTCCGTTGCACGGCGCAGCACGATGTCCTTGCCCGCGGTGACGACAGCGTACTGTTCCATGGCGGCGTCCCAAGCCGTGAATTCACGCTTCGGATTGGGATTGCGCGGGGTCTTGATCACGCGAATGTCCACGAGTGCGAGAGCGGCGATGGCTTCGTTGCGCAATTCGAGGGAAGGTCGAATCTCCGCCGCTTTCGTAATCGCTTCCAAACTCTTGAACCGCCGACCTGCCCGCCCACTCCAACGAGCCGCGTGCGCCTGATCGAGGTAGGAATCCCACAGTTTTTCTGTGGCACGCTGCTCTGCCTGTTGTGCTGCCGCGCGCAAACGGCTTTGCTCGCGTTCCGACCGCGTCGCGCGAATCGCCTGCCACGTGCTCACCACCACGCCGAGCACGAGCATTGTTGAGATGGCGGCGGCGAAGGAGAACGCCAGCTTGTTGCGCCGAACCAGTTTTTGGAAACGGTAGAGATTGCTCGGCGGGCGGGCCACCACCGGCTCGTTGTTCAAGTGGCGCTGGATGTCCGTGGCCAGACCGTTAGCGGTTTCGTAACGGCGTGCGCGGTCTTTCTCCAGCGCCTTCATCACAATCCAATCCAGGTCGCCACGCAGCAGATGGACGAGTTTCGGAGCGTCGGTGTGGCGATGTTTGGCGGTGGTTGTCAGTTCACCTTCGAGCATCGTGCTCAGGCGGGTCGAGGGCCGGGCCGGTTCCTTCTCGCTGATGGTGCGGCGCATTGCGTCCAGGCCTGCGGCCAGCAGTTCCCCGGCGTCGAAGGGCGTTTTGCCCGTGAGCAACTCGTAGAGCAGCACGCCCAGGCTGTAGATATCCGTCCGCGTATCAATATCCAGGCCGCTCATCCGGGCCTGTTCGGGACTCATGTAAGCGGGCGTCCCAATGAATTGCTCGAAGGCGGTGAACAAAGTCTTATCCGTCAGCCGCTGATCCGTCGTCGCCTTGGCGATGCCAAAATCAATCACCTTGGGCACCGGCACTCCATCATGGTCGGCCACCAGGACGTTCGAGGGCTTGAGGTCGCGATGAATGATGCCCTTCTGATGCGCGTGCTGAACGGCCTGGGCGACTTTGATGAACAGGTCGAGCCTCTCCCGAGTGGAAAGATTGTTCTCGTCGCAGTAGTGAGTGATCTTGATCCCACGCACCAACTCCATGACGAAGTAAGGGCGGCCCGTGTCCGTCGCGCCGGCCTCCAGCACTTTCGCAATATTCGGATGATCCATTAACGCCAGCGCCTGCCGCTCGGCTTCGAAGCGGGCGACGACCTGCTTTGTGTCCATGCCCAGCTTGATGACTTTGAGGGCGACACGGCGACGGACCGGTTCCTCCTGTTCGGCCATATAGACCACACCGCAGCCGCCTTCGCCGATTTGCTGAAGCAGTTTGTAGCGGCCAATCCGGTCGCCGACCTTTTCCCCGGGCGCCTGAGTGCTCGGCAGAGGGTTTGGAGAAGGCTGGGTATCCGCAGGCCGCTGCGCTCCAAGTGCGGGGTCTTGAAGGAAGCCCCCTGCCTCTTCGCTGGCCTGAAGAAGTTCCTCGACGCGCTGCCGCAATGTCGCATCACCGGCACAAGCTTCGTCCAGATACGCAGCGCGCTCCCCGGCAGGCAATCGCCGGGCTGCACTAAAAACAGCCACTTCGCGATCCATTGGGTTACTCATCGAAAAGCATACTCTACCCTTCAATGCGAAAGGCCAGACCAAAAGGCGCAAGAAATCCTCTTGTTGAACAAGGGTTGCATTCGGGCCGCGATTGGCACCGCCAGCCATTGTCGCTGGACCTGCGCGTGTGCTTGCAGCAACCTTAAGACAGTGCGCGCGGCATCTTGCGCGTTCGGCCATTGCTCGGAGGGATTGATGCCTGGCGAGAGCGCAATTACCCGACGGAACCGCGCGTTATCCGAGTGGCGGGTCTCCCGACCAACGATTCGGGGATTGAAGAAGTCCGCCCACAACAATGAATATGCGATAAGTGATTATGGCAAAACCAGTGATTTGGACAGTGGACGACGACCCGGATGTATTGCGAGCGGTGGAGCGTGATCTGCGCCGACATTACGGTGATCGTTACAAAGTCATCTCTGCGGATTCCGGCGTTTCCGCCCTCGAAGCGACAAAGCAGTTGAAGCTTCGCAACGAACCTGTGGCGCTTTTCCTCGTGGACCAACGGATGCCGCGTATGTCTGGCGTGGAGTTTCTGGAGAAGGCGATTGAACTCTACCCGGATGCGAAGCGAGCGTTGTTGACCGCTTACGCAGACACCGACGCGGCCATTCGCGCCATCAACAACGTGCACATCGATCACTATCTGATGAAGCCTTGGGACCCGCCGGAGGAACGTCTTTACGGCGTGGTGGATGACATGCTCGATGACTGGCAGACTTTCCACCACCCGGCGTTTCAGGGCGTGCGCGTGATCGGGCATCAATGGTCGCCTCATTCAAGTGAAATCAGAGATTTTCTCGGCCGCAATTTCGTGCCCCACCAGTGGCTCAACGTCGAAACAGACGAAGAGGCAAAGCAACTCCTCAACACAACCGGAGCCGAGGCCTCTGCGTTGCCCATTGTCATATTTCCTGACGGCTCTTTCCTGAGCAACCCACCTACCTCTGACATCGCGCACAAGTTGGGACTGAAAACAAAGGCAGAGTCTCCGTTTTACGATCTCGTCGTCGTTGGCGCTGGTCCGGCTGGACTGGCCGCAGCTGTCTATGGGGCTGCTGATGGTCTGCACACGCTGCTTATCGAACGAGAAGCTCCCGGCGGGCAAGCCGGTCGGAGTTCTCGCATCGAAAACTATCTCGGCTTTCCGGTGGGGCTCAGCGGGAACGACCTTGCGCGGCGTGCCGTCGCCCAGGCGCGGCGCTTTGGGGTGGAAATTCTGACGCCTCAGGAGGTCAGGAGCGTTCGGGTCGAAGGTCCAAGCCGCGTGCTGACGCTGTCGGATGGAGCAGAGATCGGCTGTCGCGCGCTGCTTATTGCCACCGGCATCGCTTTCCGGAAACTGGACGTGCCCGGGCTGGACCGCCTGACCGGCGCCGGCGTGTACTATTATGCGCCGATGTCCGAAGCGTTTTCCCACCGGGACGGCAATATCTACATCGTCGGCGGGGCAAACTCCGCAGGCCAGGCCGCCATGTATTTTTCCAAATTCGCCCGTCAGGTTACGATGCTCGTGCGCGGTGATTCCTTGTCCGACTCGATGTCCCAATACCTGGAAAACCAGATCGCCGCGACAAAAAATATCGAGGTGCGATTGAATTCCAGCGTGATTGCGGTAGAGGGCGCTGACCGCTGCGAAACGATCACGATTCAAAACAACAAAACTTGCTCACCGGAAACCTTACCCGCCAGTGCGCTGCTGATCTACGCGGGTGCTGTTCCCCGGACGGATTGGCTTGCTGGGATCGTCGAGCGTGACGCGCAAGGTTACTTGATTTCCGGTCAGCACCTGATGCTTGAGGGCAAGCGCCCAACCGGATGGACCGCCGATCGCGATCCGTTCTATCTCGAGACCAGCGTTCCGGGAATCTTTGTTGCCGGCGATGTCCGGCATCGCTCGGCCAAAGGCGTCACCTCCGGCGTGGGCGAAGGCGCCATGGCGGTGAAACTCGTTCATCAGTACCTCGGCCTTCTATAAGTATGAATGCGAGCGAGCTTCAGGAAGTCCGTTCCACCCCATTGTTTGCCGGGCTAACTGACGACCAACTCGGATGCCTGGATGGAGGCGAAATAATTGAAGCGCCTATCGGCACCATGCTGGCGTCCGAAGGAGAACGCACCGGTTTTTTCCATGTGATCCTCGAGGGCGAGATTCGCGCCACGCGCACGTATGATCGCCAGTCAATCCTTTTGGGCGTCAACAAAGCCGGCGGCTACCTGGGCGAAACCATGCTGCTGTTGGACATCCCGTGGGTCGCGACGTGCCGCGTGTCCAAAGCGGCTCGATTGTTCCGGCTTAATGAAGAGAGTTTCTGGCGGATGCTTATCACCTGCCAAACAGTTGCACGCGAGGTATTTCGCTCTTCTGCGAACCGCATGCGGAACCTGGAGGGTTACTCGCAGCAGCGGGAAAAGCTCGTTTCCCTCGGCACCATGGCGGCGGGTTTGGCCCACGAACTGAACAATCCGGCGGCCGCAGCGCGCCGGGCGGCTGCGCACCTGCAACAGACCACAGACAATGTGCAATCTTTTCTCTGCCATCTGAGCAAAACTCTCGAACCCGAGCATTGGCAGTATCTGCTGACGGCTGCGCAGGAAGCTTCTGAACGAAAACCTCCCGAACTGGACCACCTCGCACGGAGCGACAGCGCGGAAACAATCGCCCATTGGCTAAACACCCATGGCGTCGCTGCCGCCTGGGACCTGGCGCCTACTTTTGTAAATGCGGGATTGGACTTATCGTGGCTGGATCGATTGGCAGACAAAATTCCACCCACAAGCCATGCCGATGCTGTCGGTTGGCTCGAAGCACGATTGAATCTAAAATCGCTGGTCAACGAGGTGGAGCAAAGCACGAGACGCATTGCGGAATTGGTCAAGGCCGTCAAATCGTATTCTTACATGGATCAGTCCCCGATGCAGGAGGTGGACATCCACGAAGGCATCGAGAGCACCTTGACCATACTGGGCCACAAATTGAAAAACGTGGAACTCGTTCGGGCATTCGATCGTTCAGTGCCGCGCATTGTGGCTTATGGCAGCGAACTCAATCAGGTGTGGACTAATCTCATTGATAACGCGATCGCAGCCGTAAAGGGCTCCGGCAAAATCTGTATCGGCACTTCGCGGGAAGACGATCAGCTCGTCGTCGAAATCGTGGACAACGGTCCGGGCATTCCTCCAGAAGTCCAGACGCGCATGTTCGAGCCTTTTTTCACCACGAAATCTGTCGGCACCGGCACTGGCCTTGGCCTGGTGATCAGCAATCGCATTGTCGGCGACCGTCATGGCGGCGAGATTGAATTTGAATCGCGCCCCGGCGAAACCCGCTTTAAGGTCAGGCTGCCCATCCACCGCACACAACCTGCCTCGCCGTAAGCGATCCTTTCGCATGTCCGCATGAAAAGAGCAGGTTGCCAACCAGACGAGAAAATCGGAGACGGACGAACGTGATAGCGATAATGGGCGAGTTATGCCCGAGCTAGACGGAATTCTGCCGGAGTAGCCTTGCTATTGGCAAATTTGCTGCCAAAACCAGGCAGAACCAACTGCAACCAGTTGATGCACACGCACCACGGTTGAGGAACGAAAGACGAGCTTGGGGTCGTTGATATGGCTTGAATATGTCAAGCAAGCAATTCCTCTGCTCTCCGAAGATTTTCATTTCTTTCCGGTTTGCGACACCGCGGCTTTTCTGAGTCAGAAGCAGGAACGCTTTACTGCG
>Ga0137465_1000086_pt1 | contig 80437 bp, 67 predicted proteins | sample EasRivERMGT828_2_FD_104906 | JGI IMG/M metagenome (GOLD analysis project Ga0137465, IMG submission 104906) | Soil microbial communities from meander-bound floodplain in the East River, Colorado, USA - East River MetaG ERMGT828_2 | ecosystem: Environmental > Terrestrial > Soil > Floodplain ... | reverse complement strand
GTCCGGTTCGATGAGCGGGATGTGGAAACGGAACATGGCTGAGCTATTGAGACACCGCCAGACGAAAGAGGCGGCAAACGGGTAGGCTTGACCTAACTCACCGCGCCACATCTCGACTCCACAATCACCTCTTCGTATTATCGCAATCACAGTAAAGTTCATTGCCCCAGCCGCCGATGAGTCCACCGTATGCCCAAAGACCTAATCGAGCTGGGGCTTGCCGGCGACGCGAACGGCAACCCGCAGAATCCAACGGATGAACAACCAGGCTCGGGCCCGCTTCCGCTTTCCGCTGGCCTCGTGCAGTTGATCTCGGATACCGCCATCGAGAGCGACAGCCTGAACACATACCTGTTTCGCGCCAAACTCGCCGACTACCGTCAGAAGCTGGCGAATATCGGCGATAGCGATTCCGATTCTGTTGCCGTCGCAGCCGAATGTCTTCGTGTGTGTCAGGAATATCTATTCCGCGCACGGAAATATCTTCTCGAACGAGAGAACGAATTCGCTGAAGTCATCGACGTCATGCGTGAAGCGCTCGCCAAACTGGCCGGCGACGCGAAGGCGTTCAACGTCCGTTTGTCGGGCAGCTCGGAGAGGATCAGCCGGCTCGCTGAAATCGAGGACATTCGGGAACTGAAAAAACAAATCGCGCAGGAAGTTCGCGACTTGAATCGCGTCGTTGAGGAAAAACAGAAGCAGGATGAAGTCAACTACGCGAAGCTTGTCAGGCGCGTCGAGGTTCTGCAAACGAATCTTTCTGAGTCCAGGGAGGAAGCTTCGCTTGATCCGCTCACACGCGTCTCAAACCGCGGCAGCTTCGATCGGGCGCTGAAACAATGGGTGGATTCGCATCGAGAGATAGGAAAGCCTTTCGTCCTCGCGATGCTCGATATCGACAACTTCAAGCAGATCAACGATGCGCACGGTCACCAGGTCGGCGATCGTGTTCTGTACTGCGCGGCGGATTGGCTGCGCAAGTACGTTCGCGCAACGGACTTTCTCGCGCGGTATGGCGGAGAGGAGTTCGTGGTGATGATCAAGGAATTCACGCTCTCTCAGGCGGAACCCCGGTTCGGCGAACTCCTCAAGGATATTGCGAACTGCAACTACACCTACAGCAGGGAAGATGGGGAGTGTGTGATCGCTTTCACGGCGAGCTGCGGCCTGGCGGAATTCAGTTCCCAGGAATCAGGCGAAGATCTGCTCCGCCGGGCCGATGAAGCTCTGTACGTGGCAAAGAAAACGGGAAAAAACCGGATCGTACTTGCGAAACCCCAAAAGAGCTTGTGGAAGGCGTTAACCTTTCGCGGTAATCCGCGATCGGTCAAGCAATCCTAGCGTGCAGTCCGACGCGTTCGAGTCGTCGTCCGTGTCGTTCGAGTGCTCGTGGCAGCTCTCTTTCTGCTTGATTTGCGCGGCCTTCCTCCTAACATTCCATTCTTGCGTGATGACGCCGCCTTCCGCTTGGATCTGACAGAACCACGACATGCCGGGCAAAACGAAACCAGGTCGATCTTATGGATCTGGCATTTCGCCATTGGTGTTACCTCCTTACAGGCATGATCAAAGCGCCGTCTATCGTGCTTGGATCACTCCATGACAGGTGCAATTTGACTTCCGCGCCTGCTTTGTACGCGGCATATAATGAGTTTGAGGAAGAATTATGACTTATCAGACCGATGAGCCCATTAAATTGACGCGCGACTGCCAGGTGGTGGCCGTTCCTGCGGGTCATACGCTCATGCTGCCCCAGGGAACGGAAGTAATGATTACGCAGTCCCTGGGGGGATCATACACGCTGCTCGTTCCAAGTTATGGCGGACTGTTCCGTCTTTCCAGCCGCGATTCCGACGCGATCGGCCGGGAGACTCGCCCTGCAGAAGCGTCCGGCGGTGCCGGACAAGCGCTGACAGGCGAAGCCCTTGAGAAAGAAGTCTGGTCGGCGCTGAAGACGTGTTACGACCCCGAGATACCCGTCAATATTGTTGATCTTGGTCTGATTTACGACATGCAGATTGGACAGTTGAACGATGGCTCCCGCGTGGACGTCAAGATGACGCTCACCGCGCAGGGATGCGGAATGGGCGGCTCCATTGCCGCCGATGCCAGAAACAAGCTTTTGGATCTGCCGGGCGTTCTTGAAGCCGATGTGCAGGTCGTCTGGGATCCACCCTGGACCCCCGAAAAGATCTCGCCTGAAGGCCGCGCGCTATTAGGAATTCATTAAGAGATGCCGAAAACCTGGCTCATGCTCGTTGCGATCGGTTTCGTGGTTCTCATCGGTTTCATCGTTTATTCAACAATGGATCTTGCTCAGGTCAGCTGCGAAATCTGTCTCGAGTTTCACGGGAGAACATCGTGCCGGCCTGCCGCTGGTACGACTCAGGAAGAAGCAGTCAGAACCGCTCAAAGCATCGCGTGTACGGATCTCGCGTCGGGTCGGACGGATAGCATTGCATGCGAACGGACTCCGCCCAAGAGCATCATGTGTAAGTAGGCTTTTGATGAAAGACGGTCTGAAGGGCATCCATGTCCTGGTTGTTGAAGATGACGACGACACGCGCGAGCTTCTCCGCGTGCTGCTCGAGAGCGAAGGAAGTGCGGTTACCGTCACCGCATCAGTTCAGGAAGCGCTCGCCGCATACGACAAAACCCGGCCAAACGTCATCGTTGCCGACATCGGAATGCCCGATTACAACGGATACACTCTGATTGGCCGTGTACGCGCGAAGGATCGCGAGCGCGGCGGCAAGATCATTCCGGCCATCGCACTAACCGCGTTCACGACAGCCATCGATCGCGATACGGTCTTGTCCGCCGGCTTTCAGGTGCACATGCCGAAGCCGTTCGAACCCAGCCATCTCGTTTCCGTCATTTCCGAACTTGCATCAAAATTCGCCTGACCCGCGATGATCCGCGGGTGCACGCGCTTTCCTGCCGGAGTTTCTCGATCGCTTCACTACCATCGTTAGGCCGCTTTTCGGGAATCCTCTTTCTGCTTGTTTTCACGGTATGTCGCTCGGCGCCGTGCCATCGCGACGGCGATCAGATAAACAATGGCTGTCGGAAGAAGGGGAATAAACACCCAAACCGCCATACCGAAGAACGCCAGAACGGCAAATACGGCCACGCCGATCGCAAGAGTGACGATTTTGAACGTGCGTGTCACACCAATACTACGTGCATCTTTGTGGCCATCAGCATCAGATGCGGCGCCGGATTTGGGACATTGCCGCAGAAGCTTCCGGAATGCGCATCAGAAACGTAGCCCCAAAGAAAACAACCCCATACGGGCCCAGAATGAGCGCACCTGCGATTACAGGATGTATGGCCGGCAATGCATTTTTCACCAGCCACGCCACGGCGGCAGCGGCGATTGCGGCAGCCCACAGTTTCGCGGTGAAGTCGAACGGCAGTCCTGTTCGTCCTATCCGTAGATTCAGCGCGCGCCGAAGCATCAACATTTCGATCCATGCCCCAATGCCTGCGGCAATCGTGAGCCCTGCTGCTCCCCACGCCGGCGCAATGCCGATCGCGACCGGGAGCGGAATGGCAAACAGATAACCGAGCACAGTTGCGACTCCAACATGCACCAGCGCGTACCGCAACGGTGTGCGCGTATCGCGCAATGCGTAGAACGTGGAGGAATAGAGCCGTCCAAGTGTCGACGGCAACAAACCAATTCCGGCTCCCGCAAGAATCGCCCAAACGTACACCGCGTCTTCGTAGCTGAACCGGCCGGTCACCAACAGTGTCGCCGTAACAACGTCTCCCAGCGCCATGAACGCGACTGCGGATGGCACGACAAAAAATGCGATGCGGCGCAAGCCCGAGTTGAGGCGCTCGGGTATCTTCTCCGGCGCGCTGGCTGCCATGGCCGGCAGCTCGGCGGCTGATACGGAGATTCCGAATAAGCTGACGGGAAGTGTGTAAAGGATCTGGGCGCTCGTCACTGCAGCCACCGCGCCCGTGGGCAGAAGGCTGGCGATGAGAGCGTCGATATAGGCGCTGACCTGGATGACACCACGGCTGATGAGCGCCGGCGTGAAATTCCGGACGACCGTTTTCACATGTTCAGAAGCGAGATCCAAAGCCATCTTCAGGTGCGGTGCGACGCTCAAGACCACCGGAACCTGCACTGCGAATTGCAACGCGCTGCCGATCACAGAACCCCACGCAAGTGTGACGGCGAGTTGTGGAAGCGATGCCGAGCGGCCGTAGATCACCATTGCCGCGATCATTGCGGCGTTCCACATCACCGGAGCCGTGTAGGAAAGGAAAAATCGATGGTGGCTGTTCAATACGCCAAGGCACCAGGCCGACAAAACCAGAAGGCCGGCGCCGGGAAAGAGGATCCGGACAATCTGAATCGTCAGTTCACGTTTCGCGCCGACGAACCCTGGCGCGATCGCGTCGATGAGCAGAGGCGTGGCGAGCACGCCGATCAGCACGAGGAAGGACACGAGCAGCGCCAGGATCGACGCAACGGCGCCCGCAACGCGATCTGCCGCGCGCCTGTCGCCGCCTGCAAGTAGTCCGGCGTAGACAGGAATAAACGACGCGGAGAGTGCGCCCTCGCCGAAGAGGTTTTGCAGAAAGTTCGGGATTCGAAAACCAGCGTCAAATGCGTCACCTTCGTCCGACAGACCGAAGTAATGAGCAAACACGCGCCTTCGGATCAGGCCCGCAAGCCGGCTGACTAGAATTCCCGCCGCAACCAGCGTTGCTGCGCGGCCGGACCGTGTTTTCATGCGTTCAACTTTAATTCATGGCTGGCCGGGTTAGGTCAGGTCAGCGGCCGGGTGTGAGGCGGTAGCCGTCGCCGTAAACGGTATGGATGTAGCGCGGGTTGTCGGGATCGGGCTCGATCTTCCAACGCAGCCGCGCAATGAGATTGTCGACGCTGCGTGTGAGCGGGATGTTCTGATAGCCCCAGACATTTCGCAGGAGTTCGTCGCGGCTGACGACTTTTCCTGACCTTTCGCTCATATATCTGAGCACTTCGATTTCACGCTGGCTGAACGACACCTTTTCGTTGTTGCGTTCCGCCGTGTACTGGTTGAAGTCGATGCGCAAAGAACCCAGTGTCAGGCCGTCATCAGCCGGATGGACGCGCCGCAAAACAGCTTCGATGCGGGCGAGCAGTTCATCCAGTGTAAACGGCTTCGTGATGTAGTCGTCGGCGCCAAGGCGCAGCCCCTGAACCTTGTCCTCTTTCTGTGTGCGCGCCGTGAGGATGATGATTCCGGTGCGGGACTGCTCCCGATTCAATCGGCGGCAGACCTCGAGCCCGTCCAGGCCGGGCAATGTAAGATCCAGCAACACGAGATCCGGATTGAACGCGTCGTGGTCCTTGAGCGCGCGCTTTCCGTCGGACGCCAGCGCCACTTCGAAGCCTTCGTAAACCAGGTTGTCGCAAAGCACGCGGGCAAGTGAGGTGTCGTCCTCTACAACGAGAATCTTTCTCTTCATGTTCAAGACTTCCTTATATCCAGCGGCAACACGATCTCCGCCACTGTTCCTTCGCCAGGGGCGCTTTGCAGAGTGATCTCGCCATGGTGATCCCTCATGATGCGCTGCGCGATCGAAAGGCCCAGTCCGCTCCCGCCGGCGGCGACGTCGTGCCCCCGATAAAACTTTTCGAACACGTGGGGCGCGTCCTGGGGTGAAATGCCGCGACCTTTGTCGGCGACTCTCAGAGTGACGTCGCTGCCGGAAGCCGAGGCTGAAATGCTCAGTTGCCGTGTGCCGTTCGAATAGCGGATGGCGTTGTCCAGAACATTCTCGAGTACCTGCATGATCGCACTTCGGTCGGCATGAACCGAAGGAAGCGGAGCGGGGATATCGACGTTCACCTGGAACCTGAGTTCTGTCAATTGCGATTCGAAGCTGTTGAGCGCATCTTCGAGCAAGGTGCCTGGATCGACGGATTCAAACGTATAGAACCTGCCGACCTCCTGCACGCGAGATACGGCCAGAAGGTTATCCACCGTGCGAGTCAAACGCGACACTTCGTTGAGCAGCAGCGATGCATACTCCGCGACTTTCTCCGGGGATCGGAAACGGCCGCGGGCAAGCGTTTCGCTGGCGAGGCGAATACTGGAAAGCGGCGTCTTCAATTCATGCGTAACCGCGGAAACGAAATCCGACTTCATCGTCGCCACGTTTGCGGCCGAACGTGCTGCGCGCGCCGTAAGAAGCAAGGCTACGACGGCCGCGGCTGCGGCGAATGAAATCAGCATGAAGGTTCGCCGAGCTCCGCTGGCTGCCGCAAGAACCGATTCATCCGGCGCGGCCTGAGCGCGGGCCGTGAAGGACCGGACAGGCAACGCTTCCGCAGGTGAACTCGCGCGAAGTACCGGATCGAAAAACATCAAAGGGAACTTTCGTTCGCGCGTTGAACCGGCATCGTATGGAACGCCCAGTGCCGGCCGGTTGGATGTGATGACGCTGCCCTGTTCGTCCAGGACTTCGAGCACCATGCTGCTCCGCTGCACAACGACGCGCGACAACTGGCCCGCCAGTTCATTGAAGTAATGAGAGCGGACCCAGTTGAGATTTACCGTGAATCCGACAATGCCGCGCAGCGTCGTCCGCGAGGCCGGCACATATACCGGCCGCGCGATCACCTGATAAGGCTCCCCGTCGATATTGGTTTCGAACAAAACGAATCGCGTACGCTGGGCTGCCTGCTTGCGCACGAGCTGCATCATGCCGGCGAGCTCCTCGGGGTCTTTCAACAACGTCGTGGGAAACTCGCGTGCCTGAGCGTTCCCTTTTTGCCAGGAGGGCGGCCGATCGGCGCGGTTGAAAGCGTAAAGACCTTCGTTCGTCCAGCTGAAGAACGAGTCGGGATAGGGAAACCGCGCAAAAGCTTTCGCGATTTCGTCGGCGAGTTCGTAGATCTCGGCGTCGCTGGCGGAAGGCGACAGCTGAGGCAGTACCTGACTTTGTACCGCCCGCATATCCCGGCTCAGCGCCGTGACCATCAGATAAAGAACTTCGACATTACGCCGATCCACGACCAGCCGTGTACTTCGTTGCCACTCCGAGGTCGCGCGGTATCCGAACCACATCAGCAGCACTGTGGCGACAACGAGAAGGGCAGCAAGCGTCTGGACGTAATAAGACCTGAGTTTCATGGATATCAGGGGAACAATTCCCGCTCCCGATAAAACCGCGCCGCGCCTTCATGCAGTGGCACCGGCGAAGCCTGCACGTGGTCCGGATCGATCCGTCGCAGCGCCGGCAGAGAATTCGCGAGTTCCGGCAGAGATTCAAACAGCGTCCGCGTTACCCAGTAAATCAATTCATCCGGCAGATCGGCGCGGCAGGCGAGAAGCATGTCTCCGCCGACCGTTTCGATTTCCTGATGTGCGCCATACATGCCTGCTGCTATTGACGTCGAGGTCAGGAACGGATGATGCGCGCGAATGGTTTCGATCTGATTCCTCGACATCGGGACGAACGCCACACCGGATACTCGCATCATTTCCTGAATCAGCGGATACGGATCGTTCCCTCGGTAAAAAACCGCATCGAGTTCGCCGGTTTCGAGACTTCGAACGAGGTCCGCGTCCGGCATTCGTTTGATTTCCATTTCAGGGAAGGAAATACCGAGTCCTTCGAGACTCATCTTTGCCGTGAATTCCGTCGGACTGCCCGCTGCTCCGACGAAAACGCGCTTTCCGCGAAGGTCCATAACATCGCGAATGCGGCTGGAAGCCGTCACGAGCAGATGCAAAGGAGTTGTATAAAGCACAGCCACGCCGCGCAGTTTTCGCATCGGGTGCGGTGAGTCGCCGAGACCCTGCGTGTAGGCAACATAGGCGACGTCGGTCTGAATCATTGCCAGTTCGATCTGACCCGTTTCGATGAGCTTCGGGTATTCGCCCGACGAATCGATCTTCTGAACTTCGAAACGCGCCGGAAACCGCTCGGGCAGAACCTTCGCCAGTTCTTCCGACAACGGTTTCATGATGCGTCCGAGGATCGTTGCCATGCGGACGACCGGAACTTCGGCCGGCTTTTCGGCTGCACGGCATCCCGATCCGGCAGCGGCGGAGAGCAACGCCATCGCGAACATCCATTTCGAAAATGTAAGAGATTGTCGCAACGGTCGAGGCCCCCTGAGTTCGTGTGTACTGGCGTATTGCTGCGCATATAATACGCCGCACCGCAACTACCCGACTGGAGTACACATGAAACGCACTTTCTATCTCTGCCTCTGTTTTTCGTTGTCCGCTGCAATGGCGTTTGCGCAGGCCGACGTACAGCCGACTAATTCACAACCCAACCCGTATGAAACGGTGACCGGCTGGGCAAAGCTGCCGGAAGGCCGCATGTGGGGTTCGACCAGCGCTGTCGAGATCGATAAGGATGGGAGGTCGATCTGGGTCGCAGAGCGTTGTGGAACGAACTCCTGCGCGGAATCGAAGCTCGATTCGGTTTTCCTGTTCGACCAGACGGGCAAGCTTGTCAGGAGCTTTGGCAGCGGTCTGATCGTCGCTCCGCATGGCATCGCTGTCGATCGCGACGGCAACGTCTGGGTTACGGACTGTGCCTGCACCGGCGGCGGAGCTCGTGGCGCTGCCGCAGCTACACCCCCTCCTGCACCGAGGGGCCATCAGGTCTTCAAGTTCAGTCCTGACGGCAAGCTGCTCATGACTCTTGGGAAAGCCGGCGGCGGCCGCGAGTCGGAATTCTTCTTTCAGCCGAATGACGTTCTGATCGCGCCCACCGGTGACATATTCGTCTCTGAAGGCCATTCCAGCGCCGCCGGCGCAACCGCGCGGGTTTTGAAGTTTTCAAGGGACGGAAAGTTCATCAAGAGCTTTGGAAAACTCGGGAAGGAAAACGGAGATTTCGACCAGCCGCACGCACTCGCGATGGACTCGAAGGGGCGCCTCTTCGTTGGCGACCGAGGAAACAATCGGATTCTGATTCTCGATCAGGATGGGAACTATCTCGATCAGTGGAAACAATTCAGCCGTCCCAGCGGCATCTTCATCGACAAAGACGACAACATCTATGTTGCGGATTCCGAGTCCGAGTCGGTGACGCGCACTCATGACGGATGGAAACGCGGCATCCGCATCGGAAGCGCTCGGGATGGCTCGGTGAAATACTTCATCCCGGACCCCGTTGAGAAGGCCCCCAGCACAAGCGCGGCCGAAGGCGTCGCTGTCGATGCTCAGGGGAACGTCTATGGAGCTGAAGTAGGTCCGCGCGCGTTGAAGAGATACGTCAGGAAATAATTCGGGGACCGTCCCCGAATTATTTCCGGGCGAGCCAGGCTTTGGTCTGCTGTCCGACGATCTCCACCAGATTTCCTATCGCGATGTTGAAGTCCACGAGATGGAGGCCCCAGTCCGCAAGGACCTGACTGCCTCCGCCGAGATCACCGACAATGTCATCCGTACGTGGATCTGAGGGATTGGCGTTCACCTTTACTTCCAGGTACGTTGTGCTCCCGCTCGTTTTGCACTCCCCCGACAGCAAACCCGGGACGCTGACCCAGGGCGTTTCGATCGGACGCTCAGGAACGACCCATGGCTTCGGGCGCGTTGTGCCGGTAATCGTGCGGCCATCGGTCGAGAGATACGCGTGAAGATTTCCCGTCCCTCCGCCCATAGCCGCGGGATTCGTGCACGCGCCTGTCATATCGGCCTCGGTGACTCTTCCGAAGCGTGCATTGGACGGAGGCGGAATGGTCGACCGATACGAGCCGTAAGTAATGACGCAACCCGTTTGTGTCGCCGACCGGCAAAGCGGAACGCTTTGAAAGGACCCGCCGACATCTTTTCCACGCGGTACAAAAACGGTCATACCCAGCAGAATCGCCGACACCATTCGTGACTGCAGGGGCTTGCCATCGATCTCGCGGCGAATGAGTTCGTCGAGTATGAATGAGCCCTGTGAATGCGCGACAAGGACGAAGCCTCGTCCCTTATTGTCGTGATCGATGTAGTGCTTCCAGGCGTCGCGAACATCGTTGTATTGCAGGCCCTGCGCCAGTCCGCTGCCGCCACCGGCGGCGGCGAGAAGAGTTCGGAGCCCTGCGAGCGTGACCTGCCGGTAGAGCGGCGCATACGGGCGGCATCTCGACGCGAAACGCGCAAACTGCTGCCGTATGACGTTTACTTCTGCCGGATCGGCCGTCATGTCGCTGTTGGGTGTTGGATCGGTGGAAACGGTCGGATAAACGTAGAAGCAATCGATCGGCGCGTTCGGATCCGCCTTCCAGGCCTCCCGAGTCATGGATCCATCAGCCTGGATGATAGTCGCAGATAAGTCGAAGCTGCAGGCGTCCATCGTGCCCTCCCTGTCCGGGCGGCACAGCCATGATTTAGGATCGCTGTAATCGTTAGCCGGTGACTGCGCGAATGCGCTCGCAGCGACGAGTACAAATGCGAGCGTCGAGATCGCGATTCTCACTTACCTTTATCCTCTGCATCCGGGGCCGACGACGCGAGGAACAGTTTCTTGCCATCCGGGTAGGTGATGTTGCGGCCGTTCGCTCTCTTCAGCGTGTAATCGCGTGCCTGATAACCGTCGACGACGACTTCGGCTCCTACCTTGAGTGAGTCCTTGGTCACGCCGCGACGGAACAGGGAATTCGGACTTCCACCTTCGACCATCCAGACTTCTTTGGTGCCGTTCGCATTCGTGACTTCGACGTGAATCCAGGCATGTGGATTCACCCACTCGATCCGGACCACTTTTCCCTTCAGCAGAATCGGGCGGTTTGGATCGAACTCCGCTCCAAATGCATGATGACCGAACACCGGCACGGAGGCGACGAGCAGGGCCGCAGTGACGGCTGCAATCATGATCGACAGTCTGGCTCTCATCGCATTACTCCTCTTTTTTTTGTGCGGCATCCGCTTCGCGCCTGCGCGCTCCGCGCAGAATGTTTTCCAGCGCGTAATTGGATTCATGACAGGCGTATTCATAGATGTGGTCGTTGGTCAGAGGCCATGTGTATTCGGCGGTCCATGGCCTCTCCCATGTTGCGGGGTCGTCGATCGTGAAGCGATAGAGCAGGGCATTCGGCGCCACGCGTGTGAAGCGTTCGGTGACTCGCATGTCTTCACTGGCGCTGCGGAAACGTGTTTTGTCGGTGAAGTTGGTCGTTTCCACGACAAGCGTCTCGCCTTCCCAATGCCCGATCGAGTCGCCCATCCACTTGCGAATTGTTTTCGGAAGATGCTGGGAGTTCATTCGGATGATTCGCGCATCGTGCACCATCTCCGTCAGGATCATGACGTAGTCCTTCGTCTGAACGATCTGATGGAGATTGTTGTAGAAGTAAGTGGGCAGAACCGGTGGTCCGGAAGTGGAACCGAACCCGAGCAGGCATCGTTCACCGAGCGGACGTTGTTCGGGATTGTCATACGAACCGGCGGGTTCCAGTCCGACATCTCTGCTTTCTGTCGCGTCCGACGTGGGCCGCACAAAACGCGCCAGGGCGCGCTGCCTGGCAGCGGCGGTCATTTGAGGAACACGGCCGTCGGGCGGATCGATAACCAGCGACGTGCGCTTTTCGCCATTCACAACCGTGTAGGACGAGCCGGGATCGAGCCAGAAGTTGTTGTAGCCACCCACACCGCCGGCCGCACCTGTCGATCCATCGCCGCCCTTTGGTGGCGCAGTGCGTTCGCCCGTGATGTCTCTTCCACGCACCTCTACTTGAGTAGCCACATTGCGTTCGAGCTTCGCGGCTTCTTCGTCAGTGAGCGCGGCTTTCGCGCCGGCGGGCCGCTCGACGGGCGTCAGTGTTGCAAGGTCATACATGCCCTGCAGGTCGGGATGCCCATCCGGCGTTCGCGGAGCAGTGTACGGTTTTGCAGCCGGTTTCGGCGCCTGCGCGCTGATATGCAGTGTCAGCGCGAGTGTGGCCGCCAGCGCGATGAGTGACATCAATCGAGTTCGCATATGCGTTTCTCCAATCAACGTTCCAGCGGCTTCTTGCGCCACTGGCCGAACATCAGCTCTTCCACGAATTCGACACACTTGAAGTCCATGAGCTGCGCATTCTTCTCCTGCCGGCGGTACAGCGGCATGCTCATTTTCCATGGACGGGTGAAAACTTCCGGGTCGTCGATCGTGGCTTCGTAGGTAATGATGTCCGGACCGGTACGTGTATAACGCTCCACGACGTGAAGCTTGTCGCTGTGGAAGTTGCCGGCCCGGTCAAACCACGTCTGATCGTTGAAGCCCTTTACATCGACAACGAGCGTCTCACCTTCCCACTTTGCGACCGATTGCCCCATCCACGAATCCGCTGGTGGCGGTCCGGGATCCTTCAGATGAAAATTCCGGACAGCTCCCGCGTACTGATAAGCAATGAAGATCGCGCTTGAGCTCTGGAAGATCTGAAATGGATGTCCCATGTACGTCGTGCGCGGCACGCCGGGGAGATAGCATTTGATTTCAGGATCGGCAGTGAGCCAGTTCTCCTGGTTTTCTTTTCGCTTCGCCAGCGCTTCCGGCTTATATGGCAGCGATCCGCCTTCCACGACGCCCACGCCCGGAGGAACAGCGCCCACAGCGCCCAGTCGCAGCACAGCGGCCGCCGGCAAGGGCCCGTAAGGGCCAGGCCGCAACGCCATCGCGGGACGAGCCATGTGCATTTCGATGTCGTAATTGGCCTCGTTCATCGCCTGCCAGATTCCGTTGAGATCCGGCTTTCCGTCAGGCGCGCGCGGCGCACGGTAAGGCGCGGGCGTTTGCGCCGCCAGCGCGATCGTCGTCAACGTTAGAAACAACACGACTGCAGATTTCATATTCAAGACCTCAATGGACGCTAGAGTATGTTCCGGTCAACAATGACCGTCAAATAGCAAAGAAATGTAAGACATTGTCGCAGCGTCGGTTTCCGGAGGATGAAACTGCAGTAGACAAGTCTTCCGGATTTGAACGCCTCGTAAACGGCGGATCCGCGTACAGCAGCGAAGTCGAGGAAGGACGACCGCAGGAAGCCGGGAATGAGTTCGCGAATCAGAGCATGCTTCCGATCGTTGTCGCGATCAAGCGCCGCCAGGACGTTTGAAGTAATGTCCGTTTCGCGCACCATAGCAAAATCCAACTCCCGAAGAGTTTCGCGCCACGCCGCCGCGTTTTGTCGGTCGCGGAAATCGGCATACAAGAAATAGCCGCCGGGTTTAAGGACGCGCCGGACTTCAGAAACAAACCTCGGGAATGAAGGGTAGCAGTGCGAGGATTCGACGTTGATGACGGCATCGAACGTACTCTCATCGAAGGGCAGCGCTTCGGCATCGCCGACCTCGAACTCGAGATCTTCGACTGGATGAGTCGCGCGGCTGAAATCGACGGCATTCTTTGAAAGGTCCAGGCCGATCATGCGGGCCGGCCGTCGATAACGTTTCAAAAAAGACGAGCCGCCGCCACGCCCGCTTCCGACCTCCAGCACTGCGCATCCCGTCAGATCAATGGATCCCGCGACGTGATCGTAAAGCTGAATCCAATGACGACTCGGCTCATCCGCCTCCGAGAGCGGAAGCGTCGGACCGCGCGACTCCGCATATCCGTAATTCATGAAGGTCCAGCCGGCAGCACGCTGCGACCCGGCGAGGTATTCGTACCACGCGCGCCAGAGTTTCTTCTTCAATCCCGGGAAGCTGCAAAGCGCGATGAAAATGCGGCCCAACATCCGCAGATTATAGGTCGGCGGTTTGTCCGGTGGTCGAGGAACTCAGGGATTCGCAACATCGAACGTGTTGCATGAAGGGGTCGTGCCGCCTTCGAATCCTCTGTTAAACCAGCGGGAGCGCTGCTCCGCGGTGCCGTGCGTGAAAGATTCCGGGACGACATACCCGCGCGACTGCATCTGCAGCCTGTCGTCTCCAATCATGCTTGCTGCCGCGAGGGCTTCGTCGATATCTCCCGGATCGAGAAATCGCTGCCTCTGATCCGTATGTTTGGCCCACACGCCCGCGAAGCAATCCGCCTGAAGTTCCAGTCGAACGGACGCCTCATTTGCTTCAGCCTGCCCCGATCGTTGCTGGAACGCATGTACGCGGTCGCTGATTCCCAGCAGGTTCTGGACATGGTGTCCGACTTCATGCGCGATCACGTACGCCTGAGCGAAATCACCCGGCGCATGGAATCGGTCGCGTAATTCCTGGAAGAAGCTCGTATCCAGGTAAACCTTCTGATCTGGTGGACAATAAAACGGCCCCATTGCCGCCTGACCAAATCCGCAGGCCGAATTGACGGCGCCCGAGAAAAGTACGAGTTTCGGTTCACGATAAGTACGGCCTTCGGCGCGAAAAATTTCGGACCAGGTGTCCTCGGTATAGCCGAGCACAGACGCGATGAAGTCTGCGGTGGCGTCGTCAGCCGGAGGCGGGCCTCCTGCACTGACCGGGTCGTCTCCCGTATTGATCAACATACTCGGATCCACACCGAAGAACAGCGCCAGCAGGATCAACACGATCGTGCCAATTCCGCCACCGATCAGACCTGGGGCCATGCCGCGTCGATCCTCGATATTCCGGCTACGTCGTCCGCCTAATTGCATAACGCTTCACTCCTCGTGTGGATGCAAAACTGCCCTGTAAAGGTCTTCACGCAATTTCTGGCAATTTGGGTTCCCTCGATCGGCGTTGGACGCGTTCGCCTACTGGGTATACTGAAAAACATCTGAATCTTTTTCACGCGAGGTAGAAAACTATGGCTTCGTTTGAAGAGCTCAAGTCGAAATACCAATCGGTATTGAAGGTCGTGGAGACCAACCAGGTCCGCATGGCGAATCTGCATCTTGAAAACGGCAAGCTGCTCATGAAGGGCACCGCGCCGTCGCAGGAAGCAGCAAATGCGGTTTGGGATGAGATCAAACGCATCAACCCACGAATGGATGACATTATGGCGGACTTCCCGATCGATCCGACCGCAAAGGCCGCACCGGCTGCTCTCAAGCTGTACACCGTCAAGGCCGGAGACACTCTCTCCAAAATCAGCAAACAGTTCTACGGCAACACGAACGACTACATGAAAATCTTTAATGCCAACAAAGACAAGCTCAAGGATCCCGACAAGATTCAGCCTGGCCAGGAATTGAAGATTCCCGCCGCTTAGCAGCCTGGTTTGTGCGGCCCTCACCCTTGGTTGGAAAAGGGTGGGGGCGCCTTTGACTGAACTACAAATTTTCTGTTTGACACTTCTTCGATCCACGTGAAAAATCCTTCCCTCACCGTTACGACAAAGCCATGGCAGTTCACAAACGACAAGAATCAGCGCCCGCGCGTTGGCATCTTTCCGGAAAAGTTGCCGCAACAACCGCGTTGCGTATCCTCCTGACTGCGGCGGGAGTTCGCGACCCGCGCGACGGCAATCCGTACAGCGAGGCGATGTTGTTCGGCATCGCGGGCGGCATTGGCATGGGCCTTGCGACGTTCTATTACGAGAAAGGCAACTTTTCGAGTTTCTACGTCGCGGGCCGGCATTCCTGGAGCGACGACCTCGGGTACCTGAAGGCCGCTGCGGCTCGATTTCACATTCAACCTGTAGTCACTGAGGCGGGTGGGACCAAAGCTGCGGCGGCACATCTGCGCGATGCGCTCGCTGAAGAACGGCCCTGCATTGCATGGCTCGACATGGCCGGCCTTCCACACCGTGCCATGCCGGCAATCTTCAGTGGCGGTGGTTATCACGTCGTCACGGTTTACTCCGTTGATGAAGATCACGGCTCCGCGCTCATCGGGGATTTGACTGACGCTCCCATCGAGATCGATACCCGGCAACTGGCCGCGGCCCGCGCGCGCATCAAACAGTTCAAGAACCGGCTGATGACTATTCCTCGGTCGAAGGCGGTTGATCTTTCATCCGTCGTGCGAAGTGGACTCGAAGCCTGTTACAAGGGCTTGAGGCAAGGTGGCGGCAAGGGCGCCGCTGCAATGTCCGGACTGGAAATGCTTCAGAAATGGGAGACCGATTTGAGCTCGTCAGACGCGATGCGAGGCTGGCGAAAGACGTTTCCGCGTGGCGGTCGACTCTGGCAGGGCCTGACGTCCATTCACGAGTACATCGAGAATTACCACACCGGTGGCGGACTGTGCCGTCCGCTATTCGCGGAGTTCCTCGCAGAAGCATCCCGGGTTGACGGTTGGAGCCATCTTGCGGCTCTGTCCAAACGCTACGCGCAGTTAGGCGCCGCGTGGAGCGATCTGGCGCTCTCCGCAATTCCACAACAGACGCCTGCGTTCCGGGAAGTCCGGGAACTCTCGATCGAGCGCGCTGAACTTCGGTCCGAAGGCAATGCGTCGGCCGCCGGGAAGATCGGTGGAGTATGGTCCCGTTTATCGGAACTCCAGAAGGCCGCGGACAAGGATTTCCCGCTCTCGGAATCCGAATGCGCGGACCTGCAGCGATCGTTACAAACCAGGGTCGCATCGCTTCGCGAGACGGAGTTTGCGGCTCAGGCGGCGCTTGGTGAAGCGTTGGGAATGTAAGACTTTGTCGCAACGGCTAACCCGTTTCCATTTATTGCTTTCGGGGCCTGTCCGGGTGCATATAATTACGACCCATATAAGGTCCCGAAGACAATCCGAAGGAGCCGTCATGGCAAACCCCAGATTAAAGAATGCGATTCGTCGGAGCATTGCGCCGTTGGCGTTGGTTGCGATCGTTTTCGTCTCGTATCCGCAATCGATGCATGCGCAGTCGACAAGCGCGCCCACATTCACGAAGGACATTGCGCCCATCTTTCAGGAAAAGTGCGAGGCATGTCATCGCACGGATTCGATCGCGCCGATGTCGCTCGTGACCTATGAGCAGGCGCGACCGTGGGCGAAGGCGATTCGCGAACGAGTGGTCACGCGCCAGATGCCGCCATGGCACATCGACAAGACCGTCGGCATCCAGAAGTTCAAGAACGACCGATCTCTCAGCGACGCGCAGATCAACACGATCGTGAAGTGGGTCGATGCCGGCGCGGCGAAAGGTGACGCGAAGGACATGCCGGCTTCGAAACAATGGCCGGATGAGTCGAAGTGGAACTTTGTCGATCTCTTCGGACAACCGGATCTGATCATCAAGTCGCCGGATTGGACGGTCGCGCCGGTCTCGCTGGACGTATGGTACAAGCCGGTCATCGCGACGGGCCTTAGTGAGCCGCGCTGGGTTCGGGCAATCGAGATTCGTCCCGCCTCGATCAAGGGCCGGAAAGTCACGCACCACGCTCTCGCGCGTTTGCAGCAGGAGGAACCGAACGCCGCCGCGGATGACGCGCCTGGCGTAGGCGGATTGTTCATGGAATGGGCGGTCGGAAAGCAGGGCGAAGTGATGCGTCCCGATAGCGGCAAGCTTATGCTTCCCGGCTCAAAGATTATCTTCGAGATGCACTATCACTCCGTCGGCGAGCAGATCACGGATCACGTGGAACTGGGAATCTACTTCTATCCGAAAGGACAGGAGCCCAAATATCGTCAAACTCTGTCCGCACTGCAGAGCGTCGCGGGCGGATCTCGCAATATCGACATCCCGCCGAACGCGACCTTCGTCAGCCAGAATTTCATTACGATGAGGCAGGCCGGCCGAATCGAGAGCTATCAGCCGCACATGCATCTTCGAGGGAAGGCGATGTCGATGGAAGCGATACTGCCTACCGGACAGACCCAGCTGTTGAGCCATGTGAACAATTTCAATTTCAACTGGCACAACAGCTACGTGTATTCCGACGACGCGGCTCCGTTGCTGCCGAAAGGCACCATCCTGAAGATCACATCCTGGTACGACAACACGAGGGGCAACAAAAACAATCCCGATCCGGATCAATGGGTCGGCTTCGGGGATCGTACCGTCGACGAGATGGGCCATGCCTGGGTGAACATCACTTACATGAGCGACCAGGACTATCAGTCTGAGCTTGCAAAGAAGAGGACGGAGACCGCATCACTGCAATGATGCGTTTTTTCGCTCTTCTGGTTGCAGTTCCGCTTTTGGGAGCGCAGCAGTTGCCGCTGGATCCTGTGCGCGATTCCGGTGCGAGTGTCACTGGCGCACTCGAGGGCTGGTACAAAAACCCCGACGGCAGTCACACGATTCTGGTCGGCTACTTCAACCGCAATCTGAAACAAACTCTCGAGATCCCTGCCGGGCCCGATAATCGCGTCGAGCCCGGCGGACCGGATCAGGGTCAGCCGACGCACTTTCTGCCGCGCCGGCAGTGGGGAGTCTTCACTGTCTTAGTTCCGCGAGATTTCGGAAACAAACGGCTGATCTGGACGATCACTGCGAACGGTCAGACGACGACAGTTCCTCTCCATCTCGATCCGCAGTGGATCCTCACGCCGTTCGAGGATGCGGGCGTCGGAAATACACCTCCCGTCATTCGATTTGATGCGAAGGGCGCGGCGTTCACCGGCCCGCCGCGCGGGTCAGCACAATCCCTCACAGCCAAAGTCGGCGAACCGCTCGCCCTGAATGTCTGGATCACAGACGACGGCAAACAAGCACCAGAGGCCCGACCTCGACAGGGTGCTCCGGCCAACATCTTCTGGTCGAAGTACAGGGGAATGGGCGACGTAACATTTGAGAATGCAAGACCGCTCGTTGGCGCTGACGGCAAGGCATCCACAACAGTCCAGTTCAGCGCGGCCGGCGAATACATCATTCGGGGCCAGTCCAACGATTCCACCGGTGATGGCGGCGGCGGGTTTCAATGCTGCTGGACGAACATCCACGTCAAAGTGACCGTAACCCGCTAACCGAGTACAATTCTCAATCCGACTTTGACCTCAGGAGGCTCCGCTATGCCGGCGTACTTTGTGATCGCTTTCATTGTGCTTTCCTTCGTGGTGTCTTTACCCCGTCACGCGAATGCGCAGCTTCCGCCCCCCGCGGACTGGGCCGTTCACGCGGCGAACAAGTATCAGATTTTTCCGAACCTCACCTATCTCACCGCGAGCAACTACGAAGCGAAACTCGACATCTACAAACGACGCGACACAACCGGCCCGCAGCCGACATTGATTTATATGCACGGCGGATTCTGGGCTGCAGGAACCAAGGAAGGTTCACTGATGGCGATCATGCCGTGGCTGGAGATGGGTTGGAATGTCGTGAATGTCGAGTACAGGCTTGCGCGGCATGCGCTGGCGCCAGCAGCGGTGGAAGATTGTCTCTGCGCGCTCCGATATGTGACGAACCAGGCAAAGACTTACGACATCGATACGAGCCGCATCGTTTTGACGGGGGAGTCCGCAGGCGGGCATCTCGCGTTGACGACAGGCATCATTCCCGAGACGGCAGGTCTTGATCGTGAATGCGCGGGAGTCGCGTTGCCGAAGGTCGCCGCTATCATCAACTGGTTCGGCATCACCGACGTCTACGATGTCATCGAAGGAAAGAACCGCGCCAACGCTGCAATGCAGTGGTTCGGCTCGATGCCGAATCGTGAAGACGTCGCGCGACGCGTGTCGCCGCTGACGTACGTGCGCTCGGGGCTTCCTCCGATTCTCACCGTCCACGGAGACCAGGACACGACCGTTCCGTACGCGCACGGCGTCCGCTTGCATGAGGCTCTCACCAAAGCAGGAGTGACGAATCAGCTCGTCACCGTTCCCGGCGGCAGACATGGCAATTTCACTCCCGAAGAGCGAACGAGGATCTACACCACAATTCGTGAATTCCTGACTAAGCAAGGACTGTTAAAGTAATCACGAAGAGGCATCTTGGATTTCGAGTTCGATCTGGTCATCGTCGGTGGTGGAATTGTCGGATTGGCGACCGCGCTTCAATCTATCCGCAGGCAGCCTCGCATTCGTCTTGCCGTTGTCGAAAAAGAAGACAAGGTTGCGCGCCATCAGACCGGTCATAACAGCGGCGTTATTCACTCCGGCATTTACTACAAACCAGGATCGCTGAAGGCGAAGAACTGTGTCGCCGGCGCCGCGCTAATGGTCGAGTTCTGCCGGGAGCATTCAATCCCGTTCGATGTTTGCGGGAAAGTGGTTGTTGCGACCGATGAAGCGGAGCGTGCCGGTTTGGCCGAACTCATGCGGCGAGGCGCCGCGAATGGCGTCCCGGGATTGAGGATGATCGAACGGGCTGAACTGCGGGAAATGGAGCCGCACTGTACCGGTGTCGAAGCGATGCATGTTCCGGGCACCGGCATCACCGACTACTCTCAGGTCGCCCGGAAATATGTGGAGCTCATTCAACACGCCGGCGGACAAATCATGACCGGTTGTGAGGTGCGACGGATCGTCAGACGCGGAGGCGAGCTGGTCCTCGAAACGACGCGTGGCGCTGTGAAGGCCGCCCGCATGATCAATTGCGCCGGTCTCCACAGCGACCGGATTCTGAAGCTCACCGGGGATCACACCGAACTTCAGATCGTTCCTTTCCGCGGCGAGTACTACGAGATAGTTCCCGCACGCCGTCAGCTTGTCCGAAGTTTGATATATCCGGTAGCCGATCCGCGATTCCCCTTCCTGGGCGTTCACTTCACGCGGCGGATCAGCGGCGGCATCGAAGCCGGTCCGAATGCTGTTCTCGCAATGAAACGCGAAGGCTATCGAAAAACGGATTTCAAGATGCGGGATGCCGTCGAGACGGTGCTATTCCCGGGCTTCTGGCGGATGGCGATCAAGTATTGGCGCAGCGGCGTTGGAGAATATTACCGCTCGCTGAACAAACAGGCTTTCACGCACGCGCTGCAAAAGCTCGTTCCAGGTATCCAGGCCGCCGACCTCGAACCTGCCGGCGCCGGCGTGCGGGCGCAGGCCCTCGATCGCACCGGTCGTTTGTTGGATGACTTTGTGATTGTCCGATCGAGCCGGGAGATCATTCACGTTTGCAACGTTCCGTCGCCCGCTGCGACCGCATCACTCGTCATCGGCCAGCAGATCGTCGAAATGGCGGAAGGGGAAATTACTGCGGACTCTCGCTGACTTCGAAGCGTGCCGTATTCGACGTCTTCTTCGACGGCAGGTCCTCTACCCACAGTTCATAAACTCCGGGCGCAAGCAGCAGCGAATCGATGTCGTGCGTAAACTCGCCACGTTCATTCGTATGTATGGGGAGTGTGGGGAACTCCGTTCCATCCGGGCGACGAAGGTGCGAAATGATGTTGGCGTTCGGCGTGAACCCGCTGCCTTTCATTTCCAGATGATCGCTGCGAAAGACGCGATCCCTGGTAACGATGATCTTCGGCTCGACGGTTTGCGCGCATGCGCCGGCCAACGACAGGCACACGAGTAATGCGAGTGATAAAAACTTTGGGGTGTTCATAGATCGGGGAGAGATTCTTCAAATGGGCCATGATCCGGAAACCATGGCCCATTTGAAATTGGATACTACGTCCAGCTATATCCCTGCTTCGCGAGAGGCAGCGCGCGGATGCGGACGCCTGTCGCAGCAAAGATCGCATTCGTGATCGCCGGAGGAGCTGGCGGTAACGAAGGTTCGCCGAGACCGGTTGGTGGGTAGTTTGTCTTCAGGAACTTCACCTCGATCGAATTCGGAGCCAGTTGCCGCATACGAGCCGGGTTGTACTGGCCGAAGTTGTTCTGAACGACACGGCCTTTATCGATGGTGATTTCCCACGCCATCAGATGGCTCATGCCTTCGACGAATCCGCCTTCGACGAGATTCTCCGACTGGCTGAGATTGATGACCTGGCTTCCGATATCGATCGCCGCCCACGCCTTGTCGACTTTGACTTTCTTGCTGCTGTCGACCGTGACCTGCGCGACGTACGCGACGTAGCCGGCGTGCGCGTACTGGAACGCCACACCCATGCCCGTGCCCTTCGGAAGTTTGCTGCGGTTGTTCCAGCCGGACATGTCTCGCACGGCTTCCAACACACCGATTGCTCGCGATGCATTGAAACCACCGGGAGGATTCTGGCCGGGTGTAACGGGGCTGTTCAGAAGATCCAGCCGGTACTGCAGTGGATCTTTTCCTGCCGCGACTGCGATTTCGTCGATGATCCCTTGCATCACGAAGGAAACTCCATTCGTGCCTGGCGCGCGCAACGCGCCGGTCGGGATGCCGTACGGAGTCACTTGTGAGTCGGACACCCAGAAGTTCGGCGTGAACCCGCGCGGGAATTCACCGGCCGGAACGACCGTGGTGGTGCCGTAGCTCGCCACGAAATCGCGGAATGCGATCAACTTGCCGGACGCATCGAGACCGGCTTTGAAGTAGTGATAGCCGGCAGGCCGGTAGTTGTCGAAATGCATGTCGTCTTCACGCGACCACAGCAGCTTGACGGGGACGCTGGCCTGACCCGCTTTGGTTCGCTCGTCAGCAACCATTCTCGCGATCTTCGACACTTCGATGTCGTACTCGCTCACAAGACGACGGCCGAAACCGCCGCCCGCGCGAACGAGATGGAACGTCACGTCCGCAGCGGTTACGCCGGCGGGGACGGCTGCGTTGTTAGCGTTCGGAATCTGGCTGGGAGACCAGATTTCGAGTTTGCCGTCTTTGTACCAGGCCGTGGAGTCCTGCGGCTCGAGTGGAGCGTGGGAGAGCAGCGGGAATTCGTACTGCTGTTCCACAATCTTCGCTGCAGTTGCGAAGGCCGCTTCTGCGTCACCTTCCTTGACACTTCTTCCGGTACCGCCGGCTGGAGCAGTAGACGCCTTGTCGGCCATGGCCTTAATCTGGGCCATGTAGCCCACGCTGCTTTGAGAAGCGACAGCACCTTCGTCCCAGACCACTTTCAAAACTTTCGTGCGTGCGTTCTGCGCGTGCCACCATGTGTCGGCAACGATCGCAACGCCGGAAGCCCATCGAGGACCGCCACCGCCGCCCGGTCCACCACCGCCAGCCGGAGCTGCCGGAGGTGCAGGAGGCTCGACGACAAAGGCGTGCCGGACGCCCGGCGCCTTCTTCACGTCTTCGACATTTGCGCTGACGACTTTTCCACCGAATACCGGGCACTTTTCGAAAACGGCATACAGCATTCCCGGAGGATTCACGTCGATGCTGAAGGCCGGCTTGCCGGTCACGATGGCGAGGTTGTCCACGCTGGGAATGCGGGTTCCCATGATCTTGAATGTCGCCGGGTCTTTCAGCTTGATGTCTGCGACTGCCATCGCCGGCATCTTCAGTGCGACTTCAGCAAGCGACGCATACGTCGCCGTGCGTTTCGAAGCTGCGTGGCTCACGACGCCGCCGGCTGTCGTCAATTCGGCCGCCGGAACGTTGAACCTCTGAGCTGCTGCGTTGACCATCATCATGCGGGCTGCCGCGCCGACATTGCGATGCGGGGCGTAGTTCTGCGGAGTCGCCGTGCTGCCGCCTTCGATCTGACCCACGTTCGGTGCGCCCATGTCGCGTCCGTACTTCGGATCGAGATCGCCCTGCTGGATTTTTACCTGCTTCCAGTCCACGTCGAACTCTTCGGCAATGACCATCGGCAGAGCCGTACGAATGCCCTGACCCGTTTCGGGGTTCTTCGCGATGATCGTGAACGTGTTGTCGGGATGAACGGTGATGTACGTGCCCGGATTTACCGGAGTGGGTTGCGGCGCTCCACGGGGCGGTCCCTGCGACAACAGTTCGGGCTCTGTGTAGAGACCGATCATGATGCCGCCGCCGGCAAGAGCGCTGACTTTAATAAAGGAGCGACGATCGAGTTGTTTAGTGGTTTTCATAGCGGTTACGCCCTCCTCCCGCCATTTGCGGCAAGATGAATTGCTTTGCGGATTCTCAGATAGGTTCCGCAACGGCAAATGTTACCGGTCATTGCGGTGTCGATGTCCGCATCCGTCGGCCGCGGCTTGCTGGCTAGCAACGCGGCGGCGGTCATCAGCTGGCCGGCCTGGCAGTATCCGCACTGCGGTACATCCAGTTCCATCCACGCTTTTTGCAGCGGATGAGATCCATCCGGCGAAAGACCTTCGATGGTCTTTACTTCCTGGTTGCCTACGGTCGAAACCTGCGTCTGGCAGGCTCGAACCGCTCTCCCGTTGAGTTGCACGGTGCATGCGCCGCAAGCGCCGATGCCGCAACCGAACTTCGTTCCCTTCATATTGAGAACGTCTCGGAGCACCCATAAAAGGGGCATATCCGCGGGCACGTCTACTTGTTTCGATTGCCCGTTTATTCTGAGTGTGTAGGGCATAACTTCAATCTCCTTGAAAAGGATTCACAGCCGGTCGATTCGCTAAAGCTGAGCCCGGAGACTATCACTTGTCCCCGCTTTCCGGCAACGATTCGGTTTGGATTTTTTGGTCCCGAATGAGCGTGCTAGTATCACCCACGATCAGCACGAATCAGTTGAAAAGCTTACATTTTTGGGGGTTGGGTCGAATGCGAAACATACGTCGCGGCTTCAAACTGTTGTCACTCGCTGTTGTGTCCATTTTTGTCGTCTGGATGGCGGCTGCACAGCAGCCCAGACGCGTGGATGAAGCGGCCCTCCGAGACGCCGGTAAATCCGGCGATGAGTGGATCACTTACAACATCAATTGGGCGGAGCAGCGTTACAGCCTGCTGAATCAGATCAACGACTCGAACATCAAACGGCTCGGAGTCGCCTGGTCGTATCCCATACCGGCGGCGACCGGAAACCCGCAAAATCGGCAGGAAGCGACGCCACTCGTTTTCAATGGCGTCCTTTACAGCATCAGCCCGTGGAGCGTCGTATTTGCGGTCGATGCGCGCACCGGCAAGGAACTGTGGCGCGCGGATCCGGAAGTGAACCAGCAGATCTGGCAATCGAGGATCTGCTGCGGCGTTGTGAATCGCGGAATCGCGTTGTATCAGGGAAAGGTCATCGCGCCGGTCATCGACGGACGCCTGCGCGCTCTCGACGCGTCAAACGGCAAGATTCTCTGGGAGACCCGCGTGTCGCCGGAGAACATGGCGTACACGATTACGATGGCGCCGCGCGTCATCAGAGGCAACAAGGTCATAATCGGCGTCAGCGGAGGTGAGTACGGCGTTCGCGGATTCTTCGATGCCTATGACACCGAGACCGGCCAGCGTGCGTGGCGTTTCTACACCGTTCCCGGCGACCCGTCGAAACCTTTCGAACAACCAGAACTCGCCGAAGCCGCCAAAACATGGTCGGGTGAGTGGTGGAAGCTGGGCGGCGGCGCACCCGTCTGGAATGGTTTCGCATACGACCCGGACACGGACATCATTTACGTCGGAACAGGACAGCCGGGACCGTGGACATCCGTGCATCGCGGCGAAGGAGACAATCTCTTCACCGATTCGATCATCGCTGTCCGCGGCGCCAACGGAAAGATGGTCTGGTACTACCAGGAAGTTCCGGGCGACGACTGGGACTATGACTCCATCGCCGACATCATGCTTGCCGATCTGACCATCAACGGGAAACAGCGGCAGGTTCTGATGCACGCGCCGAAAAATGGATTCTTCTACGTCCTTGACCGTCGCACCGGCGAATTGCTTTCGGCAGAACCGTGGGTGACGGTGACATGGGCGGCCGGTATCAACATGAAGACGGGCCGGCCGATCATCAATCCAGAAGCGCGGTACGGCACGACGGCGTCGATAAGCGTGATGCCGGGTCCTGGCGGCGGTCACGTGTGGCCGCCATGGTCTTTCAATCCCACGACCGGTCTCGTTTACATCCCCAGCCAGATCGGCGGCGGATACAACTTCCAGGCGAATCCGAATTACGTGCCGGCGCCAGTCGACATCGGTCCAACCGGCCGCGGCCAGTTCAACATGGGCACCGGGGGAGGCGGCGGTGGCGGAGGTGGTGGTGGACGAGGAGGCGCTGGTGCAGGCGGTCGCGGGGCCGCAGGCGGAGGCGCAGCAGCGCCACCGCCGGGAATTGATCCGGCTGTCGCGGGAGTTCCACCGGCAACTCCTCCCGTTCCGGCTGCAGCCCCTGGTCGGGGTGGCGGACGCGGAAATCAGCCGACGATTCCAGCGATCGGGCCGACGGGACGAGGAAGCATTCTCGTCGCGTGGGATCCTGTTGCCCAAAAGGAACGATGGCGCGGATTATCTGCCGGTTTCAATCAGGGGGGCAGCCTTGCGACTGCAGGCAATCTCGTGTTTTCGAGCGTTATCACGAGGCTGCTTGTCTATCGCGCCGACACAGGTGAGCAACTTCTCGATTTCGACACGCATCTGAACCAGATCGGTCCACCGATGACATTCCTGATCGACGGCAAGCAGTACATCGCCTTCGCGGGAGGTCCTCAGGCGCAGGCCGGTGCCGGCGGTAGAGGCGGTGCCGGCGCGCAGACGCCCGCCGCTCCGGCCCGTCCGTCACAATTGATCGTGCTTGCTCTGGACGGAACCGGCAAGCTGCCGTACTAGCCGGTCGATTAGAAAGGGACAATGATCGGACAGCTTGTCCCCGCCTTATCCTTACAGGATGCGCACAACGACCATCCTTTTCGTTTTGGGATTACTGGCTCCTCAACCGGCTTTTTCTCAACTTTCCATTCCGCGGTTCGAGGCGGGGCTGACATTCTCGTGCATATCGAGTTGTGGCGACGACGTGAACACAGGCTTCGGCGGTCGCGGGACTGTGAATGTTACAAACGTTGTGGCCGGCGAATTCCAGGTCACTCGACTCGCGCGGCCGAACGAGTTCATCGCTCCTATCGTCTACGGAAACGGCCAGGCGAAATTCACGATTCGTCTCGAAGACCGCATGAAGTTCAACGTCTTCGGTTTTGGAGGGCCGGGCTTCTCTCGATTCGACAGGTTCGTCGATAGGGCTCCCGGACAACCGGTCGCCATACAGCGATTCACCGGACCGACGTTCAGTCTGGGCGGCGGCTTCGAAGTTGTGCCGCTGCGCTTCATGTCGGTTCGCCTGGATGTCGCGTATCTCAAAATCAAGAATCAGTGCACCGACTTTTCTTGTGATGAGCGCGACTACACCGACAATGGCGATTTCAAGATCGGCCTGATGCTCCGCTTTCCCTGAAAACTGAATTCGACAAAGGAAAGGGCGGCCCCGGCATCGCCGGGACCGCGACATGCGAGGTGTTAGCGGGAAAACTGTGCCTTTTCCGCGACCGTGTGCCAGCCCTTCAACCACCATGCTGTACAGACCCTGCGGAACTCTCCCTACTTATCGACCGGCCGTCGCACGGACTTTAGCGTTCCAGGGGAACTTTTCAATTTTGAAACTAGTGATATTCTGCGCGCCGGCGAAGATATGAACGACGGCAAGCAGGGATCGATCCGTGTCGTGGCGCTGGCGAGTCTGATCGGCACGACGATCGAATGGTACGACTTCTTCCTTTACGGCACCGCGGCGGCGCTTGTTCTCAACAAGCTTTTCTTTCCCACGTTCGATCCGTTGAGCGGAACGCTGGCATCGCTGGCGACGTACTCGGTCGGGTTTATCGCGCGTCCTTTCGGCGGAATTATCATCGGCCACTACGGAGACAAGATCGGGCGAAAGTCGATGCTCGTCCTGACGCTCGTGATCATGGGGCTCGCCACATTCCTCATCGGATTGTTGCCTACCTATTCGAGCATCGGATTCTGGGCGCCCGTGCTGCTCGTTCTCCTGCGAATGGCGCAAGGATTTGGAGTCGGCGGCGAGTGGGGCGGCGCGATCCTGATGGCTGTCGAACACGCGCCGAAGGGCAAGCGTGGTTTTTACGGAAGCTGGCCTCAGATCGGAGTTCCAGCCGGTCTGTTGCTGGCGAATCTTGTGTACAGGCCCTTCTCGGGTATGTCGGAAGAATCGTTCCTGGCGTGGGGCTGGCGAGTGCCGTTCCTGTTCAGCATTGTTCTGGTCGGCGTCGGGTTGCTGATCCGCGTGCGGATTTTGGAAACCCCGGCGTTCACGAGGATGAAGGAAACGCGAACCGAGGCGCGTCAGCCGATTCTGGAAGTGATCACGCGATATCCGAAAGAAGTTCTGCTCGCTATGGGAGCCCGCTTCGCCGAGAACGGCGCGTTTTACGTGTATACGGTGTTCCTGCTCGTTTACGCCGCGCAACGTGTGGGCATGAATTCGAGGATCGTGCTCGAAGCGCTCATCCTGGCCTCCGCGCTGGAACTCGTCTCAATTCCGCTGTACGGGATGCTCTGCGACAGGATCGGCAGGCGGCCGGTGTATCTTTTCGGCGCGATCATGACTGCAGTGACGGCTTATCCGATTTTCAGGATGGTCGATACGGGATCACCGACGCTGGTTCGAGTGGCGCTTCTTCTCGGACTGGTCATCGGACACGCTGCAATGTACGCCCCGCAGGGAGCGTTCTTCTCGGAACTCTTCGGAACTCGCGTCCGATACAGCGGCGCGTCCCTCGGCGTGCAGCTTTCGTCTGTCCTCGCGGGCGGCCTGTCGCCTCTGATTGCCGCTTCGCTGTTGCGGTACGGCTACGGTCGAGGCGCTCTATCGCTGTACGTGATCGGCATGGCCATGGTCACGATCGTCACGGTGTTCGTCGCAAGCGAAACGATGCATCACGACCTTGAGCACCAGCATGAGTCACGTTAGATCGGGAGACTTCAACTTATAGGTGGGGTGCATCAGCCCGGTCGGCTTGTAAAAAACCGAGTCCACGAACTCGAATCCGAGCTGAAGGAGGATCTTCCGAGAATTCGCATGTTCCGGATGATGTCCCGCTCGCAACATCGGCAAGCTTAATCGTTCGAACGCGTGCCGTACGACAACCCGCGCCACCTCCGATGCATATCCGCAACCCCATTTGGATTTCACCAGATGAAACCCCAACTCATGCCCTTCGGGTGGTGTGTATGCCCACGGTCTCAGCCCACAGCAACCCACGAAGTCATCGGTTCCTTTCTCGAACACGGGCCAATACTGGATGCCGTGTTTCTCCCGGCACGCGATCTCGGCGCGCATCTTCTCGCGGACTTTCTCATCGCTGAGCGGTCCGCCAAGAAAAGCCATGACGTCAGGATCTCCCCAAAGGCTGCGCGCCAGTTCAAAGTCTTCTTCTACCCAGACTCGCAGGAACAATCTGTCTGTTGTCAGGATGGGTGTTCTTGAGCTCAAGCGGCGTCGGCTCCGGAAGTGTAGTGTATTCAAGACTAGCACTTTCTTCGCGCCGTGCCGCACTCAGTTCTCGATCGGATGCTCGACGCTGTCGATCACGATGAACCCGAGTTTTCCCCGGATGGACTCGAGCTTGAGCCCGAGTTGTTCCTGAAGGGCCGTGAAGATGCCGCTGGCGGGGTCGGTCCGAGGCCCTGTGGCATCTGCAGGGGTATCGAGCTCGGGGAATCGAATGTCGAAATCGAATCCACCCGTGAGGCCTGTCTGGTCGATCACGGGCCGGTCGGTGAACGACGAAAGCATGCGTGCGAGCGAACCCACGCGCTGACCTCGACCAAGAATCGTGCCTCCCATTTCCGATTCGCAGAGTCCGCGTTCTCCCGGTTTAGCGAGGGGAATCACAGTTCCGGCGGCATGAGCCGCCTCGCAATCGATGGATGCGCGGCGGAGTTGCGGGCCCAAACGTCCATCGTTCCTGACCACGACAAGCGCGTACACCGGTGCCTCGCGACTTTCATCGTGGACGACCAGCTTGAATCGATCCGCAAGAAGCGCGCGCAGCATCAATGGGACTTGTTCCACCGACGCTCCCTGAGGCATCGTCGCCGCGAAATCGAATCGATCGCCCCCGACGAAACGCAAATCGGTGCTTGCTGAGCCAACCCACGATGGGCCGCTGAGCACTCGGTCTACTGGAATCCCATAGGCCAGAGCAATGACATATCGAAGCGCAACATTCGTCGCCGCATACGTGCGGCCCTTGAACGGCCTTCCCATGTTCATCGCCAGTCCGCCGGACTTGTTCGGTTTAACCGACGCGACTTCGAATGTGGTGGTTTGGCTTTGCGACGATGCGACGACCACCGACGTCAACGCGAATAACATCACCAGGGATCTCGCGCGCATACGTTCTCCTTGGAACTGTAAGTCGTATTTCAGAACCCTCCGGCCACGTTTTGGTTGGCTGAAGTTTGTCCGTTTGGTGCACGCCGGAGGCGTGCCAGGAACTTAGCCGGTGGTACGCGCACGTTCTTGCGCGTACCACCGGTATGGCGAAACTTCACGAAATGCGCACCCTGACAAGGGTGCGAGGATTTCCTGGCACCCCGCTGGGGTGCCGGTTGCCTTCGTTGAGACGACCGGTGGTTGCGCTCGCTATCGCTCGCTTAACCACCGGCTAAGTTCCTGGCACGCCTCCGGCGTGCAATTTGCGAGATCGTTTGCGCACTACACTAGACACTACCTTTTGGCGGTTAAAGTTTGCCGCGACGTGATAATTTATTCTAGAATATCGAATAAATGGCCACCACGCCGACACTGAGCAATTTTGAACTGATGGTGATGCTGGCAATCATCCGAATCGGCGATGATGCTTACGGCGTCGCCATTTCAAACGAGATTGAAGAAACAACCGGCAGCGAAGTGCTGCTCGGCAGCGTCTACGATGCGCTCACGCGGCTTGAAGAGAAGGGATTGATCACGTCAAGGCTTGGAGAAGCCACCCCGGAGCGCGGCGGCCGGGCCAAACGGCACTTCCGTACGACCTCCAGAGGTCTTCGGCTTGTTCGGGAGACACAACGGTCTCTCGTCAAACTCTGGAAGGGCCTGCCGGAGCTCAAAGGAGGAGAGGTATGAGGCAACGTCCCACACCCTTTATCGCAACATGGATTCTTCGAGTGTTTTGCCGCGGTCCCGAGCACGAATCCGTGACCGGAGATTTGCTGGAGCAATATCAGAATGGCAAAGGACGGTTCTGGTACTGGCGGCAAGTCCTGGGCATTGTGATGCTCGCACTTTATCGCAAGGTCGAACGACGTCCTCTGATTCGAAGGCAATGGACTCGCATCACGCTGGACGGTCCTCCAGTCGCTCTCCCGCCGCATTATGCGTTGCCGAAGATTGAACATAAGAAAGAAGGAGTGCGTGCGCCGCACCTGCATCGCGGTATCAACACGGCGAGCATCGCCGGGGAAGGCCTTGAGGGTCTGCCGGGTTTGCTCGTGATGATCTTCTTCGTGTTCACGTTCGCCAGCCTCTTCGTGCCGCACAACGGCCAATGGTTCCTGGTCCTGTTTCTACTCGTCGAAGCCGGCGCCGCGTTTCTCTTCATCCTGGCAGGCCGGCGCGATAGGAAAAACTCCGACCAGTCGATGAAAGCGCTGCATGGCATAAACCAGTCGCAGGATCGCTGAGCCCGAATCTTCTACTTGACATCCCAGTGGAGGCGCGCTTATCTTCACTTGCATGTCAAGTGAAGATAAGAGTTCGATTGAGTTGTTGCAGGGGACGCTGGACCTGATCGTCCTTCGGGCGTTGTCGACCATGGGCCCGCTTCATTCCTACGCGCTGGCGAACCGGCTGGCGCAGGTATCCGATCATCCGTTGTCTCTGAATCAGGGCACGCTTTATCCGGCCCTGGTCCGGCTCGAGCAGAAAGGTCTCATCAAAGGCTCCTGGGGCACGACCGAGAGCAACCGCGAGGCGAAGTATTACCGCATCACAAAATCGGGGGAACGTGAGTTGACACGCCAGGCCGAGCGGTGGCGCCGGCTGGCAGGGCTTGTCGATAAACTGCTGCTGGATCCCGCGGAGAAACCGGAGTCTTAACCATGCCGGAAATCCGCCGCTTCGTTTCACGATTCGTCGCATTCTTCCGCGCAAGTAAGGCCGATTCGGATCTCACGCGAGAGATCAACGCGCATCTGCGACTTCTCGAAGACCAGTTCGTCGCAAAGGGCATGACATCGGAAGAGGCGCGGTATGCGGCGAAACGGGCGTTCGGCGGAGTCGAGCAGACAAAGGAGCGGCAGCGAGACACGCGCACGTTTGCGTGGCTCATGGGATGGTCGATCGACCTGAAGCTTGGCGTGCGCATGATGAAGAAGACGCCCGGCCTCACGATCATCGCCGTTATCGCGCTCGCAGTGGGGATGGGCGCGGGCGCCTCATATTACGAGTTTGTCACGCACCTGTTCCGGCCGAAGCTGTCGTTTCCCGGTGCGGACCGGCTCGTCGGGCTGCTCAACTGGGACCTTTCGAAGGCAAATGTCGAAGATCGGTCGCTCTACGAATTTGCCGCTTGGAAACCGCAGTTGACGACTGTCCAGGATCTCGGCGCCGGGTGGCAGATCGAGGAGATCCTCACGTCCGAGAATGGCCGCACGGAGTCTGCCCGCGGCTGGGAGATCAGCGCGTCCGCATTCCGTGTGCTTCCCATCCCGCCGTTATACGGCCGGCCGCTCCTTGACGTTGACGAAAAACCGTCGGCAGAGCCGGTCATCGTCATCGGCGAAGACCTCTGGAAGACCCTGTTCAATTCCGATCCGCAGGTCATAGGACGTACGGTGCAATTTGGCGTCTCACCTCGCACTGTCGTTGGCATCATGCCGCGCACTTTTGGATTTCCGCTATCCAGTGCGTACTGGACGCCGATGCATCTCGATACGGCAGCGATCAAGCGAGGTGAAGGACCGCTGATTCGAATATTCGGACGCCTGGCGCCCGGCGCGGATCTGAAGCAGGCGCAGGCGGAGTTGGAGACGATCGCCGGGCGAATGCCAGAACCCACAGAAGCAGGGCGCGCCAACGCTACGCGCACGCGGGCCAGCATCCACATGTACGTTGACTCGTTTTGGGTGGATTTCTGGCGCTCCGCCTCAACGCAATTCCTGTTTCTGATCGTGTATTCCGTCAACCTGCCGTTCATTGCTCTCCTGGGAATCTGTGCCGCAAATGTTGCGCAGTTGATATTCGCGCGCACCTCCGCGCGCGAAAGTGAAATCACGGTCCGCAGGGCACTGGGCGCAAGCCGCGGGCGTATTGTTGGACAGTTCGTTGCGGAAGCGTTGGTGCTCGCGTCCCTTGCCGCCGTCGTCGGCCTCGCCGCCGTACCCAGTGCCCTTCGAGAGATTCGCAACATGATCGGGTTTAACCTCCCTTTCTGGTGGAACGAACAACTTGGAATCGAGACGATTGCCTACTCCGCGCTCCTCGTCTTCATCTCTGCGCTTGTTATCGGCGGGGTGCCCGCGCTGAGGGCAACCGGCTCCCAGATGAATGCGCGCCTCAAGGAAGCGGGAGCGGGCGGCGCAACGATGCGTTTCGGCAAGCTGTGGACCGGTGTGATCGTGACACAGGTCGCGGTGACAGTGATCTTACTGTCAGGCCTCGCATCTGCCGGTTGGATCGTTTATCGCCGAAACGCGGGAACTGCCCAGGCGGCGCTTCCGAAAAACGAATACTTTATCGGAATCGTTACGCTCGAACAGGGCGCGACAGCAGAGCGCCAAATGGCGGTTCGACGCGAGCTGCAACGCCGACTCAACGCGGATCCGGATGTGATCAACGCGACGTTTGCAGTCGATCTGCCGGGTGAGGTCGATGAGGATACGATCTCTCTCGAGCTCGCGTCGACAAGTGAAGGACGCGGCGAGGCGCCAACGGTGCGTGAAGCTGTGCCGGTCGGCTCGAACTATTTCGAAACCTTCCGACTGCCGCTCGTCGCAGGGCGTGTATTCACGGCAGGCGAGATCGAAGAGCGTCGCAATGTCGTGATCGTCGATGAGACTTTCGTCCGTCTCGTGCTCGGTGGAAGGAACGCAATCGGTCAGATGGTACGCGAATCACGGGCCGAGCAGAACGACACGCCGGTCCCGTGGCAGGAAATTGTGGGAGTAGTTCGAGACATAGTGCCCGCGCCGGATAAGACGACAGCCGATGCCATGTTTTACCGGCCCGCAGGGCCGAATAATAACGACTGGCAGCTCGTCGTGCATTCCTCAAAGAACCCGTTAGCCAGGATCAGATCCGTTGTGGCCGATACAGATCACGGGATTCGTCTAGGTTCGGTGATGACGATCGAGAAGGAGCGGGAGAGGGACCATGAGGCAGTCGGCCACCTGATGAGAGTGCTCGCGATTATCGCCGCCACTACGCTGATGCTCGCCGCCGCGGGAATCCATTCCTTGATTTCGTTTGCGCTCGCCAGCCGCACCCGCGAGATCGGTATTCGAACCGCGCTTGGCGCCGCTCCTCTCCGGATCGTTAGAAACGTTCTTTCGCCTCCCTTTATCAAGATCTGCATCGGGATCGTCGTAGGCGGTATTCCCAGTGTCGCCCTGATTTACGACTGGCTGGACTGGGGCATCAGTGTCGGGATGATCGCCGTGGTTGCAGTCCTGGTCACGGCATTCATCATCGCTGTCGCGCTGATCTCGTCCGTCGGGCCCGTCCGCCGCGCGCTGAAGATCCCGCCGATGGAAGCCCTGCGAACGACGTAGTCACACTCGAAAGCGTGGGGGGACCGGCCAATAGCCTTCAATGAGGCCGCGAAGCGGCGTACCAACGATGCTTGGCCGGTGGGCCCGACGCTAAAAAAAAGGAGAAAAACTCCATGAACCTTCAAACGGCAAAGAAGACTGTGTGGATGATCATTTTGTTGCTGCTCGTGAGCGCGCCGCTTTATGCGCAGGACATCACGGGTGATTGGCAAGGCACGCTCAAGCCACGAGACATGCGCATGATCGTGCGCATCTCGAACCAGCTGGACGGCAGCTTGCAAGCCAGGATCCAGAGAATCGACCAGAATCCAGCCGATTGGGGATCGGGTAACCTGGCCAACCTGGCGTCGCTCGAAGGCTTCGATTTCAAATTCACGGTGGACTCCGTGAAGGTCAGTTACGAAGGAAAACTGAGCGCCGACGGAAAATCGATTACGGGAACATGGACACAGGGCACGCCAATGCCGCTCGGCCTGTATCGCCCAACCAAAGGAACCGCATGGCGCGACCCGGCTCCGCACACTGATCAATTCATAACGGTGGACAAGGACGTCAAGTTGGAGGTGCTCGATTTTGGCGGCTCGGGACAGCCTCTGGTTTTTCTGGCAGGAATGGGAAACACGGCCCACATATTCGACAGGATCGCACCCAGGCTCATCGACCAGTTTCACGTTTACGCAATCACACGGCGTGGATTCGGTGCATCCAGCATTCCGCCGTCGGGTTATACCGCCGATCGGTTGGCTGATGATGTCCTGAAAGTGATCGAAGTTCTGAAACTCAATCGGCCGGTCGTCGCCGGCCACTCCGTTTCCGGCGAGGAACTGAGCTCCATTGGATCCAGATATCCGGAGAAAGTGGCCGGCCTGGTCTATCTCGATGCCGCGTACGCCTACGCGCTCTATGATCCATCTTGCACCACTCCCCAGATTCCTCCTTCTGGTTCGAGCAGTCCAAAAACCGTGTCCGCCGCGATTCAGACCGGAACGCAGAAATACACGGACATCAAGTCTCCGGCGCTCGCCATTTATGCCGCACCCAGGGAAGGCGAGGCGGCCGACGCTGCCGCGCTCGCAAGAGAGGGTTGCGCGAAGGCGTTTGAAAGGGTCGTGCCTTCGTCCCGCATTGTTCGCCTGCCTGGAGCGGCGCACCACGTGTTCCTCACGAACGAAGCGGACGTACTGAAGGAAATTCGCGACTTCGTCCCGACCTTAAACAAGTAGGAATCGTCCTCGAGGTTTCGCCGGAACAACCATCCCTTCCAACGCGTGGTATATACTCCCGCAAAATTGCGGCGGGTCGCTGCATGAGGAGGATATTCAAGATGTCGCGGAAGGTCGTTGGTGGGTTGGTCGGTGGCCTGTTGTTGCTGGTAATGGCGGCAAACATGCCGGCGCATCACAACATAACTGGAAAATTTGATCCGGCCAGGACCAGGACGCTGCGAGGCGTCGTGACCAAGCTCGATTGGGCCAATCCGCACGTCCACATCCTCATGGATGTAGCGGATGGAAAATCGGTGACCAACTGGGCCGTGGAACTGGAAAGTACGCTCGATCTCGAGAAGAGCGGCTGGAATCTCAACACGCTGAAGCCCGGTGACGAGATCACGGTGCAGGGCATGCTCGCCAGGAATGGAAGCTCTCAGATCTGGGGAGACTCCGTCGTTCTGGCCAACTCCAACAAGAGAGTGCTGAATGTGTCGGACGCCGCGAGGGCCGCCTGGCTGCCCGTCGCGAATCTGCCTTCCCGCCCTGTTCCGCGCTGGCCGGACGGTAAGCCGCGCCTTGGTCCTCCTCCAGGCGAAAAGGGCTACTGGGGAAGACCCAGTTTGACCTCGCTGATGGAAAACGGAGCCAACGTCCAGACGAATGCGCACGGCCTCCTGCGCAACATTGCGGATGTGGACAAGGTGGCGCCTTTTCAGAGATGGGCGCGAGACCTTTACGAGTACCGCCAGCGCAGTTTTCTGAAAGACGATCCGCTGTTTCTTTATTGCAAACCGCCCGGAGCAGTGCGCCTGTTCCAGCAGCCATACGGCATGCAGTTTCTCGAGGACAAAAACTTCGGCCGTGTTTTCCTGGTCGAGGGTGGCGGGAGCCACCTCTGGCATTTCATTTACACGGACGGCCGTCCGCAAACGGGCGAGGTCCGCGGAAATGCCGACAATCCGCTGTACTACGGAAACGCGAGAGGCAGTTGGGAAGGCGATACGTTCATCGTCGACTCGAAGATGTTCAACGAGAAGTTCTGGTTCAGCAACGGCGGGCTGCCGCATACCGAGCAGCTTCATTTGATTGAGCGCTTTACTCGGACGGATTTCAACACATTGAAATACGAGGTCACCGTCGACGACCCGGGCGCCTACACAAGACAATGGACCGGCGGATGGAACCTGCAGTGGGTTCCCGAAGATCTGCCGACCTATTACTGCCAGGACAACAGACCGTAGGGAGGCTTTAGGTAATGTTTGGAAGATCGCTCCGTTTGTTTTGTCTCTTGTCCTGCCTGCTGGTCGCGGCACCCGCACTCGCTCAGGAAGGGCATCCCGCCAAGGGTACCTGGGTCGGTTACTGGGGACCGACCACAACGCAGCAGAACCGCCTGGTTGTTGTGTTGGACTACGACGGCAAGAATCTTAGCGGTACTGTGAATCCCGGTCCGAACGCCGTTCCGATAAAGATGGCGCGTCTGGATATCGTCCCGGGGACGCCCCCGCCCAAGCCCGGGGATCTGGTCGGCGAGCCGACGTTCAAGGTCCGCATAGAAGTCGACGGCAAGGATGTGAAGGGCAATCCAATCACGATTGTGGCTGATGGAACGATGGAGCAGGTCGGTCTGCCCATTCGTATGCTCGCGGGTACCTGGACCCAAACCTCCGGCGGCAAGACAGAAAAAGGCCAGTTCAGAATCCGGCTTCAGTAGTTCAGAGCAACCTTTAGGGAACGAACTGACTGCTGCGATCGACTTCGCCCATCGTCCCGACCATCATTTCATCGGCCTTGTTATTGTCCTGGCAGATGAATTCAAAACTTTCGTTGCCTGGACTGAATCGGATATACCAGCCGGTCTTCCATGTCGCGGTGTACGCGCCGGGATCATCGATCGTCATTTCATACCTTATGGTGTTGTAGTCCGTGCGCGTGAAACGTTCGATGGTGTGAAGCCTGTCTGAGTGAGGCATTCCTTCCAGATTCGAGACCCACATTCTTTCGTTGTATCCGATCGTGTCCACGACCAGCGTCTCGCCTTCGAAGTGGCCGATGCTGTGCCCGAAATAACTGGGCGCGAAATTCGTTGGATGACTGCGGCCGTCCATGTAAATCGTCCGGAAGGTGTGGGGGCCGCCGGTCTGAAAGATGAGGAACTGCTTGAGTTCCGGGAAATGGACGAACTGAGTTCCGTAAGCCGTGGCGACCTGCCGAAACCCTCCTGAAGGCTTGCACCTTGTGTAAGGTTCCAGTTCGTTGTGCTGCCGATAATCGTAGATCGCGCGAGCCCACGGTTGGAAGGGAACCTGGCTCACGAAGGGTTTTCCTGGAAAAACTTCTTGCGGGGGCGGTGCGCCGGGGATCGGGTCCGGCTCTGCGAAAATGCCGCCTTGAACGTTCCACAGACCCTTATCGCCAATCGCAGGTCCCCAGTTCACTGTGCCGTCAGGCCATCGCGGCGTCGGCTTGGCCGGCTCGTTATTCTGATTTCCACGCCCTCCACGGCCTTGACCCAAAGACTGGTCCGCAAGAACCGGCACGAGCACCAACAGAGCCGCAATAGTAAAAAGACGATTTCGCACGATGACCTTCCCCTTTTCCTGATCCCGGGAATCGAAACGAACCCAATGCTACACAACGGGTCAGCGCCGTCCAACAGAAAATCTCAGAGGCGCCGGCGCGCCGTCCGATCTTGAAAAGGTATAGGCACTCTGTAGCAAATGCTATAGAGTGCCTATACCTATGGCCATCAAAGCACGCGAGAAAAATCGCATCGATGTTCTGCAGGGAACGCTCGACATGCTGATCCTCCAGATTCTGCAATGGGGGCCGCGTCATGGCCTCGACATCGCCAACACCATTCGGACGAAATCCGAGGACCTCTTGAAGATCGAGGCCGGCACCTTGTATCCCGCGCTCCACCGGCTGGAACAGCAGGGGGGGCTCGCAGCGGAATGGAAGACGTCTGAAAAAGGACAACGCGCGAAGTACTACCGCTTGACCAGGGCAGGCAAGAAGCAGCTTTTGGCAGAACAGTCGAAATGGGAGCGCCTGCTGAAGGCCATTCACCTGGTCATGCGGCCGACGGAAGGGTAACCATCACATGCGGCGACTCTGGAACCGTTTCAAGACGCTCCTGCTCCGCAGACGACAGGAGAAAGAACTCCACGATGAAATTGCGGCGCACCTGCTCATGGATACGCAGGATCGCATCGAGACAGGTACCAATCCCGATGAAGCGCGTCGAGCGGCGCAGCGCGATTTCGGCAATGTTCTTCGGATCACAGAGGACACACGCACCACGTGGGGCTGGACAACCGCCGACCAATGGTTTCAAGACCTGCGTTACGGTGTACGCAATTTGCTGAAGTCCCCGAGCTTCACCGTGGTCAGCGTGCTGACGCTGGCCCTGGGTATCGGTGCGACGACGGCTATCTTCAGCCTCGTCAACGGTGCTCTTCTGCGTCCTTTGCCGTACCCGGCTCCGGATCGTTTAGCGGCGGTGTACTCGGTGAATCCCTCACCCACTGGCGGATTGTGGTTGGTGAGCCCGGCAGACTTCAATGACTGGCGCCAACAGGCCACAAACTTCCAAAACCTCGCTGCCTACAGACGCGAGGGCGGCGGTATTTCCATCTGGCTTTCGGAACGGCCGGAAACCATCCCGTACGCGCGTGTGACGTGGAATTTCTTCGACACGTTTGGAGTGCCGCCTTTATTGGGAAGGGGATTTGAAGTAAACGACGACCAGGCTTCAACGACAAGTCTCGTGCTGAGTCATCGACTATGGCAGACGCGATTTGGAGGCGATGCGGCCGTGCTTGGCAGGCAAATCCGAACGGACCGCGGTTCCGCAACGATCGTCGGCGTCATGCCGCCGCAGTTCAAGTTCCCGGATGTGGATGCATGGGTTCCCATGGGCTGCTGCGGAGAAATGACTCGCAGGTCGACACGATATTGGCAAGTGGTCGGAAGGCTTCGCGACGGGATCTCACTGCAGGCGGCGAACGGCGAGATGCAATCCATAGCCGGACGTCTCGCCGAGACTTACGCCAAGGACAATAAAAACTGGACCGCGCAGATACTTCCATTCGACCGCGCGTTAGTGCGTGATGTGGACCGCGCACTGCGGATTCTGATGGGAGCCGTCGTCTTTGTCATTGTGATCGCCTGCGCAAACGTGGCTGGTTTAACGCTCGTCCGTTCCATGTCTCGCCGTCGCGAGGCTGCTCTGAGGCTTGCGCTCGGCGCGAACCGATGGCGGCTCATCCGCCAGCTTCTTATCGAAGGTTTGCTGATATCGGTTGTCGGCACAGCAACGGGACTTGTCCTCGCAAAGTGGAGCATCGGCGCCTTCTTCAGTTTGCTTCCGCGTACGGCCTGGACACCACTGATTCGCTTCCGTGATGTTGCGCAAATGGATAGCGGAGTCTTTTTATTCGCGGCGCTTATCTCGGCATTAACGGCTGTGATTCTAACGTTGGTGCCCGTATGGGGTTCGTTGAAACTCGGCCTTGCGAAATCTGTGCGCGCGGCGGGGAACCAGACCGCGGCGCGCGGCGAGCACCGTTTGTACAAACTACTTGTCGTGGGGCAGTTCGCCTGCGCGATCGTGCTTCTGGCAGGGACAGGATTGCTGATTCAGAGCTTCGTCCGCATGCTGAATGTCGAACACGGTTACGATCCGCAGGGTTTGATCATCATGAGTCTTCCGCAACCGGCACAGAACCGGCAGACATTTGTCGATCAGGCGCTGGAGAGAATCAAGGCAGCGCCAGGCGTGGAGTCGGCCGCGGTGATGAGCGCCAGCCGTTTCGGGGGGATCAGCTTTCCGTTCAACCGGGAAGACAAGCCGTTTCCAAACGGCGAAGTGCTGGTCCGTTATAGTTCGGTTACCGCCGACTATGTCCGTGTATTGGGATCGCGCCTGCTTGCCGGCCGAAGCTTTGATGAGAGTGATTCAGAGCAGGCTGCGCCTGTCGCAATCATTAATGAGAAGCTGGCACGACAATACTTCCCGGACGAGGATCCGGTTGGACGAAGAATCGTTCTTGCGTACAACAATGAGCGCATTGCTCGCGAGATCGTCGGAGTAGTCGCGGATGTTCGGCAAGACGCTCCCGGAGAACCCGTCAAACCCGAGATACTGGTGCATTGGAAACAGCTTCCCTGGTTGTACGGAGCACTGCTCATTCGAACCGGCGGCGATCCAGCCTATGTACAGAAAGCGGTGCAGGAGGCCATCTGGTCCGTCGACCGGAACCTGCCGCCGTCCACGGCGGAAACGCTGGAACAGGTGCTCACCGCGCAGGTTGCCACACCACGGTTGTACATGATCCTGTTCGGCCTGTTCTCCGCCGTCGCATTGTTGCTGGCGGTCCTGGGCATCTATGGCCTGCTCGCCTACATCGTGAGCCGTCGCAGTAATGAGATGGCCATTCGAGTGGCGGTCGGCGCACGCAGGCAGAACATTCTGCAGTTGGTGATAGGTGAAGGAATCCGGCTGTCGGCCACAGGTATTGTGGTCGGACTGCTCGGCACGATTGCTCTCACACGTCTGATGCGCAGCTTGCTTTTTGAAGTCAGTCCCACCGATCCGGCGACTCTCGTCAGTGTAGCGCTGTTGTTGCTGTTCGTCGCATGGGCTGCCTGTTACATTCCGGCTCGGCGCGCGGCGAAGACAGACCCCATAACCGTATTGCGCCACGATTGAAACGCAGGCCGCCAAGTCCGCCCGAATTTTGCCGAAAACCAGAACGACAAAGTGGACAATCGCCGCTGGTCACGGTAGCGTTGCGACCGCGCCACACCACATCGAAAGGAGACAACTCATGGCCTGCGGATTGAGAAAAAGTACCTCTTTTAAGGAAGACTTCATCGGTGAAGCCGGTTCCACCATCACCGTCAAAATAGCCGGACCTTCGGACGCCGGAGCGGAGATCGTTAACATTCGGTATGCAGGTGAACCGGTAGACAATCAAGAACCATTCAAGTTTGATATCCAGCCTGAAGCAAAGATGCTGGTCATTCTGGTGGAAGCGACGAAGCCGGGAGTGTTGCTGCAATTGGTGGAAGACTGCGGCGGATCAGAACAGGTAATCGACCGATTCCACTTCGATCCCAAGAATCCGGCACGCGGTTATATCGTGCTTGGCATTACCGCTTAGCTTCTCGGAGGCACCAATGATTCGAACGCTCATCTTGATGTTTACTCTTTCTGTGCCGGCTCTCGCGCAACAGCAAGCAATAGATTTCTACTTCAACGCAACAGAACTCGAGAATCTGATCAAACAGAAGCCCGGCCAGCGGATCGTGGACGACCTTACAAACCTCCTTCCCGAACGGCGATCCAACGCCTTTTTGCAGTATCTCGAAGCGTCGAATTACAAAGGGCTCATCGACGCCGTTGACGCCGCGCGCTTGAATAAATTTGCCGCCGCGGCGGGTGGCAGCACCGGCAGCACCGCGCTTTTGTCGAAGGTGGCAGTGCCCGCGGTTCTGGGCCTTGGAGTGGAACACGGCAGCATCCTGCAACAAACCAATGGCACTTCGACCACATTAAGAGGCAACCTGCTTGGCCTGAGCCGGTGGGGACTTGGAAGCCAGCAGTTCCAGTATTGTCCGGAGGTCGCACAAGCTGCTTGCAGCAAAAGCGAGCAGTTTCTCCGCAGATTCTCCGTCGCCACAACATTCGAAGACGTACGCAAGCGAGACGAGACAGTAACAGTTGCAACCGCTGGTGGTCCGGCCGTGGCCGATCTGTTTACTCAGGACTTCCGGATGTCGTCGTGGGGGCTTCGCTTCGATTTGACGCGCAACAATCTGGATGATCCGAGGTACATCAAGAAATGGCGCGAACAGATTGCGAAACTGCGAGGTGATCAGAACGCAGACCAGCTGACCATTGCTGTCTCGAACGCTTTCAACAATGCGTCGGCCGAATATAGGCAGTGGCGCTTGGACACGCTGACCGCAATCAACAACGCTCTGGATGCGCGCGAAATCAAGACCATTATGGCGCGGCAACTCGATGCCGTCATACCGATCCTGGAAAGAGCAAACCCCAATCAGGCGGAAGCATTGAGGACACTGCGCCGCGCCTACTCGAACTACTTCATGGTTCGCGACGAACTTCTGCGTGAGGCGCAGGTTCACAAAATGAGTCTCGAATATGTGAACAGCCATCCGCAGAATCAACCAAACAGGTCATCTGTCCGGTTCATCTATTCCCATCAGCCGAGCAACGCGCCGTCGGTCATTACGCTGAATGTTGCGTTAACGATGTACAACGAACTGCAGACCGGAGCGGAGCACCGACTGCGGGACGTGCAGGTGGCCGCGCAGTTGGACCGGTCGCTTGGAGACATCGGGAGCTTCGGAAGGGCATCGCTGGCGCTTGCCGGCTACTATCAGTGGATGAAGGACGACGCCCTGATCTCGATCGGTCCCGGCAACATTGCTCCGGGCTCGGGTATCGTCTTGCCCCAGCCCGCAGTGAAACTGCTGGGTACGAAGGGCAGTATCGGCGTCTTTCAAGGCAAGCTTTCGCTGCCGCTGGGACAAACGATGAAGGTGCCGCTCTCTGTCACATGGGCGAATCGAACGGAACTCATCAACGAAAAGGAAGTCCGTGGCCAAATCGGCGTCACGCTCGACATGGACTCGCTTTTCCGATAATCGTCAATCACACAACCCAGACAGATTTCGCTTGCGCCAGGAATGAGTCGGTCTCTTACTTGTTTCGATGAATTTGGAGGAGCTCCACCAGGCCTTCGACGGGTTCTGGGCCGAAATCCGCAGTTTCAACCTCTATGCGGGACAACCCAGCAATCGGCAATCTGAATTGGCTGTGTCCATCGCGCGCGACGCCGTCCGCATGGCGACCGAGGCGGCAAATGCGGATCTGCTGCTGCAAGCCCATGACATGCTGCGGTATGGGTTGACAGCAAACGAACAGACTCTCGAGGCGCTTCCGTATTACAAGTCGGTAATTGCGGGTTACGAGGCGCGTGGGAACCTGGCGAGAGCTTCCCGTGTTCGCATTGGATATGTGGAGGCACTCCTGCGCTCAGGCCGTTATAACGATGCGTTCAGTGTCGCCAGAACCGCCGAACAGTGGCTCAAGGAAAATCACGATAACGAAGGGTACGCCCGCCTCTGCACCGGGGTCGCGAATGCCTATTCACGGCTGGGTCAGCACCAGCGTTCTCGCGACTACTACGTGTTGGCTGCTCGTCTGTTCGAAGAAATCGGTGATCGTGCAGCCCTGGCCAAGGTTCATCTCGATCTTGGCAACGTGCTCTATCGTCTCGATCAATTCGAAGAGTCCGACGCGATGTACGAGCATGCCGAGCAAATCAGCCGCGAGATGGGGCTAACCGCGCTGGAGGAACAATCAAAATACAATCGGGCTTATCTCTACTATCTACGCGGCCTTTATACGCAGGCGCTGCAAGGCTTTGCTCGTATAAGAGAACAACTGACCAGCAGTCCGCGCCATATCGGGTTGTGCGACCTCGATGAAGCTGAGATCTACCTCGAACTCAACCTGTCAAAAGACGCCGCGACTCTTGCGAACCGTGCGATCGAACAATTCAATCAGATCGGAATGCGCTATGAAGAAGCGAAAGCCCGTGCGCTTTACGGCGTGGCGCTCACGCAAATGCGACGCTTCGACGAAGCGATGGACGTCTTTCGTGCGGCTCAAAAGCAATTCGAACTCGAAGGCAACGAATACTTCGTTGCTCTAATCGATATCCACCGGGCCGATGTCTACCTGGCTCTGCGACGCTATCGCGAGGCACATTCGCTGGCATCGAAGGCGATGAGCCGTTTTGAAACTCTTGGCGTTCCATCACGCCGCATGCTCAGCCTCGTCCTGCTTGCGAGAATATCGATCGCGCTCCACGACTTGACCGCCGCGGAAGAACACCTCGCGCACATTTCTTCGATAATCGATCAGACACGCGTGCCGCTGTTGCTTTTTCCCTTTCATCTGCTTCGCGGCCAAGTTGCCGAGCTGAAAGGCTTCTGGGGAGAAGCAAAGGATGCATACCGACTGGCAGCAGACGATCTGGAGCAGCACCAGTCGCGCCTTCAGCATGACGAGCTGAAAGTGACGTTCCTGCACGGCCGCAATCAGGTCTATGAAGCGCTCGTTCGGTTGAATCTGGAAACAGAAGATGAATCGGTGAGCGCCGCCTTTGCCTGGTGCGAACGGGCGAAGTGCCGCGGTCTCGTCGAGCTTCTCGCGCAACATCTGCCGTCGCTGCAGGCCCGCGCGGAAAATCCTCTTCTTCGACGGATCGATCGGCTGCGCGAAGAGCTTAATGTTCACTACGTGCGATCGTTGCCGGAAACTCAGTCCAGCCCGCCGGACTTCGACACAATTGTGACGAAGGAAGAGGAAATTGCCCGTGCTCTGCGCGAGGTCGCCATCAAAGATTCCGAGTACGTGTCGCTGCAGCAGGTCAATGTCGCGGGTCTCGAAGATGTGCAGCAGTTCATTCCCGACCAGGCAACGTTGATCGAGTACTTTATCTTCCAGGAGAAAATCGTTGCCTTTGTTATTTCACGGCATGCTTCCACCGCCGTCCGAACGCTGGCAGCTGCTGGACATGTGCGGACACTGCACGCAAGACTGTCTTTTCAGCTCGAGAAATCTCTGCTTGGGCGCGAATTCATAAGCGCGCACGCGCAGCAGGTCCATGAAGTAACGACGTATTATCTCCAGGCACTACACAGCATATTGGTCGAACCGCTGTTGCCCGACATTTCGACGCCGCACATCATCATCGTTCCCCATTCCTTTCTTCATTACCTGCCATTCCACGCTCTTTATGATGGGAGAAACTATCTTATCGATCAATTCGAGATCACCTACGCGCCCAGCGCCACGGTTCTGCGCTACTGTATGGAGAAACCGGACGTTGAGGATGTCGCGCCTCTCGTCATCGGTGTGGCTGACAGCGATGCACCGATGGTTGACGCTGAGGTTTCCGCGCTGCGAAACATTTTCCCCGAAGCGACTATTCTCGAAGGGGCGCGCGCGAACCGCGAGAGCTTCTCTCGATCGGCGCGAAACGCTTCGATTGTTCATATTGCCACTCACTCGACGTTCCGCCAGGACAACCCAATGTTCTCGAACTTCAAGCTCGCAGACGGCTACGTCACCGCCCTGGATCTGTTCTCGATGAATTGTCAGGCAAATCTTGTTGCGCTCAGCGGCTGCCAGTCCGGTCGAGGGCGAGTGGCCGAGAGTGACGATCTTCTTGGGCTAACACGTGGGTTTCTTTACGCCGGAGCCCGATCGCTGCTGATGAGCCTTTGGGACGTGAGCGATGACTCGACCGTTACGCTTATGAATGAGTTCTACAAAGCGTGGCGAACGGGCACGACCAGGGCGAAGGCCCTGCAGAAGGCGATGCTGACAGTTCGGCGTGATTATCCAAGTCCGTTCTATTGGGCGCCTTTCGTTCTTATTGGAAAGACCTGAGCCAATATATTTCATACCGCGGGCCAGATACATATAATGACGACTAAGAAATTGCGGGAAAGACAAGGGCGCAAAATGAAAGAATTAAATGAAGTTCAGCTATCAACGTCGAGGGAGCTTGCCGCGACCATCGTTTTCGATTCTGTCAGGCAACGCTTCGCGGGTTCGCGCGGACCATCGGATGCCCGGCACGTTGTGGCGCGTGCCGAGGAGTTCGATCTTCATTTAAAGATTTCAACAGATCCATCCAAACAGGGAATCATGGGACAGGTCTTTGCGCGAAACGGTATCGGGTTCATAAACACTGTCCGCGTGCAATTGCTGCTGAACGGAAGTCCTTTCAAGACGACCTGGACCGATAATTTCGGCCAGTTCGAGTTCCAGGAGGTTCCACCCGGTGCGTTCCGTCTTCAAATTGATTTACCGCATTTGACGATAGTCAGTGGCGTATCCATAGGTGAACAAGTCTGAGGTGAACAAGTCTGAATTCTGCATTTTCAGAGGCTTGACCGGCCGACGATAGGCGCCCATGCTGATCGGGCATACAGGCCCAGATAAGACAAACAGACGGAAGCCGGATCTCCTGGCCTTCCTGATCAACACTCTTCTGTTTGAGCTTGCGTTTCTTGTTGCGTACTTCTTCGGGACGAGTGCGGCAGTTTCGTTCCTGGGCGGAGCGCTCTTTCTGTTTTTCGCATCCGTTGCGTTCATGTTCTTTTCTTTCATCGCCGCCCGGCAACGCAAGACGCTACGTGAAAGTGAGGAGCGATTTCGATCGATGGCCGATGCGGTCCCGATCATGGTGTGGATGTCGGGGACCGACGCGCGTTGCACCTTCTTCAACAAATCATGGTTGGACTTTACCGGGCTGACTTTGAAGGAACAGTCGGACCAGGACTGGGTTGGGCGTGTGCATCCCGAGGATCGAAAGCGTTGCGTAAATGAATATCTCATCGCGTTCAAGTCGCGAAAGACCGTCAACCTCGAATACCGGTTGTTGCGCAACGACGGCCTCTATCGATGGGTAAACCATCGGGGCGTCCCCAGATACGCTGCCGACGGCTCTTTTCTCGGGTATATCGGCAGCTGTGTCGACTTCACCGATTACCGGGAAGCTGAAGAACATGTTCGGGAAGTGAGTACGCAACTGATTACGGCGCAGGAAATCGAACGTTATCGTATTGGACACGTACTTCACGAAGACCTGGCACAGAAGTTATGCGCCCTCTCGTTCAGTTTGAGTACCTGCAACATGGCCGCCGGCGTCGACGAATTGCAGCAACAGCTGAGGTCGGTTTCCGAAGATGTCGTTCGCCTCTCTCGTCACTTGCGTCCAACGACTGTGGAAGCTGTGGGATTGCCGGCAGCTCTTCACAACCTGTGCAGCCAGGGAACACACAGCCGGCGCGCTGTCCTCTTCCAGCAGGATGAAAACCTCCCGATACTTCCGGAAGATGTATCCCTGGCCCTTTACCGCATCGCTGAAGAGTCCTTACGAAACGCATTCACTCACAGCAGAGCGACCGATATCCGTGTGGAACTCAGCGCAACAGGAACTGCCATTCGACTTTCGGTACGGGATAACGGATGCGGTTTCGTTGTCACATCCAATATGAAGCCGGCATTAGGACTGGCCAGGATGTCCGAGCGCGCGAGAATGCTGGGCGGCGCTTTCAGCATCGTTTCCAGTCCCGGCGAGGGCACTGCTGTCGTAGCGACAATGCCGCTGCCACAATCGATGAAGATGAGCGCAGCGAATGCAAGCCCGACAGGGCGCAGCCATGAATAAGATGAGCGCAGCGAATGCAAGCCCGACAGGGCGCAGCCATGAATGAAATGAGCACCACGGCCTGACGGGTTGCTGAAAAAAATCAATCCAGGAACCCCGCAGTGCTTTCGGGCACTATTCTCATTTCGAGTTGCTCGACCGTGACCTCGATATCCTCGTTCTCGAATCCTTTGATGACAACCAGTTCAGTTTTTGAGGGCTCGATGCAGATGCTCATTGTTGTGCTCCCTTCCGTGTAACCGATCTTTTGCCACGCGGTTCGCACTGTGAGCACCAACACGTCAATCCCGCAAATTTGCAGAGCTCTCCCCGCATTTTTTCATGCAGGTGATGCGGACAACTTCGCGGTTTGAGTCGGGTGATTTCCTACTTAACGCAGCCTTGAGGGGCGAGGAATCATCGGGGCAGTCACCTCCGAAGTGCCATGTGGCGGCAGAGAAGTACCGGGGGAGTGGTAAAGTACGCACACCAGCACGAGGAGGGAAGCGTGAGAAAACAAGGCGAACTGATCCTGTCTTGCGTTGTAACCATTGCTCTGGTGATCGTCGGCATTGAAGTAGCGACAGCACAGCGAGCACCTGGCGGCCGGGGTCCGTCGGAATTCGACGCGTTCTACAGTTTGGGTCCGGACTCGCTTCCTCGCGAGGGCGTTCCAAAGGGCGAAGTCCGGGGTCCGTTCAAGCTGCCGAGCAATGCGTATCCAGGTGTGGAGCACAGCTATTGGGTTTACGTTCCGGCGCAGTATGACGCGTCGCGGGAAGTCAGCCTGATGGTCTTCAATGACGGTGCCACCTACCTCAGGGCAGACGGTTCTTACCGGGCCCAAAACGTTCTGGACAACCTGACCTACCGTGGCGACATTCCGATCATGATCGGCGCTTTCATCGACCCAGGAGTCAATGTGGCGGACGGGAGGTCGATCCGTCAGGAAGAATACGACTCGCTCGGTGATCGCTATTCGAAGGTCATCGTGGATGAGTTGCTGCCGGCGCTATACAAGGACTACAAGATCTCGCGGAATCCGGATCGTCATGGATTCGCCGGTTGGAGTTCGGGAGCAATTGCGGCGTTTACGGTTGCATGGGAGCGTCCGGATCAGTTCCGGAAGGTGCTGACTGGGATCGGAACGTTCGTCGATCTGAAGGGCGGACATGTGTATCCGGAAAAGGTCCTGGCGAGCGAGAAGAAGCCGATTCGGATCTTTATGGTCGACGGCCGGAATGACAATCGCGGAACGAATGATAAAGGCGAACACGATCCCAATCGCGATTGGTTCCTGCAGAATGTCCGGCTTATGGAGGCCCTGACGAAGAAGGGCTACGACGTCAACTATTCCTGGGGAATGGGTGTACACAGCCACAACATGGGCGGCGCGATGCTGCCGGAAATGATGCGGTGGCTGTGGCGCGACCAGCCCGTTTCGCTCGACCCGCGCGATACCGTTGAGCGTTCGTTCCGGTCCAGGAAATAGCGAGGTGCGGCTGACCGTCAGACCCGCGCGTGAAGCGGACTTAGACGAAGTCGAAGATATGGTCAACGACTTCGTCAAAGGCCATCCCGCAGAAAAGCACACGCGCTCACGATCTGCGCTTCGCGAAGCCTACTTCGGAGAGGCGCCGGTAGCGAACCTCGTTGTTGCTGTCCATGATGGTCGTGTCGTCGGAATGGGACAGTGGACAAGGATCTACGACATGTTCTGGTCGATGTATGGTGCTAATGCTGAGTGGCTTTACGTTCGCCCTGAATATAGAGGGCGTGGAGTCGTTGTCGCAATAGTCGCCGAGGTGTGCGCGCAGGTGCGGCGTGCCGGCGGAGCCTTTCTATACGGCGGCGGAGGTGAAGACGTCGAGCGCCTGTACGAACGTGTTGCGATTGGCGGTCCAACAAACGCGTGTCACCTCTCGGCAGAAGCCTTCCAGGTATTTGCGGACCTGGCCGGCTTGACTCCTCGCGAGATTGTTCGCCGGCTGCCGAGCCAGGAGTTGAATCGAGTGCGGGCTCGTTCAAACCAGTAACGCTCCGATACCGGTTACGACCAGCGCGATAGCCCATATCAAGTCCAGGTTGAACCAGGCCCGCCGAAGCATTGCCAGGCCGAATTTCCGATATACGAGGAGCGCCACCGACGCAGTGACGGTGAAGTATCCCAGCGTGTGGATCAGTGTGGCCCAGATGCCGCCGGCAGAACCCTGGGAAGCGGCGTGGTGAAGCGCATGAGAGTCCGCCAGCACCACCGGCAGCACCATGAGGCCGGCACCGTGTGCGGACGCCATGAGAAACGACCAGATAGTGAGTTCGCGAAAGCCTACCTGCATGCCGCCCCAGCGGAAATGCCGGCTGCGGATCAGCTTGTATATCCCAAGACCGACCAGCGACACGGCCACGCCGCCGCGGATGTAAATCATCGGGAGAGCGACCTGCGCCAGTCCCGCGATGAGAACCACCACGCCGATGGACAGAGCGTGCCCAAGGACGATGGGAGGCAGCGACAACGCGACGGCTCGCGTGCGTTGCTCTTGCATCCCGCGAGCCACCGCGAACAGCCATCCCATTCCGGGATTGATGCCGTGATAAGCACCTAACAAAAACAGCGTGGGCCAGACTGCGAATTCGGTGCTCATGCGTAGCAGTACGAGTCTGAGGATGCGTCGCCGCCTTCCAGACGGACCTGATGACCGCGGAGTTCACCGAAATCCACAAAGAACCTGGGATCGATCTCCATGCCCCCTTCGGGTTTGGCGTCGAGCTTCACCATCCAGCTCTTGATTCCTTCCGGATAAAACTGAGCGTCCCACGGACTGTAAAGGGAGTTGGTGAAGTAGATGCGCCTGCCGTCGCGGCTGAGTTCGACCATTTGCGGGGCACCGTTCAACGGAGTTTTAGGTTGCCTGGGATGCGCAGCCTTGCGGACGATTCCACCCAGGTGCACCGATCCGGTTTTCCGCGGGTGGAAAGGATCGGTGACATCGTATTGCAAGAACTCGCCGGTTCCGAAGCAGGAAACATACAGGAACCGGTCGTCGAGAGAAAGGTTGATATCCGTGATCAAAGGCGGAACAGCCTTGAAGCCCTGCAGCAGCGGCGGCAGGAGGGCCGGATCGGCAGGCTCGGCGGGAATGTCGATCACTTTTTTGATTCCCCATTTGCCATTGTCGCGATGCCAGATCCAGATCGACGCCGAGAGATCCTTCAGCGAGACCACCACTCCGAGAAAACCGTAAGCGCGAGTCGGGTCGTGGGCCGGTCGCAGTTCCAGCGCCATCTGATACTCAGAGCCTAAATCGAGTTCCTGCTGATGACGCCTCTTGACCAGATCCCAGATGTGGAGTTTGTGGCCGTAGCCTCCATTCAGCAGTATTTCCGGATTCACTCCGTTCTTCACCATGCTGGGCGTTCCCCATTCGCTGGTGATGGCGGTGTCGAATCCCAGGTGCCACCAGAAATCGTAAGCAAGTTTCTGCGGGCCACGATCCAGCTCCCACTTTCCGAGCACATCGAAGCTCTCCTGATCCATGACGAAAATTCCGCCCGGACCGCCGCCGTCCGGAGCTCCCAACGCGCTGAGGAAGATTCCGTCGGGACCGCAATGAACCGTGTGCGGCGATGCGTATCCCGTACGCGCGGCCAGCGTCTCCGGCTCGATCACCTTCACGATTTGCGGTTTTCGCGGATCGGGTTTGGTGTCAATGATGTGGATGCGCGACGAATGGATGCCCGGCACGATCAGGTAACGCCGCTCCACATGAGGATGCGGAGCGTGCGGGCACAGGCACGCGCTGCAGGCGTTCCAGCCGAAATGATGCAACTCGTCGCCGGCATTGGGCATGTCTACCTGGCCGACGATATGGCCGTAACCCGAGGATTCAGGATCGACGTCTACAACACCTAATGCATCGGGACGGCCGTTATCTTTTGCGTTGAGCATCGCGACAAACGCCAGTTTTTCCTCAGGCGCTTGCATCGCCATTTTGGGCGAAGGATAGAATGTTGGATCGGGGCGCCAAATCGACATTTTTGAATCTCCTTTTTGTTAGCGTCGGGCCCACCGTCCAGTTCAATGAGGTACACCGCTTCGCGGCCTCCTCACACCTGGCCGGTTCCCCCACGCTGGTAGGATCTGTAGGCGCGGTCTATGACCGCGCCTACAAGTTAAAGCGAAACCGTGACTCGCATGAACGTGGCCCCTATGAGAGTGCCGACGTCCTTGCTCTTGTTCTGCGCCAGAGCCAGCTCTACAAGCTGTTTGTGAAGTTCGTCTGCTTTCCCGTTTTGTTGAGCCGCCGCGACAGCATTCATAGTCGGTCCGTAGAACGTTTCAAACAATTCGATGAACTGTGTCGGGCTTTTCTCGGACGATTCAAAGTAGTAGGTGTCTTTGACCATGGAGATCTTTTCGCTGGCCACGCCGGCCTGGCCAAATCGTTCGATGATGTGACTCTCCACGCCCCAGGTCATGGGACTGATGAAGCCCTCTGGAGGCGGGGGCGTAAACGCTGAGCTGATCTTCAGCACCTGCGATACGAACGTTGGATCGTTCGGAATCCAATTGCCCATCACAATACGGCCGCCTGGTTTCGTGACCCGGACCATCTCCCTGGCCACATCGAAGGGTTTGGGCGCAAACATGGCGCCGAACACGGAGAGCGTCAGATCAAGCGAATGGTCGGCGACGCCTTGCAAGTTGCAGGCATCGCCTTGCTGAAACTTCAGGTTAGCGAGGCCCGCCGCCGCGGCTCGCTGGTTTCCCGCCTCCACCAGATTTCTGGCGATATCGATTCCGACAACGTCAGCTCCCAAACGGGCAAGTGGAACTGCGGTCGTGCCATCGCCGCAGCCCAGGTCCAGAACTTTCATCCGGGGTGTAATTCCGAGGGACTTGGCGATCAGTTCTCCTGATTGACGCATGAACGCGGCAATCTGAGTGAAGTCGCCTTTTTCCCACAATGCTTGATTTGGATTCGTGCTGCTCCCCGAAAAGTTTGTCATGTTGTTCTCCCTGTAAATTATGCCGACATTCTTCTGGCGGTGGCGGCTGAGTTCTTCGGCAGACATTGCGGCGAGATCCTGACCGTCGATCCGAAGCATGCCTTCGGTAGGACGATCGAGGCCCGCAATCAGGTTCAGCAAAGTGGATTTGCCGGAACCCGAGCGGCCTAGAAGCGCAATGAACTCTCCCTCCCCTATGTCGATCGACACACCGTCCAGCGCGCGGACGACGGTTTCTCCCATGCGGTAGTGCTTCTTCAGGTTCTGCGTTTCGATCAACGCCATTGCGCCCGCACGATATCCGATGTTCAGCGAAGAATCACGATGATCCTTGAGGTGAGCAGTAACGCGCGGCCTCAATTTTCTGTTGGCATCTGAACGCCGTCGATCACCATGACCTCTAAGAAGCTCTTGCCGGACTCCAGCTTCAGGTTGATTCCCACAGCTGGTTGGAAAGCAAAGACCGCTTTCCACACTTACCGCCAGGCCCTGCTGCGACTCATTGATCGCGGTGGGCCGGATCGGAAACAAAACCGTGCTTGCTTGATCGCAACCGAAACCGTAGAAGAACCCTGTCCTGGACGTCGCCTCCATTGGCCGGTTTTGAGGTGATTAGTGTTGGCCGCTTTTGAAGTGGTTACCGAGGTTGAAAGCACCGCGCCAGTCTTGCAGTCGAAAGCGACTGGGCGGCTTGGGGTACGCGACGATAGTCGCGTTATGTATGAGGGCCATTTGGGGCCTTACTCATCGACGGTATCACCTACTTTTGAGCACCGCGAATACGAATCCTGTTGGGTTCGACGACAACAATGTTGCCCGCGAAAGACTCCAGGTTCTGATCGTTCACAAAGTCGATCACGAATTTGTTGACGGCTATCGGACGAGGCTACTCGGTCGGAAGAGAATTATGCCCGGATGGTTGCCTGGCGCAAACCGCCGAAGATCGGCGAATGCAACATCCAACGTAAGGATCATTCTGTTTTCCGCGATGGCAGCAGCGGCCACATCAGTGTCGGGCTTGCCAAGCAAGTTTCGGCAACCGTTGTTGCGTCGTGGCCAGCTTGGCTCAATGCTGGGCTCAGATGACGAGATAGGTTTTCATCGAGTTTGATTTTCAATCAACTTTTCCAGACGTTCTCTCTCGCCAGTTCGGCACCGTATGCCATCGCGGCCCGGACGTCGTCCGGTTTCAACGAAGGATAGTGATCGATGAGTTGCTCGACGGTCAAACCTTCGGCCAAGCCGTCAAGAATGGAGGAGACCAGGATTCGGGTTCCTCGAACGCAAGGTTGGCCGCCACAGATTTTGTTGTCGGTAACGATTCTTTCCAGCAGTTCTTGATTGGTCATTCTTTCCTCTGCGTGCGACCAATTCTACCGGGAAAGAGCGATCTGTTGTGTCGGTTCGCGCCTTGAAAATGCAGTTCCTGACCTCCTGCATTCGGGGCATGTGGTCGAACGGGTGGGTGGGGCGGGAAATCTCGTGCGAAAATCTCGCCAATCGTCAGCGAATCAATGAGTTGAATCCCCCACACCCTCTTGCCGTGCCGAAACCGATCCAACGCCAATTCATTCACACTCCCCAAACCGCTCACCTTGACAATCTACTGGAAGTAACGTACCTTCACCTAGCATGTCTACTAAAGAACAAAATGAGCGCATCGAATTGCTGCAAGGAACGCTGGATTTGCTGATCTTACGCACGCTGGTGCGGGGCCCGGTGCACGGGCATGACATCGTCAAGCAGATCCAGTTTAATTCGGACGACGTGTTGCAGGTCGAGCAGGGGTCGCTGTATCCGGCATTGCACCGGCTGATCAAGCGCGGCTGGATCTCGGCCGAAGAAGGAACCTCGCAGAACAATCGCCGGGCCAAGTTTTACCGCCTGACGGCGAAGGGCCGCAAACAACTGACGATTGAGACCAGCAAGTGGGACAAGTTGGCGGGCGCGATCGCGCGGATTCTCCGGCCCTCGGAACAGGAGAGCAAGTGATGTGGTGGCGGCGCAGGCGCATCCTTGAAGATCTCGACTCCGAAATCCGTGAGCACCTCGAGCTGGAAATACTGGACAACATCGATCGCGGCATGTCGCCGGAAGAGGCGCGTTACGCGGCGCTGCAGAAATTCGGCAATGTGACGCAGATCAAGGAGGAAACCCGGGCCGTCTGGACCTTTGTCCGGCTGGAGCAATTGCTGCATGATTTCCGCCTTGCACTACGCTCGCTGCGCAAGAGTCCCGGTTTTGCAATCACCGTGGTCATGATCCTGGCGCTTGGCATTGCCGCGAATGTCATCGTCTTCGGCGTCTTACAGGGCGTGGTGCTGCGGACATTGAATGTGCCTCATCCTGAACAGGTGATGACGCTTCAACCGAGGAGCGGCGTTCCTTTTATATCGCATCCGGAAATGCGCGACGTGCGCGACGGCAATACGGCGTTCTCAGCGGTCGCCGCGTGGCGCCCCAATGATTGTGGCATCGAAGCCAACGGCGCCACCCGATCGGCATGGGTTAGCCAGGTGAGCGGACAGTATTTCGAGGTCATGGGCATCAAGCCTCTCCTCGGACGCCTGCTCGAGCGCGCCGACGATGCTCATCCGGGAGCCTCCAACGGTGCGGTCCTCAGTTGGACAGAATGGAAAAACAATTTCGGAGCGGATCCTCATGTTGTCGGAACGACGATTCGCATTAACAAATATCCGTACACCGTCGTCGGCGTCACGCCGGAAGGTTTCAAGGGAACGGAGAAAGTGGGAGAGTTCGCCGCTTTCGTTCCAATGGCGAATCAGGCAACGCTGGACGGTTTCGACTGGCTCGAGTCGCGGAAGACGCATGCATTTTTTTCGATCGTGCGTCTGAAGCAGGGCGTTTCCTTGACTCAGGCGCAGGCGGAGTTGGACACCATCGCAGCGCGTATTGCCCGCGAGTATCCGAACGATGAGGACGGGTTGGCATTGAAGCTCGCTCGGCCGGGATTGCTCGGCGACTTCTTCGGCGGTCCTATCCGCGCCTTTCTGGCGGGCGTGATGGGTCTTGCCGGTATCGTGCTTCTTGCCGCGTGCGCCAACCTCGGCGGCTTGTTCGCGGCGCGCACAGCGGATCGTTCTCGCGAGATTGCCATCCGCATGTCGATTGGTTCGAGCCGGTGGCGCGTCGTTCGGCAGATTCTTGTCGAAGCGGTTGTGATCTCGCTCTTCGGAGCAGCGGCCGCGTGCGTACTCGCATGGAGCGCACTCTCCGGCCTCGCGGCCTGGGAGCCGCCCGGCTCACTCCCTCTTCGGTTCCCGGTAACGCCAGACCCATCGTTGATTCTCTTCGCCTTCGCGATCTCGCTGGTGGCGGCCGTCGTTTTCGGGATGATGCCATTGAAGCAGATCTTCAAAACCGATCCTAATGACGTCATCAAAAGCCGCGGAATCCAATTCCCCGCAGGCCGGCGCTGGGCGTTTCGCGATCTGCTGCTCGCGGTTCAAATCGCGCTTTGCTTCGTTACCGTGACCGCGGCGTTTGTCTCGTTGCGCGGCCTGCAAAAATCGTTCTCGATGGATCTTGGTTTCAATCCGCAGAATGCCATACGGACAGAGTTCGACCTGGGCAAGGCTGGCTATGCCAGAGACGCCGCAACGGATCAGCTTCAGCGGCAGTTGCTGGAAAGAGTGTCGCAGTTCCCCGGAGTCGAAGCCGCAGGTTATTCCCATACGACGCCACTCGATCTTTCCGGATCGCGGGTTTCGATTTTCGCGCAAGAGACCACGGATTTCAGACCATCTCAAAAGGCCTTCGAGAGTTTTTATTACCGCGTTTCGCCGGGATACCTCGCCGCCGCGGGAATGCCACTGATTGCGGGACGCGATGTGAGCTTTGCGGATACGACCGAGACACCGAAGGTTGCGATTGTGAATGAGGAGTTCGCCCGCCGGCTTTTCCGGTCCGAACGGGCCGTTGGACGTTACTTCAAGACCGGCGCGGGTTTGCCAATCCAGATCGTCGGCGTGATGGCGGACGGGAAACAAGATCAGCTCAGTGAAGATCCGAGCCCCGCGCTGTTCTTCCCGATTTCGCAAAACGGGGACACGAAGACGGTGCTCGTCATACGCACCCATCGCGATACCACCGAAATCGTCGGGGCCATTCGCGGCGCGATTCGCGATCTGGATCCCGGCGTTCCGATTACCGCATCGGGGCCGTGGCAGAGTCAGCTCGCAATGGTCCTGTTGCCATCTCAGGTCGCTGCGGCTGCTCTCGGCGTGTTTGGCGCATTCGGGCTCCTGCTCTCGATCGCCGGTACATTCGGTCTCGCGTCATATACGGTCAGCAAGCGGCTGCGCGAGTTGAGCCTCCGTGTTGCGCTCGGCGCAGGTGCGAAGGAGATCCTGTCGGTAGCGTTGGGCCGCATGATGGTTGTGCTCGGCATCGGTTCACTGGCCGGCATCGCGCTGGGCGTAGGGGCAAGCCGCCTGCTCGCCATCATCGTCTACGATGCGACCGCCCAGGATCCATTTGTTCTCGCCGCTGTCGGGTTGACAACCGTGGTGACTGGACTAATCGCGGTCGCCGGTCCCGTCAAACGCGTGCTCCACGTCGATCCCGCAAACCTGCTGCGCCAACAATAGCGAGAGGGCGCCGGAATTTCAGCCGGCCCCCTGTGAGCAGATGAGTTTGCGGCGATCACAAAAGGCGTTCGAAGAGTGAACTCGTCGAGTTTGGTTTCAGACGGGATATTAAACTTTTCTCCCTTCCTCGTCGCCTGAACTGAGTTGCAACGCCGGCGCCGATTGCTGGACCCTTGAGTGTGAGTTGCGTTTCCGTTCCCGTTGGCCGCGATGCCGCCGAGACGGAGTTGTCTTATAGCACGTTGAAGTTCAATCGGATTCATGGTCTTGCTCCTGGATTTTGAAGTTGATGAGGTCGCGGTACTGAACGAGTTCACGGATCAGAGGGTCGACTTGACGAAGCGTAAGTTGTGGGCGGCGCTCCAGATAACGGCGAACGAAGCGGTAATCTAAATGCGCAGTTCGAGTGCGGCCGAGCAGGCGTCTTCGACGGCGCTGACGCCGAACTTCTTGGCTAAGGAGAGCACGCCTAGAATCCCACGGATGCCGGGTTCTCCTTTGTGGTCATGGATCGCTTTACAAAATGTGGCGATGTGAGATCCGGCGCGGGAGCGCGAGCCAACAGCTGCGTTGTCGTGCCGCGCTCTTGCCGGACATGCTCGCGGAGAAGCTGATGCATACGTCACATCTCGAAATCGCTCGACCATGCTAGCTAGGTCTCGAGGCGCTGCAGAATGGAATGTTTGGGGGAAGCAAATGTGAAGGGCGGCCATCGCCTAAAAGGCCGCCCACAGGCAACAATTCGCGTGCTAATGCACGTTCTTCGTGGACCAGTTGCCCTTGATTGAAATCGGTGCGAGAGGATTTGAACCTCCGACCCCCTGCGCCCAAGGCGGTAGCCACGGCTCCATTTAACAATTCGGCTTTATCAAGCCGAAAAATGACCAACCCCCACAATGACTTCCACCCACACGCGGCTAGCGACGCGCTGAAGCAAGGCAGGCTTAATTCTTTTCATCCACGCAATGGCCTACTTGCTGTGGATGCTTTGTATCCACACAATATCCGTCATAGTCGGCCTCTGACCGACTTCGTTCGGCAATCACGTTAGCTTTGTCCGCCACTCCCTGTCGTTTCAAGTTGCGCGATAGCGTCCGAAAAATACGATCTGACCGCCAAACCCGTTTGGGTTGGAGATTGAAGATGTTTCTATTCTTGCGCCGCGATCGCCGCGCACCGTGTAGCCGGCATGCTTCATATTCCGAGATCGGGGCATTGCTTCCGAGTGGTCGATTTGCGCTTGAGTCGATTGCTAAACTTCAGGCGGCTCGTTAAATCCGCGACTTACAGCCGCGTCAGCATCCAAGAGTGGATTTAGATCACTGAACGGGAATTCGATAGATGTTGCGCTGCGTCGAGACTTTCATGAATGCGTAGGCTGACGGACTCGGACCCGGGAACGTGCGTTCTTGTTCGGAGATCAATCGAGCTCCTCGAAGCGCTGTCACCCCTTCGCGGGATTGCACGCCTTTTTCGGGAATGAGCGGAAGTGGACGGCCCGGCTGAAGAGGGATCGCATAGGTTGCACTTGCGAAGTTCCAGTGAAGAAATTTATTGTCCGGAGTCCAGCCGAAGTAAAACGGTATCGTTTCTGTACCCCAGGGTGGCGCACAAAAATCGCAAAGTCGTATCGGAGGACCCCCGTTGGCAGGATGCGCAATCAAAGCGCCCCAGGCGGAGGGATCCTGCACGGCTAACCACTGCCCGTCCGGCGAAACGGCGACCGGAAGAAGCGGTTTCGTGATCACCTTCTGCAACCCACTGCCGTCCTCCTTAACGCGATAAACATGAAAATCTGTCGTGCCAAACAGCACCTCACCTGGTGCGCCGAAGAATACGTTTCCTGCATCAATCATCGTGAGCTGCCGTGGCTTTGCGCTCCCATCCAGGAATGCCAGCCAGACTGGCGAGCGTCCCTTGTCGTCGACTGCGACAAATACAACGCGCCGGCCATCCGAAGAGATCGAGTAATACAGCATTCGAAAATCCGGAAGCAGTGGCTGACGTTGTCCTGTCTCCAGGTCCACGACCCATAGCGAGCCTTGATTCCAGCTACGCAAACCATACGAACGCACCAGGTAATACAGCTTGCTGCCATCCCCGGAAAACGAAGGCATGAAACTGTAGCCTTCTGATGTGATCTGTCGGTCGCCACGGGAGTCGTGAACCCATAATGTGCTCTGGCTTGTGCCGATCGATGTCACAAATGAGCGCCCGTCGGGTGCGAAGTCAATTCCTTCTTCAGTGGACGCGCCAAAAGTTAGCTGCTCCGGTGTTCCTTCGGGATAGCGCTGCCGCCATATGTGGACGCCGTTGCTGGTCATCGCCGTGAAATACACCCATTTTCCGTCCGGGGTCCAGGCCGCATCCGTACATTGCGACGGAATCGGGCCGACGGGCTTTCCCGCCGAACTGCCGTCGAAAGGAACCAATCGGCACGGCAGCCAGGAATGGTTATCCATCTCGACTACGAGGACCTGCCGTCCATCGGGTGAGAGGTAGGACCGGTGCGCCATTCCATCCGGTGGAGGCGGAACATAGACGTTGCGCGGCTCGGTACGGTTCTCCAGGGATGAGACGATCGACATCTGGCCGCCCAGACCTGTTAATTCAGAAAACAGAACTCGCTGCTGTCCAGCTTCATCCCTAAACCAGGTCAATCCTTCTCCATTCGTCAGCAGCCGCTTCGGGTTCCCGCCACCCACCGGCACGACCCAGGTGTCCATTGACGCGACATCCAGCCCTATGCCGTTCGAGTAGGAAATCCGCGTTCCGTCCGGCGTGAACCTCGGCGCAAACTTGAGAATATCGGTATCGGTGAGCTGCACCGGCTGGCCATCGGGCAGAAGCTTCACGTAAATCTGGCCCTGGCTGAAGAACGTACTCGGCCCGCGAATGAACGTCAGCATCCGGCCATCCGGTGAAAGCGCTGGCGACGTCGCGGAGTCAGCGAAGTTCGTGATCTGAATAAACTGTGTCGGGGGCGTCGGGGCTGGAGCGGCAGGTGGTCTGCGGAACACGATCGCCGCACTCATTGCGACAAGTACAAGTGCGATGGCCCCTGCAACCCACTTGAATACGCTCGCACTGCCCTGGGTCGGCTCCGCTGTCGCTGTTGCGCTCTGGCGCGTCAATCGTCGCAGGTCGACCACCAGTTCCTGCATCGTCTGGTAACGCGCTGCCGGATCCTTCTCGAGGGTTTTGTCGATCGCCGTTCGCAAAACCACAGGAAGATTCGGACATAGTTGCTCCAATGATGGCGCCGGACGGTGAGCGATCGCTTCGAGCACTTCTAAAGTTGTCGCACCTTCGAATGGGCGGCGGCCAGCGAGCATTTCGAAAAGCACGACGCCGAAAGAAAAGATGTCGCTTCGCGCGTCGAGCGATTTTCCGGAGGCTTGCTCCGGAGACATGTAAGGAACGCTGCCGACGAGGACTCCTTGCCCCGTCCATCCAGCCGTTATCGTTGCGGCGTCGTCCAGCAAGGGCTGTGCCTGCTTGGCGAGCCCGAAATCCGCCAGCTTGGCGTAGCCGTTCTTCGCCACCAGGATGTTTTCGGGTTTGATGTCGCGATGCAGAATGCCTGCCTGATGCGCTGCTGCTAAGCCGTCTGCAACACCGATCAGTAACTCCACGATCTGCGACCAGCCACGCTTGTCGGAACGAACCCAGGTTTTAAGCGTGCCTCCGTCGACAAATTCTGTGACCAGGTATTGTCGCCCGTCGAATTCACCGGCATCGTAGACAGTAATGATGTGCGGGTGGTTCAGCGATGAAGCCATTTGTGCTTCCCGCTGGAAACGGCGTCGCGCGGCAGAATCGGAGAGGTCATCCGAAAGAAACTTCACCGCAACAGTACGACGGAGTTTCGTGTCGAACGCGCGATATACCACACCCATGCCGCCTTCGCCCAGTTGCGCTTCGATGCAGTAGGTGCCCAACTGAAAGCCCGAAACGACGGAACCAGGACGCGGATCATTCTCGGATTTCATGGCTTTCACGGAAGTCTACACTCCGCGCTGGATGTTTTCACAATGTTAAGCCGGTAGTGTCTCCTTCGAAAATTCCCTCACAGGGCTGCCTCATTCGCTGCGCACGCGACCGTTCCGGCCCGTGCCGCGACACCGCTCGTTCGGAGTTTCATCACACGGGCGCGGCGACGTCTTTCCTCAAGCTTTTTCAAGCCGCGATCCTCACGTAACTGTCGAGTGGATGGGCCGCGCTCGCGAAACGCTCATGGTAAAGCTGGGGGATGTACGTTAGCCACAGCAGGCGGCGAGTTGAGCCTGCGCCCGCTTCAAGCGATCAGCCACGTACATCGAGCCCGGAAGTTTTTCTCGCCAGTGCAGCCAAACCTCCACGAGACGTTTCTGCACGTTGACAGCGGCTGCCCGGTCTGCGTGTACTCCGAAGCGAACAGTGCGTTCTAAGGCGTCAACGAGCGTGTAGTCATCGCCTAAGGACTCGGCTACGGATCTCTGGCGTTCGATTAGCGCCATCTCTTTCTGTACAGTTTCCAGAGCTTTCGAGTACTGGCTCAGGGCTTCGAAGATGTGGGTTTCAGCAAAGAGGATGGAAAGCTCGCTTCCGGTCCAATCTCGAGTTGGATTCTGACTGCGCAATTTTGCCAAAAGCGGGACTGCCGTATCGACATTGCTTTGGGCTTCCGCCACTCGGCCGAGGCGAATTAGGGGTCGCGCAGATTCCAGCAAATACGCAAGCTGCAGCTCCGAAGCACCGGTGTTGCCAAGCGATGTCTTTTTCAGCAGCGCATGGGCACGAGTCATCAGTTCAAGCGACTCTGCCGGGCGCGCCGTTTGGATGGCTGAGCCCAGTTTTCCAATCGCGCGAACAAGGTCGAGTGATGCGGCCTCATTCTTGGGATCCAGTACAACCATCTGTTCGGCCAGCCCGATGGCAGCGCGAAAGTGCTGTTCGCCCTCGTCGAGACGGCCGAGGTTGAAGCGATCGTCGGAAGCCAGCACGTCGCCGGTCCACATGCGGGCGAAATACAGATTCCGGCGAGCGGTGGCCTGCTGGGGATCAGCGCGAAGGGCAGCCTCATAAATAACCGCCGCGGCGCCGTAACTCTCAACGGCCTCTTCAAGCAGACCGGATCGTGCCCGAGCTCGTCCCAACTCCAGCAGTCCACTGCCGTGGGTCATCGCGACAATGGAGCTGGGTGGCTCCTGCGGCAGATTCTTCATTATGCGAACTGCGGCCTCGCTGTGCTCGAGGGCGCGAGCGTCCGAGCCGAAAACCTCTTCGTAGCCCGCGGCCGCCGCGAATGACTGAGCCTGACGAAAGTCCGGCAGGTTCGGAGCGAGCCGAAGCAGCTTTTGCATCAACGCTTCCGCCTCGGGTTTCCGGCGCGTGTCCAGATACATGCGGCCAAGCCCTTGGTAGACGAGAAAAAGTTTCTCCAGCCGCTCGGCCCCAATGGACCCGCGTGTTTCGAGGTGTTCTGCCAGTCGAACGACCTTCTCGGAGAGCTTGAATGCTTCTTCGGTGCGGCCGATATTGGTCCCGACGCCCCCTCTTGTCAGGGTCAAGCGGTCGTATGCGTTCAGCAATTCCCATGCAAGCTCGGGATCGGAATTCGCCTCCTGCGCGAGGCCGTCCAGATATTGAACGGCCGTTGAGGCGAGTCGATCGCGCGCCTGCGTCGAACCGGGGAGGTTTCTGATTTCATCATGCAGGTCAAAAATGAGGTGCCCTGCGAGTTCACGAACCTGCACGAACCGTCTTTGCGCGACAGCCCGTTCCCGGTCGGCAACCCATAGTCCTGTCGCGAGACTGACCACGGCAAGTGCGGCCGCCGAGACCGGCAGCCAGTACCGGCGCATGAACTTTCGCGTTCGATACCAGGCGTCGCCTGACCGGGCCTGCACCGGACGCTGATCCAGAAAGGCTCGGACATCGTTCGCGAAAGCCTCCACCGACGCGTAACGCTCCTCGGGCTCATAGCGAAGGGCCTTGCGCAGGATGTAGTCCATATCGCTCGGCAGCCTCGGGTTCAAGCGCCTCGGCGGCAGGATCTGCCTGGTTCGCGCGACCACTTCCAGAGCCTGTGACACGTGCGTTTCGGACTCGTGCGGTGACCGGCCCGTAAGGAGTTTGTACAGAACCGCTCCGAGAGAATAGACATCAGTTGCCGTGGTTTGATTGGTTCCTCGAAATTGTTCGGGGCTTGCGTAGCCCGGCGTGAGCAGCGGTTCCGCGGTTTGCGTCGCACCCTCGGTGTCATCCAACAGTTTGGCAATACCGAAGTCCAGAACCTTTGGCTGGCCCGAGGCGTCCACCAGGATATTCGTAGGCTTCAGGTCGCGATGAATGATCAAGTGATGATGCGCATGAGACACTCCATCACAAACACTGAGAAATAGCGTGAGCTGAGTGCGCAGGTCTTTCTCCGCGGCGTAGGCATCGATCGCGATCCCATCTACATATTCCATCGCGAGATATGGCCGCCCATCGGCCGTATGACCGGCATCGAGAAGATGCACGATCGACGGATGATTGAGATATGCGAGAAGCTGGCGTTCCCTGAGAAAGCGCTCGCGCCACGAAGGACGATCGGCGCCGGCGCGAAGCAGCTTGACAGCGACCTTTTGTTGGATTTCTCCGTCGCTACGGTCCGCCAGGTACACTGTGCCCATTCCACCGGAGCCGAGCTGGCGCGTCAGGCGATAGGGGCCACATTGACGGAAATCAGGGACTTCGACGAAGTTAAGGACTTCAGAAGCGGCACTGGTCACACAGTCGGCAGGCGAGTATTTATCGCCACGATCGAGACTCAATAGCGATTCGACTTCGGCGCGGAGTTCCGGCGCGATCCCGCGCTCTGCAAAGAACGCCTCACGTTCATCGGGCGAAAGTCCCACGAGTTCAGAGAAGAGTTGCCGCGCTGCGCTCATACTCGCCGGTATTGTGTCAGAACCTACTCGAAGATCAAATCATCGCGCAATATAGCCCGTCACCGGAACTCTTTACGACCGTACGACAGTGACTCAGAACCTAACGAACCCGGGACCAAACCTCGGGGCGTGTGGACCTCCGTGTCGACATGATAAAAGGCGGGCCATTTCGACCCGCCTAACTGATTGAGTTGTTTAATCGGGGCGAGAGGATTTGAACCTCCGACCCCCTGCGCCCAAGGCGGTAACCACGGCTCCATTTAACAATTCGGCTTTATCAAGAAAAATGACCAACCCCCACAATGACTTCCACCCACACGCGGCTAGCGCCGCGCTGAACGAAAGCACGCTTAATATTCTGCGTCCACGCAATCGCCTACTTTCTGCTGTAGATGCTTTGTATCCACAGAGTATCCGCTATCGGCGACCCTCCGGGCGACTTCGTCGGGCAATCACGTTAGCTTTGTTCCCGACTCCGCTCCCGGCCAAGCCCCTCATTCAAGTAATGCGATAGCATCCGAAAAACATGATCTGCCGGCGAAACCCGTTTGGGTTTGGAGATTGAAAATGTTTCTATTCGTGCGCGGCGCTAGTCGCGCACCGCACAGCGGCATATCATGTTCCGACATTGCGGTTTTTACTTCAAAGTGGTTGCTTGCCCGTTAGCCCGAGCGTGCCACTCTGCCGGAGCCACTCGGTTTGCGCTCAGGTGTCGGATGAGCCCGGCGCGAACCACGATACGCATTCAACAGAACCAGAAACAGCATTGCCGAAATGCCTTTTGCGAATTATCCATTCACAGAGAAGCTGGTAAACTCTCGGCTCCGTATGGACCGTGGGAAAGGGCCTGCCAGTATATGAACCGACCTCCATCTGTGTTTCTGTGCTACGCGAAAGAGGATCAGGCGGCGGTCGAAGGCGTCTACATTCAACTGAAGAATGCTGGATTCACACCCTGGATGGACAAACCCCCGCGTCCGTTTTCAATGGAAGGGATAGGACCAGGCGAAAGATGGGACAAGAAGATTCGTCACGTTATTCAGCACGCCGACTACTTCCTCGCTTTCCTTTCGCCAGTTTCCGTTTCGAAGCGAGGTTACGTTCAACGAGAGTATCGGCTTGCGCTGGACAGGATGAACGAGCTGCCAGACGAGTCAGTGTTTGTGATTCCTGTGCTGCTAGCTGAGTGTGTGCCCCCGACCATCACGGTCGGCCAAGTCTCATTTAAGGATGTTCAGTGGTACGAGCTATATGACCGTGGACTGGATGAGCTCATCCGGTACATACGTATGGTTTCCGAACTCAGAGAGAAGAAAGACATTGAATTGGGCAAGCGGCTCGTCATTGACTTCGGCACGAGTAATACAGCGATTAGCGTTGCGTCCGAAGCGAGGTCCGGTAACACAAGTGGGGCTCCCATTAGTGCTTCGGAGGAAAAGGTGCTCACGTTCGATATTGGCGGAGGAACGACCGATATCGGCCTGTCTGGCGTGCATTTTCGCGATCGAGGCGATGCTGACGCAGATGTGAATAAAGGCGATGCAGCGCTTACCAGCAGAGTCACCGGTACTACGAAGATCCCGGGACAGGAACTCCTGTACACGACCAAGGATCGGAAAACCGTCCTCATGGTACAAACCTTCGGCGATTACCGATTCAAAACTCCCGTGTACCACATCTCGGGTGGACGGCGACTTAGCCGAGTGCTCCTTGTGCACCTGCAAGTCCGCCGCGAGCCCACGCCTGAGGAAAAAGAGCAACGCATAACGAACGCAGTTGAAAACATCGTTGCCTGCGCTCCCGATATCGTGGGATTGGGCGGACTTGGAAGTACGGCCCGACGCTTGGAAGCGCTTCTCCGCGCTCGACCGGACTTCACTGGGAGAATCAGTTACTGGGGCCGCGACGTAGGCATCGATGCCGGTACATTCCTCACTAGGCACAACGTACCCGAACCCTGGTAGTACACGCGCGGTGCAGCGGGAAGTTCCCCCAGGGAAGTGGGGACCATTTGGCCATATTGTCGGTCAATTTGTAGGCTATTTCAGAGGCCGATTCCCAACTCCCGGAGTCCGTGCGCACTCGAGATTGTGGATGTGCTGATTTGCAGTTTTGATGTACGAACTGCCAAGCTTCAGTCCACTTCTTGCAGGAGAGCCGAGGCATTGACAAGCCTCTTCGTCGTTGGAGAAAAGAACTTCGGCGTCAGGTCCCCGACGGATAGATCGCCGGTGAGCAATTCGCGTGCTTCTCTCCGATACTGATTCCGTCGCGTTGCATCGTCGCAACCTGCGGCCGAGTTTGTTGCGATGACCGAAATCACCGCACGTGTGATTCGTTCTCGCTTCTTTCTCAGATCACCTGACAATTCAATAGCTTCGACACAGCGTCGGAAATATTTGCCTGCGGAATCGCCATTACCCGCGACTTTGTCGCACTGCGCAACTGATGACAGTGCATAGTAATCTTGCGAATTGAATTCGGTTGCCTTTAGATACTCCATTCGGGCTTCCGTAAACATCTTCTGAACGAAATACGTATTTCCCAGCAATACGTACATTCGATTCCGCAGCTTCGACTGGTTGGCATTTAAGTTCTTTCCTTCTGCCTGCAGCGCTGTTTCCAAGTCTGTTGCCTGCTTAATCAGGCGATGAAGTTCATTACGTGAGCGCTCTTCATCCCCAGGAATGTATGAGAGAATCTCGGCCTTCGTGACTGGCGTTAAGAATTCGCCGACGTTTCCAGCCAAGATTTTAGCGCTTTGCTCAATTTCGTGTAGTGCCTCAGGCAGTTCTCCCCAGTTCTTTTCAACTAGAGCGCGAAAATAGTGAATGAAGCCGAACCGCTGGCGATAATCTTGATTTGTATCTAATTCCGCTTGATGCGCATCCACTCGGCACTGGGCTGCACGGTTAAGATATGCCTTTGCCTCTACAACGTCGTTGTCATAGTAGGTCACAACTCCACACGTGTATAGGAGTCTGCCCTGTATGTCGACTCCTTGTTCGGGAAGGAAGTCATGCAAGTCATCAACCAACGCAGTCAGCCGAATGCCGCGTTTCTGTTGTTCTTCCGAAAGGGCCGCAAAGTCCATTCGACTGACGAGGATTAGTTGGTTAAGAATTGTCGTGGCGCTATGAAGCCTTTGCCGTCTCTGACGATCACGGTCATTCGTGAGCTTCTCGATTGCCTTCAATGTACCCGCAACCGTCTTTTCTTGTTCCAGCCTGAAAGCTAATGTTTGTTTGACAACATCAATGACGTTATTCACATTCTCGATGCCTTCGAACTGAGTGGCGGGTTTTTTGTCTAGTTGTCCTAACTGGAGGTCGCCGACGCGAACATTTTGCTCCGCGAGAGCCTTGTGGAGATTGGCGAGTTGCTGCTGTTGTATGGAAGCGACGTTGTAATTGTTGTCAAAGTCACGCATCCTCCGTTCGTAAACGTCTCTCTCGTGCTGGTAATCATTGCGACTGGAATACCAAGAGAGACCAACAAAAGCCGCGCTGAGTACCGCAGCGACAGTTCCGAGCACTCCTATCCATCCAACCACGAGGCTTGCGGAATTCGTCACAGTGTCGAACCGCTTGTTTGCAGCGTCCAATTGGATCGACAGTTGTTTTTCAAAGACCTCTTTTTGCATTTGCACTTCATTTTTTTGCACTTGGACTTCATTCCGCAGACGTTCTATTTCAACGGAGAGTTGCTGTAATCGCTGCTCCATTGCAGGCGGCGTCACGGGGGCAGTAGTGTTTCCTCTAGCGCCCTGCGAATAGGCGTAAACTACCGAAACCAGAAGCAATATGCATACGAACAGGGGTGTCCAGAAATGCGACCTCGTAGTCGGGGCCGAGGACCGGTTCGCAACCATGTCGATCTTCTCCTCGTTAGATAGGGTCCGCCGATTTTATCGGATGTAAGTGGCAATGTGGCACAAGTTTGTCCCGCCTCGCCGTTTACCCGCGCGTCGGACTTTCCTGGAGGGTGACCTCGGAAAAAGCCTGGCAGCGCTCGATCGAGCAGTAAGCCTTGTCCCCTTCGCGCTACTGATCCGGAGAGGTCATCGCGCCGTCCTGGTTAGTCGGCTAACCGTAGATGTCGATTTTTTCACCAGACCCGCCTCTGTGCAGAAGTCGACGAATGGACGAACGTCGGTAAATCGCGTTAGCTTAACATTTTGTGGGGCGATAGCCGCTCGCCGCGGGAACGATCCATGGCGCTCGTTTCGATCGCTTTCTGGACGGTACGATAGAAACGCGTTACTTTGACCCTCCCAGATCATCCCGGCGATAACTGCGCTAGACCTCGTGGTTCGGGACCAGATGTCCTGATTTTAGGGGGTGGCGGAGGAAAAGATCGACGCCTATGACTTTTTGAGTTTGTCTTAGCCCGCGAATTGCTGATGATCAGCCACGATCCTGTTCAGCAATTCTTCATTCTGCATTTCTACCTCACGGATCCTTTGGTGTTTCACTATCTACAAAAATGACTACAGCCCGTTCGGAACAGGCTCCGAGACGGGCTGTATCTAGCAGATTCGCTTTAATCGGGGCGAGAGGATTTGAACCTCCGACCACCTGCGCCCAAGCCGGTAGGCATGGCTCCATTTAACAATTCGGCTTTATCAAGCCGAAAAATGACCAACCCCCACAATGACTTCCACCCACACGCGGCGATTGCCGCGTGAAGGAAAGCACGCTCTAGGATTTGCGTCCACGCAATCGCCTACTTTCTGGTGTGGATGATTTGTATCCACACGGTATCCGTTATCGTTGGCCTCAGAAGACTTAATTCACCAATAACGTTAGCTTTGTCACCGACTTCTCGCCCATCCGGCCCTGCCATTTCAAGTTACGCGGTAGCATCCGAAATACGATGGCCAAACCCGTTTGGATTGGCGGCCGAAAATGTTTCCATTGTTGCGCGGCGATAGCCGCGCAACCCCCGCACGCCGACCTCACATTCCGACAAAGCGGTTATTCGCTCGAATGAGGGAGTCTTTCGTCCTTATTTACAAAAAATTCCGAAAATCTAGCAGACCGGATGAAGGCAGAACGCACGCAATCCAGGAATGTTATTTCTGATACTGTCGTGGCGACACTCTGTTCGGCTGTTGGCTAACCTCTAATAATTCTTTCCTCGACCAACCAACAATTGAATCAACAACTCTGCCGGCTATCGAAAAACCTCTCAAGCCTCCCACGATGAACACCGGAAGCACGAGATAACCCAAGGGTGAGAGCCACGGTATGGATGTGGCAATGCCGAAAAGCAAAAGAGGAGGAGCAAGGGCAAAAAAGATTATCACTAACACGAATATGAGGCCGCAAAGGGTCTCAATGTTGAGTTGGCGTTCTGTAACGTAGCCCGTGCTGTTGCATTGCTCGCACGAGCGGTCCGACATGGAATCCGGCAGACCTCCCACTGTACCCGTGCCGTCACATTTGGGGCAAACCACCACCATGCGAATCAATATAACCTCGGTGGCTGCTTTTCAGAAACATGATTTCCCACCCTTGTTAAAATGGGTTTGTCGCCGGGAATTTAGCGGAGGTTGACGCGAGGTGATGACCGCGCAATTTGCCCGTGGGGAGATAGACGCTGTTTCAGACCGAGTTCCTGGACGATCTCCAGACGGCCGGACCTGCTTACTCAGATGGGATCTCCGCGTCGAGCATCGCCTCGATTACTTTGGTGTTTCGAAAAGTTTCAACGATCCGGCGTCGTGCAGTTCGGCCGGCCGCACGCCCGGTCGTTGCCCAAGGCACGGCCGATGGCATCCGGTTGCCTTGGCGCGCAGGCATGTCACAACCCTATCCCAATCGCGAAGTCGGGCCAAATGAAGGAATCGGAAGTATTTCTATTCTTGCGCGGCGATAGCCGCGTAGCGGGCGCGGCCATACCTCACGTTCCGCCAAGGCCGTTTTACGTAACTGAAAGTCTCACTCGGACAGGCTCAACACCTTCACTGTTGACGAGGCACGCATGCAACGCATCCCGCTTGCTTTCGAATACAACGGATGAGATTCTATTCCATGTCGGAGAGCAAGATGGACACGATGGAAACAGGACTCTTGGCCATTTGGACGGCGTGGACACGAGACAGATCTCAGAGCTCGTTTATGAAAGATGTTGGGTATTCGGTGAGTCGGGTTCTAGCTGAGCGTGGCTCGCAGTATTCGGGGAATGCATCGCTCTTCGCGCGTCGGTGCGCACAGTTGTTTGTTTCCACGTCTGGGAACATGCGTTCGGATAAGATTTCTTACGCGATCAACCAGATACTCGATGACCTCCCACGGACACAGTGGAGCGTCGAACAAGTTGGCCCTGAATGGGTTTCGGATTGCACAAACACATGTGGGCCTGACGTAACTTATGCAGTCACGCATGAGGGACCCGACCTCGATGCTCTTCCCTCCCAGGAAAAGCGACTTCGCTCGTTATTAGTAGCCGACGGCTCTTTGTGGTGATCAGCATGTCCAGGTTCTAGGGACTCTCGACTCGGCTCGCCTGAAAGGCCGAAATGAGAATCGCTTGAAGCAGTTCAACTCTACTTGTTCTCAAAGCCAACGATGACACCATAACAGTTCGAAACATTCTTTCGAACAAAGTCCGGGTTCTGTAGTCGGTGGATCGTAGATGCGGATATTCCTACAGATTCGACCCTCTGCCGCTAGGCAGGTTAGGCAGATGGTCGGTTAGGGCGGGTGGATGGGAAATCTGAATGAAAATCTCGGCAATCGCCTGAAGATTCAACGGCGTGCATTCCTGATTATTGATTGGGGTTGGTCGTTTTTTGGGCGTCCGACCCTCTGCGCCCAAGGCGGTAGCCGGACAGCATTTACCAATTCGGCTTTATCAAGCCGAAAAAAGGCACAACAGAATCAATACTTTTTCAACACACGCGGCTAGCGCCGCGCCTCAAGCAAGGGCAGCTTTCCAATTCATATCCACACAATCGCCTACTCTCAATTCACTTTCGAGTTTGGGGTGAGATGTTTTTCGGTCGAGGTTGCATGGCGATAGCCGCGCTTATGTCGCCATTACAGCTCAGGATTAAGGCAAAGTTTCCCGGTTTAAATTCCCTCAGGAATTCGCCCTTGTCTTTTTCACGTACGCGATGGAACACCTCATACCCGGAACAACGCGAAAAAGCCCTCCGTGCTGGATTCTGCGATTATTCGTCAAGCCAATCTCGACATTGAAAGGTTTCGAGAACTAGTGTCTTCGCACATTTGGAAGTGCTCGAAGCCGACGTACGAATCGGACTCGCCAGCGGCGTAAATTCAAGAGAGGTCGCTCTGATGTCACGCAGCTTGTAATGGAGTTTCGAGACACGCCTGTACCTCTGCTCGTATTCTGGCCAGACGTTCATCACGTTCCTTTAGAAGCTTAAGAGCTTCATAAAGGACTTCACGGGGACTTTGGTAAATGTCGGTCTCCATTCTTTCGTTGATCAGCTGTTCTATTTCTCGTGCGAGCATCATTTCAGTCTCCAAAAGTCTTGCAAGCATACTGCCGCCAGATCTGTGTTTTCCGATATGGGGTTAAGGTTGGCCCAACCCGTGACATTCCCATTTTATCCTGATCCCGATTCCTTGTTGTCGCCGGTGAGAAAAGGCAATCTCGCTGGTTTTGGAGATAGCCGGCACGTGAATTGTGAGGGAAATCCGCGCTGCCAAATGGTCTCGCGAGAAGGGAGAATCGGCAGCGTTGGGTCCGGCGTTTCTCAGTTCTTTTCAACTCTACGGAACTGGAACCGAACACTGTCAACGGTTTTCCCGCACGTCTCTTCATCAAACGCAGCCGTCACGAGTCCCCGCATTGCGTCCTTGCATGGCTGGATCGTTGGTGCGGGTTCGTTTGTCACTTGTCATGCCGCTCGTGCGATAGACCAGAAATCTCACTTCGGGATCAACTCCTCGGCGTCAGGAGAAGGCCTCTCCAGTCGCTCGCCGTCCTTACCTTGAGATCTTTTCTTTCGAACGGAGCGCGCAGTCGGCACACAGCAGACGAACCGGCAATGTCCTAATCAGGGCTGGGTTGGGGACAGGCGCCTGGAGGGCGAAATTGGCGGAGTGCTGCGGTGTGTTTTGACCTACGAACGGCGCCAGTGGGCAGAAGCGAAGACGTATGTTCCGCTTCATCCAAGAACGATCGACCGCACATATGGAGAAGCCGTTGTATGGTCCAACAGCGTTGCTGGGGTCGCGCCGGCCGAAGTGACCTCTTCGCCGAAATGTGACCTCACGTCCTCGGGTCACGCCACGTTCTTCACTGGACCGTTGGAGAGTTCAGGGGAAGAACTCATTGTGGTCGCAATGCAGCCGAACAAAATGAGGCGATTCCTATCACATTGTTGGCACAGATTCCGCCGATCGAGCAAGGGTGGTCGGGGCAGCCTCGGCACCCGACCAAGGGACACTTCATAAAGGCCCAGCTGGTTCAGACCTTAGAGCAGCCTGACCGCTTTCGGAGTGAACGGTAATCGGAGAATGCAGATTGAATTTGACCGCGACATTGCCGCAGCGCCATCGTTAGCCGCCCGTGCATTTCCACGTAAGGTCGCGGTCCGCCGCGATTCCCTTGGTTCTGTGACTAAAAGGTTAGTCCAAACATGTCGTGCAGCATGCCTTCAACAATTTCTCGGTATGCGCTAACCTGTGAGTCGAGAATGTTCGGCGTCGCTCTCTGGTGAATCAGATCACATCGAAGCTTATAGTAGTGGTCGATCTTACGCAGCGTTTCCTCTGGTACCTTAAGATACTTTGCTACTTCCTTCTGCACATCGGCACGATTCTCGGCAATGGCTTTGAATTTGCTTATTCCAACACGCGCCTCGTTAACGAGGTACTCCTTGTAGGCGATTTCGACTGTGCTGTCGAGAACTATAAAAGCGATTCGGTTACGTTGGACCAACGTTGATCGGGAAATAAGATCCACTGCGGCAATGCTATCTATGAGTCCAGAACTCCAAGGCTTTTGTTCCACGATGGTTTTGTTGGCAGCGGCAAGTTTTTGATGCCATCTCAGCTTACTGGCTGGCGGCGACGGTAAATAGCTCCGCGGGATACCCTCAATCGAATCGAGAGTCTCCGTTACTACGTGCCCCGTTGTATGCGGAAAAACGTCGGTATCCCACTTGCCTTGTAGACTCCGTGACACCTGCGCGTAGGTTTTCGTCGCGTCTATTATGCTCTGCCGTAACGCCTCGAACACTGAATGCTTTGTATCAATGCCGGATTTGCTACTGTTCCAAGGCATATCCCGCGACTGGCCTTTAATTTTGACGATTGTCCGGGCCAACGAGATGTTGTAATGAGGATTACCTATTAGGCCAGATGAAAAGCCAACGGAGAAATCTGTAAGGCCCCGCGCTATGAGTCGGTTGTTGCAATAAACAAAAACTCCGAACGAATTATCCGGATCTCCCGGATGATTGATGAGTCCCGAGATGATTTCTACATTAACCGTGCGACCTTCCACTGGAATAATCGCCGAAAACTGACGGGGATAGCAGTTTGGAGGGTAGGACCACTCGTCATCGAAACTGATCGCTTTTAGCGTTTCCCCATTCACGCTGATCGTGACGCCGCGATCTATAAACTTTGCATACACCTCTCGTAAATGCTGCTTGAGATCTGCAATCGTGGTGCCCGTAATACGAATTCTGAGTCGCGTTAGCTCGATTCGCGTTGTGTACGGCTTCAACGGCTTGGGAGACTCAGAATATGGAAGGTACCAGTCGGGATTTTCAGTGATCCAATGCTCATCCAGCCTGACCACATATGTCTTGTCATGCTCGAATCTGGATTGAACCGAGATATCCTGGGCCAGCGCAACGACGGCGCGCTTACTCCCGACACCGAAGTAACCGATTACGTCATCATGGATCTCATTGCTCGTTTTCCCTGGGCTCACAATGTGATCCAATTTGGATTCTTCAATCCCGCCGGCATTGTCTTCGATTGCAAAGGTTTGCTGCCGTTCGTCCGCGATGATTGTGACTCTAAGATCTGCTCGCTTTTTCTTGGACCATAAATCAATCGCGTTATCGATCAGTTCGCACACTGCCCTATTCAAATCGTATTCCGATATGATCGACAGAAATATTCGCTTCTCAGGAGTAGCGTTGAGGACTTTGTTGTTCATCGACATTGGACGTCAAGTTGATTCATAGATTCATAGCGTCGTAAGGCCGACTGTAAGAGCAAGGAAGCATGTTTGGGAACACACGCCGGTGCGGGCAAGTGAAAGCATTGATCAGGTCTCTTGAGAGTTCGGCTTCAGTTTTGATACGGCTGGCCTAATTATAGGGACTAAGGGCTTTGGGGTCAAAGAGCGGCCGAATTTGCGGTGGATGGCTCTTCTCAAGACCATAGAGGCAATACGAGAATGGAGATCGAATTGGCTGCCGGGCCCCCCTCCGAGTACCACTCGATTTAGAGCTTTGGAATAGGCAAGGACGCGAGCAGCGACATCTGCTCCGGTGACGAAGGAGTAAACACAATTCACCCTTCTTACCCATTCGAAATGACGCAGATCCTGCCACCGAGCGGAAAGGCGCAGTTGGTAGCGATTACGACGTGAGGGCGTGGTGGCGTGACTTAACTCTTCTCCGCGTCGAAAGTCGGTTATGGCCTCGGCCGCATGAGGTAGAACTCTCAGAAGAGTGAACTTTGACGAGGTCGCGGTTTCTGCGCAGTCTTGGTGTCCTCCTCGGGAGCTGAACAATGCCAGCTATTCGTTACCGTTTCCCCTACCTTCTGCTGCAACTGATCAAGAAAGGAATTCTGTCCTTTCGCGATTTTATGTCGGGCTATATCGATTGGGAACCAGCCAGCTCGATCGACCTCCGGATATTCGTGTGTAACTCCCGATCCGCGCGGCCATTCCATTGGGAACAAGTTGCTCTTTATGGACGCAGCATCAAGATCACCACGAACAAGCCATGCATAGATTATCTTTCCGCTAGGCTGCTTTACTGGTTCAAGCGGCTCGAACTCCCCCGCTATCGTGAGCCCGGTCTCCTCATGGAATTCGCGCTTAGCGGCTTCTAGCGGATCATCGTCGTCGGAGAACAGCCCCTTCGGAAGGGACCACGCTCCATCGTCTTTTTTGGCCCAGAATGGACCCCCGGGATGGACTAGAAAAACTTCTATTTTATGATTCTGTTGTCGATAGACCAACAAGCCAGCGCTTTTCTTTGGCATGTGCTTATCCTAGTCGCAGAGCTTCTTTGCGTCGCCGATTGAAAGACTTTTACCATCCTTCAACAGGGTCTCAAAAGCCTTCTTCAGTACATTGTACAAACTGGAATGATCACTTGGTCCAATCTCAAAAGCAAGGCTCTGCTGGAATCCCGCCTTATAGGGCTTCGTTTCGATTTGAATACGACCAGTAGGGGAAAGATGATCAAGCATGATAGCGCTTCCAAAGGGAAGGCTATCATGAACTCGGATATCAAAACGCTTCTGACTAGTCCGCGGCAAACTCTGCTTCAGTCGCATGAGTTCGCAAAGTGACTCGCGTATGCTGTGCCCAAGGTCCGTAGAGTTTTTTCGGAGGACAGGAGAAACGACGCTCATCAAGGCGTCGTCAAGAGGGTTCAGAAGGGATATGATTACCTTGAACTGCGAATCACGTGAGGTCAACTTTTCCTTTAGGCGATCACACAGATCATGAAAGGGTATGCCGGTCATCAGGTTTATGGAGACAAGCACGGCGCTCTGCTCAGCCGTTCCCACGTATTGATCAATCGTCGCGGCGTCCTTGCGGAATCGCGGATAAAAATCTCGCGACGGATAAAATACACGCAGTCCCGCTTCAGCAGCCCCAACCGTAGAAGAAGCAAGATCGCTTATCTGATGTTCTCGTACAAACTCCCGATTCAGGTCTTCCAATTCAGCCATCAAATCGGGGGGAAATAAGTCCACGGCTACTCCCGCCCGGCGAAGTAGCAGGATTCCCTTTCCAGTAATTGTTTGGTTGGGGTCCAGCATACCTATCGCGACGCGTGAGACTCTTCGCTCAATAAGGCGTGCCGCGCAAGATATTTTCGGATGCTTTCTTGTTGTGCACGGCTCGAGGGTCGTGTACACGGTACAGCCCGCCAAGGATTCCTTCTTCAGCTTTTTTTCCAGGACTGCGTACTCGGCGTGATCGCATGGACGGCGGAGGTCTCCGTGATATGCACATGCCAAGACTTCTCCGTCCCGCACAACAACAGCTCCGACGTCTGGATGTATTCGTTTTCCCTTATGGACAGAACGACGGGCTTCCTTGATCGCAAGACGCATGAATTCGATGTCGCGGTCTGTAGGCATATATCTGACTCTCTTTTGTGTGCCAGCTGACAGGTTCGGAACAGTGATGCTATGTCGCGTCGGCAGTCGAGATCAAGGATTCGGGAAGTGAAATGAGAAGAATCGTTTCGGTGATCGGCCACTTGTCAACTATAGTTTCACGGCGCATGCGGCGCAGAGATCGCGTGACTGCCGGTGTGAGGATGTGGATCTTCACAAAAGTGTCGGAAATCACATGCGGCGCAACTCTCGGCGTCACCGCAGGAGTCCCAATGCTGCATGATCGTCCCACTTGCTGCTTCCGCCGCCACGCACTGCTCGATGTTGAGGACTACTTGATCGAACTGTGTTGCGGCGGCTACTGCGCTACTAGCATTAACTGGAATCACGCGTATCGCTCTCGCTAAGCGGAAAGGCAAAGAAAAATGCGGAATTGCATTTCCCGGCCGCCAAGCGCTGAGTTGATAGGCATCCTGACTGCCGCTGACAGGTACGATGTCGGCGCTACCGTTGGATATTGCACGTTTCAGCTCGACAAGGTCTTCACTGACAGGTGCCAGTTCATTGATGTATAGGAGTACACCAGCCGCTACAGGCAATGAATTAGGCTGACGCGTTCGAAGCCAGGCATAAGTGTGCACCTGCCAGTCATGCTGAAGCCAGTAGGCATGAGTAGTTGCTGGCCTTCGAGATCCTTTGTAGTCAACGATAACCTCGTAATTTCCGCTCAATCCAGGACAGCCCGCTTGAATTGTATGACGAATGGAATTCGTTGTTGCGACCGTTCCGAGTTGAACGTTAGTGAGAACGTCAATGATCCCATGAAGCTCATAGAGTGCAGACCGTGGAGGAGGTTGTCCGGGAGCCGACGAGGGAATGGGGCGAGTTCCGATAACTCTTTCCTCCGCTGCAGAAATTAGTGGGAACAGATGAGGACCCAGTTCGTTGACTGCGCTCGTAGCGCGGACATATGCGTTTTCACGGACATCATGGCTTCTCGAATTCTTGCCTTGTGCTCTGAGAGTTGCCTCCACGGTATCTCCGATCGTTCCTATATCGTGCGCAACTCGACCTATTGGTGGCGGTTGACGCCGATCAGTCGGATTCGATGGCCAAGGAAACGCCGGATTAGCAGAGCTCCAGATCCGAAATGCACTTTCCAGCACGCCATGGATAAACTCTCCAAACCATAGCTGTACCGGACGGGACGGAGGCAAGGCGCTTCCGTTGTGGTATCGATATTGAAGGCCGCACCTGAGAAATGAGAGAAGATCGCCTGTCAAACTGTATTGCGGAATCACTTCACGCGTATTCATGCGTCCCAGAGCCACACACACCTCACACGAGCAATAAGGGATGATTGTTGACTAATGCCGGCACAGGATTCGGAACTTGTGTTCTCCATGACCATGCGCCATTGCTATCCCAACCTGTCGCGACGTGACGGATTTTGGTTTTATACTGCAAGCAGTTGTCCACTCCGACGAGCAGCAGCACACTTTGCGGGCGGCTATAGGCAACATAATAGAGGCGGACTAGGTCGTCGAACGAACGCAGCAACCCGTTTCGCGATAACCGGAGCGGACCGATCTGACAAAAGGGCGCCAAGTCGTCCTCCATATGTTGAACGGACGATGGAGTCTCAGGAAAACGCCGAAAACGGTTCCTCTGATGGTTCATCGTGTAGTCCGAAGCGACATCGACGATCACCAGGGGGAATTCCAATCCTTTTGCTTGGTGAATAGTCATTATGGGCATGCGACCGCGGGGAACATGGGGCATGATTTCTTCATCGACATCCACGCTGGATTCGGCGATCGGTGCGAAAATGTCGCGAATCGCCGACCTTACGCTATTTTCGGCATGCACTCCTTGGCCAGAAATGATCGTAGATCGATACGATGAAAACGTAGCCGCTTGGGCGATACACCTGCTTATGGCTTCAAGGTACACCTGACCTTCAGGGTCATCGCGCAGCATCGGTATCCAAGACATCAACTTGAAACCAAGTTCAAGAAGTGGCCACTCAGGCGGCCAGTGCATGTTTGCTCCTTGCACAGTGCGGCTTTGCCAAGCCTGAACAAAGTCGGCGAGTGTGTGGGGAGAACTCGGTGTGGGATTTGTCGCCGCAAATGCCACCGCCTCTTGTCGCCAGCTATTGAGATAGCGGATCGCCTCCGCACGCAGCGTTGCGGTCCCTTGAATTGTTGCGTTGGGATCAATGCAATTTAACATCGTTCCGAGGAAACACTGGATGACAGGAATGTCGCGAAGTAGTCGTCCGCGAGGATTGAACACTTGAGTGCCGCGTGCTGCTAGCCGCGTTCTCAAGAGTCGGGGCAAACGCTCCCGAGGTGGGTTATTTCCGAACTGAGTGGCATATTCATTCACGGTATGAGAGAGGAGAACTGCATCGCCAAAATCTCCACCATTTGCGTCTCTTGTAATCGAGATTTGCTGGCCGCCTACAGTGATGGGATATCCAGATCCACGAAAGACCTCCCACAAAAAGCTAGTCAAAGAGTCAGCTAGCTGATCTGCATCAGGACGAAACATTCCAAGCACTGGCACGCCGTTTGACTGCAGTTGCGAAACAATGTGTGGTTTTGGCTGAACCCGTGCCCCTTGGAAATTAGGGTCGCCTTGGATAAAGGTGTTGAAAAAACTGACGATCGGAGGCGTCGACCTGTAGTTAGCTGTCAAATACTCCAATTGGGGTTGGGGTTGCTGAGGCAAACGCTGGATAAAGCGCGGCTGGAAATCCCTGAAGAGCTCAACAGTAGCTCCACGAAAACGATATAAAGACTGGTCGTCATCTCCGACGATAGTCAGAGAGGCGCCCGTCTGTTGGACGATCGATAGGTAAATGTGTTCCTGCAGCGGGTTTGTGTCTTGGTATTCGTCGACAAGGAGGGCACGCAGATTATCAGTAAAACGCTGCAACCGTCCTTGTAATAAACGGTGCATGAACGTTTCTTCGAGTAGGGCGAAGTCAAGTCGATGGCCATCTGACATAAACTGTCGATAAGTATTCGCACACGCGACCATTCTCTGACGTGCTTGCGTATGACTTTCGGAGCTTTGATAGTGATGGAGGTCAACGAGGTCGTGGACAAAGCGGTCCAGCAAAGTTCGGCAGATGTTGACCTTATCTCCAAAATTCCAGGCAGGCTTCCCGTCGAATGTGAAAGGTGTGACGTAGGAGTCCAGCTGCGGGTCATTGTGGATCTGATTCGGAAACAGGGCGTGGCGAATCAGGATACCGTTTCCCACAAACCCTTCAACTAGGACAGGTACTGGATCTGTTGGGTTGCGATGGGTGGTCAAGAGTTCTTCCGCGATGCTATCCAGAGTTCCCGTAACAAATCGGTTAATGTCGATTGAATCGAGCCAATGCGCAAACCCTGCATGCGAGTTACTCGGGGTGTTCGCTGATAAATGATTCTTGATTCGCAGTCCCCATTCAATCAGTCTTGATCGAAGTTCATCAGCAGCTTTTCTGGTGAAGGTTGTCAGTACAATCTGCTCAGGCATACAGTCATCGACAAATACGAGTCTTAACGCACGGAGAACAAGGACTGTAGTTTTACCGGACCCTGGTCCGGCGACTATCATCAACGGTGTCGTTGGAGTGTGTAGTACGCAAGTTTGCTGTTGCGCGTTCGGCGAATGGGCTTGAAAGCGGGGGACCGCGGTACGCACTAAAGGGATGAAATCATTCAGCGGAATCAAATCGTACCTCGGCCCCTAACCGGAGGCAAAAGAATTAGAATCGGCGAATAGACGATTCATTGAATAACGCAGATCTTTGATTTGGGTACGTCTCGTTGTGGTGGCCACAGAGATTCTCAGTGATCGTCAGTCAGGTTTTTATAAAGGCAAAGT